>Ga0307374_10000510_pt1 | contig 74491 bp, 69 predicted proteins | sample OX3MG_FD_202532 | JGI IMG/M metagenome (GOLD analysis project Ga0307374, IMG submission 202532) | Soil microbial communities from Risofladan, Vaasa, Finland - OX-3 | ecosystem: Environmental > Terrestrial > Soil > Coastal area > Acid sulfate soil | place: Finland: Risofladan, Vaasa | collected... | reverse complement strand
CCGATGCCTAAAGCGATACGTGGCGCGGCAGGTCTACCGGACTCTGGTCGACCCACGCGACGAGGTCGCCTTTACCGGCGCCTGAGCCCACAAATCGCCCCTTGACATCTATAGGAGGATCGAGTCGTCCGCCAAGTAGGCTACTGAAAGTAGCCACTGTAGCAACGGATGTAGCAACGCGGATCCGGCTTGATACCGAAAGGAGCCAATCATCTGAGACCCCAGAGGACCCCGTAGACCACCGAACGCCGGATGACGTCCTCGATCTCCAGGCCGCGGTGCATGACGATGCCGAGCGCGAGCCCCGCGGGCAGCAGGGACTGGGTGCCGACGTACGACGGGGACACCGCTCTCACCATGCGACAGTCCTACTTCGAGCCGATGCCGCCCGCCGAAGCGATGGCCGGTGCCGAACCGGGCTGGTCCGAGCAGCTCCAAAAGCTCGAGCGACTTATCGCAGCCTGATCGAAGCAACGATGGCATGAAGACAGATACGCCCGAAAGTCTGGGGCCGGGCAAGCAGGTCCCCGGCCGAGACATTGATGCCCCGCTCACCGAGGAGTTCGGTGGCCTGCCGAGCGGAGAGCGGGTAGCTCAGCTACCGGCGAACCGTGGTGACGATGACCTAAGGCGGCCAGCGCTGGCCCGAGCGAGCGTCGCTGGAGGCGTGGGTGACCAGTCCCGACGGGATGACAGAGGTAATTCCTTGAATGCACGGTACCGCTGGGTGGTGCTCGGCGTCGGCGCCGGCTCGCAGGCGGCGCTGGCCGCTTCGGCCTACCGGCTTTCGGCCATCGGCCCAGCGATACAGGCTCGATACCATCTGGACCTAGTCCAAACCGGAGCCGCGCTCACCGCGATCATGCTGGGCATGGCCCTCACCAACCTTCTGTGGGGCTTTGCCACGGACCGATTCGGCGAGCGCCGCACGCTAGTGGTGGGGCTGGGGGGAGCTACGGCGGCGATGCTGGCCGCCTCGGTCGGGTCCGGCTACGTCCGGCTGCTCGTCGCGCTGGGGCTGGCGGGAATGCTGGGATCCGTCGCGGTCACGGCAGGGGGCCGGTCGATCATGGCCTGGTTCGATCCCAGGGAGCGCGGCCTCGCGCTCGGGATTCGCCAGATGATGGTGCCGCTCGGGGGAGGTATCGCGGCCATCGGTCTGCCGGTTCTTCTCATCCGGTTTGGTCTGGGCGCCTGCTTCGTCTCCCTGGGGCTGTGTCTTGGGGCGGCCACGATCGCCGCCTTCTGGATGCGGCGAGCACCCCGCGTATCGAGGGCCGCGCCCGCGCCGGGACCCTCGCCGCTGCGCGACCGGAGGATCTGGCGCGTGGCGTCGGCCGGGGGGCTGATGATGGCCGGACAGATGAGCCTTCTCACCTATCTCACCACGTTCCTCACCCATCATCGCGGCCTCGAGCTCACGCCGGCGGCGACCCTGCTCGCAGTCCTGGAGGGGGCGGGGGCGTTGGGCCTCGTGGCCGTAGGCCGACTCTCCGACCGGCTGGGCCAGCGGATCGGACTACTAAGGGTCCTCGCGATCGTGAGTTCGGTCGGGCTCCTCGCGATCGGTCTCTGCGTGGATCGCCCGCTGGGCTACCTGGTACCGCTGATCCTCGGGACCGGGATCGTGTCCGTGACGTCAAACGTCCTTAACTTCACCGCCACCGGAGAGATCGCGGGAAGGGCCCGCGCCGGGACCGCACTCGGCCTGCAGGCCACCCTTTTCGCGATCACGAGTGTTGCCGCGCCGCTCTGCTTCGCCGCTCTGGTCGCGGCCCGGGGATGGGGCGCTGGCTACCTCTTCGCGGGGGCTCTGGGCCTCGTCGCGTGGTGGCTCTTGCGTCCTCTGGTGTCCCAGGAGCGCCGGGGCTGGACTGAGATCGCCACGCGGGACCGCCGACCCGCTTGAAGGCCGGCGCAGCGGCCACCTCGCAGGACTGAGCCGGGGCGCCGGCCCGCGGATCTGGGATGGGCGGCGGATCAGCGCCGGGCCCGAGCGGAGGTGGTCAGAAGCCCCAGCCCAGCCACCGCGAGATGGCGCGACCCAGCAACCACCGCCGGTCCTCCGGGGAGAGGAAGTCCAGCTCTTCGACGAACAGCCGCGCCTCCAGATAAGTGCACGGCAGCCGGGTCAAGTCCGTTCCCCAGAAGACCCTCTCCCGGCCGAACGACTCCAGCAGGCGGCGCATGGGTTCCCGCAGAGACGGGAAGGGAAAGGGCTCGCTCACCACACACGGGAGCGCTGTCGCCTTCACCGCCACGTTGGGGAGCTTGGCCATGTCCAGGACGGGCTGGATCAGAGGAAGGATCGGCACGTCCTTCACGTCGGTGCCGATACCGACGTGGTCGATCGTGATACGCAGATCAGGATGGGCCCTGGCCACCGCCGCGACCTCCTGGTGCCTCCCGGGCGCGAAGATCATGACGGGCGCCCCCGCCGCGGCCAGCTGCGGCCAGATCCAGTCGGCGGTGCCGTCTCTCATCCAGTTGAGGGCCTCCCCCCGCGTGAACGCCAGGCGCACGCCCACGGCTCCTGGGCGGCCCAGGATCTCGTGAAGCCGCTTCGGCCCGTCCTCCTTGAGGTTGAGACGCCCGAGCCACGCGAAGCGGTCCGGGTGGTTGACGGCTGCTTGCTCGACGAGGTCGTTGCGGTTTCCCTCCCAAAACGGCGGAACCAGCACGGCGCGATCGATTCCAGCTGCGTCCATGGCGTCGAGCAGCTCTGGGGCGAGGAAGGGTCGGTCGATGTGGGCGTGGGCGTGAGAGCCGGGTTGCCACGGGCGCTCAGGCGTGTCCTCGCCCCAAATGTGGACCTGGGCGTCGACGAGCAGGTCCCGCCCTCCGCCCTCGTCGCGGTCCGCGGGCCTGGCGGTCAAGGTAGTGCCCTCCACTGGTGGGGATTCTAATCACCGGGCCTCGCGGTGGCGCGGGGCGCCCCTCGGCCACGGGTTGGGAGCAGCGTCCCGGCTTTCTCGCGCGTCCCTATACTGCGGCGATGCCCGCGCTAGAGTTATCCGCCGCCTCCGAGGTATTCGATTCACTGCGCAGCGATCCCCCGCTGCGCCTGATCGTGCTCTTCTCGTGAGCGGGAAGCTCTCTCGCCGCCCGAGGATCGATGTGCTCCTCGAGGGGTTCAGCTTCGGCACCGACCAGGGGGTACCCGCGTTCTGCGGAGTCCTTCTGGTGGAGGGCCCGGACTCGACGGGAAGACCGGTTCGCATCCTCGTCGATCCCGCCCACATTGGACGCAGGAGGGTGCTCTTGGCCGAGCTCGAATCAAGGGGTTTGGCGTCTACTGACATCGACCTCGTGGTCCTGACCCACTCCCACTGGGACCACGTCCAGAACATCGACCTGTTCCACCACGCTCCTCTTCTGATCCACCCCGACGAGCGCCGCTACGCGTCGCACCCGGATCCCCTGGACTGGGCAACCCCCGGTTGGACCGGCACCATCCTCGAGCAGATGAGCATTCGCGAGATCGGCGATGGCGCCCAGATCATTCCCGGCGTCACAGTTCTGGACCTTCCAGGCCACTCCGTCGGAAGCCTGGGCCTCGCCGTCGAGACCGACCTGGGCCTGGCCGTCATCACCGGCGATGCGCTGCACAGCGGGCGCGTTCTCCAGACCTTGCAGCCGCCCCTGGTGTTCTGGGACGCGGAGGCGGCGCGCCGGAGCGTGCGACGTGTGATCGATGTGGCGGAGCTGGTCTATCCCGGCCACGACCGACCCTTCCGCATTGTGGGTGGGGTGCGGCCAGAGTACCTGAGCCCATTCCACCTCGCCCTCACCGGCCTCCACAGGGACGACTCGGGCCTCGAGTTCGTGGCCGGACCCTCCCTTCCCTGGGTCATGCAAGGGGCTGAGCGCCGCGGGGGGGCGGCGGATTGAGGGAATGCGCCGCAGCCGACTTGAGATCACCGCGCGCCCGCGTGGCAACGGCTGAGGCGGAGCGCGGATGACGTCGGGGCCGCTGGTGGGCGTTCGCGTTCTGGACATCGCCACCATGCTGGGCGCGGGCCATTGCACCGCTCTACTGGCGGACTTTGGAGCCGATGTGATCCAGGTCGAGCTCCCCCGGACCGGAGATTCCCTTCGTCAGATGGGGCCCTTCTCCGGCGGCCACTCGTTGCGGTGGTCGGTGGTCGGGCGTGGCAAGAGGTCCGTCACCGTGGACATGCGAACCGAACCGGGCCAGGACCTGGTGCGCCGGCTTGCCGCCATCTCGGACGTGGTGGTTGAGAACTTCCGCCCGGGAACCGTCGACAGGTGGGGGCTGGGGTTCGACCAACTCCAAGAGGCGAATCCAGGCCTCATCCTGCTGAGCCTTAGCGGGTACGGACAGACGGGCCCGGACCGCGGCAAGGCGGGCTTCGGACGGGTAATCGAGGCGGTCTCGGGATTCATGGAGACCACGGGTGAAGCGGACGGTCCGCCAACCCAAATGGGCGTCCCGGTCGTGGACTACATCGCGGGCATCCTGGGTGCGATGGCGGTGTCGATGGCGCTGTTCAAGCGAACGAGCTCACCGGAGGCGGGCGGTGAGTGGATCGATCTGTCTCTCTACGAGACCATGGTGAGGATCATGGACGCCCCGATGAGCGCGTACAGCACGCTGGGGAGGGTGGCGCGAAGGATGGGCAACCGATATCCCAACGTGGCTCCCTCCGACGTCTATCGCACCCAGGACGGGCGCCACGTCTTCCACAGTTCGGCAACCCAATCGGTATTCGAGCGGTTGATCAAGGCCATCGGCCGCGAGGATCTGAACCTGGATCCGAACTTCCACACCAACGCCGCCCGCGTCGAGCACATGGATGAGATCAACGACATCATTCAGGACTGGTTCTCGGCGCACGACTTCGAATCGGCCGTCAGCATCCTGGAGGCCCATGACGTGCCGGTGGGCCCGGTGCGCAACGTCGCCGAGGTGGCGCAGGACCCGCAGCTCCTGGAACGGCAGAGCCTGGTCAGCTTCGAGCAGCCCGAGGGACCGCCTCTGACCATGCCCGGGCTCATCCCCAAGTTTCGTCGCTCCCCGGGGGCCATCCGCCACCTGGGTCCCGCTGTCGGGGAGCACACCGACGAGGTGCTGGTCGAGCTCCTGGGGCTGGATCAGGCCCAGCTGGCCCAGCTCCGCGATCAGGGCGTGATCTGAAGCATGGTCGTAACCGGCGCCACCCTCATCGCGGTCGCCGTCCCCTACCGGCCCGAGGCGGGGACCCTCGTCACGGCGGGGTTAGAGCTGACCGAGGCGAGGCACGTCATCCTGCAGCTCCATACAGACCAGGGCCTCACCGGGTTGGGGGAGGCCGTTCCGCGGCCGTCGGTCTACGGCGAGACCTTGGAGTCGATAACCGCCGCGATGAGAGACCTCCTGCTCCCGCCGGTGCTGGGGCTGGATCCCCTGGACGTTGAGAAGGTGTGGGCGCGCTGGTCGCGAGTGGTCGCCAACACCACCGCCAAGGCCGCCATCGACATGGCGTTGCACGACGTCGCGGGGCAGATGGCACAGATGCCCCTCTACAAGATGCTGGGGGGGTGGTCCGACGGGCGCGTCCGCCTGGCGATGCCCCTAGGCATATCAGACCTCAAAGACGTGGTGAGACGGGCGAGCGCCGCCCTCGAGCAAGGTTTTGACACCCTCAAGCTGAAGGTCGGTCGGGATCCCGTCCACGACGTGGCCGTGGTCCAGGCCGTGCGCCGCGCGGTGGGGCCGGCCGCGAAACTTTACGTGGACGCCAACCAAGGCTACACCGCCCGGGAGGCGATGCGGGTGATCCCCCGCCTGGAGGAGTTTGGGATCGAGCTGGTGGAAGAGCCGGTGCCGGTGGAGGACGTGGCCGGCCGCACCCGCATCGCCCATTCGGTGGCGGTCCCGCTGCTTCTGGACGAGAGCATCACCACTTCCGCGGACGTCTTGCGGGAGATCCAGCTGGGCAACGCCGGGGCGCTCAGCATCCGCAGTCCGCGCTCGGGGTTTACAGCAACGCGCAAGATGCTGGGGCTGGCCGAGGCCGCGAGCGTCCCCTGCCTCGTCGGTTCCCACCGCGAACTCGGAGTCGGTACCGCGGCCAGCGCCCACCTCGCCGCCGCCTACCGCTGCATGCGCTATCCGGCGGAACTGGGGGTGCACACCACCTTGGAGGACGGGCTGCTCGAGGAGCCCATCCAGATCGTGGGCGGATGGCTGACGACGCCGACCGGTCCCGGCCTCGGCGTTCGGCTGGACGCCGCCAAGGTGGCCCACTATCGAATCTGGTCGACCTCCGTCGGCGAGATCGGGGCCTGATCGTGGGGTTCGGCGCCCCAAAGGCCGGACGGCCTCCGGCGCCGGCGCTGCCGTGAGGGCGTTGCGCAGCCTTCTCAACACGCCGGCGAGCCGTCCCAAGATGCTCGATCGCGCGGCGACCAGCGGTGCTGACGCGCTGGTGTTCGATCTCGAGGACTCGGTGCCGCAGGATCAGAAGGCGGAGGCCCGAGTCGTCGCCGCCGACTACCTCGAGCGCCTTGGCGCAGAGCACGTGATCTATGTCCGGGTGAACGCCCTCGAGAGTGGGGTGACGGAGCTGGATCTCGAATCCGTGGTCCTGCCGGGACTGACCGGGATCCAGCTGCCCAAGACGAATTCGGTCGAGGAGGTCGACCAGGTCGACGGAATGCTGTCGCGGCTGGAGGCGGCGAGAGGTCTGGCGCCTGGGAGCGTCGAGGTGGTGGCGAGCCTTGAGACCGCTCGCGGCGTCTGGTCGGCGTTCGAGATCGCCTCCTGCCCCAGGGTGGCGTCGGTCATGATCGGGACGGCCCAGGACGGCGATCTCCAAAGGGACGTCGGCTATCAGCACAGCGGGACGGGCGAGGAGATCCACTACCTGCGTGCCCGGGTGCTGCTGGCGGCGCGTGCGGCGGGCATCCAGAACCCGCTAGACGGGGTCTATCCGAACTTCAGGGATACAGATGGCCTTCTCGCCGACGCCGGTCGGGCCAGGGTCCTCGGTTTTCGGGGCAAGAAGGCCATCCACCCTGACCAGGTGGAGGCCATCAACCTGATCTTCACGCCCGACGAGCGGGAGCTGGAGCACTATGCGAAGATCCTGGCGGCCTTCGAGGAGGCCCTTGGGCGAGGATCCGCCAGCACCAGCGTGGACGGTCAGATGATCGACCACGCCATGGCCGAGACGGCGCGCCGCGTGCTGGCGTGGTCTAAGGAGTTGGGAGGCTGAAGGAGGAGGACTGCGTATGAACATCGATGTACACAACCACGCCTTTCCCGCGGCGGTGATCGAGCTTCTGACTCGTGAGCCGACCGCCTACGGGACGAAGGTCCAAGGCAACTTCGTCGTCAACGTCAACGGGAACTACGCCGACCACGAGCTCTACCCGGCCCTGGTCGACCCCGCGGCCAAGCTTCAGCAGCTGGAGGACAAGGGGCTCGACGCCGCCGTGATCTGCGCCGAACCCCGACTCTTCGTCTACCACGTGGATGCGGGAGCCGGCGAGGCAATGTGCAATGCGATCAATCGTGGGCTGGATGAGATGGCGTCATACGACCGCGCCCGTCTGCGCTGGATGGGATGCGTGCCCCTGCAAGATCCGGGCCGGTCGGCGGCGATGGTCGCCGAGCTCGCCCGATCCGGCGCCAGCGGATTGGAGATCGGCTCCTCCATCGCTGGACGGAGGTTGGACGATCCGGAGTTCGAGCCCTTCTGGGCGGCGGTGGAAGGTCAGCGCCTGCCGGTATTCATCCACAACGCTTACAACCCTCCGTCCGAAGGGTTGAGGCCCTACTACCTGCAGAACGTCATCGGCAACCCTCTGGAGACGACCATCTGCGCCGAGAGGCTCATCTGCGGTGGGGTGCTGGATCGGCATCCCAACCTCCGCATCGTGCTGGCCCACGCGGGCGGCTTCTTTCCCTGGCAGGCAGGCCGCCTTCGTCACGCTCGCTCGGTTCGTCCCGAGCTGGCCGAGGCGCCGATCGACCCCTGGGCCTACTGTGGTCGCCTCCTGTTCGACACCATCACCCATGACCGGGCCGCGCTCGCCTACCTGGTCGCCAGGGTGGGGCCGGAGAACGTGTTGATGGGCACCGACCTGCCCTATGACATGGCGACGCCAGCGCCGATGGAGGCGCTTCGTGCCGCAGTCGACAGCGCGACGGCCCGCGCCATTGCCGAGGTGAACCCGTCGGCTCTCTATGGGTTCTGAGCTCTGCCGGCGACATCAGTTGCAAATCGATCCCTTCTGCACGATGCCATCGACACTTATTTACATCGCGCAATGAACTGGACCGACGCCTACTTGATCGCCTCCGCGCGAGCCGTAAAAGCCACCGATATTGTCAGCTTCGACCGGATCGACGCCAGGCTCGATGGACTTGGGGTCCGACGGATCGCCCCGGAAGGTACGGCGCATCCGTGACCAAGGTCCAACGGCCGCAGCGATCGGTGATCAAGACTCCGCGCCACGAAACCCTGGACTGGCTGCTCATCTTCGGCGAGCGCCGGCTGGGGTCGGTTCGCTGGCAGTACATCGATCGCTACAACCGCCAGCAGCCCCGGGTTGCGCTCGACCTCCACTCGTCTCAGCCTGTGTCCGGCACTAGCTCAGGTTCTGATCAACGAATACCATCGCGCAGCCTGAGTTGGCCAGCTTGGTCAGTTCCCCTATCACGGATTCGTTCGAATCGAACTTGCCTCTCCCACACCAAGCAGCCCACCCAAATCTTCGTTGCCGAGCGCGGGAACCTTCGACGGACTCTGCGCGCACCTCAGGCCAATCTCGGGGGCAGAACGAGAGCTGAACGGAGAATCAAAAGGGGAGAGTTGTAGCCGGATCGCTGCATCCCTTGGGGTTGCCCCGTTTCGACGGACAGGTTGACTATGCGGCATGAGCGCCGCGAGTGGGCTGGATGAGATTGGCCTCATAGTCAGCTGGGCTGAGGTAGCCGAGAGTGGAATGCAGCCGCTGCCGGTTGTAGAAAACCTCGACGAACTCGAAGATGGCTCGCCGGGCCTGACCTGACCCCCAAGAACTGGCCCACATAATGCGATGGTTTCACCACAGCCCGGGAGGCGTTCAGGGTTGTCCCCCACCATCGTCACCAGCGCCGCCGCGGTATCGGTGCCGAGGCCAAAGACCCCGACCGTGGCGGGGGCGGTCACCGCGAGCAAGGCCTTCATCTGACCCTCCAACTCCTTGGCCTCCTTGCCCAGCTGGGTGATCCAGTCCGCCACCGATTTCATGCTCGCCTTGGCCGCGTTGACCGGATCGCTGAGTCGGGTCCCATCGGGCGGCTGGTGGGTGCTCGAGAGCGAGCAACTACTGGCGTGGCATGTGCCGATCGGCTGGGCGGATCAGGTCGTCAAGTGTTCGGCGAAGTTGCTGGTAGCGCCGCCGTCCGATCGCGTGGCTCCACTCAGCCTCTATTTGGGCGTGGACGCCGATGGCGGTTTCGTGTAGCCGGCGGCCGCGTGGTGTGAGCCGGATGATGCGCGCGCGGTTGTCGTCGGAGTCGCACTCGAGCGTGAGGTAACCGAGATGCTCGAGGTCGCGTAGCAGGTCGTTGACACGCTGCTTTGAGATCTGGGCATCGGCTGCGACTTCGCCCGGTCGGCGCCCATCGGGCCCTGGCCAGCGGAACAGGGTCACGTGGGCGGGCCGCACGTCCTCAAACCCAGCGTCGCGGACTCCAGCCGAGATAAGCCTGCGGATCTCGTGGAGCCCGAAGCGGAACAGCGCCCCGATCGGAAGCGGGGGCTTCGGTGGTGCAGCGGGGCGTGAGGTCCGGGGGCGAGGGGTTGACATAAAACGTATGGAGCCGGTACTATCAGCTCGTACGGTGTTCATACTACCTTAAAGGGGGCGCAGAGTTGAGCGGCGAAACAGCTGCCGTGAAGTTTCTTCCTGCGGGGTCTGGGCGGGCCTTCGCGCTGATGGGATCCTCACTGACGTTCAAGGGCGAAGCTGCCGAGAACGACGCGCTGCTGGTCTTTGAGCACCGGTGCCCGCCCGGCGACGGTGTGCCATCCCACAGCGAGAAGAACCACGAGGCCTTCTTCGGCCTCGACGGGACCCTCGAAGTTGAAGCCGGCGAACAGCGATACCGCCTTGAACCGGGCGCGTTCCTCAGCATCCAGCCGGGAGTCGTCCATTCGCTGCACAATCCCGGGCCCGGCTGGGCACGGGTACTCACGATCGTCTCGCCCGGAGCTCAGCACGAGCGGTTCTTCTCCACGTTGGGTGAGCCGATCGACGACCCCTCCAACCCTCCGCCGCCGAGCGAGCCGCCCACGTTCGAGCGGGTGCAGCAGATCGCCCACAGCTGCGGCATCGACTTCCTACCACCGCAACGAGGAGAGAACCATGGTTGACCACCCCACAACGGCCGGTAAGGCCTCCATCGACGCAGCTACGGCCAAGCCGCTCACGATCAAGCAAGTGTTTGCCAAGCTCCCCGCACAGAACGTTGAACGAGCCCGCGCCTTCTACCGGGAGATCTTCGATCTCGAGCCCTACAGCGAGCTCAACAATCACCTGCACTACGAGATAGACAGCGGCTATTTCATCATCTTCCCCTCCAGCGGCACTCCCTCCGGTACCCACGACCAACTCGGCTTCGTCGTGGAAGATGTCGAAGCCGCCGTGACGCATCTTCGGTCCCGGGGCGTGAAGTTCGAGCGCGACGGCATCACGGACTTCGGCCCGGTCAAGGCAGCTTGGCTCCACGACAGCGAAGGCAACCTGATCAGCATCGGCCAGTTCACGCACGGCACACCCTTCACCCGCCCCGCTGCATAGCCGCCAAGAGCAAAAGGAGGTGAGGATCGCGATTCGCCACCGGAATCTCGCTTTTCGCCAATAGCGAGGTCGGGTCGCATCTTCGGAGAACATTGGTTCTCTGAAGTAAACTCCGGGTGTGGCTTCAGAGAACGGGCACAACGCTCGGTCTGATGCTGGCGAACCTGCTTCAGCAAACACGATGCCCCCACGGCGCGGTCGAGCCCCCAGCGGCGAGGGCATCTTCCACGTCTTCGCGGGGCAGCGGGTCAAGGGACTCGCGTTCGGCAAGGGCCCGTTCAGCCACACCCGCTACGTCTACGTCTTCGGGTAAACGGCGCCCCCAGCTACCGTGCCAACGAAACCGGCCTACCCTCGATCCGCGCCGTCAGGTTCGGATTGTGTGAGGCTGGGGGCACTTGTATTCGAGATCGACACGACGAGTCGGCGCCGCGCGAACCTTTTCAAGCTTGCGTGTGGGGCGCGCGATGGAGCTCCGCGTCAGGCCGTTAGGGTTGGCACTCCGTAAGGCTCGAAGCCGGGATCCCGGGTCGCGATCGTCAAACCCTCCAGCTGGGCCTGCGCAACCAGCATGCGGTCGAACGGGTCCTCGTGGTGGCGGGGTAGCGCGCCAGCGGCCAGCGCGTGGCCAACGCTGATCGCGAGCGGGCTGAAGTTATGCTGCACCAGCTGAGCCTCCAGGTCATCAGGTGCGTCCAGCTTGCCCAGCGCGCGTTTGATCGAGATCTCCCAAGCGGAAGCCGCGCTCACTAAGACCTCGGATTCGGCCGATGCAATCAGAGCGCGGGCGTTCCCGCTCAGCCCCGGATCATCCGCGAGCCACCAGAGAAGGACGTGGGTGTCCAGCAGCAGCCTCAAGCCCGATCGCCGCGGAAGGCCGCCAACAGATCAGGGGGCAGCTCGTCGAAGTCCTCTGCGATCCGGAGGCGTCCTTGCCAGCCACCAGGAGTGCGCGGCTCCCCAGTCAGCCGGTAGGGCACCAGCTTCGCCACGGGCTTGCCCGCCCGGCCGATCACGATCTCCTCGCCCGCCTCGACGTGCTCCAATAATCGGGAAAGGTGGGTCTTGGCCTCGTGAATGTTCACCTGCATGACTAAGTCCGACTTAGTCTATCAGCTCAGAGCGACTTGGTGGTCCTCAAGCCCTGCGGCGGGGAGGCGGCCACTCCTGTACCGCCGCCGCACGCGCTGTCACTAACGAAGCGCCGCGATTGCCAGCCCGATCTTGTCGTCACAGTCGCGCTCGTCGTCCCCTGGCCCTGGAGTCAGATCGCGGCCAGGCGGCTGTAGAACTGGTTGTCCTCGCGCCAGCCACCCTGCCCCTGGCCGATCTGGGCGTAATCACTGACCAACTCGATCGACTCAATCCATTTCACCATCTTGAACCCCAGTTGAGTCTCCAGCCGGAGGCGGAGAGGGGCACCATGCTCGACACTCAGCGGCTGCCCGTTCATCTCGTACGCGAGCTGCGCCTGAGGCCCGCGGGCCACGGCCAGGTCGATCACCTCGTAGTAGCGGCCACGGCCGTGCTCGGGATCAGTTTGAGCCTTGTCATCGAGGCCCTGGACGACCAGAAACCGAGCCTGAGGAAGTGGACCGACGAGATCTAGGAGGGCGGACAGCGGCACCCCAGTCCACTCTGCCACCCCCGACCACCCCTGGATGCAGTTGTGCTTGACGATGTGGCTCTCCTGCCCCAGTTCGCGCAGCGACGCTAGGCTGAGCCGGGCCGGAGTCTTCACCAGTCCCCGGATCTCCAGGCGCCACTCCCGAAAGTCCCGCCCGGCATCCTCCGTGTAGGTAGCCTGCTCAGGAGGCCGGCCGTTCACCCAGTGGTAGGGGGAGATATCACTCGTCCTGTAGGCCTGATGGGAAACGGAGATCCGGTTCAGCAGTTGCTGGACGGGATCCACCAGCAGGCCGAGCAGGCGCTGGGTCGCTCGCGGCCGCGACACCCCGAAACGGGTGGCCAATACGTTAATAACCAGGACCAGCAGCAGAGCCACCCCGCTGACCAGGATCGCCAGTCCGTGATCTGCACGCTCCGAGCCGAGCGCCATCTTGGCCAGCTCGGCCCCGAGGCCGTGAACCACCACCATCAGGGTGTGAACGACGACGAAGGCGCCGAACGCGAGCAGGGAGGCGAAGTGGAGGCTGCGGGCCACCTGCCTGCCTCCGAACATACGTGAGTACCAGGGAAAGCGCCCGATCACGGCCGGGGACATCGCCGCCCCGGTCGCGATCTGCAGTGGGGCGAGCAGAAAGACGACCGCGAAGTAGGTCAACTGCTGGAGGGCGTTGTACGGCATTCCCGGCTGGGGCGGCGGCAGTGAGAGGTGGAGGTAGGAGACGAGGTCGTGCAGGGCTTGGGGAAACACCCCAGGGCTGGTCGGCACCAACCGCCTCCAGTCGCCGGTGGTGAGGAGAAGTATCACGTAGACGAGGCCGGTGAGGATCCAGAGGATGACACTGGCGAAGTGCCAGTGGCGTCCGATCCCCAGTTGCGTCCCGCCAGGCAGCGCCAGCCAGGCCGGCATCTTGACCTCCTGTTCCAGTGAGGTGACTAGTCTGTCGCGCGGGATTTCGCCCTGCCCGAACTTCAGTATTTCGGTGCCCGGCTCGCATCCGTCATTCCGATACAGCCTCGGGAAGGAGCCCAAAATCTGCAGCCCGCTCCGGGCGAGCAGAGTCAGAAACAGGATGTTCAGGAAGTGCGTTCCAATCAGCCAGGCCGGGAAGATTCTCGGGTCCATCCTCTCAGCTCAAATATACGTACGGCCTGCAAGCGCCGGCGGTTGTGGCCTTCGACCGGATCCCAATTCCTGGCGCTTCTCGTCCAAGAGCGAAGGATCAGGCCGCCGCTGTTCAGGTCTGCTCTGATCGCGTCGGCGGTGCCCACCCTCCTGGGATCGTCGTAGTCGACGAAGCCGACCATTGGCAGAAGCAGCAGGGAGGCGTCAAGGTTACGCTCGAGTAGGCTTGGACGAAGGTGTTCCGGCGCCGATCGAGGCCCTGGCGCACGATCGCCCGCCGGGGCTGGGAGTGGGCGCCTCCGGCGCGCGTCACGACCGCCACCCTTCGATTCAGGTTCATAAATCCCGCGTCACCCGGCGGCGGCCATCGCGGCTGTGCGCCGGCACACAGCCGGGTCTGCGTGGCCGAACTAGCTTGAGATCCATGAGACTCAAGACCGCACTCGCCGCCGGCGCCCTTGCAGGCGCTGCGATCGGGGGGGCAGCCGCTCTGCGACGCCGCCGGCCCGCTGCCTCCCTCCGTGACTATCTGACGGGGCGGCCCAGAGTTCTGATCCTAGGCGGAGGCTTTGCAGGCCTGACGGCAGCCCGCGAGTTGGGGCAAGCGCTCCCTCCCGATGCCGGCCTGTTGCTTGTGGATCGCAACGACTTCATGACCTTTTGGCCGATGGTCCCGGAGGTGATCCCCGGCTCCATCGAACTCCAGCACGTCCTCCGGCCACTGCGCCAGGATCTACTGGGGGCCGGCGCGGAGTTCCTCCAGGCCGAGGTGACTGAGATCGATCTCGAGCGCCGGCTCGTGTACACCCGAGAGGGGGAGTTGCCGTTCGACCGGGTGATTATCGCGCTCGGCTGGCACACCACCTTCTTCGGAACCGAGGGCGCCTCTGAGCACACCCTCACCTTCCAGTCGATCGAGGATGCCATCGCGGTCCGAGACCGGGTGATCTGCCGTTTCGAGGAGGTAAGCGCCGAGCGCACAAGGGGGGGCCACAGCGACAGCTCTCGGCTTTCCTTCGTGGTTGTGGGGGGCGGGTCGACCGGGGTGGAGACCGCGGCCAACCTGAGCGCGCTCGTCAGCGAGCTTCTCCCCGGCTACCCCCGGATTGCGGCGACCGAGCCGCGGGTCCACCTCCTCCAGGCCGCCGACGCGATCCTGCCCCATCTTGACGGCGCTTTGCAGCGGATCGCGGCCGCTCGGATCGCCTCGGAGCGGATCGACATTGACACCAAGTCCAAGGTCCACTCCGTCGACGCTGGGGGGGTGGTCCTGGAGGGAGGAGAGCGGATCGATTCGGGCCTGGTTCTGTGGGCTGCCGGGGTCGGGCCAAGCCCGATAGCAGCTCACGTGAACGGTGCGGCGGTCGACTCCAGGGGCCGCCTCCAGATCGACCAGAACCTGAGGCTCAGGGGCCATGCGGGCGTGTACGCCGTGGGTGACATCGCCGGCGTGAACTCCGCGGGGCAGCCGGTGCCCCCGACCGCGCAGGCTGCCGTCCAGGCGGCGGCGGCGGCAGCGCAGAACCTCGTGGCCGAGCTTCGAGGCGGCGATCTCAGGCCTTTCAAATTCCACTACCTCGGCACCCTGGTCGACCTCGGCGGTCGCTTTGCCGTCAGCCAGTTCATGGGCCGCCGCATCTCTGGGTGGATCGCCCAGGCGATGTGGCGCGCCGTCTACCTCTACAAGCTCGGCGACCGGCGGGACCGGGTGCGGGTCCTGTCAGATTGGCTGGCGCGTCCGCTGGCGGGAGCCGCGATCAACAGCCTTCCGCTGGTGGAGACCCCTGATTCGGCGTCCAGAACCGCTCAGGCGACCCGGTAGCGCTCCGCATCCCTCTCTTTGAATTCGAGCCCAAGACCCGGGCGGCTGGGATCGGGGCGGATGAAACCGCCCTCGGGACGCACGGCTCCATCGAAGAGCATTCCCTCGATCCGGGCGTGATCGTAAAAGTACTCGACGTGCGCGATCTCAGGGGCCGCGCAGCCGGCGTGAGCGTGGATCGAGGGCGAGGTGTGGGCGGAAAATGGGATCCCGAATGCGTGAGCCGTGCGCGCCGCCTCCAAAAACCCGGTTACGCCGAGGCAGCGGGTGGCGTCCGCCTGCAGGATATCAACCGCCCCCGCGCTCATCATCGACCTGAAGTACCAGGGGTCCCAGCCGTACTCGCCGGCGGCGACGTCCTGGACAATCGACCGACGCACAAGCGCGAGTTCCCCCAGGTGGTCGGACGAAACCGGCTCCTCGAAGTAGGAGATGGCCGAGCCGAGGTCGGTGGCGAGCGCGATCGCCTGTTTTGCCGTGTAGGCGCCGTTGGCGTCGACGAAGAGCTCGGGATCCGGCCCGATCGCCTCCCGGACCCTGAGGATCCGGCTCCGGTCGACGTCTAACCTGGTGCCCCGGTCGGTTCCGATCTTCATCTTGACCCGCGGGATCCCGTCCGCCACCCAGCCGCCCAGCTGCTCGATCAGGCGCTCACAGTCGTAGCTGGTGAAGCCACCACTGCCATAGATCGGAACGGCGTCGCGAAATGACTCCAGGGCCCGAAAGAGCGGCAGGCCGAGCTGCTTCGCCCGAAGGTCCCAGAGAGCCACGTCGACCGCCGAGATGGCCGCTGCGGCCAGGCCTTGGTGGCCCACGTTGCGCACGGCCCGCAGCATCGCCTCCCAGGCCGCCCCGACCGCGTCCAGGCTCACCTCGCGGAGGGCGGCTTCGAGGAGTTCGTGGACCACCTTGGCCGCCGCCGCGGCGGTGTAGCTGTAGCCCAGGCCCACCTCGCCGGAATCAGCGTGGATCCGGACCAGGACCATCGTGGTCGAAGTCCAAGCAAAGGTGCCGTCCGCCTCCGGATAGTCGGTCGGGACGGTCATCACATCGGTGGTGATCCGCTTCAGCTTGGTCATCGTCAGCCTCCTGTGGCGCGGCTCGATCAGTTGGTCGAAGGAGCCAGGTGGTCCGCCAGTCTGGCGGCCAGGGACATGATCGTCAGCGCCGGATTGGCGCTGCCCTGCGTTGGGGTCACGCTCCCATCGCAGAGGTAGAGGTTGGGCACGGCGAACGATCGGAGGTTGCGATCGACCACCCCGGTCTTCTCAGTGTCCCCCATCCGGGCGCCGCCCATGAGGTGGGCATAGCGCTTGATGGTCACGGTCTCGGTGGCGCCGGCGGCTCTCAGGATCTGCTCCATGACGTCCTGCGCCCGCTTCATCTGGGCCCGGTCGTTGTCGCACTGCGAGTAGCTGAGGTGCGCGACCGGGAGTCCATGCCGGTCCGTCTCCGCGGCAAGGGTCACACGGTTCCCCGGCTGGGGGAGGAACTCGCACAAGGCGCCCAGCGTCGTCCAGTGCACGTAGTCCCTCATGTACTCCCTTAGCACATCGCCCCAGTGGCCCTCGGCGACCACGTGCTCGGCCCAGGTGATGGGCTGGGGCGAGACGGTCTGGATCGAGAAGCCACGCTTGAAATCCTGCCGCGGGTCGGTCTCGTAGAAATCCTCCGAGGAGACCTCGGGCGGCGGTGCCTTGTACATCCGCACCTCCTCCTCGAAGCGCCCGGCCGTCTGGGCAGCCCCCTGCACCATCAGGTATCGGCCGACCAGGTCGTGATTGTTGCAGAGGCCGTCCGGAAAGCGCTTGGAGGCGGAGTTCAGCAGCAGCCTCGGGGTCTCGATCGAGTAGCCGGAGATGCAGACGAGCCTGGCCCGCTGCCGGCGCTCGACGCCGTCGCGAAGATAGACGACGCCAGTGGCGCGGCCCCCGGCGTCCAACTCCACCCGAGTGACCATCGAGTCGGGACGGATCTCGGCGCCATGCTTCAGCGCGTCCGGCACGTGCGTAATCAGGGTCGAGGCCTTGGCGTTGACCTTGCAGCCCTGGAGGCAGAAGCCGCGATAGATGCAGTGGGGCCGGTTTCCCATAACCGCATTCGTGATTGCCACCGGGCCGACCCGAGCCTTAATCCCTGCCCGCCGGCAGCCGCGCAGGAAGATCTCACCCCCGCCACTGACGGGATGGGCTGCGTGCGGGTACCGGTGGGGATCGCCCCATGGCCAGTCCTGGCCGGCGACCGGGAGCTCCTCCTCGATCAACTGGTAGTAGCGGCGGAGCTCCTCATACCTGATCGGCCAGTCGGCGCCGACGCCGTCCAGGCTCCTGGTCCTGAAATCTGAAGGATGAAACCTCGGCGTGTAGCCGGCGTAGTGAATGGTCGAGCCGCCGACGCCGCGGCCGGAGTTGTTGGCGCCGAGCGGCACCGGGTCGGAGCCGCCAATCTGGCGGGGTTCGGTCCAGTACAGGTGATGGGAGCCGAGTTCGTCGCTAACCCAGTCCCGGTCCGGGTCCCAGAAGGGGCCCGCATCGAGCACAACCACCCGCCACCCCCTTCGCGAGAGGCGCTGGGCGAGGACACCACCACCGGCGCCACAGCCGACGATGACGAGGTCGACCTCATCATCGTCCCCGAACCGGCGCATCTTCTCCCGCAGTTGCCAGGGGGTACGGATCTGGGTTGTGGGGTCCGGCAGCAACCAGGCGGATTCATTGCGCCCGCGGACGCTGTCCAGGCTCATCGGTAACGCTTCCCGAACTGCCACCTGCGGGCGGCCTCGACGCGTTTGGCCCACGGCTCGGGATCGACCGCGTCGACCTCCCGGACCTCCCATGGCTCGCGCCGGCCGAGCCCGATGTTCCTGTAGCCCCGGGGGTAGGATGGGCCGCCGAAGCCGATCTCGTTCCAGGCCCAGGGGTGGGAGTAGAAGGCGGCGCAGCCGTAGCGCAGCCAGAGGCTCCAGACGGCGGCCGCGCTCAACTCACCCAGCTTCTCAGCCGTGCGAATCGCGTCCAGGATTCCGATCTGGTCGGTCCGACCGAGCTCGGCGAAGGCTGACCCGCAGCGCCGGCGGCAATGGTCGTCCAACGCCGCCAGTGACAGCCGCCAGGTCTCGCCATCCGGCGGCAGGTGGTCGTGGTGCCACCCATCGGTCTGACCCGCCTGCAACCTGGCGTCAACCGCTTCCAGCAGTGGGAGCCGGGGTTCGACCTCATTGGCCAGAAGCCGGTCGAGCAGGGCACGCGCGGTTCGTTGCTCGCCTTCGCTGAAAAAGACCGGGACCGGAGGCGCCTCGAGCCGCGTCTGCACTACCGCCGCCGTCTCCTGATCCCAATGACGCGCTTGGCCGAGCACGTCGAAGCCGGGGAAGCGGCCCTTGTTGCCGGGGGTCACGCCCACGCTTCAGTCTCCGCGGCGCAGTATCGCGGCCAGGAGGCCCATGCCGCCGACCATGGTCACCAGCATCGGGGCCATCAGCGGAGGTCCCATCTCGATGTTGTAGATGGCCTCCGAGAATCCACCCGGCCGCCTCGCCACGCCGCGGGCGTGGAGGTAGGTGCCCTGGAGTCCGTTGGCGACCACCAGCGCAGAGGCGATAGGCAGCGCCGTTTTCGCCATCCGCCGGCTGACGACGCCGGCGATGCCGGCCGCCACCATCACGGGGGTGAGCGCGATTGGAAGCCACATCAGCCGGTTCCCGAAGCTCGCCCGATCATGCTCGAAGTAGATCTCGAGCCCGGTCACAACTGCGGCCATCGCGGTCAAGCCGGCAAGGGCCCGCTCGAAGCGGCCGTGCTCGACGTTCCAGAGCAGGTGGTCGATCCCCTGCCGCCTGCCGCCCCCGCTCATGAGCGGAACTCGTCCAGCTTGTCACGGAAGAGCGTCGAGGCGATCCCGACCCGGTGCGGCTGGCCCTTCAGGAAGGCGGTGGCCAGGCCCTTCGCCTGCTCGTAGGAGACCTTCGGAGGCATCGGCGGCTCGTCGGGATTGGTGAGGCAGTCAACCAATGCCGGCCCCGGGTGGGCGAGAGCACCCTGGACCGCAGCCTCAAGGTCTCCCGGACTCTCGATCCGGAAGGCCAGTCCGCCATTGGCGCGGGCGAAGGCGGCGAAGTCCGCGATCCCACTGTGGCGGACCCCGAACTCGGGAAAGCCGAGCGCCATCTGCTCCCAGAGAATCTGGCCGTAGCAGTGGTTGTTGTTGATGAAGACCTTAATCGGAAGGCCGTGCCTGACCGCCGTCAGCCACTCCGCCATCAGCATCGCAAAGCCGCCATCACCGACGAAGGCGATGCATTGGCGCTGGGGATGGGACCACTGGGCCGCGATCGTGTAGGGGAGTCCCGGTGCCATTGTGGCGAGGTTCCCGGAGAGCATGAAGAGGCGGTCGTCCCTGATCGCGAAGTGCCGGGCGCCCCAGGTTGCAATCGTCCCGGAGTCGCAGGAGAGGATCGCATCAGAACTGGCGTGCTTGTCGATCAGGTGCGCGAGGTACTGGGGCTGGATCGGTTCCCGGCTCTGGTCCTCAAGGGCCTGCATCTTCTTCCACCAGGCGTCCATTTGCTCTCTGATCCTCGTTGTCCGCTTGCCCGGCTCCCGTCGCTCGAGCCTCGGGATGAGCGCCTGGAGCGTCTCCCGGGCGTCGCCGACCAGGGGGACCTCGGTCGGCACCCGGTTGCCGGCCCGGACCGCGCTGGCGTCGATCTGCACGGTGATCGCGTTCTCTGGGAGGTGCTTGGTGTACGGGAAATTGGTGCCAACCATCAGCAACGTTTCACAGTCCGCCATGGCGTTCTCCGAGGGCTCCGTGCCGAGTAGACCGATGCCACCGATGCAGCGCGGGTCGTGGTCGGGAAAGGAGGATTTCCCTGAGAGCGTCTTCACAATCGGGGCGTCCAGCAGGTCGGCGACCTGGCCGAGCTCCTCCCGGCTCCCTATCGCCCCGGCCCCGGCCAGGATGACCACCTTCTGTCCCCGATTCAGGACCTCCGCCGCGCGGTCCAGGTCGCGGTCGCGCGGAACCCCTGGCGCGGGGATGAAGATCGGCGCCGTCTGAGGCCTGCGTGCCGGCGCGCTGTTGGTTCCGGAGTAGGGGTTGAGGTCGGCGTCGGCCATCTGGACATCGACCGGGATGGTGATATGCGAGACCGTGCGGTGGGCCAGTGCCGTGCGCACTGCAAGGTCGACCACGGTCGTGATCTGGACCGGCACATGGATCATGACGTCGTACTCGGCGACATCCTCGTAGAGCTTCTCCAGGTGCACCTCCTGCTGATAGCCCGTGCCCAGCAGCATCGACTCCTGCATGCCTGTGATCGCGAGCACGGGCATGTGATCGAGCTTGGCGTCATAGAGGCCGTTGAGGAGGTGAATCCCGCCAGGTCCCGAGGTGGCGAGGCAGACACCCAGCCGGCCCGTGCTCTTGGCGTAGCCGGTTGCCATAAAGGCGGCCGCCTCCTCGTGGTGCACCAGGACGAAGCGCATCCGATCCTTGTGTCGTCGGATGCCCTCCATGATCCCATTGATGCCGTCGCCGGGAAGGCCGAAGATGGTGTCCACACCCCAGTCGAGCAGACGCTCGATGAGGACTTCCGATGCGATCTTGCTCATTTTTCTTCTCCTGACCTGAGTACGACACGGGCGGGGCCGCCATCCGAGCCTGACACCCTAATCGGCAGGCAGATGAGCTCGTAGCAGCCGGGGGAGACCTCGCTGAGATCCAGACCCTCGACCACCACCACGCCGTGGCCCAGGAGCAGGTGATGGACCGGGTGCGAGGCGGCGGCGTCAAAGGGCGCGGCCGAGAGATAGTCGACCCCGACCAGCTTCACGCCCGCCTCGACGATCCTCTGGGCGAGGTCGACGCCGAGCGCCACGAAGGCAGGGTCGAACTGGTTCTCGCCCGCGGCCCAGCGCAGGGAGTTGCGGGTCTTGAACAGAACCCGGCCTGGATGGCGCTGGGGCAAGACGGACGGGCCCAGCGTGCCGTCGGGGCCGGGCTCGGCTTCCACCACAAGGCAGGATCCGAGCAGGGTCTCCAGGGCGAGCGTCTCGACCCCGCCTTGGCCGTCGTAGAAGTGGACCGGGGCGTCGACGTGAGTCCCCGTGTGCGCGCCCAACGATAGGAGGGAGACGTTCGCCGGAGCCCCATGCGCGATGGAGCTCGCGAGCGCGCGCGTATAGCCCGGATTTCCGGGATAGATCGGGAGCGCGGCCGTCAGTTTTAGAGATACATCGTGGAGGGCCAGTTGAATTCACGCTAGGGAGTGCGAGCGGGAAACTCCGTGCGCAGGCACACAACCCGAAAAGACCGTAGATTGGAGAGAGTGGCGGTGGACCTCGCGGGGCATCCTTTCTTCGATGGCGCCGACCTCGAACTGCTCGCTCCCCTGCTGGCCCGCGTTCGTCTGGCCCGGTTTGCGGCCGGGCAGTTCCTCGCCACCCCGGGCGGGGAGGGGTCGGCCATCCTCATCCTGTCCGGACGGGTGCGCTCATTCCGGCTCACCCCGGACGGCCGGCGGATCACCTTTGGGGAGGTCGCCGCTGGCGGGGCCGAGGGCCTCCAGGCCAGCCTCGGGTTGGCTGGCCATTTCGTCGAAGCCTGTGAGGCGACCTGTGCCGGGATCATCCACCAGTCGGCACTGCGAGAAATGATCGAGGATGCGCCTGTGCTCGGCCTCAACCTCGCCCATATAGCGGTGGCTCGCTTGGCGGCTCGCGAGGAGCAACTCCAGACCGTCACCCTGCGCGACCCGAGCCAGCGGGTAGCCGCCCGGCTCCTGGCTCTGGCCGCGGACCAGGACCGCCCCGGGGGTCGGCTGGTCATCGAGAGGCACCCGACCCATCAGGAACTGGCGGACCAGATCGGAGTCCGACGGGAGACTGTGACGCTCCACTTGGCCCGGCTGTCCCGTTTGGGAGCGGTGGTGGTCGACGGCCGCCGCTGGAAGCTGCGACCTACCTCTCTGGCCCGGATCGTCGGAGGTGTGCCGGAATCCGCCCTACCTCAATTCGACGGGAAGCCTGAACTTGGCACTTTGAGATGGCCATTGACATCTACACCAGGGGAAGCGAACGGTGCCGACTCGACGTCACCGGCTGACAGCGCAGATGACGGTCATGACACGATCCGCTGTCGCGCGATGTCAGAGCAAGATCAAACGCCCTAAGACGCTCCCACTTTGGCGAAACCTCGGCTGCCCTCCTAAACCGAAGGCCGCCGTCCGCTAGCCTCGGGACCGCAGGTTCCAGCTGTACCTCCCGTTTGGCATGCTGCCGATCTCCCTCTGGGAGGCGGCCGTCCAACGGCTAACGCGATACCAGGTGCCTAGCCCTGACCAGGGCCGGGCCGATCGGCGTGGTCTTCAGCGTCGCGCGCCAGCCTTTGGCACGCATCCGCTGGAACGCGCTGGGTCGCTTCCCGGCCAGAAGGATCAACTCGTCCCGTCCGTTGCCGGTGGTGTCGACGGCGTCCAGCACCTCGAAGTCAAGGTGCTCTTCTCGACATGCGATGCGGAAAAAGTCAAGAAAGGTGTCGGCGTGCCAGCAGTGGAAGTGAATGCTGTAGTCCATATCGAGTAGCTTCTTGACCAAACCCTCCGGACCGGCCGCCGTGTCCGGGCGGTGGAGGTCGCCCAGGACTCCCGAGCACTCGACGTTCGCCACCCAGTCTTCATAGTGCGAGCGCCGGTTGGCTGCAACGGCCGGTCGTCCCCCGCGGTGCTCGGCCAATAGGTGGTCGACGGTCGTCAGTGGGCGGAGGCGGTCGAAGGTGACCCGGGCGTCCGGCACGCACATGAACAGCAGGCCCCGGGCGTGAAGCACACGATGGAACTCCTTGAGCCCGACGATGGGATCCTCGAGGTGCTCGATGAGGTGGTTCGCGATGACGAAGTCCAGTGAGCCACTCCCGAACGCGGACAGGTCCTCAGCACTGCCGATCACGTCCACCGCAGTCAGATCGAGGTCCGCCAACTCCGCATAGTGCTGGCGAAGCTTCTCGACCGGCATCCGGTCTACGTACGTGACCCGGGCCCGGAGTGGGAGCGGCAATGGCCGGTGTAAGGCGCCGATTTCGATCCCCGACCCGCGCAGCAACCTTGCAGGCCGGAGGCGCTCGTTAATCATGTGTCGTCAGGCTACTCCGGCTAACCTGCCCACCACCGGTTGCAACGATCGTGGCGTCGCGGGCGCGACCTCTTAGGGCCGGCTACGGCACCTGCGGCTATGGGACCTGCGTCACCGGGCCTACCAGACAACAACCAGCACCAGCATCACGCCATTAATGAGTCGACGTAGCACCATCGCCAGCTCTGCCCGGGTTCGAAACTCTTCATGACCGGATGACCGGTGGCCTCAAAATGGCCAGTCGCATGCCGACCCGAAGAGCTGTCGCAACACCCCACATGCCCGCATTCTTCGCAAAGGCGAAGTTGCACCCACGTAGTTCCCAACTTCAGACATTCCTGGCAGCCCGTCCCGCTAGGGGTCGGGTCTAGTTGTCGATCGAGGTGGGCACACGCAACTGACCCGGACATTGCTCTCCCTTCATCCTATCAAACGGGGCTGGTTTCCTCTGGCCGAGCTATGACCCGTCGCCGACCAGCGTCACAACTCGAAGTCCGAGGGAATGACACGCAACGGTCCCGACGACATGCCGGTGGCGACCCCTCCATTCCAAACCTGCTTTATCCCCGTCCGATCGCGTAGGTATGGCCAGCCAGCAGCCGGCCGGCATCCTCCCGCGCTGCCAGCACGGCCTCACGGATATGGGCCAGTCTGGGGGCGAACCACAATTGGGCACTGCGTTGGTCTGGGGCGCTGTGTGTTTCAAGTTTCAATCATCGACTGGCGTGCGCCCTGTTCCTCTGCGTGGGCTAAACGGCCGCTCAGGACAGGGATGGTCAATCCCGTACGAGGCGAACCTTTGGCGACGCACCCGATGCACCGCCGGAAGAGCGTGGGTGATCATTTGGTCCTGCACTCCGGCCCTGTCGTGGGTCATTTGGCGCGTCAGGTGTCACCGGGCACAGAGCACCGAAGGAGAGCCATGCCAGCCCGGTCGAACACGCCGAGTCACGGGCGGCCGTTAATCAATGGGCTCTCTTACTCAAGGGCGAGCGCGGGATGTGGGTGTTCACGTTGGTAGGATTCGCCAAATCATCCGCATCGTCCAGTACAACGGTTGGGCGTTGGTGTAATCGATATGACGATGGCGATAGTGCACGGACTCGAGGCGGCGGCCGGTGTCCTGCTGGTGTGGATCGTCCTTCGCGATCTTTTCGTGGCGGTCGTCGTACCCCGCCCGGCCCGAGGGGCCTTTCGTCCCTCCACGCTGCTGCTCCGTGTCAGCTGGCGCGTATATCGATGGTTCGCCACAACCCTACGCCGCCGCGCCCAGGAGGAGACGCTTGGCGCCTTCGGGCCATTGGTCGTGATTCTTCAACTGGGGGCCTGGATCGTCGGTCTGATACTCGGTTACGGGCTGGTCCTGCACGCCCTCAGCAATGAGTTGACCCCCGAGCCGGACAACGTGATGACCAGCTTCTACATTGCCGCCTCGCTTCTCACCGGAAATGGGCTGAACTTTTCGATCGTTGGACCGTTCGCCCGAATCATTGCCCTGGTCGAAGCAACCACCGGACTGGGCCTCGTCGCCGCGGTCGTGACGCTGCTGTTCTCCTTATACGGATCCTTTCAGCGCCGCGAGGTGCTGACCATCACCCTGGACGCCCTGGCGGGAGCACCACCATCGGGCGTTGTATTGCTGGAGACCAGTCGTCGGAATGACGTCATCGACCGTCTCGGGGACACCTTCGATCAGTGGCAGATCTGGAGCGCAGAAGTGCTCGAGAGCCACCTCGCCTATCCCGTGTTGGCTTACTTTCGGTCCAGCCACGAAAACGAGTCCTGGATCGGCGCCGTGGGCGCCGTGCTGGATGCGGCGGTCCTCATTCTCACCACCGTTGAGGATGTCCCACGAGGTCCGGCCCGGCTCATGTATGGGGTGGGCGGCCACCTCGTGGAAGACCTCGGCTGGTCGTTCCGATTCTCACACCGCCACGCCGTGGGCATCGAGCGATTCGAGTTCGACCAGGCGTGCGAACGCTTGGCGGCGGCGGGCTACGCTCTCGCCGACCCCGATATCGCTTGGCCATCCTTCTCGGCCCTGCGCTCGGCGTACGCCGTGCCTCTGAACCAGATGGCTCGTTATTGGTCGATTCCTCCGACACTCTGGATCGGGGACAGATCAGAGCTGCCGCAATCCGGCATAACCCACCGTCATCCAGAGCACTGATTCGAGGACCGCTGGAAAGCATCTGGACGCCTCGCCGCCCTGAGGGCCCAGGCACTTGAACGCTGCCGCCGCTGCAGCGGTCGCCTCGGCGACTCGCCCCCTGGTTCACCAGAACCGGGCGCGGGCCAGGGCAGGCGGAACGCCGTCCGGGAATGGCAAAACTCCCCTCCCCACCGTCCCTGGGCCTTGGTCGGCGACGGGCCAGTAAGACCAAGGCCCACACCCATTTCAATACCGCAGATCCGTCCCGGCCGGGCGCCTGCCAGTCTTTCGTCTGGCTAAGACTCGGCCGTCGACCTGGCGTCATGAGCCCCTTCTCGCCGTACGAAGCGCGACCGCGCTGATATTGTGCTATTCACCAACCAGCAATCAAACGGGGGGTAGGCATGAGCGGATTTAAAGCCTTCGTTCTGCGTGGCAACGTCGTCGATCTGGCGGTCGGGATCGTGATCGGCATTGCTTTTGGGGTGGTGATCCAAGCACTGGTTAAGGATCTGATCACACCAATCATTGCGGCCATCGGAGCCCAGCCGAATTTCTCGAGTCTCACATTCACGATCAACCACAGTAAGTTCATGTACGGCGACTTCATCGACGCCGTGATCGCCTTTGTGATCCTCGCCGCCGTCGTCTACTACTTTGTGGTGCTTCCCTACACGCACTTCCGCTCCCGCCTTGACAAGCCGGCGGCCCCGACCCGGGAGTGCCCCGAGTGCCTCAGCAGTGTGCCAGCCTCCGCTCGCCGCTGCGCCTACTGCACCACACCACTAGCGCCGTCGACCGCTGCCTGAAGCCTGGGGCGGGCGCGACCTACCGACTGCGCGGAGGCCCTCCATCCGGGAGTGTCGGGGGCCTTTTCGGTGTCGGTAGCCGTCGGTCTGGGTTGCGATCCCGCGCTGACGTCATGTCAGGGTGGTCCTTGAGTGGTGCCCCGCCCAGGCTACTTGGTTAAATGCTTGTTCTGGAGCGAGGTGGTTAGCTCCAGGGGCGAGGAAACCAGCGCGTCCGGTCCGCCACGGCTGACCGGACAACGTATTCAATTGGGAATCGCACCATGCTGCTCCGGATTCTGCGTCAATACCTGAGACCCTACACTTGGGCCCTTGCCGCCGTGGTCGGGCTGCAACTGGTGGGCACCCTGAGCTCTCTCTACCTACCCACCCTCAATGCCGACATTATCGACAACGGCGTGGCCAAGGGTGACACCAACTACATCGTCCAAACCGGAGCGTGGATGCTCACGGTCACGCTGCTCCAAGTAACCTGCTCCATCGGTGCGGTTTATTTCGGCGCCAACGCCGCCATGGCCTTCGGTCGGGACGTTCGGTCCGCCATCTTCCACCAGGTCGGCCAGTTCTCCGCCCGCGAGCTTTCCCACTTTGGAGCCCCCTCCCTGATTACTCGCAACACCAATGACGTGCAGCAGGTCCAGATGCTCGTGCTCATGACCTGCACGATGCTGGTGGCAGCCCCGATCATGTGCGTGGGCGGCATCATCATGGCCCTGCGCCAGGATCTGGGGCTCTCCTGGCTGATGGTTGTGTGCGTACCCGCCCTGCTCCTGTCGATCGGGTTGATAGTCACCCGGATGGTGCCGCAGTTCCGGGCCATGCAGGCCCGAATTGACGTCGTGAACCGGGTTCTGCGAGAGCAGTTGTCAGGCATCCGCGTGGTCCGTGCCTTCGTTCGTGAGGACGACGAAACGCAACGATTCGCCAGCGCCAACGCCGCGCTCACCAGCACCGCCCTCCGCGCCGGAAGGTTGATGGCTCTCATCTTCCCCACCGTCATGTTGATCCTCAACGCGTCGAGCGTGGCGGTTCTCTGGTTCGGTGCTGGCCGGGTCAATAGTGGCCAGATGCAGATTGGCGGCCTGACCGCGTTTCTGATGTACCTGATGCAGATCCTGACCTCGGTCATGATGGCGACCTTCATGGCGATCATGATCCCGCGGGCCGCCGTCTGCGCAGATCGGATTGGCCAGGTGCTCAACACCGTCTCCACGGTCAGGTCCCCCGAACGCCCGGTCACGGAGGTACACCGGCGGGCCGAGGTGGAATTTCGGGATGTGGAGTTCAGATACCCGGGCGCGGCGGCCCCCGTGTTGCAGAGGATTTCATTCCGTGCCGTCGCCGGTCAGACCACGGCCATAATCGGCAGCACCGGGGCGGGTAAATCAACCCTGATCTCACTCGTCGCCCGCCTCTTCGACGCCACGGCGGGCGAGGTGCTGGTGGACGGGGTAGGGGTGCGCGACATGGCACCCGAACTGCTCTGGGCGCGGGTTGGGCTGATCCCTCAAAAGTCCTATCTCTTCACCGGCACGGTGGCCAGCAATCTCCGCTACGGCAACCCGCATGCCGGCGACGACGAACTCTGGGCAGCACTGGAGGTGGCGCAGGCACGGCAGTTCGTAGAGGCGATGCCGGAGGGCCTCGCGACGCCGATCGCCCAGGGCGGAACCAACGTGTCGGGCGGCCAGCGGCAGCGACTGGCGATCGCGCGAGCGATCGTGCGCCAACCGGAGATCTATCTGTTTGACGATGCCTTCTCGGCCCTCGACCTGGCCACCGATGCGCGACTGCGGGCGGCCCTTTATCCGCACACGCGGCAGGCAACCGTGCTGATCGTCGCCCAGAGGGTCTCAACCATCTCCGCGGCGGATCAGATCTTGGTGCTGGAGGGCGGCCTGGTGGTTGGTCTAGGCACCCATGAAGGACTCCTCACCAGCTGCCCAACCTACCTCGAGATCGTTCAATCGCAGCTCTCGGCGGAGCCCGCCGCATGAGCTCGCAACCACCCCAGGCCTCGGCTACCCGCTCGGTGCCGGCGGGTCGGCGAGGCGGCTTCGGTCCTTGGGGCGGTGGGGGAATGCCAGCCGACAAGCCGATTCGATTCGGGCCCTCAGCCCGCCGGCTGCTGCGCCGACTCGCTCCCGAGCGGCTCAAGGTGGTGGCGGTCGGCGCGTTGGGCATCGTCAGCGTGACGTTCGTGGTGATTGGACCGAAAATTCTCGGCCACGCCACCGACATCATCTTCAGCGGCGCCATCGGTGCCCGGCTGCCGGCCGGGATGAGCACCACGCAGGTGGTCGCGGCAGCGCGCGCTTCGGGCAACGGAAATCTGGCCTCCTTACTATCAAAGATGCATGTGATTCCCGGCCGGGGCATCGATTTCTCGGCTCTGGGGGAGGCGCTGCTGGCCGCCCTGGGACTGTACGTGGCATCGTCGATCTTCAGCTGGATGCAGGGCTACATCCTCAACGGCGTAGTGCAGCGCACGGTGTTTCGGCTTCGATCCGACGTCGAGGACAAGCTGCACCGGCTGCCCCTCCAATTCTTTGATGGTCAGCCCCGGGGCGAACTGCTGAGCCGAGTCACCAACGACATCGACAACGTCTCGCAATCGCTGCAGCAGACCCTGAGCCAGTTGCTGACCTCGCTGCTGACGGTGATCGGGGTGCTGGTCATGATGATCGTGGTCTCACCCATCCTGGCCGTCGTTGCCCTGGTGACGGTTCCGGCCTCGGCCTTGGTCGCGACCCAGGTCGCCAAGCGCTCGCAAAAGCTGTTCGTCGCGCAGTGGAAACACACCGGAACCCTCAACGCTCACATCGAGGAGGCGTTCACCGGGCACGAGTTGGTGCGCGTCTTCGGGCGCCAGCAAGAGGTCGAGCAGGTGTTTGAGGAGCGAAATAATGAACTCTTCAAGGCCAGCTCGGGGGCCCAGTTCATATCCGGTCTGATCATGCCGGTGATGATGTTCGTCGGCAACCTCAACTACGTGGCGATCGCTGTCATCGGTGGGGTGAGGGTGGCCACCGGTTCGATGAGCCTGGGTGACGTGCAGGCGTTCATCCAGTATTCAAGACAGTTCACCCAGCCCCTGACCCAGGTGGCCTCGGTGGCCAACCTCATTCAGTCCGGAGTGGCCTCGGCGGAGCGCGTGTTCGAGCTGCTCGACGCGACCGAGCAGGATCCGGAATCGACCGCGCCGGTGGCTCCCGCGAGCCGACACGGACGGGTCGAATTCGAGCACGTCTCCTTCCGCTATCAGCTCGACCAGCCGCTGATCGAGGATCTTTCCCTGGTCGCCGAACCGGGCCATACCGTCGCCATCGTGGGCGCGACCGGGGCCGGCAAGACGACGCTGGTCAACCTCATCATGCGTTTCTACGAACTGGACGCCGGGCGTATCACGCTGGACGGGGTCGACATCACCGCCATGAGCCGCCGCGAGCTGCGCTCGCGCCTGGGCATGGTTCTGCAGGATACCTGGCTTTTCGGCGGCACCATCGCCGACAACATCGGGTACGGAACCCCGGATGCCAACCGAGACCAGATCCAGCGCGCCGCCGAGGCGACCTTCGTGGACCGTTTCGTGCGCGGCCTACCCGACGGCTACGACACCGTCATCGAGGAGGAGGGCAACAGCCTCAGCGCCGGCGAGATGCAGCTGCTGACCATCGCCCGGGCCTTCCTCGCCGACCCCTCCCTCCTGATCTTGGATGAGGCCACCAGCTCGGTTGATACCCGAACCGAGGTGTTGCTGCAGAGGGCCATGGCGGCTCTGCGCTCAGACCGCACCAGTTTCGTCATCGCCCACCGGCTGTCGACCATTCGCGACGCCGACCTGATCGTGGTGATGGATCTCGGTCGGATCGTGGAAAAGGGCAACCACGAACAGTTGCTGCAAGCCAAGGGCGCCTACTACCGTCTCTACTCGGCGCAATTCCGGGGCGGTGAAGAGGAGGTTGAACTGGCTGCGGCCGGCCCGCCCCCTGTCGGAGGGCCGATCCAAATCGGGTAACCCCGCGCCGCCCGGGCGAGCTTGGATCACCGGCTCTGGAGGCGGTCGGATGGTGCGGTCAATCCTGAATTTCGCAAGACCCCCGGACGGTTCTGGGGCACGGAGGAGGGCCGCTGCCGAACTCCAGGAGCGCACCCCGGGACCTGCAGCGCCTGCCTCAGCGACGCGGAGCGAGCCGCGTATTTCGCCTCGCGGCAATCCCGCGCCAGTTGAACCAAGGCCTCATCAGGCGGATGATGCTGGGGTCTTGGAAGTCGAAGTCGTGGTGGAGGTGCCCAAGGGTAGCCGGAACAAGTACGAGTCCGACCATAGGACGGGAGCGATCTGGCTCGACCGCCAGCTCTTCACCGCCACCCGCTACCCCGCCGACTACGGCTTCATACCCCAGACCCTGTCCGAGGACGGTGACCCCCTCGACGCTCTGGTCATCGTCAACGAGCCGACCTTCCCCGGCTGCCACATCCGGTGCCGGGTGATCGGGGTCTTCTGGATGACCGATGAGGCCGGTCGAGACGCCAAGGTCCTGGCTGTTCCGACCGCGGATCTGCGTGTCGCCTGGGAAGACCTGCACGACGTTCCGGACTACCTGATGAGCGAGATCCGTCACTTCTTCGACATCTACAAGGATTTGGAGCCCGGCAAACACACAACCATCGGGGATTGGACGGATCGAGCGGCGGCGGAGCGGGAGATTGAGGCATGTCGGGAACGGTTCGAGCGCCATAGCCGAGGCTCCTAGCAGCATTCTCCGATCGGCCTGAGTTCGGTCAACTCCCTGCGTTCAAGCCCGGAGCCGTGGATTCGGGATCCATCACGATTCCTCGATTCAGTGCAGGTCGCGCAGGACTCGGGCCGAGACCCTCCGTCGATACTTGACCAATGCGTGGGCCCCGGCGTCGAATTCCCCTCTGGTTTGTGGCCGTAACGGTGGCCGTCGGGGCTGCTCGCCTGCGTGAACTCCGCACCTCGGCGCGACACGAAGCCGAACAAGGCGGGGTCCGGGCCGCACCCCGCAGCTATCCCATCATGGTCGCCGCCCACGCGGCCCTTTTAGTCCTGCCCCTGCTCGAAGTCTCAACTGCCAAGGTCTCCGTCCGGCCCCACTGGCGGTGGACGGGCGTGCTCGTGGGAGCGACCCTGCTTCGAGTTTGGAGCATCAGGAGCCTGGGCTCGAGTTGGAACGCGCGTGGCAGGGTTCCAACCCACCTGCACCCGGTCCGATCCGGGCCATACGCATACATTCGCCACCCCAACTATCTGGCCGTGATCGCCGAGTTCGCCTCCTTGCCCATGATCGCCGGCGCCTACCGGGCGGCCTTGGGGCTGTCGCTCGTGAACGCACTGCTTCTCATCCACCGCATCCGCGAGGAGGAGCGGCTCCTATTCCAATCTGGTGCCTACCGGCGCGCCTTTCGAGATGTTCCCCGGTTCATCCCGCGCTGGGGGCGGCGGCCACCACGCCAGGTGCATCAGCTCTAGGGATACCCCCGGCCCGATGCCCAAGCCCAGGCCCGCGGCGGGGACCGAACCCAGGCTCTCCACCAGCCGCCGCAGGGTGAAGAAGATGGAGGCCGAGGAGATGTTACCCACCTCGGCAAACACCTGACGCGATACCTCGAGCCCGGGCGGGGCCAGCTCCAGCGCGCTCTCGATGGCACGGAAGATGCGGGGGCCGGCGGCGTGGGCGGCCACGAAGTCCCAGGCCTCCAGCCCACAGCCGGTGGCAAAGTCGCCGACCGCAGCGCCCAGGTCGCGGGCGATGATGCCCGGTAGGCGCCGATCCAAAACCACGTGGAAACCATCTCCACGCAACTCGAACCCCAGTACGCCGCGGGTGTTCGGAATGAGCCGCGATGAGGTCCCGAGGATGCTGAGACCGCGGACGTTTCGGCCTCCGCCCAGCACCGCCGCGCCGGCACCATCGCCAAAGGTGAGGCAGGCGGTGACGTTGTCCATGGAATGGTCGCCGGCCTGAAAGGTGAGCGAGGGGATTTCAACCGCCACCACCAGAACGTGCTGCTCGGGGAAGGCGCGCAGATGCCGGTCGGCCAGGGCCAGGGCCGCGGTTCCGCCCGAACAGCCGAGTTCGGTGATAGGGAGACGGATCACGTCCGGGCGCATCCCCAGCTCGGGGATCAGGTAGGCGTCCAGCGATGGGAGCAGGTAGCCCGTGCAGGAGACGGTGATGATCAGATCGATCCGGTCCGCGTCCAGGGAGGCCGCCTTGAGGGCGAGGGAGGCGGCTTCAGCCCCCAGCCTCTGGGCGTGCATCGCATAGGCGCGGTTGGCATCCCCGAGCCCGCTACCCGCCAGCGCCCGGTCCAACGGCTGGCATAGGTAGCGGGTGCCCAGTTCCCCGGCCTTGGTGTCGAAGCGCGCCAGCTCGGGCCACAGAGAGCCGAGCATGGCCAGGGCCTCGGCCGCCTCCATCCTGTGTGGGGGCAGGGCGGTGGCCACCGACAGTATCGATGACGCCATCGTCTAGAGTCCGGCCAGGGCCGCCCAATCGGCCGGCGATAGGGATCGCAGCGGGCGGCTGCCCTCATTCACCTGCAGGAGTCGGTCCAGGGAGCTCGGCCGGGCCCTGAGTCCAGCCAGCGCTCGGGCCGCTAGTCGACTGGAACCGGTCAGCGACAGAGTGAGCCGGCTCATCACCGACCGCCGCCACCAGGCAACCCTCTCCCACTTTTGATAATCGTGCGCAGCACCTGCGTCGAAGCGCGCCAGGCGGTCGGCGAGGTAGCGCGCCGATAGCAGTCCAGCGGTCAGCCCATCGCCGGTCAGCGGATCCAAGAAGCCGGCCGCGTCACCGACCAGGAAAATGCGTTCGCTGGCGATGCGAGGGGGACGGGTGCGAAATGGTCCGGCACCGCGCAACTTGCCGGTGGAGCAGCCCTCCAAGCCCGGATGGGCCTCCGCGAGGCGGTCCCTGTAGGCCCCGAGGACGCTCTCTCCAGGGCGCCTCAGGTGCCCGTGCCCGGCCAAGACGGCCACCAGCAGTTCATCGTGCGCCGTCGGTGCCATATAGACCTCGCAATCTTCGAGCAGGGTCACCGATATCGCCTTCGCACCGTGGCCGGGCGCTTCCAGGTGCCCAACCAATGCATGGCGGCGTTGGCCCCGCGGTTCGGCCGGCCATCCCATCAGGCGCGCCACCGACGAGTGCTGCCCGTCGGCACCTACCAGGACCCGGGCGCGCGTGCTGCCCCGGCTGGTCTCGATTCCAACCGACCCCCCGCCCACCTCCAGGGTCAGGAGTCGACATCCGAATTCGGCCTGCACGAGAGGGCTGCGGGCGGCCATCTCGGCCACTCGCGCGTCGAACTCGAGGCGGCGAACGCCGCGACCGGCTCGCCCGGGCGGAAAGGTTCCGATGGCGGTGCCCCTCCCGGGCAGGTGATAGCTGACACCCTCCAGCCGGGGCAGGTCGGAAAGGTCGAGTCCCAGTTCTTCGAGGACCGCCGCCCCGCTGGGCATCAGCCCTTCGCCGCACGGTTTGTCACGCGGGAACTGCTCCTTATCGATGAGGATGGAACGCAGGCCTCGACGAGCCAGCATCAGCGCCAGGGCACTGCCGATCGGACCTGCTCCCACCACCGCCACGTCAAAGGCCGGGGGGGCTGCCATCAACGCAGGGTACGTCCAACCGCCGCCGCCGCCCGGGCCATTTGCCCGGGACCCGGGCGCTTGAGGGCAACCGCACCAGCAGCATCCGCCGGGGAATCTCGGGCTGAGACGCGCAGCCACTGCCCGCCGGTGATTTGTGCACGGTTCCTTACCGAGTTTTACCTCGTCGGCAAGCAAAGCCGGCGCCAACCGGGGCCCGAGGGACGCCTACGCGGCCGGACCCCGGGCGGGCCCGCCAGCCCGCAACCGCTCTTCGAGGGCGGCCACGAGCATAGGATCGTCGGGCTCCACCTTGGACCGAAAACGAGCTGATACCCGGCCGTCGCGCCCAACCAGAAACTTCTCGAAGTTCCATCTGACCTGTCCCGAGCTGCCTGTCCCGTCCGGCTGCGACGACAGCCGACGGTAGAGCGGATGGCTATTGCGACCCCTGACCTTGATCTTGGCGAAGAGGGGGAAGGTGACGCCGTAGCGGGTCGCGCAGAAGCGCTGGATTCGATCGGCCCCCCCTGGCTCCTGAAACAAGAACTGATTGCAGGGAAAGCCCATAACCGTGAAGCCCGATCCACCGTATCGCTCCTGAAGGCCCTGGAGGGCGGCGTACTGGGGCGTGTAGCCGCACCGGGAGGCCACGTTCACCACCAATAAAACCTTGCCCTCGAAGTCGCCCATGCTCACGATTTCGCCGCCGATGCGTTGGACCTGGATGTCGCGGAGGCCTTCGGTTGGGCCCGCCAAAGATTCCTCAGACGGCGGCATCGTGGTCCCCGCCGACCGCGCCCGCTTCACAGAGGGCGTCGAAGCCGGCGGTGCCATGGCCGTTCAGGGCGCGGTCGATGGCATAGGCTTCGAGCCCGGGCACCGACTCGATGCAGGGCAGCGCCAGCTCACCCATGGCGAGGCACGTCGCGGCATGCACATCAACCTCAACCATGTCGGCTCCGATAACCGTCAGGCTGAGCCATTTGTTCATCCTGAGGCCCTCTGGAGCCATCGGCGGCGCGGCCGCCGGTCCCGGGGGCGCGGGAGGTGGCGACCGCCAGGTCGCCGCCCAGAATCACGCGAGCGCAGCGCCAGTTCGTTCCGGGATGGCGCGTGCCGATCCGCCACGGCTCCCCCGGAGCACTCTCGCCCCGCGTGACCACGTCGCCGGCAGAATCGGCGACGTAATTGCGCGCACCGTGCGAATCCAGAATGGAAAGGGCTCGATCCAGCGCGCAGCCCGTCACCAATCCCCCCGGATCGAGCAAACCAGACCTCTGGGGATAAAAATGGGCATCGGTGGCTGCGTGGCAGTGGCGACACGGGGTGAGGACTCTGGACCCCTCCTCCCCCACCCCGGCCGTCTCCGAGTTCCACCCGATCAGCGCCCGAAACCAAGCGCCGGCTCAGGTGGCACCGAGGCTCTGACCGATCTGACGCAATTCCACGAAGACCACGTCCAGCGCAGCCGCCATCGGCGCCGGATCACGCACATCCACGGTGAGGGAGATCCCCATCACGTCCTCGGTGCGCCGCACCCTCGTCAGTCCCGTAGCATCCCCACCAACCGGACACTCACGGGCGCCGCCGCCTGTCGCTCAGGGACGGTGGCGAAGCGCGTGGCAATGACGACCCCGGCGCTCTGATCCTCGACACATCAGGGGGGTTGAGGTATTCATCGCCCCTGCCGTGTTAGAAGGCCGAGATTGGATTGAGGTTGGTCTGGCGCAAGATGGAACCCCGCCCTCTGCTCGGCCAAATGGCCTCGGTCGGAGTGCGCCGGCGTGCCGTCGCACCCGGTGGTACGCCGACGAGCCCGGCAGCCTCGATATCGAATCCGGGCGCAATCCGGTTAAAGTTCCGTTGCTATGTCAAATGAACTCGCGGCCTATCTCATCTCGACGGCCATCACTCCTCGCAAGATCATCGTCGCCGTGGTGGTGGTGGTCGTGATCGTGGTGGTCTTTCTCTTCAGACGGATTTCTCGCTGAGGCCTTCCCGCGGAGCCCGCACAGCGTCGTAAGGGACGGCGAGGCCGGTCGGGACAGGGTTGTCGTCCCCCAGACGCCCCGCCTCGCTGAAGCTGTAATAGCCACGGCGGGTGACGACTATGTGATCCAGGACTTCTATTCCGAGGATCTGACCGGCGGCGATCATGGCGGCGGTGAAATTCGCGTCGGCCTCGCTTGGGTCGCTTTCCCCGGACGGATGGTTGTGGGCGATGACGACGGCCGACGCCAGCGCCTTGAGAGCCGGCCGGAATACCTCCGAGGGACCAGCCCCCACCCGGGAGACCCCACCCAGCGCAACGACTCTTAGGCCACAGGCGTGGAGGCGCGCATCGAGCAGCAGCACAGCCAGGGCCTCGCGATTTTGCCTCCGGAGCGGTTCAAGGTATACCAGCGCCTCACGCGGGCTGGTCACGCGCAGCCGCTCGGCGACCCGTGGTTGGTAGCGGCGCGCCACCTCGGCGCACGCCAGAACGCGCCGCCGCGCTGACTCTCCAAAGCCGAGCGTGGCCAGTTCGCATTCGCTGGAATCGAGGATGCGGCTGAGCGAGGCGCGCCGTAAGCGAGCCGGCACGGGGCCGGCGATCACCTCCAGCAGATCGCCGTCGGCGCTGACGGAGAACATCAGGCCATCGTAGGAAGACGGTCCTCAGGCTCAAAGCCCGCGTGCAAACAGACCCCCGCGTTGTTGGTGGGGACGATTACCATTTCAACCGGGGTGGAGCTGGAGCCTGACGCGGCGATCCGGACTGCGGTGTTCACCTTCCTCTCGGAGCAGACCATGGCCCGCGGCGGCCGGGTGCTTCCGCGCAAGGTCCTGGAGCAAGGGATCGAGGTCTTGGGGCGGCGCGTCCCACTGGTCGGTCCGCAGGGGATATTCAAGCCGGCCGCCTGTTCGCTGCCCCTCAGCATCCTCACCGCTCCCCCTGTATCCGGGCACGATCGGCCCTACGCGGACGAGCCAACCTATGAGGGGGTTCACTACCGATACCGCGGCACCAACCCCAACCACTCCGACAACGTGGGCCTCCGCGAGGCGATGCGTCGCCGCGTGCCACTGGTCTATTTCCACGGCCATAGACCAGGCCTGTATCACGCTGAATGGCCGGTCTACGTGGTCGACGATGATCCTCAAGCTCTGACCTTCACGATCGTCGCCGCGGAGTCGGCGGGGGCGGGCAACCTAGCCCTGGTGGGCGAGCCGCTGCGGCGCGCCTATCTGGCCCGCATGATGACCCAGCGGCTGCACCAATCGCGCTTCCGGCAGATCGTGCTCGACGCTTACGCGGGCACCTGCGCCGTTTGTCGACTGCGCCACCAAGAACTGCTCGACGCCGCCCACATCCTGCCCGACGGGCACCCCAAGGGCGAACCGATAGTGAGCAACGGGTTGGCACTGTGTCGGCTCCACCACGCTGCCTTCGACACCAACATCATCGGTGTGCGGCCTGACTTGGTGATTGAGGTCAGACCGGATGTGATGACCGAGGAAGACGGACCCATGCTTCTGCACGGGCTTCAGTCCGTAAATCTCCAGCGCATCATGACCCCCAGCCGGCCGGGGCTGCGGCCCAATCCAGACTTTCTCGCCGAGCGCTACGAAGACTTCATCAGAGCGAGCTGACTTTTTCGCGCTTCCTCATCGGGACCACCCGGCTCGGCCGCATTTGAGATCTGGGCTGGCCACTTCTTACCTCAGCTGCCGCCGACAAAAGGGGGGCGCGGGAGCGGGCACCCGATTTGGCGCCAGCCGCGAATCACCTGACAAAGTCCAGGAGGCCCACGGGCAAGTGCCAGCTACCCCGTCGGTTTTCACCCCCCTCGCCATGGCGCGCAGCGGCAGACGGAGCCGCCCGATTACGCCCCTTCCCACTCCATGAGGCAGGCGGCCCAGGTGAGCCCGGCCCCAAAGCTGGCCAGCAGGACGCGATCGCCACCATGGAGACGGTTTGTCCGCGCAGCCTTGTGCAACGCCAGGGGAATGGTCGCGGTCGACACGTTGGCGTGCTCATCAATGCTGAGGACGATCCGGTCGAGCGGGATCCCCACCCGGCGCGCGGCCGCCTCGACGATACGGCTGTTGGCCTGGTGGGGCACGAAGACGTCAACCTCCTCAACCCCCATTCCAGCCGCCTCCACCACCGCCGTGACCATCTGCGCGAAGCACTCGACCGCGACTTTGTAGGTCTCTGGGCCCTTCATTCGGAAGTGCGCCGCCGCGTCGCCGGCAGCGTACGCGCCCGTCTCGGCCTGGAGTCCGTAGGTGAGCAGATTCCACTGTCGACCGTCGGCGCCCAAACACCAACTCCGAATGCCACCCCCCTTCGTCGCTGGCCGCACCAGCACCGCGCCGGCCCCGTCCCCCAGGAGCACGCATGTGGACCGGTCGGTCCAGTCCACGATGCGAGACAGCACCTCGGCTCCGATGACCAGGATGGTCTCGGCCCGGCCGGTCGCGATCATGGCGTCGGCGATGGAGAGTTCGTAGAGGAGCCCGGTGCAGGCGGCGAGCATGTCGAAGGCCCACGCGTTGTTGGCGCCCAGTTGCTCCTGAACCCGGCAGGCCATGGGCGGGAAGGGCGCATCGGGAGAGGAACTGGCGACCATCACCAGATCGACCTCCTCGGGCCTCACCCCCGCTTCCTTGAGCGCCGCCCGAGCGGCGACCGTGGCCAACTGCCAGGTGGCCGTGCCTGGCTCGGCCAGGTGTCGCTGCCGGATTCCGGTTCGCTTCGTGATCCAGGCGTCGGTGGTGTCGACCATTCTCTCCAGGTCGTGGTTGGTGACGATGCGCGAGGGCAGTTCGACGCCCAGGCCCACAATCGCCGAAGCTCGTCCGCGGTTGGCAAAGGCCCGGATTGGAAGTCCGACCGACCCCGGCTGATGGGCGGTTGCCACCTCAGCCCCTTGCCTCTGAGCCCGGCCGATGCCGGTTTGACGGCCCCTGGCCAGGGTCCCCGGGGAGCTGGTCCGTCACCTGTGGGTGCCCATGTCGTACCTGGCGCCTAACTCTGTTCGCCACCGCCCGGCTGGTCGCCGTGGGGCGGTGGCGCCCAACGAGGTCCCGCTGGTGGTGGTTGAAACGCTGGCGCCGGAAGGGGCGCTGACAAGCCCGGCGACCTCGACGATGACGGTGGGCGGCCGATGCCCGGCCCTGAGCTGGCCTCGGAAAACATCACACGGCTGCAATCTCATCGGGCTCCTTCCTCCGATCCCCGCGTGGGTCGCTGCGTGGCCCAGCCTTCTCATGCTTGGCGCCCCTGGCGGGAGGCCACCCGGGACAGCTCCTGGGCGGCAAGGAGCCCCTCCTCGAAGGCGCGGACCGCATTCAGCCCAGCCACGTCACGGGCACCGCCAACGACCCGATGCGCCACTCCGGAGTGCTCCAGCAGGGGACGGAGCGCGTCCTCGCTCTCCTGTCCCGCCGCCACGATGACATCGGCAGCCGGGACCAGGCGGCACGCTCCCTCGACGTCGACCACGGATACGCCGGCGGCGGTGATCTCCCCATAGCGGACGCCGGAGAGGGTGATGACGCCCTGCCGGCGAAGCGCCTGCAGCACCACCCAGCGCGTGGAGCGACCAATGCCCGCGGCCAGCCGGGCGCTCCGCTGCATGATCGTGACCCGGCGCCCCGGGGCGAGCGGTCCGGGGCTGGGTCCGGACAGCCCCTGCTGGCGCCAGAAGTGTTCTCGGGGGGAGAGTGGGGAGGGCGCGCGACTGAGCCAATGGGCGAGGTCGACGCCGATGCCGCCGCCGCCGATGATGACTACATCCTGGCCCTGGGGCTCGGAAAAAAAGGCCTCGGCATAGGTGTGGACGTGGGGCAGGTCAGCGCCGGTCAGCTGGATTGGTCGAGGGCGCACTCCGGTGGCCAGCACCACCCCATCGAAGCCCTCCAGCCAACCCACATCGCCTCTTCCGACAGACCGACCGAGATGGATGCCAACGCCCAGCCGCGCCAGCTCCGCACCAAAGTAGCGAATGGTCTCACCGTAGTCCTCCTTGCCCGGCACCAGGCGCGCCATCCGAAACTGGCCCCCCAGTTCCGAGGCCGCCTCGAAGAGTTGGACGCGATGCCCTCGTTCGGCCAGCGCTCGGGCCGCCTCCATTCCCGCCGGCCCCCCGCCGATGACGGCCATCCTCATTCGGATGGGCGCAGCGCCATCCGGGCTCCGCTCAAGCTCATGACCGGCGACCGGATTGACCATGCAGGAAACGGTGGCCGCATCGTCGAAAGAGCGATCGATGCAGGCCTGGTTGCAGGCGATGCAGGTGTTCACCAGGTGGCCCTGGCCCCGCCTGCTCTTGGCGATCAGGTCGGGATCGGCGAGCAGGGGACGGGCCATGGAGACGAAGTCGACGCCGGTCTCCCGCATCACCGCTTCGGCCGTCTCCAGCCGGGTGATCCGGTTGCTGGCAATGACGGCCACCGGGGCCCCCACCGCCGCCCGGACGTCCGCCGCAATCGGCGCCCAAGCCCCCTCGGGCACGCTTCCCTGCACGGTCGGAACCCGCGATTCGTGCCAGCCGATGCCCACCTCGATGGCATTCACCCCAAGCTGGCCGAGGCGCACGGCGAACGCCAGCGACTCTTCACGGCTGCTCGAACCCGCCACCAGGTCGGCTCCAGAGACGCGGTAGAGGACTGGATAGTCGTCACCCACCCGGGCCCGAACCGCCCGCAGTACCTCCAGCCCAAACCGCATGCGCCGCTCCACATCGCCGCCCCAGGCATCCTCGCGCAGATTGGTCAGCGGGGAGAGGAACTGGTTGATGAGGTAGCCCTCCGAGCCCATCACCTCGACGGCGTCGAAGCCCAGCTCCCGGGCCCGCTCCGCGCCGGAGGCGAAGTCCTCGATGGTGCGGAGGATGCCGACCTCGTCCAGGGCCCGGGGGGTGGAGCGAGAAAAGTCGCTGTGGACGGCCGAAGGGGCAACCGCTTCCAGGCCAAACGAGGCGCGGTCGGCGTAGCGGCCGGCGTGGAACAGCTGCAAGGCGATCAGGCCTCCGGCCTGGTGCACGGCCCGGGCCACAGTCCGCAGCCTGCGCGCGCCGCTGTCCTCGTTGACGAAGCTGTAGCTGCGGCCGCCCGCCCCCACCCGACTGACCGCGGAGCCGCCGGTCACGATCAGGCCCGGGCCGCCGCGGGCGCGCCGAACGTAAAAGGCGGCCAGCGCCGCACCGTCATCGTCGCGCCCCTCCAGGCCCAGGTGCATGGCCCCCATGACGATCCGGTTGGGGACCTGCAGGGGCCCGATCCGGCCCGGCTCCAGGATTCGCTCAGGCATCGCCCGACGGCGGACTGAGCCCGGGGCCCGACAAGGGGGGCGACAGGTCCTCCAGAAAGGGCGGGGAGACGATCGAGAGGCCCCCGTCGACGACGATCGTCTGTCCGGTGATGTATTCCGAGGCCGGCGCGAGCAGGAAAGCGATTACCTCGGCCACCTCTTGGGGGGTGCCCATGCGCGCCTTGGGTATCTTGGGCAGCACCGCCTCCAGCGAGGCCATCCCCGGCACCCGGTAGAAGTAGTCGGCGGACTCGGTGTCGATGATGCCACCGTTGACGGCGTTGACATTGATGCCGCGGGGAGCGAACTCGAGCGCCATGTAGCGGACCCAGGCCTCGATTGCAGCCTTGCCCGAGCCCAGGTTGGCATAGGTCGGGTAGGCGCGGATGCTGCCGTAGCTCGAGAGGGCCACGATGCGGCCGCCGCCGCTCATCAGCGGCACCGCTCGTTGGGCGCCGAGCACGAAGGCGCGAACGTTCATGGCGAAGGAGCGGTCGAGGTGGTGGGCCTTCAGGTCGAGGATGCTCTTGAAAGAGCTGGCGGCCGCGTTGGAGACGAAGAAGTCGAGCCGGGGATGGACGGCGGCAGCCTGCTCGAAGAGGCGCTCGATACCCTCGGTGGTTTCCACGTCGGCCTGGACCAGCGTCACCCCGGCGCCCAGCTCTCGAAGCTCCGCCGCCGTCCGCTCCGCCGCCTCCTGGCGCTGCTTGTAATTGAGCACCAGGCTGGCCCCACCCTCGGCCAGGATCCGGGCCAGGGCGGTACCGATCCCCCTGGTACCGCCCGTGATCAGAGCCGTCCGGCCTTCAAAGGGCCTCACTTCGGGCCCCGGGTGCGCAGCAGTTCACGGGCGATCACCGTTTTCTGGATCTCGTTCGTCCCCTCCTCAAACCGCGGTGCCCGGGCGTCGCGGTAGATTCGCTCGATGGGGTTGGGCTGCCAGTACCCGACTCCACCGTGGACCTGGAGGGCCTTGTCGGTGACCCGGGTCAGCATGTCCACGGCCTGGAGCTTGGCCATTGAGGAGAGGGATTGGGCATCGTCCGCTCCGGACTCCCAGCGCCGACCCGCGTGCAGGGTGAGCTGACGCGCCGCCTCGATGTCGGTGGCGTTTTCGGCCAGCATGAAGGCGATCGCCTGACGCTCGGCCAGGGCCTTGCCAAAGGTGCGCCGCACCTGGGCCCTCTCCACGGCCAATTCCTGCGCCCGCCGGGCGAGGCCGACGCAACTCATCGCCACCGAGATCCGGCTGGGTAGCAAAAAGCCCCCCAGCGCCACCTCAAGGCCCTGTCCCTCTTCACCCAGGCGATTGGCGACCGGAACCGGAGCCCCCTCGAAGATCAGATGGGCGTGATCGGTACCGCGCACGCCCATGGTCTCGGGCATCGGTTCCACCACCACGCCTGGCGTCTGCCGATCGACCACCAGCGCCACCGTCCCCTCCCGGCCCACGCTGCCCTGACAACGGGCGAAGAGCAGCCAGTAGTCACAGTCGACGCCGAACGTGATCAGGTGTTTCTCTCCCCAGAGGCGATAGCTGTCGCCCTCCCGCACCACGCTGCTGCGCAGGTCGGCTCCGGTGCCGGCGGTAGGCTCGGTGAGGGTGAAGGCGACTCGAATATCGCCGCGCACCTGTGGGCGTACGAAGCGGTCGCGTTGCTCGGGGCTGGCGAACTGGTCGAGGGCACGCCAGATGCCGTTGCAGACGTGGACGATCATCCGCAGCGAGGCGTGGCACATGGCGAAGAGCTCCATCAACTCCAGGTAGCGAGAGAACGGGACTCCCCTCCCGCCCAGCTCTTCGGGTGCCGCCAGCGAGAGATAGCCCCGCCCCCGCAGGTCGGTCCACAACTCGGGCGGCACCCCTCGCTCCTGCTCGATGCGCTGCCCGTAGTCCTCCCCTGCTCCGGACACGAATTCCGACACGCCTTCTTTGAGGGCGGCGAATTCTGATTCATCCATGCTCATCGACCTTCTCCTCGCTGATCATCGAGAGGGGGCAAGCCCCGGGCCCGCTCCCGGAGCATGAATTTCTGGATCTTTCCCGAAGGGTTACGAGGCAGGCTCGCCACCAATTCCAGGTGCTCCGGCCAGTAGTGCTTGGCAACGTGGGCCCCGTCCAGATAGCGCTGCAGGGAGGCGAAGTCGAAGTTGGCGTCGGGTCTGGGCACCACGAAGGCACATGCCCGCTCCCCCAAGCGGGGGTCGGGCATGGCCACGATCGCCACCTCATCGACATCCGGATGGAGGTAGAGAAGCTGCTCGATCTCGGCCACCGGGACCTTCTCACCGCCCCGGTTGACCACGTCTTTGACCCGGCCACGGATGCGAACGTAGCCACGCTCATCGATCACCGCCAGATCACCGCTGCGATACCAGCCGTCCCATGTCATCACCTCCTGGGTCCACTCCGGGTGGTCCAGGTAGCCCTCGAAGAGGCATTTGCTCCGAACCTCGAAGTTGCCCTCGTGACCCGCCGCGAGCACGCCGCCCACGTCGTCGGTGACCCTGATCTGGACCCCGGCCAGCGCCCGCCCGTCGGTGCCCCAGACCTTGGCTGGCTCGTCCCCGGGCGCCGACAGCGAGCCGAGGCAGGTCTCCGTGGTGCCCCACGCCCCGCACACCGCCGCCCCCAAGACCCGGGTGGCGCGCTCGGCCAGTCCCCGGGGTACGGCGGCGCCGGTGGCGACGAAAATACGCAGCGACGGCGGCGCCACCTCGCCCTCTTCGACGGCCTTGACGAGATCGGACAGGAAGGGCGTGGCCGCTTGAACGAAGGTTCCCCCGTGCTCCCGCAACAACTCCAGTGCCCGGGCGCTGTCCCAGACCGCCTGAAGGATCTGGGGTGACCCGAGGAGGAGCGCCAACCACATCCCGTAGAGGAATCCAGTCTGGTGAGCCAGTGGCGATGGGATGAAAACGCGGTCGTCGGAATTGAGGCTGAGATGGCGCGCCGCCATGGCCGCCGCCCGGCTCAGAGCGTCGAAGCGGTGGAGCACGCCCTTGGGCGCACCGGATGTGCCCGACGTGTAGAGGAGCTGGGCCAGATCGGTGGCTTGGGGCTGGGCGGCGGCCAGAGCCGGTCCATCGATCTCGCCCGAGACGAATTCGTGCCAGCGCACCCGGCCCGGCGGGCGAGGAGTGCCACCGTCGCCGGCGGAGACGATGATGACGTCCTCCAGGGGAAGCTCATAGCCGGCCGCATCGGCCAGCAAGTCGGCCACCTCGGCCGGGTAGTCGCGGCCGCGGAACCGCTCGGGCACGACGAGCACTCGGGAGCGCGTCTCGCGGAGGGCGAAGGCTATCTCTCGGCGGCGGAAGATGGGCATTAGGGGACAGCAGATGGCACCGATTCGAAGCGCCCCCAGGGTCAGGAAAACAAACTCGGCACAGTTGGGCAGTTGATAGGCGACCGTGTCCCCCCCTCCGACCCCGAGCCGGAGCAGCTGGGTCGCCGCCTGGTCCGCCCGCTCGTCCAACTGCCGCCAGGTCCAGGTACGCACTCCCCCCTCCTCCCCGGCCTCGACCAGGGCGGTGGCGTCGGGCCGCTGGCGCGACCACTGCCGGACCACCTCTGTGAGCGGACGGCTGGCTGCCCGCTCCGGGTCGGGGAGCGCCCCGGCGAGTGAGCGGTGGACGGGGCTGGGACCCGGTGCCACCCGCATCTCCAGGCCGACCGCGTTCATGGTGTTCAGAAAGCGGGGGTAGGAGATGCGGTAGGCGTTGGGATAGGTGAGGAGTGTCTGACCGCGGGCCCGCGTGGCGGCCACGGCCAGCGCCATCAGCACCCGGTGGTCATTGAACGAAGAGAGCTCGGCCCCCTGCAGTCCCGCCACCCCGTGGCAGACGAGGCGGTCGCCGTGCTGATCCAGCCGGGCCCCCATGCGGTTGAGTTGGAGCATGGCCGTGACCCGGTCCGACTCCTTCAGCCGAACGTGGGCGATGTGCTCGAAGGTGGTTTTGCCGCGGGCCAGTGCTCCCAGGGTGGCGAGTACCGGGAGCATGTCAGGCATGTCCCGGCAGTCGACTCGAACCCCCTCCAACCTGACTCCATCATGACGGACCCGGACCGCCCCGCTGGCAGCGTCCAGCTCCATCGGGAGACCCATCGCCTGAACGAGATCCAGAAGTTGCGCTTCGGGATGGTCGGTCTCGGCCGCCGTCAGGCGAGGGAGGCCGCGCAGCAACAGATCGGATGGGTGCAGAGCGGCGGCGGCCAGGCCGAATGCGGCCGAACCGATGTCGGGCGGCAGTTCCACGGCGGCCGGATGCGGGGACTGACGGGGCTCGATCTCGAATCGACGCCCGTCCTGACTAACCCCAACCTCAAGGCCGAAGGAGTGCATCATGCGCACCGTGAGCTCCACGTAGGAGCGCTCGTTGAGCTCACCCTCGACGTCGATCACCACCGGCCCGAGCGCGAACGGGGCCACCAGGAGGAGGCCTGAGATCCACTGCGAGAGTGTCCCGGGTATCCGCACCCTCCCCCCCCGGGGGAGGCCCGGGTGCACCGTCACCGGCAGGAAGCCACCGGCGGAGTCCAGCGTCAGACCCATCTGGCCGAGCGCCTCGAGCAGTGGGCGGACTGGCCGTCGATGGAGGTATTTCTGGCCCGTTATCGTGACTGGCCTGTCGGCCAAGGCGGCTAGCCCGACCATGAAGTAGAGCGTGGATCCGGAACTCCCTACGGTCAGCGACTGGCGCGCGGCTTGGTATCGGCCGCCGCTGACCAAGACCGTGTCGCCGTCGACCGAAATCTGCGTTCCCAGGTCCCGCAGCATCCGGATTGTGTACTCCACGTGCTTGGCGTCGGAGAGTCCGGTGATCCGGCTCGTCCCCGGTGCCAGCGAGGCCAAGATCAGGGCACGGTGGGCGTGGTACTTGGAGCAGGGCACCAACATCTCGCCGCTCAGACGCCGCTCCGTACCCTCCACCAGCAACCGCACGCTACCGCGCTCCCGCCACGCCACAACGCCCCAGGGGGTGCCGCGTTTCGGTCACAGCGACATCACCGCCGCGGCGGCTGAATAGTCAGGCTGCGGTGTGGCCGGAGGAAGTAGGAAGCTCACGTGCGGCCTCCCGCACCCTCGGCCGACCGCTCGGGGCACTCGGAGAGTCGATTGAGCAGGTCGATGGCGCGCTGGAGTTCGGGGCGCTCGTCGGGATCCACGACGGCTTCGATGACCTGTGTGAGCCAAGCCTGGCGGGAGGCGGAGATCGACTTCACCAACCGGCGACCGTCGGTGGTGGCACCAATCAACTGCTTGCGGCCGTCGGTCGGGTCCTGCCTTGAGGCGATAAGACCGCCCGCCTTGAGCACGCTGAGCGTACCGGCGATCGACTGCGGGCGCACGTGCTCGGCCTGCGCCAGAGCACTGGCCGTGATTTCACCATGGTCGATGATTCGCGCCAACGTCGAGAGTTGTGGAATCGACCAATCGGTCGCCAGCGCCGATGACTCCGCTCGAAGGCGCGCCCACAAGCGGGTCAGCGCCATCGCCAGGTCGACCGCTACCTGCGCGCCCTCCACCCCATTGCTTGGCAATGAAACGACCCTACCAGATTGACAGGCTGCCTGGGTAGGAGTCTTGGGGGCATCGATCTAAAGTCCGCCTTCACAGTTCGCGGCCTGGACGTTGGGCGGAGGGCCGGCCTCAAAGGGTGACGACCAGGCGACCGGAGTCCGGCTCTCGCGGCGGGGCGAACAAGCGACCTCGGTTGGCACTTTTCCTCGCCTCGGCGGACAATCTCCTGCCCTCTGGAAAACCTTCAAGCGCTCTGCCTTCCCGGCTCGGGCGGTGTCGGCCGGGCCAAGTTGGTGGGGACCATGGGCCCGAACCTGCTCGTCCAGCCTCAAGAGCCTGGTGGATCCGCGAGGCTCCTCCTGTACTCGAAATGCTTGTTCCTCGTGGCGTCCTGATTTCACGCGGCCGGGAGAAGCCGAAAGCGCCGACGTCCGGGTCCCCGGAGGGCATGGAAATGTCGGTGATCCAGCGTGAGCACATCGAGGATTCCATACCGCTCGGCGAGAACCACGATCGAAGCGTCGGCAAGGCCGATTTCGAGATCCCGATAGCGCCTCAGGATTACGGCGGCTAAACCTACGTCCGCTCCGGTGAAGGTCTCCAGCCGGTAGGCCCCTTTAGCGACTTCGTCCAGCATTACACGCTGGGCGCCAGTGCCGACCCTAGTGGCCAGCAGGTAGTCGAGCTCGGCCAAGACGAATGGCGACAGGAGTAGTGGCGTGCTGGCTTGGCGGAGGGCTGCGGCGGCTTGGGCGTGCTGGCGCTGGCTGCCGTCAATTGCGGCCAACAAACCGCTCGTGTCGAGAAGGATCACCCCTCGCCAAAGCCCGCCAGCAACTCGTCGACGTTCTCCGCAAGATCAGGTTTGCCGCTTGCGAACAACGGAAGTCTGGGCTCGGCGTGGCGCGATTGCAGTAGGCGTTCGACTCCCTCGCGGATCAGGTCCGCCTCGGTCCGGCCCGCTTCGTGCGCGGCTCGAGCAAGTCTGCTCTTCAAGTCTTCGGGCAGGTAGATTGTGGTCCGTTTCACGCCATACACAATGCCATACGCTCAGAAGTCTGTGACACGGCCGTGACCTCTGGGCTCTGAACTAACCCCGAAATCGGCGATTTTGAACTCAAAAGGCTCATCGGACTTTGGCGTGGTGGTCGCCGTGTCACCGGACCACCATCGATCCCAGGACTCGCCAGTTCGGGCGGCCGGCGTAGAGCAGAGCACGGATTCGGTAATTCTCGAAGTTACGGAACCCGAAGCCAATTCGCTTGATGCGCTTGACCAGGTTGTTGAGGGCCTCGGTAGGCCGTTGGTCACCTTGGCCAAGTGGTAGTTGCAAATCTTGTCGAACCATCGCCGCAGCGTTCGCCCGGGCCGCTGGATCCCCGGTGGCATCGCGCCTTTCGAGCAGTGCAGGACCAGGTCCTCGAGAAGGCGGGTGCCTCCTCTTGATCGCTGGTTCGATAGATCTTGATTTCTTGGTAAGGCTGACGAGCGGGCTCCCCGCTGAAATCCGAAGAGCCACTCAAAATTGGTCGGCCACTCTGGATGTCATTAGAACTCGGCTACTGGAAGTAGTCGTTCCACAAGGAGAGCCGTCCGGTCTCCCCGCTGCGCGCTGACGATCAGACTCAGTAAGACACGAGAGATCGTCGAGTCTCCAGCGGCTGGGGGCCGGCCGCGCGAGAGTAGCCTGCCCCGTCGAGGATGCCGAGCTGTCGGGCAGCTGGGACGGTCGGGAGGCCGTACACCTTAAGGAACACACGGGGCAAGCGGTATAGGGGTTGAGCGGACCGTCAACGCGTACATCGCTGCCCTGCCCAACGGTCCAGCGCGAGATCGCCTTGCGGTGTGCCGCCTGGTGCGATCCGCAGCGCCCGAAGCGAGGAGGCGTTCAAATGGGTCGCCCGCCGGTATTCGAGTCGACACGACTCAAGAATCGATCAGCGACCCCGGGTCGAGATCGATTCTCATCACACGGGCCACGCGCGCGAAGTCCCGGTCGTGAGCCAAGATGCTCGCGCCATTGCGCGCGGCAACCGCCGCGATCATGCAATCAATCAATCCGCGAGGCGTGACCGCTGAGGCGCGACAGGTTCGGTATACATGCACCGCACCGTCAAAATCAACGATGGAGTCGAAGGGCAGAAGCTGGAATCTTGCCAGGAGGCGGCGTAGTTGCCCTTCACGCTGAGTAGTACGCGCACCAGATGCCACCTCCATGACTACCAGCTCAGTGACTGCGATCTCTGCGGTCTCGCCTATCAGCTCGGTGAGTCTGACTTCACACGGACTCCCGGTCGCCCGGTCGAACTCGACCCAGGCAGAGGTGTCCACGAGGATCAAGCCTGCTACGGCCCTCTATCCGGCGGAATCCGCCCGATCGCGTGCGCACCTCGCATGGACAAAGCCTCTTCCCGGGTCATCGGCGAACCTGCCAAGTGCTTGAGGGCGAGATCAACGGCCTCGGTCTTCGTACGGAGGCGATATCGATCCATGATCGTGCGGATCGCTGAGTCATTCAATTCGATGTTCGTGCGCGACCGACTTGCCATACACCAATCGTACACCCATTGAGGTTGAGCGAACGCCCCTCTGGTCGGGAGCGCGTAAGCCACGACCAACGCGCCGTCGAATAGAGTTCTAATGCCAAGTTCAAGATTTGAATTTGGTCGGGGGCCCGGGATTCGAACCCGGGGCCTCACGGTCCCGAACCGTGGTTGCACCATGTCCGCGCATAGCCTGCCGACTCCGCTGCGGCCCCGCTGAACTCGATTGCCGCTCCCTTGCTGTCCGGACGTGACCTTCTAGAGCCGGCCGGGTCTGGGATTGCGTGACCCGGCTGTGACCCGGCGCGCGCGTCCAGATCAGCTACCAAAGCCAAGCACGAGCCACAATGCCGGCCATATCGCCGGGCGCATCCCGCGGATAGCGTTACGAGCGATCGCGTAACGGGCAAGAGCGGTTGGGAGGTTGGTACGTCAGGACTGTCGATACTGGGCGAGGCAGATCTTCAAGGCTGCCTGAGCCGCCTGCGCAGAGCGCGGGCCGTGGACTACGCCGGAGCCACGGGTGGAGGTGGAAGGCGATGCCTTGACGTGTTGGTAGCCGGTCTACCAATCGGCTACCTGGGCAACCCGTCTACGACAGCGTCGAACAGCTCGCGACCGGTCGTTGTGGGGCTGATCGACTGACTCCGGCCACTGCCTTGCGCGCCACAGCCGGCGCGACCAAAGCAACCCCCGTGGAGGAGTACGCGGACGTTGGACGATCCACAATGTACGTGGCCAGTGGACCAAGGGCCTTCGTGCTAGTATTGCGTACATCACGGAAGCGCCGCCGTACATCCACTCGCACCAAGGGGGGCGTGATGCAAACAATCGTCAAGGTTCCGGCCATCCGCGGACGGATGGGCGGGCGCACCTACTTCACGGTTAGCATGAAGCTGAAGACCGTTCCCCGCTTCTTCGAGTTTCAGAATTACAAGGCTCTCGAGCCCGACGAGCGGGCGCAGCGGGTGATCAACAAGCTGCGGATCCCAGCGATCCGCGACTACCTTCTCGAGAACCCGGACGGCTACGTCTTCAGTAGCATCACCGCGAGCTACCAGCTGCCCAACGGCGTCCACGAGGAGGACCTCTTCACGCCCTTCGAGGACGGCTCCGACATCGGGGTTCTCAACCTCCCTATGGAGGCCGACCTCTTAATTAACGACGGTCAGCACCGACGCGCCGGTATCGCAGCCGCACTCGAGGCGGACCCGTCGATCGGCGAGGACTCGATATCGGTGGTGCTCTTCCCCTTCGAGAACCACGATCGCGCCCAGCAGATGTTCAGCGACCTCAACCGGACGGCCCAGCCGACCACCAAGAGCCTGAACATCCTCTACGACCACCGCGATCGCCTGGCCAACATCACCATGACGCTGGTCTCTAGCGTTGGTGCCCTCGAAGGCCGCGTCGACAAGGAGCACGCCTCGCTCTCCCGGCGCTCACCGGCCCTCATCACCCTCGGCTCACTGCACGACGGCACCAAGGAGCTCCTCGGCGAGGTCACCGAAGAAAACTTCACCGACAAGGTCGACCTTGCCATCGCCTTCTGGCAGACCGTCGCCGCCGCGATCCCGGCGTGGTCCGACGTCGCCGCTGGTCAGGCCACCGGGCCGCAAGTCCGCGAAGCAACCATCTCCACCCACGCGGTGACCCTCCGCGCCATCGGCACCGCTGGCCGCGGTCTGATTGCGCAGTGCCCCGACACCTGGGCGTCGACGATCAACGACGTCTTCGCATCCATTGACTGGTCGCGGCAGAATCCCGAGTGGGACGGAGTCGTCGTGAGCGAGGGCGATGTGCTCAACCGGCGCCAGAACCAACGGGACCTGACCGAACTCCTCCGGGTGAAGCTCGGCATCGCCACCGCCGAGGAGCGCCTGCGCCGTCTGGTCCACGAGATCAGCAACAACCGGCCCCAGCTCGCCCTGACCGCGCGCCTGCGGGCAGCCGACACTCGTCCCGGTGCCCTCGACGAGGTCACGAAGCTGGAGCAGGACGCCGGGATCCGAGCCGGGGCTGCCGAGGAGCTCCGCCGGCTGCTCGAGCAAGTCTACCTAGAGGCCGCATGACCTCCCCCAATCCCCGCGTCACTCGACCTGCTTTCGACACCACGATATCGAACACCGACATCGTCCTCGTGGTCCTCGCCGACCTCGGGGGCGGCGATCGCCTCGTGGACATCGAGGAGGTCGCCGAAGCCGCCTGGCAGTCGGTCCCGGCTCGGTTCTCGTGGCCCCGCCATCAGCAGTATCCGGACCTCGACGCCGTGGACGTCACCCTCCGCGCCGCAAAGAAGAACGACGGCCTTGTGACCGGCTCCAAGAAGGATGGCTGGATGCTCACTTGCGCGGGCATGCAGCGGGTCCAGCTCCGCGACGCCCTGGTGCGCTCCTTCATCACGGACTTCGGTAACGCCGGTCGGATGGACAACCGCCGCGAGCGCGGGGGACTCGACTCCAACGCCGTGCGTCGACTCGAGCAGCTGCGCACGAGCGCGGCCGCGGTTAAGCATCGCGCCGGCAACGCCGGCGACATCATCGTCTACGACTTCCTGACTTTCTTCGCGATCAACCAGTACATGCCCGACCGCAAATACCTCGCCAATCGCCAGGCCGTCGAGAACCTGGTCCGCGACGACCCGGAATTGGTCGCCACCGCTCGGCTACTTCATGACCGCTTTGGCGGTAACTACAAAGCCGTGCTGCAGCAGGCAAAGGATGTGAAGAATGGGATCGCTTGACGGCCTCGAGATGGACAGCAACGTCGGACGCGACGTGCTCAGCACGGCGAGTTCGTTCGGGACCCTCCCGAAGGCCGTCGCCGAGTACGTCGCCAACTCCATCGGCAACGGCGAAGACGGCCAGCATGTGAACGTAAAGGTCACCAAGCGGCGCTCATACGGATCGCTGCGGATGGTGATCGAGGACGACGCCTGCGGCATGGACGATAACGACCTGCGCCGATTCTTCTCCATGCACGCGGAGAACGAGGCGCGCCGGCAGGGCCGCGCGACCGGGGGCCGCTTCGGCACCGGCAAGACCGCCGCCTTCGGGGTCGGTGAGTCACTTCAGGTTGAGACCCGGCGGTATGGCCATAAGTGGGTCGTCCGCCTCGAGAAGTCCGAGATCATCGCCGCCGCCAAGGAGAAGCGCGCCCCCAAGCCCGACGTCCAGGTCGACGGCGTCGCCACCGACGAGCCGAACGGGACCACGATCATCATCGACCGGCTGACCAAGAGCGCGGACGCGCCAAAGATCATCCAGTGGCTGCGCCGCCGCTCGGGCCGCGCGCTCAACGCCCACAACGTCGTCGTCGAAGGGGACCGCGCCGTGGTGGAGGAGCCCAACTCTCGGCGGACCTGGGAGTTCCGATCTGCCAAGGCGGAACCGGACATCCAGGCCGCGATCGGGGCGGACGTGGTCTGCACCATCAGCTCCGCCGTCCAGCAGCGGGTCGATGACTCCATCCAGGGTGTCACCGTCACCTCGCTGGAGTTCCCCGTGGCGCAGGTGCTCGCCGTCGGTGACCATGCCTCGCGGATCTTCGGGCACTGCGAGGTCCCCGCGCTCGAAGCGGACGACTCGACGCCGTCGCCGTACCTCGACACCCGGGACTACATCCTCAACGAGGACAACCGGACCGCCGGGCCGCTCCTGACCTGGCTGCGCGAATGCCTGGTCCGGGTAGTCGCTGACATCGCCGCCGACGAGCGTGATCGTCGTCGCCGCGCTCAGGACGCCGCCCTGCGCAACGCTGCGTCGAGGATGGAGGCGGTCCTCAATCGGCACTTCCAGGGCGAGTTCCGCAAGCCCCGCAACCCGGTCGGCGACGTCGGGACGAAGATCATCGGCGTGGTCCCCAACGACCATGGGGACCTGGTCCGACCGGGCGAGGGCTTCACCGGCTACGACATCCCGGAAAGGGAGCCGCGGCTCGAGGACAGCACCTCCGAGCAGACCACTCCGCGCAGCGGCCCCGAGCTCGTGCCGGAGCCCGGCGAGGAACCCATCCCGCGGCTCCGGGATCGCGATCCCTTCGGTAATGGACGTGGCGAAGGCCAGGCGCAGACCCACGAAACCCGCCGGCGCCGGCCCACCGGCGGCTTCAAGATCGCCTTCGAGAACGCAACTGAGATCGCGCCCCGCTCCCGCTACCTCGAGAGCGAGCTGATGATCCTCGTCAACCTCGACCATCCCGAGATGGCCGCCGCGCACCGCGAGGGCGACACCCCCCTCTTCCGCATGCTGACTTTCGAGGCCGCGGCGCTGGAATACTGCTACGCCACAGCCTACGTGCGGATGGATGAGGACGCCTCGATCGACCCCTCGGACATCGTCGAGTACGTCCGCACCACCATCGACGACTTGACCCGCGACGTCTCCGAGGTGGTCGGCGACCTGACCACCATCCCGATGCTCGGCTTGGCCACCGCGGCGGCGGGCTGAGGAGGACAGCCGTGCCCCCGCTGAAACAAATCGAGATGACCGAGCAGGAGAAGGCGGCCCTGGAGTTCGCCGCCAACAAGCTCGCGCTCGTCCTCGGTGCCTCCGAGAAGTTCGTCACCGAGGTCGTCGAGCCGCCGGTACCGGGATCCCGGATCGACCTCGCCTACGACGCCGACCTGCGCGACGCCTACGACGCCGCCAACCTCCTCATCGTGGCTGCCGAGGATCACCTGCGGACCATCCTCCAGGTGCTCGAGCACGGGCCCCTCCCCACCTTCGCCTTGTACACCCTGCTCCGCGCGGCGGCCGAGGCCGTAGTCCGGTGCCGCCACCTCCTCGACCTCGGAATCGACGAGCCCGCCCGTCTCGGTCGGGCCTTGAACGAGCGCCTCGACAACCTCCAAGAGCAGAACAAGGTTAAGCCCGAGACCCAGGGGACTCACCTCCCCGACCGGGTCGAGCATCTGGTCGAGCGGGCAACCGAGAACGGGATTCCCGTCCTCCGCAACCAGACCAAGGACGGCAGCGTTGGCAAGCGGGTCATCGGTTTCGGGGAAGTCGTGAAGAGCGAGGTCGAGCTCTTTGAGGCCTACCTGGCGGCGGGCTCAACAGCGTTCCGATTTCTCTCCGGCTACGTCCACTCGAAGCAGTGGGTGCTGATCCCCCGCTACGGAGCCGAGCGCGCGGCGGACCCAGGGATCTCCATGGTGCCAACGGACCTCAACGTGGTCCACTTCGCCGGCGTTCTTGACCTCGTGGTCACGTTGCACGACGAGAACATCGGCTACTGGCACATCCTCGCCGGGCTCCCGAGCGATGTCTGGCGAGTAGCAAAGGGGGCCGCTTAGCCGGCCCCTGGGCCGCCAGGTCTTGGGGTACCCGAGCGCCTACCGTGTTTGACGCGTGCCCGCTCCGGATCGGTTCCGCGAGGAGCTCTGTCAGCAGGTCCCATAACGGCACATAGGCGCGAGTTCCCCCAGCCGTCGTCCACGGGCAGTCCGGAAGTGGGCGCTCCGCAAGGATCGGGTCATACGCTGCATAGCTGTATGGTGGGCGCGCTGCAGGCATCGATAACGCGACCGCCGGCTTAGCCGGCGTCACGGCTCCTGCTGCTCGGACAGCTTCAGCTGGGCCGGCGGGATGGGCGTCGGTGCCTCGTGCGCAGCGCTCTTGATGACCCGGCACATGCGCTTCACGGCGTCATCGATCGACATCCCTCCCGGCGACTTGATAGCGCTGTAGGTGACCAATCCCTCCTCCGTCGTCGGATCCGCCGGCCGATACAGGGCGAGGCCGACGCCGTTCGCGTACGAGTCGGCGAGGTACTGGAACTTGTCGAGTACCTTGCGATGGTCGTTTTCGTCGATCACCCGCAACCCGAACATGGCGAAGAATGCCGGTCGGGTGCTTTGGATCCACGATGTAATGTCGCCGATAGCCGTTGTCCCACCTTGGACATCGGCGAGCTTGAGGTCGATCACGTTCAGGGCGATCTCGCGGATGCGCTTGTCCACGTCGGCGCTGGCAGGCCGGCCGAGCCGTCCCTGCTGCGGACTCTTCGGGTGTTTGGGCGTGCCCGCCATTTTCACCTCAGCAATCAACGCCGGCCGCGAGCTCTTCTCGGCTGGGAAGCAAAGGTCCACATCAACCTGCTGGGTGAGTATCCCTGGTCGCTTGCCTCGCTGGGCGACGCCGAAGCCGGCGCATCGTTCGACCAGCCGCGCGACCAACTCGTTGAAGAACAGGCCCTTGTTCTGGTTCTCCCCCGAGCTCACGTTGCCCGCCTGAACCAGACGATCGAAAGCGCTCATCGCCTTGAGAAATTCTCCCTCGATCTCGGCAAAGGACTCGATTTGCTCGGCCTCGACGCGATCAAGAAGTCCGCGAAATGCGGGAAAGGAGAACGGAGACTTAGGCACCCGCGACCATGCCCGCCGGTACCGAGGGATCCCGGCTGATTCGCCGCTTGCGCATGGTCTGCAGCGCGTTGGTGATCTCCCCCACCTCGGCGTCTGACAGCTTCAAGGTCTCGCGCAGGAGCACTTGGTCGACCCGCCCCACCACGCTAGCCCACCGGCCAGCTCGCAGCTCCGACTCGAGCTTCGGGCGGTCTCGCCGAAGGCGCTCCCACGCAGCCGCGAGATACGCCGGTGCCGGCAGGGGAAGTTTCGCCGCTTCACGCGGCTCCATCTTGAGGATCCCCCCACCGTAAGACCGACCGAAGATCTCGGCACCGAGCATGGTCACCGAGTTCATAGCCAGAAGCGGCAGCGCCTGCTTGGCGATTTTCGTCCCCGGCTTGAGCCGCACCCCGTGCATTGAGTTCACGAAAGTTACCCCCGCCGTGTTGGTGATCAAGCGCGGGTACCGGTGGCTCATGTACGTGAAGAAGAGGTCAGGCTTGGCCACAACTGGCGGGCGCCACCAGACCGCGCGCACCTGACACTTGTAGGCGTCGGGGACGTCCTTGCTCTCACCGACCTCCAGGTAACGGCGTAGGCCAGCCGAGCGGTCGGCGACAGCAGGCTGCAAGATCCACACGGCCTCGCTGGCATCGCGCAGCGCATCCCAGTCAGCCGGCGTGAAGCTCAGACCCCGAAGATGTCGAGTGCCCGGCGGACAGATCTTCATAACGTGTCGGTCCGGTTGGAGGCCGAATTTCTTGCGCGTCGCCTCATTCAGAGTGAAGAACCAATTCGCGCCCGTCACAGTGCCAAGCTCCGGGGATCCGTAATCGCCCAGCCCGACGAAGTAATCATGCGTGACCGCCTTGAAGACCTGGCGCTCGTGAATACTCAGCAACAGATCGCTCCACTTGCCCTCGTCTGAGAGCGTCACAGCGTACTCATCGAACGGCTGGATCCGATTCAGGTCCTCGCCGTCATGGACGTAATACAGAGAGAAGGCGTCGCACCCCCCACTCCCCTGCGCGAGGACCAGGACGACGTTCTCGAGCGCATCCGCGAACTGGCGCCGCTCGAAGAAGACCAACTTCACCGAGGCAAAGCGCCGCCGCATCCACTGCCGGACCGGCTCTGCATAGCCGACGGTGAGGAGTTCGGCCGGAAGCACCATCGCCATCCGTCCTTCGGGCACCAAGAAGGCGCCGGCGTGCACCGGCAGGGCCGCCCACGACGAGGCCAGTCCAGATAGGCGCACACCCTGACGGAGCGCAGCCTGAGCGGACAGCCGACGAGCCTGGCCAATATGCTGCTGATAGCGGACGAACGGCGGGTTGCCTATCACCGCATCGAAGGGACCGAAGGACGAGAACAGCTCCGACGGTGGAGCGAGCTCGAAGAAGTCCGACGCCACGACGTTGGCGTCGAGGCCCTCCTCCTCGAGCAGTCGGGCTGTCTCCTCTAGCGACTCGCCGTGTAGGTCAACTCCAAAGACCTGGTCGCCAAGCCGTTCCTCCACCGTGCCGAGCTGCCGCAGCTCCCGCGCCGCGGCAAGAAGAAACACCCCTTCCCCGCACGTCGGGTCCAGTACTCGAGCCGTGCGGTTGCCGTGGATTGCCCAGCGAGCGAGGAAGTTGGCCAAGGCTGGCGGCGTGAAGTAGGCGCCCCGAGCCTTGCGGGCGGCGGGCGAGTCGACCAAGATCTCCGGCAGTTCGCCCATCGCGGTATCGTACAAGTGTTCGGACTCGCGCGCCTAGCCTGCGCCGCGCCCGGGCCGCATCGGCAAGGGCAGCTGCGGATCGGTGCGGACGCGGTACTCGCTGAGCGCTTCTCGGACAATGTCGGCCATCGCGGTATGCCGTCGAAACGCCGCCTCGCGCAGCCATTCGTACTGCTCCGGCGGGAAGCTAATCGGGATCCTTACCGGCCTCTCTGCGCTTGGTGCCATTGCCACAAGTTGGATGATATCAAGGCATCATGAGACCGGGTAGGTATCGAGGCATCACTACTGGCGAGGTCGATCCGTGATTGGGTCGGAGCGCCTTGGGTCGTCGAGAGCCCTCAGCGGACACTAGGAGGTCGGCTCAAGTCTCGTAGCATCCTCCCCAACAGGACGGCGCCGGCAACGATTCCGGCGTACAGAAGGAACGTCGAGAGTTTGGGCTCATTGGCTCCGGCCTCCAGTTTTGCTATGTAAGGCTGCGAAGTGCCCATTTGCCGAGCGACGTCGGATTGAGTTAGTCCGCGCCGGGCTCGTTCCTCGGCCAGCCGCCGCATTAGCTCCTTGGTTTGCTCGCGGCCTAGGGTCACGCGTGGTAGGTGATCCTCCACATATCCTCCTATGCCATAGATGGCATACCGACGCGAGTTCCAATGACCGGTTGACGTCCGTGCATGATAAGGCGAAGTATGGCATCATTGTCAGCATGTCTACAACTCCCGCCGGTCACGCCGGACAATCCGATGGATGGGACGCGTGGCAGGCCCTTTCCTACGGCGCGACGACCCTTTCGGTGGCATCGCTAGTAACCGGCGGGAAAGCCGGCAAGGAGCTTGGCCAATGGGGGACTATCCTCGGGCTGGGCAGTAGCATCCTTCACTGGCTTCTGGCGCCACCTCGATGCGAGCGTTGTACCCGCCGGATGACGCGACAACCGGCTCGCAGTCCGTCGACCTGGTGGTGTCGGTCTTGCGGGTACCAGAAGGCGTAGGGGGGTAGTAGATTCACGCCGGGGGCCACCGAGATCGAGCTCCCACCTAGTCTGCGGACGACCCCAGGCACGCCCCACTTACCCCACTTACCCCACCATATTCCTCCGGGAAAGGTAGGAGAGGACCAGGCGTCGGCCGTCGGATTTACATGGATCTTGGCCTTCGCAGGTCCGGCGGTTCGGCCGACCCGAATCGTTTCGCCAGGAACCCCAAGCCCAGTCGGGTAGCGATTGCTAGCAGTGGGGACGTGTCAGGGCCAGATTCGGCTCCACAGCATCGGGGCCACGTGGGTAAGGGCGGCCGCCGAGGCCAATACAATCGAGTTCCGTGCGCCTGTCAGGCTGGCCTCGACCGTGTTCGATAACCGTCTACGAGCTGACTGGTTAGCAACAACGTAAGCCAGGCGCATCGCCGCAACGCGAACACGAGCCTGACCGGACGATTGTCTAGATGGGCGTCCGAACCACTGTCGGCGGGGTTCTGTGGCGGATCGGCGAAGCAAGTCGACGAGGTCAACGTGATTGAACAGGTAGAGGACCTTGGGCCGGACTGCCTGGAGGGTATTGAATAGTGCGACCAGCGCATAGGCAATCGCGACGATCAGCAGTATTCTCTGCGTGTCGTTCATCACGGGCCATCCGATCGCCTCGACGATCCCAAGGCCAGCCGCCACGACGGACAACCCCCCGAGAACTGACGTGGCCTTGTCTTCCAAACTGGATGATCGCTCAGCATCGGCAGTCACAATTCGCTCGACGTCTTCAAGGGCCCATTGGTGCTGCTGAAGCAGCTGCTCATACTCGACGATCCGTGCGGTCTCTAGGTTGGTTGTGGTTCCAGGGAGACGCCGTGAGAGTACGCCACTCACTGCGAACGGCAGCACCTGCTCGCTGATCCAACGAGGGAGGCGCCAACAGCCAGTAGTGCGCGGGTCCATCTCTACTCTTTGCTCCGGCAGACATCTTCCGATCTCGCCATGCGCGACGGAGCATATGCCGAACTAGCGAAATTCGGATTCCACTATTTGGGAGATGGGACCGAGTAGGAAGCCCGATCGAAGGGGCCATTTGGCCAAACTGCTGTCAGCTCCCGTCCGAGAATCCAAGGCTAAAGGATCGCCCACATCATACGGTGGCACAAAGGCCGTGGCATACGACATATGGTGCCGAGAGGGGGAGTCGAACCCCCACGGAGTTGCCTCCAACGGTTTTTGAGACCGTCGCACCGACTTTGAACTCAGATTGGCCGAAAAACAACGAAAAACCACCGGTCCCAAAACCGTTCGTTGGCCGCCTTGCGTCGCTGGTATCCACTCTACTACGTTCGGTTCGACTCCCCGTGGGTGGCGCATTCCCTCTCCAGCGTCTCCTCGACTCCGGCGCTGCTGACCCCGCCAAGATCACCAGCCTGGTCGAGCTATATACGGCGGTCAGCCCGCTCACCCTCAAACGTCAGATCGACCGGCGGCTGGCCGCCATGCCCATCGCATCGAAGGTTGCAGTCAGTGCCTAAGCCCACCTCCATCCCGGTGCGATTCCTTAATGAGGGAACCAATCAGCCTCGGTGCGATTCCTTAATGATGGACAACGGGTGGGCCCAAGTTCCCACAATACGAACCCACCCAGCGTATTCGCCAGTGAGGTCGTCACGATCTCGGACGTGGCCGACTCGAGACTCGAGGACGCCCTCACCGCCGTCCGGGAGTTCATCCAGCACCAGGGTCAGCTCCCTACGGCTGCGGGTTGGACCGAGGCCGGGCTGCGCCCATCGGAGACGACCATTCGCCGGCGCCGCGGGAGCTTCCAGATGGCGATAGAGCGCGCTTGCCGGCCCGCCGCCGGGCAAGCTCAGTAATTAGTCGCCGGAGGCGCTCGCGAGCCAGCTGAGAGCCAGGTAATGGATTAGGTCTGCGACTCCACGATCTGGCAAATGATCCCTTCGTTGCCGTTCTCGGTGCTTGACTTGGCACTTGATCGAGCGCGCGCCAGCGTTGCTCGCAGAGTCCGCAGGTTAGCCATGGTCCGGTCTATGTCGGCGATGTGCCGATCGAGCAGCCCCAGCACCGTCCGGCACGGCTGTGCTCCGCCACGCTGGAGATCGATGACTTCCCGGATCTCGTCCAAACGGAGATCCAAGGACTTGGCCTGGCGGATGAAGCGCAGGACGGACACGTCCTCATCCGTGTAGGTCCGGTAGCCCGAAGGGGTCCTGTCGGCTGTCTCGAGCAGCCCTTTTGTCTCGTAGAGACGGATCGCCTTCGGACTGAGTCCCGAGCGCCGAGCCGCTTGGCCAATTGTGGTTGCGATGACCATCAGTCTAAACGCTTGATCTTGCCCCAAGGGGAAGGTTGTAGGGTGGCTCCAGGTTCAACCGAAGGCGGGTAGTCGTTGAGGACCGCCACAAGACCAGGAGATCAAGAAATGAAGCAATTGCAGCTGATGGTGAGCGGGATGGACTGCACGTCATGCGAGCATCGGCTCGAAACCGCTGTCTCTCACGTGGATGGAGTCGCGCGAAGCAAGGCCGACCACCGGGCAGGCTCGCTGTCGGTCGTGATCGATCCAAGCAAGGCCAACGAGGAGGCGATCCGCGCCTCGGTCGAGAAGGCCGGCTTTGGCGTGTCTTAGACGAGCGACCGGGTCGTGCAGAAGAACAAGGCCGAGGCCGAACCCTCCGCGCCTTACTGGGTGGAGGAGGATTCCGCCTCGGATGGCAAGGCGCGCTTCCGGGCCAAGATCGGCGGCCTCCACTGCTCGCTCTGCACAGGAACCATTGAAAAGGCCCTCGGGCAACATCCCGGCGTCGAGAGGGTGGCCGTCAGCCTGACCCACGAGCAGGCGCTGGTCGAGTACGACCCGAAAGCGGTGAGACCTGAGGATCTGCTCGTAACCCTGAAAGACATGGGCTACACGATCTGGGATCCACGCAAGGCAAGACCGTTCGAGGAGGAGGAGCGAGATCTGGAGCGCGAGGGTCGGCGGCTTCTGGCCGCCATCGCCTTCAGCCTCGCCACCATCTCGCTGCTCTTCCAGGCTCAGGGCTGGTGGTCGGTGCTGGTTCCTGGCGTGGTCGGCCTGAGCCTGCTGACGGTCGCCTACCTGATTCTTCGGTCCAGCGGCGCTTTGACAACCACTGCCGGCCTTGCCGGATTGGCCGCCATCTTCGGCGGCGTGCTGGTGGCGAAGGTGACCGGCTTTGCGTCGAGCTGGATACCTCTGGTCATCGCGGCATTCGCGTTCTTCGTCGTGTTCGTGCTGGCTCGGCACATCCTTTCAATGGCGTTTCAATCGGCCCGGAGGGGCATCCTGAATCAACACGTACTGCTGGAGGCCGGGGCCTTTGCCGGCATCGCCGGTGGCCTGATCGGCCTCGCATTCCATCCCGCCCGATATCCGACCGCCCCCTTCTTTGGAGTTTCGGTCCTGATCGTCAACTACCACCTCTTTTCGGAGTGGCTGTCCCTGCTCGTCAAGACCCGCAGCTCCCAAGCGGTCAAACGCCTGCTCGACCTCCAACCGGATACCGCCCGCGTGGTTTGCGAAGGTCAGGAGCAGGAGGTGGACATCAGCCAGGTGCGCGTAGGCGATCTAGTCCGTGTTCGTCCGGGGGAGCGGGTACCCGTCGACGGAGAGGTCCTGGGCGGACATTCCTCGGTCGACCAGTCGTTGGTCACCGGCGAGGCGCTGCCGGTTGAGAAGGTCGAAGGCGATGGTGTCATCGGTGGGTCCATCAACACCCTGGGAACGCTGCTGATCAAGGTCACCGCCGTTGGCGAGCAGAGTTTTTTGCAGCAGGTAATCCGGCACGTCGAGGACGCGCGAGCGTTGAAGCCAGGCATTCTGCACCTCGTCGATCGGATCCTCAAGGTCTACGCGCCCCTCGTCCTAGTGACATCGGTCCTGGCCTTCGTCGGATGGCTCGGTGGCACCTACCTTTTGACGGGGCACGCCGACCTGCAGCGGGCCGCCTTCGCCGCCCTGAGCGTGCTGGTCATGGGCTACCCATGTGCGGTTGGCATCGCGGCTCCGCTCTCGATCGTGCGCGGCGCCGGCGAGGCTGCCGACCGCGGGATCATCATGCGAACTGGGGAAGCCTTCCAGGGCTTCCGGCTGGTCAAGATCCTAGCTCTCGACAAGACGGGCACCCTCACCGTCGGCAAGCCGTCGGTGCACGAGGTGGAGGGCCTGGGCAATCCCGACAAGCTGCTCACTCTGGCCGCCGCCGCGGAGGCGTCCTCCGAGCACCCGCTTGGCCAGGCAATCCTCAATCACGCTCTCAACCTGAGTCTGCAGATTCCCGACGTCGATGACTTTCAATCGGTGACCGGGAAGGGTGTCGCCGCCCAGATCGGTGGCCTGCGCATCTTCGTCGGCCGCTCTGATTTCCTGACTGAGAACGGGATCGACGTCGGGCCCCTGGCGAATCGCATTGCGACTTTGGAGGACCAGGGTCGGACGGTCATCGTGGTCGGACGCGATCAACAGCTGCTGGGTCTCATCGCGCTCGGGGACGAGGTGCGCGCAGACGCGGAACCCGCGATCGCGGCGATCAGGCAGGCCGGCCTGATCCCGGTGCTGGTGACTGGCGACAATCAGCGCGCCGCGAAACGGGTGGCGGAGCAGCTCGGCATCGAGCAGTACTACGGCGGTGTGCTGCCGGGCGAGAAGGCCGCCCGCGTTCGCGAGCTGCAGCGGAAGGGTCGCGTAGCCATGGTCGGAGACGGGATCAACGATGCCCCGGCCCTAATGCAGGCAGACGTTGGCATAGCGATGGGCGCGGGGACCGACATCGCCATCGAATCGGCCGACATTATCATCGTCAGCAACCGGCTCGAGTCGGTGATGGTGGCGCGCGAGATCAGCCGATACAGCTATCGGAAGACAAAGCAGAACGTCGCCCTCGCTTTCCTCTTCAACGGAGTGGGAATCCCAGCTGCAGCCACCGGCCTCGTGTACCCGGTGTTGGCGATGGTCGCGATGGCGGTCAGCGTCAGCACGATCTTCGTGAACTCGCTCTGGGGCAGGCCCGAGTTGTTCTTCAACGCGATCCTGAGCGTGGGAAGACGCGCCCCAGTCGAGTCCGCGAAGTTGTGCGATGCCACGTGTGGCTGAGACACATCGAAGGCGCGATGACCGACCGCGGATCGCCAGTCAGACGGCCTTGTTCAGTCCTGCGGCCAGGGTGACCATGGCAGCGGCGACGGCGCGAGCACGGTCGCCGCGAGTGGCCAGATGGGGTCGGTAGCCAGGCACCAGACAGCGGAGGCGGACATCCCCTCGGCGCAGGGCCTGCACCGCCTCGAACCCTTCGAAGAACCGCTGACCGGTGGCCGTCGTCTTAAGACCGCGAGAGGCTCGCAGTCGATCGCGGGTCGCGATGTGGCTGCGCTCGATCGGTTTGGTGGTCTCACCGCCAGCACCCCACGACTTCGCAGACTCCCCCTAACTCAAAGGGGTACCCAGTTCCGGCGTTTCGGGCGCGGTGCAGATCATCTCCTCTTCGAACTGGTAGAGACCGCCTGCCATCATGCGGTTAACTGGACAAAATCGAGCGGCGCGTCCCAGAACGTCGAGCTCGGCGGAGGAAAGTGAGCCCTCGAGCAGGATTCGCTTTAAGGCACGCTGTTGAGCGACGCTGCGCCCCTCGGCGGCCGCCTCCTCCGCGTCGGCCTTGCCTGCAAAGGCGCGCCCGCCGCTGACCTCAACGCGTATCCGGGTGAGTGCCATCCGCCTTCGCCGGGCCACTCCCGCGAGGGTCACGGCCGTGCACGCGGCCAGGGCCGCAAATGCAGAAACCACGGGCGAGGGACCGGTTCCATGCCCTCCCGACTCGGGCGCTTCGTCGTAGACCATCGACCAAGGGCCATATCCCTTTTCCCTGCTCGGCTTGTCGATCACGGCCAGAACCTGGAAGTCGCGGATCAACTCGGCGGTGACCGTCTGACCCGACAAGACATTGTCCATGTTCACTCCTTTTCAACCGAAACTGACGGTGATGCGGGCAGCCGCGTGCGCGTGCATCGCTGCCTTATACCGATGGTGCCACGACTCTACTGCCGTTTCGGGGCCAGCTCCCGTTCCGTCACGACCTTCGAGAAAAGGGGGGCCGGCCGCGGCTCTTTGGGCATGGCCAGAGCCGCCCTCTCGCACCGCCTTGGCGAGATCAAAGCCGACCGGGTAGCGGATGTCCAGCTCACGCAGGGCGGCGCTGCCGACTTGGTTGGCGATTCCCTTGCCATCGCTGGTGATCTGAATGCGGCGCTGACGGTGGCTGCGACTGTTGGTAGGCTTTACGTGCATTTTGGTCGCTAGCCTGCATACGGCAGCCCCTTACTGAAATTTCAGGGCTAATCGGGCACCTATTTTCGACGCCCGCCCGGTCTTCGGGCCGCTTCTCGACCGGGATCCTGGTGGTCGTGACCGGATCGCCCCTGCCGCGCCGTATCGCCCCAGTCGCCACCATCTTCCCGCCATCACCGTCCTCGAGACACGAGTCGAAGCCGACGGTGGCGTAATGCCGGTCACCGACCTCTCTCCCATTCCGGAGGCATCGCACGGGTCGACGGACCAGGCCCCTGTTCGTCCCTTTCATGACTCGATCCGGCTGCTCCGGTGTGAAGCGGGCAAGGTCGAGGTCCGCCTGGATTGCACGCCCCGGTGCGACTATCGCCATACCGTCCCTGCCCCGACGATCCGCGAGCCGGGCCTGGCCGCCGTTTTCGGGGGCGCCAACGCGCTGCTTGTACGCAGACGGACCCGGGGTATGATCCCCAGGCCCGGCCGGAACGAAGCAAATCGGGAGGGTCAATCGGCTGGACTACGCCAGTACCGACTGGCCGCTCGGCTCCAGATTGCGATCGCGTACAGGCCCATACGCGACCAGGGCACCGAGAACGACGCCGAACATCAGGTGCGCGGCGATCCACGACCACTCCGGATTTGCGGATAGGAAGGACGCGCTGGTTGAGGCGAGCAGTCCGCGCAGAACCACCCAGAACATGGTGCCGTAAACGATCAGTCCCCACATCATGCCACCGATCACCGCCCCCGCCCCGCGAAGGTGCGCAGACCGTGCGATCGCGATGAAGACGATGCCGATGATGACGGAGTTCACCATGTGCCCCATCATCCCGATCAGAAATGGGATCAGTTGAAACGCGTGCCCCGGGCTGCCAATACCCACTGACTGGGCGATGCCCTGGGGCGCCGCCCAGAGGGTGCTAGTGAAGAGCCCCACCATCATCGCCCACATTGCGAACACGACCCCCGCGATCAGTCCGGGTAGTATCCAACGGGCGGCGACACTCGCCCCGCCCTCACTCCGTAAATGCGTCGCCATTTTCAAATGCCTCCAGTAGTTGTCTCTTAAGGACCGAGGACCGGCCTCGAAAACAGTCTGGAACGATGGTTCGGGCACTTCCGTGATGCCGATCACGGTTTCGTCGAGGAACCGGGTGCACTCTTAGGGGCATGCTGGAGTCCTGGCTGAGGCGGGCCTTCGCGTCGTGGGAGTGAAAAAGGAGCTGGTGGGGGGAGTCGGCCCCGGCCTCGCCGGACTCCCTTACTGGGCCAACCCCGAGGCGCTCGAGCCTGAGGTCGTCCCCGCCTCTTTGATCGTCCTCGGCGGAGGGGCATTCGGGGTTGAACTCGCGCAGGCGTTCTCCCGTTTCGGCTCCAGGGTGACCGTGATCGAGGCTGGGGAGGAGCACCTCTCCGAAGAAGCGCCGGAGGCGGGCCGGCTGCTGGCCGAGAGGTTCGCCGAAGAGGGCCTCGAGGTGCGCACCGGGCCCGGCGCGGAGTCGGCGACCAGGGAGTGCTGGTTGGAGCGACCTGGGTCGGCCCATCCGGCGGCGAGGTATCGGCCATTCTCACCCTGACGATCCAGGAGCGGGTTCGGGTGCCGCGGCTCGGGAGCATGATTTACGCGTACCCCATTTTCACCAGGCGGTCTGGGAAGCACTCCAGAGCCTGGGCAGGACCGGGAGATCACCAGAGTTGAGCTTGTCGCGGTGACGGATCCGAGCAAATCCGACTACGCGCGCCACCTCGCCGACGAGTTGATGGCTGGACGCCTCGGGCGTCGGGAATTCATTCGCAAGGCGACCCTCTTCGGCCTTTCCAGCTCGGCCGCCGCAGCGCTGCTGGTAGCCTGCGGCGGCGGCGGGAATGGCTCTCCCAGCGCCGCCACCGGCGCCCGGCGGGGCGGGACCATGCGCGTCGCGACCGGAACCCCGACTGCGGCGCTCGACCCGGTGACCATGTATGACTCGGCGTCCATCGCAACTGTCCAGCAGGTCGCCGAGTACCTGATCTGGGTGAACAATGATCTCAGCTTGAGGCCGGTGCTGGCGGAAAGCTGGGCGTCAAGCAACGGCGGCCAGACCTGGACCTTCACCCTGCGCCAGGGAGTCAACTTTCAGGACGGCACCCCCTTCACCGCCAAAGACGTGGTGACCACCTTCGAGCGACTGGTGAGCCCCAACAGCGGCTCCGCCGCCCTCTCCAATCTGAAGGGGATCCTTTCTCCCGGAAACGTCAGCTCGCCGAGCCCTGGCCAGGTCACCTTCCAGCTCGACCGGCCCTTCGTTGACTTCCCCTACATGGTCTCGTCGACCAACTACAACGCCGTCATCCTGCCGGCCAGCTACCTGGGCGCATGGGAGAAGAAACCGGTCGGGACCGGGCCCTTCACCCTCAGCAGCTACACCACCGGTCAGCGCGCGACGTTCAGCCGAAACCAGTCCTACTGGCAGACTGGCCTGCCCTATCTGGAAGGGGTCGAGATCCACTACTTCGCCACCACCCAGTCGCAGGTTCTGGCGATGGAGGGTGGCGCCGTCGACATGATGCAGTTGACCTTCTACGAGGGCGCCCAGCCACTCTTCTCCAAGAGCGGCGTTCGTATCCTCTCGGCCAAATCGAGCCTATACCGCGAGTTCCACATGCGCGTGGACGCGCCGCCCTTCACCGATAAGCGCGTCCGCCAAGCGGTGGCTCTGACTCTGAACCGCGACCAGATCAAGACCTCCCTCTTCGGCGGCAGGGCGCAAATCGGCGATGACCACGCGTTCGCGCCAGTGTTCCCAATCTCCCCCTCGCTACCCTTGAGAAAGCAGGACCTGCAGCGGGCCCGTAGCCTTCTCCACGCCGCAGGGCACCCCAACGGTGTCAACGTCACCCTCTCTTTGGAGGATGTGGGCGAGATCCCCCAGTACGCTCAGCTGATACAGGCGATGGCCAAGCCCGCCGGGATCCAAATCAAGTTGGACGTCATGCCGCAGGCCACCTACTACGGCTCCGGCTCCAACCAGCCGTGGCTGGAGGTCCCGATGGGAATCGTCGACTGGGGGGCGAGGGCCGTCCCCTCGCAGGTGATCCTCCCCGCCTACGCCTGCGGCGGCATCTGGAACTCGTCCCACTGGTGCGACGAAACCTTCACCAACCTGGCCCGCCAGCTGGACGCGACGCTGGATGAGAGCCTTCGGCGAACGATCGCCACGCAGATGGCCACCATCCAGAAGGACGCCACCCCGGCTGTTATCGCCTACTGGATCGAGGCGCTGCGCGCCACCTCGGACCGAGTCGGCGGCGTCCAGGCGGACGGGACCGGGTTTCTCGATTTGACCCGGGCTACGCTCAGCTGAGTCGCCTGCTGGCGGCGCTGCACTCCCCACTGGCGCTGCTCGTCTGGCGCCGGCTGGCCTTCATGATTCCGGCCCTGGTCATCCTCTCGATGCTGATCTTCACGCTGGCCGAGGTCCTTCCCGGGGACGTCGGGCGCACGGTGCTCGGCCCCTACGCCACCCCCGGCCAGGTGGCGGCACTGGACCGGAGTCTCGGCGCTGACCAGCCCCTGCCCTTGCGCTACGGGGAGTGGCTCTTGGGCTTCGTCACCGGCAACTGGGGCCAGTCTCTGCTCTTGAGGACGGCGGTGCTCCCCCTCGTGGCGGATCGGCTGTTCAACTCAGCCCTGCTGGCACTCCTCGCCCTGGGAATCGTGATCCCGCTGGCAGTGGGCCTCGGCAGTCTCGCCGGCCTTCGCCGCGACAGCGCTATCGACAGAGGGGTGAGCCTGGTCGGCCTGGCCCTCACCGCGGTCCCCGAGTTCGTCAGTGGGTCACTGCTGCTGGTGGGCTTTGCGGTCTCCCTCCGCTGGTTCCCGGTGACCTCGCAACTGACTCCCGGGACCGGTCCGCTGGGAACTCTGGACCGGCTGGTGCTGCCGGCCCTGCCGCTGGTGGTGGTTCTCTTCGGCTACATCGCCCGGATGGCCCGAGCGGGAACGGCGGAAGTCCTCGAGACCTCGTACTTCCGAACCGCGGTGCTGAAGCGCATGCCCCGGCGGCGGGTGCTCTTCCGGCACGTCATGCCCAACGCGCTCCTCCCCACGATCTCGGTGATCGGAAGCCAGGTTGGCTGGCTGGTGGGAGGGCTGGTGGTGGTGGAGTCGCTCTTCAACTACCCGGGGGTGGGCAAGCTCATGGTGGACTCGGCAAGGGGCCACGACCTGCCCGTGCTGGAGGCCTCCGTGCTCACGGTCGCCGGCATCTACATGCTCTCCAACCTCGCCGCCGACATCGTCGTGGGCGCGATCAACCCGCGCGTCAGGAACCCGAGGTGAGGTCTTGCTGAGCCGCGTCGAGCTGCAAGGCGGGGCTCTCCTTCAAGACCTGGAGCAGGCGCCCGCCAGGGGCCTCGGCTGGCGCTTGCTCGCCACCCCCACCTTCACCGTCGGCGCTCTGATCGTGAGCTTCTGGGTCCTCGCCGCTCTCGCCACCAGCGTCTTCCCCCTGGTTAACCCGCTCGGGGTGGACCCGGTGCACACCCTGGCCCCGCCATCGCCGGGGCACTGGCTCGGAACGGACGATCTCGGGAGGGACGTTCTCGCCAGAGTTCTCGCCGGCTCCGCCTCCGTCCTCTCGATCGCACCGGCCGCGACGCTCCTGGGACTCGCGGGTGGAGTCACGCTCGGCCTCGTCAGCGGCTACTACAGGGGCTTCGCCGATGATCTCCTGATGCGTGGCGCGGACATCCTCATGAGCCTGCCGGTGGTCATTACCGCGGTCGTCGCGCTGGCCCTCCTCGGCAGCTCCGAGGTCAACGTGATACTCGTCATCGGGTTCCTCTTCACGCCCTTCGTCGCCAGAACCGTCAGGTCGGCGGTCCTCCCCGAGAGGGAGCGTGAGTACGTCGAGGCGGCAAGACTGCGGGGGGAAAAGGGCCCCTTCGTAATGGCGGCGGAAATCCTTCCCAATGTCCGCGCCCCGATCATCGTCGAGGCGACCCTGCGCCTCGGCTACGCCGCCTTCGCCGCTTCCACCCTCTCATTCCTGAGGCTTGGAGTGCAGCCGCCCTCTCCTGACTGGGGGCTGACCATCGCCCTGGAGCAGCCTTACATCCAGATCGCGCCCTGGACGGTGCTCTTTCCGGCTCTGGCCCTGGCCTCCCTAGTGGTGGGGGTGAACCTCGTCGCCGACGGGCTGAGCAAGGTGCTGGCGGCTTGAGCCGCCCGCTCTTGGAGGTCCGGGAGCTGGTCGTCTCCTACCGGCGCCGGGGCGTCGCGCGCCGAGCTCTCTTCAACGTCTCCCTTTCGATAGGAGCTGGGGAGGCGTACGGCCTGGTGGGAGAGTCGGGCTGCGGCAAGTCCACTCTTGCCCTTGCCGTGCTCGGCCAGCTGCCAGCCGCCGGAAGGCTGGAATCGGGCGTCGTGAAGCTCGCCGATGAAACCTTGGACAGCGGCCGCCAGAAACACCCCCGGACCGCCGCGGCGCTCGTCCCCCAGGATCCGGGCAGCGCCCTCAACCCGGGCATGAGGGTGGGGGAGCAGGTGGCAGAGGTTTACCGTTACCAGCAGGCTCTTTCGTGGCGCGACTCCTACGGGCGCGCGCTGGAGCTCTTCCGGCGGCTCGCCCTGCAGCAGCCGGAGGAACTCCTCCGGCGCTATCCCCACCAGCTCTCGGGGGGCCAGCAGCAGCGGATCGCGATCGCCCTCGCGCTGGCGGCTGAACCGACGCTCCTTATCCTGGACGAACCGACGACTGGTCTGGACGCCACCGTCCAGGCAGAGATCGTGGATCTGATCGGCGAGCTTCGCTCCAAGATGAGCGGCGCCACCCTCCTGATCAGCCACAACCTCGGCCTGGTCGCCCGGCTTTGCGACCGGGTGGGAGTCCTCTACGCGGGGCGTCTCGTCGAGGAGGGGGAGGCGAGGGACCTCTTCCGGGACCCAAGACACCCCTATACGGCGGGACTCTTGCGCGCGCTCCCCCGACTCGGAGCCAACAAGCGGGACTCCAGGCTGGAGCCGATCAAGGGCTCACTGCCCCCGCTCGGAGCGCTGGTCAAGGGCTGCGTCTACGCGGAGCGCTGCCCGCTTGTCCAGGACGTCTGCGGAAAGGTGGACCCCCCGGCCCTGCCGGCCGGATCGGGCCGCTTCAGCCGCTGCCACTTCGAGGAGGCGGTGCCCTTGATGAGGAGAGGGCAGTCCCCTTCTCCGGAGGCTCCTGCCCCGCCCCCCTCCCCCGCCGTCTTGCCTCTTCTGGAGGCACGCCAGCTGGAGAAGGCTTTCGGCTCCGTGCGCGGCCGCGTGCGGGCAGTGGACAAAGTCTCCCTGGTGGTGAGCCAGGGAGAGGTCCTGGGGCTGGTCGGAGAGTCGGGCAGTGGCAAGACGACCCTTGCCAAGCTTCTTGTCGGCCTCCTGGAGCCGGACGCGGGCGAGATCCTCCTCTTCGGGGAGCGCACCAGCGGCCGGCTGGAAAAGCGGACGAGGGCCAGTTTGCGGGCGATCCAGATGGTCTTCCAGAACCCCGACACGACTCTCAATCCGAGCTGGACAGTCGGCGCCATCCTGCGCCGGGCGATCCGGCGTCTCGACCCCGGCAGGGTCGATCGAGGGGCGGGCGCCGAGGCCCTGGCGGCCGCGGTGCAACTCCGGCCCCAGCAATTGAGGGCTCGCCCCCGGGAACTATCGGGCGGCCAGCGCCAGCGTGGCGCGATCGGGCGCGCATTCGCCGGCTCGCCTCAGCTCATCGTCTGCGACGAGCCGGTCTCGTCCCTCGACGTCTCCGTCCAGGCCGCGATTCTGAACCTGCTAGTCGACATCCAACAGGAGCGGCAGGCGTCCTACCTCTTCATCTCCCATGACCTCGCGGTGGTCCGCTACGTGGCTGACCGAATCGCGGTGATGTACCTGGGGGCGGTGGTCGAAACCGGGAGCGCGGATGACGTCTTCCGCCCCCCGCACCACCCCTACACTGAGGCGCTGCTCTCCTCCGCCCTGGTTCTAGGAGGGGAGCCCAAACCGGCGGTGAGGATGCGTGGATCCCCCGCCAGCCGCGGCGCCACTGAGGGCTGCCGCTTTCATCCCCGCTGCCCGCGCAAGCTCGGGAGTATCTGCGAGACGACGCCGCCACCGTGGCAACGCGGCGCTGAGGGCCACGAGATCTGCTGCCACATACCGATCGATCAGCTGCGCATTCAGCAGGAGGTGCAAGCCGGATGAAAGACACGATAAAGATCGGTGCGACGTTTTCGGACTACGAGCTTCCGGACCAGACCGGGACCCGGCGCAAGCTCTCAGAGCTGCAGGGGAGCGACCCGATGGTGCTGGTCCTGTCCCGTGGCCACTACTGTCCCAAGGACCGGCAGCAACACCGGCTGCTGGTGGAGATGGAGGCGGAGTTCCGCGTCGCCTACACCCGCATCGTCACCATCTCCACCGATCATCTCGCAGAGCTGAACGAGATGCGGGAGGGAGTCAACGCGCATTGGCCTTTCCTCGCAGACCCGGAGCGGACCATCCAAAAGGACCTGGATATCCAGGAATACACCGACCAGCGCCACAACCCCATGGTGCCGCACACCTTCGTCCTGAAGCCGGGGCTTACGATCCACAGCATCTACAACGGCTACTGGTTCTGGGGACGCCCCAGCCAGGAGGACTTGAGGCACGACCTTCGTCAGGTGAGCCAGGAGATTCGCCCCGACTGGGACCTCGGTCGGCCGGAACTTCGTGAGAGCTGGGAGAAGCGCGACCGCTCTTCCTTCTGGCCCTACAAGTCCTAGCCGGGGGCTAGACAGAAAGTGACAGCAGGACCGCCCCACCCAGCGCGAGCGCTATACCGGCCCACTGGCGGCGATTCGTTTTTTCCTTGAGGATGGCGATGCCAAGGAGGCCGGCAAGGGCTGGACTCGCAGCTACCAGCGGAACGACGGCCGCCGCTGGTCCACTGGCCAGGGCGAGCAGGTAACCGATGGTCGCGATTCCAGCGATAACGTAGGCGATGATCGTGAAAGTTGCAGGTCGGCCCCGGAGATCTGCGGCCGACCAGACTCGCGGTGGTGCCAGAAACAGACCGACCGCGACTTGGACCGCCGCCCCCATTAGAAGGAGCGCCGATGGACCCGCTGGCGAGACAACGAGCTTGGCGATGAAAGCGCCGATGCCTTGAAGGATCAATGACACGACTGCGAGCGGTAGCCACCCCTGCTGTCCCTTGCTCTTGGTCGGACCGAGGCTGATCAGGACGACACCAATTGGAGCAAGCGCGACGCCGAGGTACGCCAGCGGCGTCAGACGCTCACCGAGAAGTGACACGGCGAGCACGGCAGTGATGGCTGGACTGAGCGCGGTGACGGGTGACACGGCACCGAGCGGACCGCGCCGGATCGCTTCGGTGGTGATGCCGAAGGTCACGGCCATGAGACAAGCCAGCCCAAAGGCTGGGAGAAGTTTTGAAATGGCCGGCGGCCGCCAGATGAGGTAGGGCGCGTAGACAACCAGCGACACGACCGCGCTGAGCAAATAGAACTTCCGCGTGCCGAGCGTGGTAAGGGCGACCTTGCTAAGAAGACGCTGGATGGACCAAGCCACGAGTGCGAACACCGCCAATGGGAGCCATGTCGCGATCACGCCACAGAAGCCTGAACGATCGTATCGTTGATCGGGGTATGGCTTGTGAGCCGCGACGCTGTCCGACCGGGTCTGGCCCGCGCCCGTCGGCTTGGGTAGAACCCGGGCAGACAAAGCCTGCCCTTTTGCTTAGGACACGGGTGCCATAGCTCGGTAGACCACGATGCTGCCGTTGAATCGCGCCGCCAACCGTTCACTGGTTGGCTGGTCGGCGACCTGATAGATAGGCGCTCCCGGTGTCCAGGAATGCTGCATCACCATCTTTGGGTCGGTAACTGGGGTCGCAGACATTGCCGCTCACCTTGAACTTGACATGCGCATAGACAGGACCCAGGTCGCTCTCCTTGAGGGTCACCGAAGATCCCGGTCCAGCCACGTACTGGGTTGAACCGATCTCGACGAAGTCCACCGAATCGATCATCGCATTGCAGGTCGGATGCGAGCCCGACAGCTGACATGCGCTCGCGACGAGGACCGCAACGATCACGGCGGCGACTCTATTTGCTGTTCACTGGGCTCGAACGCCGGGCCGTCACACCGAGAAACGTCTGCCGACCGGGCGGGGTTCGGGTCTAGGCGCTGCTGCGCCCAGTCTTCGCGCCGCCCACGTACTTGCCAGGGTCCTTGTCGAAGCTTTCTTTGCATCCTATCGAGCAGAAGTAGTACGTCTCGCCAGCGTGAACCGAGCGGTGTTCGCTGTTGGCCTGGTCGACGCTCATGCCACACACGGGATCGATCGCTGACTGGAGTCGTTCCATTTCGCCTCCTGGAATAGCGGCATTTACGGGTGAATGGCCCTGATGACCGGCGTGGACGGCGTCCCCCGCATGTACCATCGGAGCCGTGTATCGGGCCGGATCTCTTTCAAAAGCCGACCGGCAGCCGACCGAGCAGAAATAGTAAGTTGCGCCCGCATAATCGACCTTCTCTTTGGCGATGGCCGGATCGACGGTCATCCCGCACACGGGGTCCTTCACCAACTTCGCCTTCTCCTCTGGCGGGCGCCCCATGGCGCGGAGCATTTCGACGCCGCCCGTCGTGAAGAACCGCCAAGCCATCACCGC
>Ga0307374_10000509_pt1 | contig 74505 bp, 60 predicted proteins | sample OX3MG_FD_202532 | JGI IMG/M metagenome (GOLD analysis project Ga0307374, IMG submission 202532) | Soil microbial communities from Risofladan, Vaasa, Finland - OX-3 | ecosystem: Environmental > Terrestrial > Soil > Coastal area > Acid sulfate soil | place: Finland: Risofladan, Vaasa | collected... | reverse complement strand
GTTCAGGGTTCGGGGTTCGGGGTTCGGGGTTCAGGGTTCAGGGTTCAGGGTTCAGGGTTCAGGGTTCAGGGTTCAGGGTTCAGGGTTCAGGGTTCAGGGTTCAGGGTTCAGGGTTCAGGGCCGGCGCGGCGCCTGACGCCTGGCGCCTGACGCCTATCGCCCCTCTTTTTCCGCCAACCAACGTGCCCGGAGCAGATTCCCGTGCCGCTGGGGCGACTCGATCTGGCGATAGACTTCGCGAGCATCCTCGGTCAGACCGAGCGCTTCCTCGGCCCGGGCCAGATTGTAGAGCGCTCCGGCACGCCAGGGGCTTTGCGCGTCGACGTCGAGCGTGCGCTTGGCAAGGTGGTCGGCCGCCGTCTTGTAGTTCTCTCGTTCGTAGGCGATCAAGCCCAGCCAGTAGCTGGCATCGTGCTTCGCCACGTGGGCCAACTGGATATAGCGGTTCGCCGTCTGTTGCCATTCTTCCGGCGCAACCTTGCCGCGCAAGCGTTCGCCCTCTTGCTGCGGAATCGCCGGCCCGTTGGCAATCTCGGACTCCGACGGGCGAGCGATCTGGTAATAATGCATCGCGCCCTCGTCGCCCGAAAAATGGCCCATCAAGTGGAGCACGCGCCCCTTCCATAAAGCCGGCACGATCTCGGCCTTCTTTTTGAGCGTTCGCGGGAATGGCACAACGAACGGCTCGAAATCAGCAGCCAAACGCTGAAGCCCTGTTTTGCCCAGCTTGGCCTGGCCGGCCAGCCGCTCGTAGGGCAAACTCCAAAGCTCCACGTCCTTCACGTGCTTGCACTTTTTCACACGTTCGGCGACTGCACTGGCGTCGACCGAAAGCACCATCTTTTGGTCGCCGGTCAACTCCGATTCCAACAGGGCCGCCCGCTGCGTCAGATAAATCGGCGAAGCCTCGATGAGGGCCAGCATGTTTTGCACGCCCGCCGCGTCCATCTCGTAGCGGTGGTCGTCGTCGAGATCGAGATGCCGCAGCAGCGCCTCGTCGGCCGCGACCTGGGCCAGCGTGGCGATGCCTTCGCCGTTCGGTCCCGGCACCGGCAGCCCCAAGCTTGGCTCAAACAGATACAGCTCGCCCTTGTCGAGCAGGGCGGGCACCCAGGGGCGAGGCGAGGCCTCTTCGGCGTCTGCCGCCGCGGGGCGCGACAACATCACCACGTCGAGCCCTTGCTGCCGGGCCATCAAGATGAACACCCACGCGCGGTCGATCGCCGGGCCGCGCCCTAATAGCAGCGTTTGCCAGGCCAGCCGGGTCGGCGTGGCCGACTGGCCTTCGTCGGACGATTCGAGTTGGATGTTGCGGACGATCCAATCGAACAGCCGCCGGGCACGTTCCAGGTCGTTCTGCGTCGTGCCGGCTGCCCAGTTGGAGGCGTCCCGCATCCACACCGCCTCGCGCAGATCGATGCCGTCAGCGCGTGCGAAGCCCATCGCGTCCAACTCTTGCAACTGCGGCAATTTCTTGAGCCGTTCAGGAAGACGCTCCAGCAGCGGCCCGCGGCGCCAATCGGCGAGCGGCGTTTGCAACGTCATCCACTGGTTCAACTGGCTCACCAAGGCCGGCGGCACGCCCGACTCCAACGCATGCCGCGCTGTTTCGTTCAGGTCGAAAAAGTCTTGAACGTCCGAATTGACGGCGTCGTATTGAGCGAGGCCGTTCAAGAGTCCGGAGATATAGGCCAGAATGTCGTTGGCCTGCTCGATCTTGGCTGTTTCTTCGCTGCCCGACGTCGGTGTGGGCAAGGGAGCTGCCGAATCGCAGCCCACAAAAACGGCCCAGGGTGCAAACCACAAGAGAAGTCTACGCACGCAAGTTCTCCACCGTCTCGCGCAATCGCACCAGACGGGCTAAAAGGTTTCCGAATTCATCCAAGGGAACCATGTTGGGGCCGTCGCTGGGCGACTTGTCGGGATCGGGGTGCGTCTCGAAAAACAGGCCGTCGACGCCGATCGCCGTGGCTGCCCGTGCCAGAGGCTCGACCATGGCGCGGTTCCCGCCCGTCGAGCTGCCCAGTCCGCCTGGCTCCTGTACGCTGTGAGTGGCGTCAAAGATCACCGGCACACCTAAACTTTGCATTTGGGGTATGGCCCGCATGTCGTTCACCAGCCGGCCGTAGCCGAAAAATGTCCCCCGTTCGCAGAGCAGAATATCGCGACAGCCGGCCGACTCCAGCTTGCTGACGACGTGCCGCATGTTCCAAGGGGCCATAAACTGGCCTTTTTTTACGTGTACCGGCTTGCCGGTGGCGGCTGCCGCCGCAAGCAAGTCGGTCTGCCTGGCGAGAAAGGCGGGAATTTGAAGCAGGTCGCAGACGTCGGCCACCGCGGCGGCCTGGTGCGATTCATGCACGTCGCTGGTCACCGGCAGGCCCGTGCGCTCTTTGGCGCGGGCGAGCACGGCCAGCCCGGCATCGAGGCCGAGGCCGCGAAAGGCCTCGCCGCTGGTCCGGTTGGCCTTGTCGAACGACGCCTTAAACACAAGCTGGATAGGCAGTTCCGACGCGATGGCCGCCAGTCGCTGGGCGATGGAACAGGTCAGTTCTTCCGTCTCGATGACGCACGGGCCGGCGATCACCAGCAGTCTCTGGCCGCGGCCGCAACGGTAGTCCCCGATTCGGGCAGGATTGTTTGGCACGGTTCGTTGTTCTCCTTGGGTCTGCCTTCCGTCATCGTATCCTCCGCGAGCATCTTGTTGGAGGATGGCCTTCCCAGGCCGTCCCGAAAAAACGTGGGCGCACCGCGAGGACGTCCCAAAGCGAGACAATCTCGCTTTGGGACGCCGATTGCCGTCATGGTCGATTGAAGCGAAACGCCACACCAGCTTGCGGCGGAATGGCACCAAAAAAATGCGCGAATCTCGGCCTCCTTTGAATCGTCTCTAAATGAAACATCGCTACTTAAAGCTTATCGCAGCAACCGGTTGCGAATTGAGATCATCAGCGAAACGCCAGCGATGCCCGCAGTGGCACAGGGCGTGCTAATTAGGAATCGTGCTTGCTGAGGCAAGCACTTAAATTCTGACTGGCCCGCGGGGCCTCTGACGACTACCGGCTGGACGGTTGACTTGCCCCTGACCGTCCCGCACAAGCCAATGCGTATGTGGCGCGTCAGAGGCCCCCGTTTTTTTGCGGACCTGTGTGCGCGGCGAGGTGTTTTTCCTCGGCTCGCCGCTTCTTATCACCGCTTACTCTAATGCGGCTCTACAATCGCGGCAAGTTTTTTGCGCGTCGTTTTCGCCCGACCCGCCATTTTCGGTGGCTGGGGCAGAAGCTGGCCGAGCGCGGTGCGGCAATCACCAAAACGCATTGTCGGCCAGCGATGCCTCGGTGGTGGCACCGCCGGGGCATCGCCGCGACCAGGTGTTACGGTCAAAAATGGCTCCTGCGGCGCGGCTCTGCCCCAGCCATCGCTTTGGGTCTCAACGGCCGGCGCGTGCAGTATAATCTCGTCAAATCGCGACAACTGTCACATACCCATAAGAGCCTGACATCGATGCCGACAACAAGCCGACGATCCATCGCCTTCTTCTCTGCCGCATTCACCTTACTGGCCCCTGCGCTCTCTGGGGCCGCCGACGACCGAGCGCCGCAAATCTTTCGGGCCGGCTTTGCCGAGCGCGACATCACGCCCGACATCGGCATGGAGCAGCCGGGCGGTTACGGCAAAGCGTTCCATCGCACGCTTCACGACCCGTGCAAGGCCCGCGCGGCCGTGTTTGACGACGGGCGGAAGCGGGTCGCCCTCGTCGGCATCGACGCCCTGCTCATCCGCCGTCCCTCCGTCGAGCGCTGCCGCCGGGCCATCCAGGAGCAATGCGGCATCGCGCGCCAGGCGGTGCTGATCAGTGCCTCGCATTCACCGACGTGACGCAGGTCGACAACCGCAGCCCGTACGCTCATCCGGCGGCGGAAGCCTGGGCGCAGCGCGTGGGCGGACGTGTGGGCGCCGAGGCGGCCAAGGTGCTGTTCTCGATGCCGCGCGGCAACCTGGTTCCGCTCGACTATCGCACCCGTACGTTGCACATCAAGCGGCGCCTGCCGGGTGCCGCCCGTGTGGCCCGCTCGCTGGAAACCGCCCAAAAGGATCGCAAGAGCGTCGATGCCACCGAGTGGACCTTCGCCAAGGAGATCGTGTTGCTCGACGCGCGGCTTAAGAAGGAGCCGGCGGCTGACGTCGAGGTGCAGGCGATTCAGGTCGGCCCGGCGGTGTTTGTCGCCAACCCGGCGGAGTACTTCTGCCAATACGGCCTCGACATCAAGTCGGGCAGTCCCTTCCCGTTCACCTTTCCCGTGGAGTTGGCCAACGATTGCGTGGGCTACGTGCCGACCGAAGAAGCGTTGGGGCCGCGCGGCGGCGGCTACGAGACGCGGCTCACCTACTACAGCAACCTCGAACTGACGGCCGGCCGCCAGATCGCCGACGCCGGCATCGCCCTGGCCCGCGAGCTGACTCCCGGTCCCGTGCCCGAACCGCCTCCCGCGCCGCCCTTCAAAGCTGGTCCGTGGAGCTATGGCAACGTCCCGCCGGAGCTGGAATGATAATCTGGCTCAGCAATCGGGCGGCTCCAGGGCGACGTCAAAGAACCAGTCGCCGACGCTGGCCGGCGGGATGCCCGTCATCGGGGCGCCACCGTTGTCTTTTCCGTCAGGGCCGACGCTGTAGAGCCGATAGCCTTCGTCATGCCGACGATAGATCAGCTCTTGACCGTTGAAGGGGTCGACCGGCGCCGCATCGAGATATTGCGGAGCCAACTCGTGCAGGGTCGCCGGATACCTGCCGTTGTGCAAACGATAGCGGCGCAGTGCCACGTGCGCCAGCAGCAGACGGGCGCTGCAAATTGTGCGGTTGCTTTGCCACTCGAATTTTTTTCGCTCCGCCGCCCAAGTATAGCCGAGCTGCGACAGCGCAAGGCGTTCGTTCCAGGAACGCGTCATCGCGTTGTAGCGTTCATGCCGCTGGACGACGTCATCGAAGGGCTCTCGCTTCGTGGGATGCACTGCCGCTAAGCCAACGGAAAGCTGCTGACAACCGCGTTCATCAAGCCGGCCCACGAGCAAGCGCAACCCCTCGAGCCCCGTCCCCTCGCAGGCGCGTCCGACCTCGTGATCGAGGTAGAATCCGTCGACCGCCATCGCTTGGCCCAGCCGGACCGCGTCGAGATCGCTCTCGATGGCTTGACCGAGCTGACCATCGGCGGCACACAACCGCCCTTGGGCGACAAACAGCCTCGTCAATTGCCGCAGAGTGCCGACCCGCTCGATTTGCTCGTCGGCATTGGGCCAGGGCGCGCTGCACGGGCGGCAAAGGCCAGTAAGGGCGAGTTCCAGCGCTGCCTTGTTGCTCGTCACGTAGTCGCGGAGCGGCTCACCCGCGAGCGTGTGGATATTCGATGGCTCGCGACCAAGAAGCGCCGCCGCGCGCATCAGATCGTCGTAGCCGTTGTCGGCCGGCGATTCCGGGCGCGAGAGGAACCGCGGCCAGAGGATCCAGGCATAAAGCACCGCGGTCGGCAGCATCATTGCCACAAGACTGATCGCGACGATTGCCCGAGGCCAGCGCGTTGTCGCCCTGCGCGCCAGCCAAAGCCAACCGGCCATCATCCAGGTGGGAGGCATTACAGCAACCGCCAACATCCGGACCCAGGGCCGCGCGCGTCCGGAGACCGCCCAATCGGCTAAAACCGTTAAGAATGCCAGTAGCAAGCCCGGCAGAGGGATCAGGTACCAGTCTGGGCGCACGTCGGCGGGCATCCGTATCGCAAGAGCAAAAACGACGCCGAGCATCAGTACCACGAGAAACAAATCGCCTAATGAAAAACGCGCGCGTCCGCGCGGAGAGCTCGCGCCGGCCGACGTCGGCGAGTCTGTGGACCTGAGCGCCGTCGGCCCCAGGCACCACAGCACGAAAAGCACCGCGAAGGTCTGCGTTAGGAACAGGAGCCAGAGCTGGTAATCGGGCACGAGCAACCAGACGCCGCACAGCAAGAACACGGCCACGGCCCGCGGGAACCAGTGTCCCGTCGTCGCGCGGCCGGCCCACACCGCGGCCAGGCCATACGCGCTGTAGGTGGATACAACGACGAGCCAGAAAATCAGCCCGAAACAATCACGGAACCAAGTCATGATGCGGTGCTCGACGAAACTGCTGAACCGGAAACGGCACTAAAAGTCGCCCTTGATCGCTTCGCCGCCCTGGCGCGTGTTCAGGCTGGCCCATACGGAGAAGGCGATGCCGTGGTAAATCTGGCTGGTATGTCCGTCGCCGAAAACGGCCATCACGACGCCCGGATGAAAGCTGTCGGGGCCGGGCCAGTTCGAGTTCGGGCTGTAGAGTGCGTTGTAGAGCGGTGCGATTCCGGCAATCGGCGAGGGACCGATCACTCCGCCGAATTCGAAGCCGGCGGGACCTTTGCCCGTCGCAACGCCGCACGGGCCGCCCTGCGCCGCCGTGTACATGCCGGCCGAGCAAGCCCCCGTACCTGTGACCGTTTCGGTAAATGCAATCATCGATGCCCTGAACACCATCGGCACAGGGGTGGTGCTGCCCGGCGCGGAGAGCAGGTTCGAGCGGTGCTTGCCGGTGCCGCCGACCGCCAATGCGGGCGGCGACCAGGCGGTTGTGCCCGGCCCCGGCAGCTTCCAGTCGGGCGGAAGCGGTTGGGGCGCATCGGCCTCAAACACCAGGTCCGCATTCAAGCTGGTGTTGTAGATGTTGCCGCCCGAAGCGGTCGGCGCCGCGACGCTGCAAGCGGTCACTTCCGCCACGCAAATCGTGTTCGACGTGCCGTCTTTGATCATCGCAAAGCTGGCCGGCTCGTTGAAGGTGAAGAACCCCTTCGTGCCACGCGGGGCCGTTGTTTCACCTTCGCAGGGTTTGTCGGCCTTCGGCACGGCGCTGTAAAAACCGATGCCGGTGCTGCCGGCGTAATTCGTCCACATGCACGAGCCCGGCAATTCGCTTGGCCCGGTGAACGCGCTGTCCGACGGGCAGCGGTAGGGCGGAGCCTGATGGGATTGGGTATAGCCGAAATACGACGGTGGATTCATTGGCGGGACCCCGCCGGTGCCATACTGCTGGCTCTGGTTCCAGATCGGCAGCCGCTTGTTGATGGCATTGTAAAACGGCGCTCACATGAACTGAGGCAAGATGGCCACCGTCCAGGGGTAGTGATAGGTAAGCTGCTCCGTATTGCCCGCAACGCCAAACGTCGGCTTGTCAGGGTGCTGCCCCCACAATGCGTCGTAAGGAAAGCTCTTGTGGATGTCGGCGTAGGTCTGCAGGCCGAGCCCGATTTGCTTGAGGTTGTTGTTGCACTGACTGCGCCGAGCTTCCTCGCGGGCGGCCTGAACCGCTGGGATCAGCAGCGCGATCAAGAACCCGATGATGCCGATCACGACCAGCAACTCGATGAGAGTGACGCCGCGGCACCGACCGTGCGGCGACAGCCGCCGGCCACAAACCGATTGTCTCGACAACCACCACATATCACAGTCTCCCGCGATCGGCCGCCAGTCTCAATCAGAGGGTGCTCCGATCTTGGCAGCAGTCGGTCGTTTTGCCGTTGTCGGCGTCGGCCTGGTCGGCGAAGGCCTCGCCCGATTTGTCTACCGCAACGCCAACCTTAAGCCTAAAACACTGGCCGCGATTCCGTCAAGCCGCGAACAGAACCTGCTGTGTCTTAAAGTGGTGTTGCTGCGGTGCGACGAGACGGAAACCCGAAGCGCCAGCCATACCGGCTACAACGTGTCGAAGGAGTTTGAGATTCTAGATGTTTTGCCAGGCGAGTGACCGCCAAAGAAGTCGAGACGAACGATGACTTTCGTAAGCGGTTCTGTTACTCTAGGATATCCGCCCAGGCAACCATCGCAGGCGGTTTCTCAGGAGAGCAGGAATGCCCGAACTCTTATGCCAGCGATCGCTGCATCAGCGACACGCCTTTTGCAATTATTTCGGCGCCGAGCGCGAAGGGCTGGTGGTCGCCAGCCGCCGCAACATGCTCAAGGCCGGCCTGGCCGGTGTGGCGGGCATGAGTCTCGGCGAAGTGCTGCGGACCGAGGCCGCCGCCGTGCAGGCCGGGCAAACCAGTCCGCGGGCCAAAAGCGTCATCCTGTTGTGGATGGCGGGCGGACCCAGCCACATCGACACCTGGGATCCCAAGCCGGACCGCCCCTATCAAAATCGCGGCCCGTTCTCGACCATTCAAACCAGGCTGCCCGGCGTGGCCATCTGCGAGCATCTGCCCAAGCAGGCCTCGATGCTCGACCAATTCACGGTCATCCGCTCGGTCGATGCCCGGCACAGCAATCACGAGCCGAATGCCGTGTTTCAGACCGGCAACAGCGCGGCCGCGCCGCGGATCAATCCCGAGGGAAAAGATTACCCGGCCATCGGCTCGATCGTCTCCAAGTTTTGCGGGGGGCCGGATCCGGTCGTGCCGCCCTACGTCGTGTTCATGAAGTCGAGGACGCACATTCCGTTCGCCGGATACTTGGGCAAGCGCTACGATCCCTTCGTGGCCGAGCAGGCGGCGCGGCTGCCGGTTTACGACAACGTCGGCGGCGACACCGGGCAGCAAACGGGCGCCGACCTGTTCGCGCTGCCCAGCGGTCTCAGCCAGGAGCGGCTGCACGACCGCCGGGCATTGCTGGCCGATTTCGATCGCCTGCGCCGCGATCTCGACTGCGACGGCTCGATGGAAGCGCTCGAAAGCTACCGCCGGCAGGCGCTGGAAATGGTCATCGGCCGCCGCGCACAGCAGGCGTTCGATATTTCGCAAGAGCCCGCCGCATTCCGCGACCGCTATGGCAAGCACCTCTGGTGCCAGCAGGCCTTGTTGGCCCGGCGGTTGGTCGAGGCGGGCGTGCGGTTCGTGACGATCGACCTGAGCTATCATCCCGCGTCGGGCACCTGGGACACGCACGGCGACAACATTCCTCCCTACGGCGGCATCAAGAAAGGGCTGGGGCCGCTGTTGCCCCTGTTCGACCACCTGCTGACGACGCTGGTGGGCGATCTCGGCGCGCGCGGCCTGCTCGACGACGTGCTGGTGATCGCCATGGGAGAGTTCGGCCGCACGCCGCAGATGGGCACGCAAGGCAGCACCGACGGCCGCAACCACTGGCCGGCCGTGATGTCGATGTGTCTGGCCGGCGGCGGCCTGCGGCACGGCCAGGTGATCGGCGGCACCGAGAGCGACGGCGGTTACATCCGCGAGCGGCCCGTGACGCCCGCCGACCTGGCCGCCACGATTTATCGCTATCTCGGTGTGTCGCTGGATGCCACCTATCTCGACAACCGCGGCCGGCCGCGCTACATCGTCGAGAACGACGGCCAGCCGATCGGTGAGCTGTTTTAGCCATGAAGAATCAACTCGCAAATTCGGAACTGGGAAAGGTATTACGTGCCGAGCCTGATTTTTCAGCAGCGTTCACCCGAAAGATCGAGGCGCTGAAAGGCAAGTTGTCGATCGACCTGCGGATGCCCGTTCAGCATGACGCGGACATGAATTACAGTTCTTCGCAGAAGCTCATCGTGAACTTCGATGCGAATGGGGAGGCGGTCCCGCCATCTTCGCCGGAATCGAAGTTTCGACTGTTTGTCTACGTGAGCTCGAAGGGCCCTTATTTCGGGACAAAGCTTTTCGCGCTTCGCGCGATTGGCGGCGACCATTTGGAATATGGCCTGCCGAGCCCAGGCGATTACTTGATTGAAGCAAAAGGCCAGGAGGGGCTTCCCGCAAAAATGTTGGACTCAATCTCGCAGATTAATCGTTGGATGCAGTTGCAGTCCTATCAGTTGATTGACGGCGAGGCAGCTTATGAACTCGCCGATGGGCATGACACTGAGCTGGACGGCCGTCCGGCGACGGTTTTCGATGTGCTGTTCAGTGAAATCGACTGAATCATCGTCGAGAAGCAGCTTCAGCCCATCGCAAGGTGTTTTTAGCGGTCGTCCATCTTGGACGTGACGAACCCGGTTGAGCGCGTATACCACGATCGCCCCTCGCGGACCCAGCGTTCCGAGAAGACCCGTCGCTGCCCGCGAGCGTCATCAAACACTGACTTGCCCAGAGCGAAATCACGATTCTCGTAAAGTATGTTCCGCTCGTGCAGATGAACGTCTAGGTCCAGATCAACCAGTGACAAGGAACCAACACGGTCGAGAAACTCAGCGACGGAGTTGGAGTACTGCAAAAGTGTCACTGACTCCGGCTTATGACGAACGCGCGGGTCAATCATTTCGTGACAGCGCGCGAATTGTCGTTCGTTCAGCAGCTTATAGAATTGCCGAATCCTTCGACGGAGCGAAGATTGCGTAGTTTGCTGTTTCGTTTTCATGGCCAAACTTGCGAAGACGATACGTGCGGATTGAACCACTCGCCGGTTTGCGGGTCGCGATCGGCGCTTACTTTGACTTTCGCGCCGTCCGGTGCTTCATACAAAAAATACCATCGTCCCCAGCCTGGGCGATTATTGGGTGGCGCCTTCGTCGGTCCATCGTAGTACGAATCTAATTCCGACCAGTTCCACGGCGCGTCGTCGAGTTCAAGGCCCGACGCGGGATCCGCGGGGTCGAGTCCGTCACGTGGATCGGGCCAAAGCTGCATGCGCGTGGATCAATGCCTCCCAATCCTCCCTAAACATTTTAACGTCCAACGTTATTGCCAGCGAGGTTGAAACGCGATGCTCATTTTCCTCGAACTTTGAGCACGGGGTCCGCTTTCAGCGGCAGCTTCACCGGTTTGCCGCTCTCGGCCGATTTGTAGATGCCCAGAATGATCTCCACGGCCCGGCGGCCTTCGCGGCCATCGATCGAGGGCGGGCGGTCCTTCTGCATCGCCTCGACGAAGTCGCGGAACTGCTTGGCGTGCGCCTGGTGCCCGATGGCGGCCGGATCGGCGGCGCCGCCGCCCGTGCTCTTGCGCTCGCTCATCGCGCGCAGGATGGCCGCGTCGCGGCGGTCGCCCTTGGCGAAGTCCCATTTTACGATGTCTTCTTCTTCGATCATGGCCGAGCCTTGCGAGCCGTGCAGCTCGGTCCGCTTGAGATAACCGGGCCAGGCGGCGGTGGTGGCCTCGATCGATCCCAAGGCGCCGTTTTCGAACCGCAAGCTGGCCACCGCCGTGTCTTCCACGGCGATCCGCTCGTGGGCCAAGGTCGCGGTGTGGGCGCAGATTTCGGCCACCGGACCCATCAGCCATTGCAGCAGGTCGACGCTATGGATGGCCTGATTCATCAAGGCGCCGCCGCCGTCGAGCTGCCAGGTGCCGCGCCAGGCGCCGCTGTCGTAGTAGGCCTGGCTGCGGAACCACTTCACATAGGCGTCGCCCAACGTCAAGCGTCCGAAACGCCCGGCCTCGACGGCCCGCTTCAGCTCCCGGCTGGAGTCGTGAAACCGCGAGGGAAAAATCGTGGCCAGCCGCACGCCGGCCTTGTCGCAGGCGGCGATAATCTGGTCGCAGCGTTTGAGCGTGATCTCCAGCGGCTTTTCGACGATCACGTGCTTGCCCGATCGGGCGGCGGCCACGGCCGGTTCCAAATGGGCCCCGCTGGCGGTAGCGATCGTTACGACATCGACCGCCGGATCCCGCAGCAGATCGCCAAGATCGTGATACGCACGGCAGCCTTGTTCGGCGGCGAACTTCACGGCTTTTTCCGGGGTGCGATTGTAGCAGGCGACGAGTTTGGCGCCGCGTACCTCGCCGATGGCCCTCGCGTGAAACCGGGCGATCATGCCACAACCGACCATGCCAAAACCGACTGCCATCTCGTACTCCGCGGGTTAATAAGGAACCGCGGATTATATCGCCACCGATGGCGGCCATACAGAGACGCGGCTGAGCCGACCCCCGCGCCCTCGGTTCTCACGGGCACTGTCAAAATGGCAGCGTGAGCGGGGCGATTGATCGTAGCCTGGCGTCGGCCGAATCAGACTGCGATTATCCTAAACCGTTACTCGATAGCGACTTGCGTATTAAATGCCATTCGTGGCGCGCCGCTTGCTTATCCACTCGCCACGAGCGCCTCGAATGCGCATAATTGGCAGCCAGGCCCGTCAACGTCGGTTGGGCCGAACGCCAGCCACAAAACCGTCCACTATTGAAAGATCTGGAGGCATCTTAGGCCATGGCAGTCGCGATGAAAGAAAAGAAGAGGGTCACGAGCAGCAAGGAATTCAAGCTTCAGCCGCTGGGCGATCGCGTGGTGCTGGAGCGCGAGGAATCGGAAACAACCACGGCGGGCGGCATTGTGTTGCCCGACACCGCCAAGAACAAGCCGGCCCGCGGTACTGTCGTTTCGGTGGGCGACGGCAAGCTTCGCGACGACGGCAAGCGCACGCCCCTGCAAGTGAAAGTGGGCGACCGCGTGCTGTTCAGCTCCTACGCCGGCGACGAGTTCAAGGTCGGCGATCGCGAGCTGCTGCTGATGCGCGAGGACGACATTCTGGCCGTGATCGAGTAAACGTCTGTAGGGAACGGACTCCGTGCCGTTCCGCGAATCGCAATCGGGGCGTCAAGCGGCAGGTCACGGAACGGCACGGAGTCCGTTCCCTACAGAAGCCGAAAACAACATTCAACCTTTTTGGAGAACCATCCCCCATGGCAAAGACCATTGCTTTTGACCAGGAAGCGCGCGAGGCGATTCGCCGCGGCGTTTCCAAGCTGGCCCGCGCGGTCAAGGTGACCCTCGGTCCCAAGGGCCGCAACGTCATCTTGCAGAAGAGCTTCGGCTCGCCCACCGTCACCAAGGACGGCGTCACCGTCGCCAAGGAAATCGACCTGGAAGACGTCTACGAGAACATGGGTGCCCGCATGGTCCGCGAGGTCGCCTCGAAGACCAGCGACGTGGCCGGCGACGGCACCACCACCGCCACCGTCTTGGCCGAAGCCATCTTCAACGAGGGCCTCAAGGCCGTCGTGGCCGGCGTCAATCCCTTGCAGATGAAGCAGGGCATCGAGAAAGCCGTCGAAGACATGACCGACAAGCTCAAGAAGACGTCGATCCAAATCAAGAGCAAGAAGGAGATGGCTCAGGTCGGCGCGGTGGCCAGCAACAACGACACCGAGATCGGCGACTTGTTGGCCGAGGCGATGGAAAAGGTCGGCAAAGACGGCGTGATCACGGTCGACGAAGGCAAGAGCCTCAAGACCGAGGTCGAGTGGGTCGAGGGCATGCAGTTCGACCGCGGCTACCTCTCGCCCTACTTCGTCACCGATCCGCAGAAGATGGAGTGCGTGCTCGAAGACGCCTACATCCTGGTGATGGAGAAGAAGATCGCCAACGTCAAAGAGATGTTGCCGGTGCTCGAAGCCGTGGTCAACGCGGGCAAGCCGCTGTTGATCGTGGCCGAAGACGTGGAGGGCGAGGCCCTGGCCACGCTCGTCATCAACAAGCTGCGCGGCACGTTCAAGTGCTGTGCGGTGAAGGCCCCCGGCTATGGCGACCGCCGCAAGGCGATGCTGGAAGACATCGCCATTCTCACCGGCGGCCAGGCGATCTTCGAGAGCCTGGGCCTCAAGCTCGAAAACCTGCCGATCACCGATCTGGGCCGCGCCAAGAAGGTGATGGTCGACAAGGACAACACGACGATCATCGAAGGCGCCGGCCGCTCCAGCGACATCAAGGCCCGTATCGACCAGATTCGCCGCGAGATTGAGACCTCGACCAGCGACTACGACAAGGAGAAGCTGAACGAGCGGTTGGCGAAGCTGGCGGGCGGCGTGGCCAAGGTGAACGTGGGCGCGGCCACCGAGAGCGAAATGAAGGAAAAGAAGGCCCGCGTCGAAGACGCCCTGCACGCCACGCGTGCGGCGGTGGAAGAGGGCATTTTGCCCGGCGGCGGCGTGGCCTTGCTGCGTGCGTCGGCCCAGTGCAAGCCCGAGGGTCTGAGCCACGATCAGGAAGTGGGCTACAACATCGTGAAGCGTGCCTGCCGGTCGCCGCTCACCTGGATCGCCAGCAATGCCGGGCAAGACGGCGGCATCGTGTGCGAAAAGGTGCTCGAAGGCAAAGGCAACTTCGGCTACAACGCGGCCAGCGATGTCTATGAAGACATGGTGAAGGCGGGCATCATCGACCCGACGAAGGTCACTCGGACGGCGCTGCAAAACGCGTCGAGCGTGGCGATCTTGCTGTTGACGAGCGATGCCTTGATCGCCGAGAAGCCGAAGGAAGGCAAGAAGGCCGGTCACGGCGGAGCGGAAGACATGTACTAAGCGGCGCTCATGTGTAGGGTGGGGCAAGCGAGCTTGCGAGCGCGGGCCCACCGTATTGGGCGTCGCATCAGTCAGATTACTATATTCGGCCCGCCGGTCTCCCGCTGAGACCGGCGGGTTTGTTTTTGCGCCTTGGCGAGCTCTTCTCACGGATCTGCGATTGCAAGTCCGCGACAGATCTTGCGAGCCAAGACGTTCGGAATTTCGATATGAAGAGGCACAGCTTCTTGATCGCTCGTGCAGTCTGGCCGTAAGCTTTTCGACGGCTCAATAAAGTGCGCATATCTTCTCCATTACATTGGAGAAGCAAAACGCGTTTTGCTTCCCAAAAGCCAACTTCCCGCGTACGTGTTTGAAACTCGATGAACTCGCCAGATTTGGAAAAACTGAGAGAGTTTTACGGCCGGTTCCTGGCGGCGGGACTTGTCGTGTTGCGGCAGGCGGTGGACGCGAACGACCTTGAGTGGGCGGCGAGGTGCCGTGCGCTTCATGCGAGTAGCAGCGTCTCGCGAATCGCCTCCGTGGGCACCCCGCGCAGGCCGTTCTCGCGGCGATCTTCTAAAATCAAGGCGCTCGCATCTCGCAGGCTTTCACGGCACTCTTCAAGTGTGCGACCTTGGCCATTGGCGCCGGGAACCTCCGGACAATAGCCAATATACCAGTCGTCGGTATACCAGTCGTCGGTTTGTTCGTAGACGGCGGTAAACTCGTTGCACATGGAAAAAAGCGTCTCGCGACGGGTGAAGGTCAGAGCGCCGCTCGCGTATCGGATGGGCAAAGATAAAAAGACGATGCGACCTCTCGCCCACGTTATTGTAGCAAGAACACGAACCATCGTGGCCATCTGCCATTCTGCTCTTGTGTGTCGCGGTCGAACCGCCTATTTTGCCGCGCCGTTCGTGCGCGGAAGCCCGCGCATCTTCACCGGTCGTTTGCCCTTGGCAGGATTTGGCCATGTACCGACTCGTGCGTCCATGCGTTTTCTTGCTGTTCATGTTTGCTCCCCAAGCCGCGGGCGATGCCGCCGAGCGGCCCGCGAAGTTGCCCGTTGGCAGCCAGGTGTTGGCGAAGCATCCCGGCGTGAAGTTCCGCATCAAGAACAACGATCAGGGCGAGATGCACGCCGGAGTGATCGAACGCGTGCAGAAAGTGCAGGGCGAATGGCTGTGGCTCGGGCGAGGCTGGGTTCCACGGCGCGACGTTGTCTCCCTCTGGGACGCCGTCGAGTACTTCACGGCGGAAATCGCGCGAAAACCGACGGCGTTCGCCTGCGTCGCCAGGGCCGCCGCAAAGGGCCGCGAAGGCGGTTTTGCATCGGAAATCGACAACGATATCGATCAGGCGCTCAAGTTCGATCCGGATTTTGCCGCGGCACATTACCTCCGCGGAGTGACGTTTCGCGAGCGGCAAGAATACGACTCTGCGATTGACGCCTTCGACGATGCCATCAGCTTTAATCCAACTCTAGCGGATGCGTACAACGACCGCGGTCGCGCCCGATACGACAAGGCGGCCGCATACAAAATACCTGGCCGCGCCTGGGATGACAGAAAGGATCTGGAGAAGGCGCTGTGGGACCTCAATCGAGCGATCCAACTCTGCCCGAGATTGGCGAAGGCGTACGCAAACCGCGCCACCATTTTCCTTGCCAAAGGCGAGAATGAACGCGCGCTCGCGGAAGCCCAGGAATCGCTCAAGCACGGTCCGGCCGCGTCGGCGGCGTACAGGCATATTGGCGCCTATTGGGTAGCCAAGGGCGATGACGAGCGCGCGATGGCGGCCTACAGCGAGGCCGTCCGCCTCAATCCCAAATGTGGGAAGGCGCGGTTCGAGCGTGGCAAGATCCATTCGCGACAGGGCGACCACGAAAAAGCCATTGCCGACCTGAGCCAAGCCGTCGAACTCCTGCCAAAAAATGCCGAGGCACTCGAAGCGCGTGGCTTTGCCTATTACCGCCTTGGCGCGACGGAAAAGTCGAACGCCGACCGCATCGCCGCGGCCCGTTTGCAGCGGGCCGCATCCGCGGCAACGCTTCCAAGCACCAACTGCGAGAAGAACAAGAAACCCGCGGAGAACGAGGCCGACGTCGATCCCTGGCGGCTCTACAACGCCCTACATCAGACGGCGCCAGGTGCAAACGACGCGACAACCGCCAAATCGAACCCCGCACAGGCCGAGGCTCCTCGAAGCCGCGCCAGCACGCTCGACGCTTCCGCTCGGCGTTGCGCCACATCGACCGATGAGCGATATTTGAACGGTGAGCGGGCTGTCGAGGCAGCCACCGAGGCCTGCGAGCTATCGAAATGGAAGCGTGCCGATTACATCGACACGCTGGCCGCGGCCTACGCCGAAACGGGCGACTTCGACGCGGCCGTCAAGTGGCAGACCAAGGCCATCGAACTGGCCATCGGCGCCGCGTTCAAGGCCGAAGCCGAACAACGGTTGCAATTGTATCGCGACCACCAGCCGTGCCGTGAGGATTCACAGGGCCGAGTGGCCCGCGGCAAGTCGGACGACGGCGAGCAACGTTAGCAGCTCCTTTTCGCGTTTTGAGCTTTGCGCCGCCTACCCCAAACCACTAAGATGGTTTGGTTATGCCCGACTTGCGCAAAGACCCGATTGTCGGCCGCTGGGTGATCGTGGCCAAAAGCCGCGCCAAGCGCCCGCACGATTTTGTGAGCACGCCGCAACTCGTACCGGGGTCGTTTTGCCCATTTTGCGCAGGCCACGAAGCTTATACGCCCAGAGAAATCCTGGCCTATCGCCCGGCCGGTTCGCAGGCCAATGGCGAAGGCTGGCGGGTGCGCGTGGTGCCCAACAAGTTCCCGGCCCTGGAGATCGAAGGCGATCTCAACAAACGGGGAGATGGAATCTACGACATGATGCGCGGCGTCGGCGCGCATGAGGTGATTATCGAATCGCCGCGGCACCTGCTGAGCAGCTCGGACCTGACCGAAGAGGAACTGCGTGAAGTCTTGTGGGTCTATCGCGACCGGCTGGTCGACCTGAAGAAAGATCCGCGGCTCGTCTACGGCATGATCTTCAAGAACGTGGGGGCCGCGGCCGGCGCCTCGCTGGAACACACGCACAGCCAGTTGATCGTGACGCCCATCGTGCCGATCGTCGTCATGGAAGAGATGAAGGGGTCGCAGGAGTTTTATCGCTACCGCGGCCGCTGCGTGTTTTGCGACATGGTGCAGCAAGAGCTGGCCGGCGAAAAGCGGACCGTGCTCGACACGCCCGGCTTTGTGGCCTTTTGCCCGTTCGCCAGCCGGTTTCCCTTCGAGACCTGGATTCTGCCCAAGGGCCACGCCAGCCACTACGAGAACATCCAAAAGCACGGCGTCGAAGAACTGGCCCGCGTGTTACGGCAGGTGATCGGCAACATCGAGCTGGCGTTGGACCGGCCGAGCTACAACTATATCTTGCACACCGCGCCGTTCGACAGCCCGGAACTAGGCCATTACCACTGGCACATCGAGATCATTCCACGGCTGACGAGGACGGCGGGCTTCGAATGGGGCAGCGGCTTTTACATCAACTCCGTGCCGCCCGAAGAGGCCGCGGCGTTTTTGCGCGACGTGGAAGTCGAGTCGCACGAGTTACGGAGCTTGCCGGTCAAGTAGACTGGCCGATTAAGTAAAGCAGTCAAGTTTTTGCGGACGATGATGAACTGACCACGGACCACTGACCACGAACAATTCCACATGTCGAACACGATCCGCTTTGTCCTGGCCCTGCACAATCACCAGCCGATCGGCAATTTTTCCGGCGTGATGGAGCAAGCCTATCAGGAGGCCTACTCGCCCTTCCTGGATGTCTTCGAGCGCTATCCCACGCTCAAGATCGGCCTGCATACCAGCGGCTCGTTGATGGAATGGATCGCCGCGAATCATCCCGAGTATCTGGAAAGGCTGGGCGAACTGGTGGCCTCGGGACGAGTGGAGATCATCGGCGGGGCGTTTTACGAGCCGATCCTGGCGATGATCCCCAGCCGCGACCGCATCGGGCAAATCCGCAGCTACACGCAGTGGCTCGAGCAGCGGCTGGAGACCAAGATCCGCGGAATATGGATTCCCGAACGGGTCTGGGAGCAGTCGTTTACCAGCGATCTGGCCGCCGCCGGCATTCAATATACGGTGCTCGACGACTTCCACTTCAAGAACGCCGGCCTCACGCAGGGCCACCTCGACGGCTACTACGTGACCGAGGACGACGGGCAGCTCATCGCCGTCTTTCCCGGCAGCGAGCGGCTGCGGTATCTGATTCCCTTCGCCTCGCCGCAAGAGACGATCGACCATCTGCAATGGATCGCCTCGCAGCGGCCCGGCGCCGTGGCCGTGTTTGGCGACGACGGCGAGAAGTTCGGCACCTGGCCCGAAACGCACACGCACGTCTACACCAACGGCTGGCTGACGCGGTTCTTCGACCTGCTGGTGGCCAACGAAAGCTGGATCAAGATCACGACGCTGGGCGAGGCCGTCGACAACGTGCCGCCCTTGGGCAAGATTTACCTGCCCGACAGCAGCTACCGCGAGATGACCGAGTGGGCGCTGCCCACGGAGCAGCTCGTCGAATACGAGCGGCTGAAGCACGAGATGGAGCACGACGCGCGCTGGCCGGCACTGACCCAGTTCGTCAAAGGCGGCTTCTGGCGGAACTTCAAGGTGAAGTATCCCGAAAGCGACGAGATGTATACCCGCATGCTGATGGTCAGCCGCAAGCTGGAGCAGGCCGTCGAGGCGGAGCACGATCCGGAGCTGGTCGGCTACGCTCGCACCGAGCTGTATCGCGGACAGTGCAACTGCAGCTACTGGCACGGGGCCTTCGGCGGCATCTATCTGCCGCACCTCCGCAACGCGGTCTATAATCATCTGATCGCGGCCGACAACCTGCTCGACCGGGCGGCCGACCGCGGCGAGAATTGGGTCGAGGCCACGGCCAGCGACTTCAATCTCGACGCCCGGCAAGAGGCGTTTCTGGCCAACGACAAGCTGGCCGCGCTGTTGTCGCCTTATCGCGGCGGCATGATGTACGAGCTCGACGTGCGGTCGATCTGCTTGAACCTGCTGGCGACGCTGGCCCGCAGGCCGGAAGCCTATCATCGCAAAGTGTTGGCCGGGGCTGCCGGCACGAACGGGCACGTGGCCAGCATTCACGACCGCGTGGTGTTCAAGCAGCCGGGCCTCGATCAGAGGCTGCAATACGACACTTTGCCGCGCAAAAGCCTGCTCGACCATTTTTTCGACAACGAGACATCGATCAACGCGCTGGTATCCGGGCACTCGGCCGAGCGCGGCGACTTTGTGCAAGGCACGTACGAGGCCCGCGTGCGTCGCAGTCCGCACCGCATCCAGGTGCAGATGTCGCGTCAGGGCATCGCCTGTGGGCGTGCGGTGAAAGTGACCAAGGGCGTCACGCTCTCGTCGGGTAGCTCGACCTTGGAAATCGCCTATTTGCTCGAAGGGTTGCCGCCGGGCCAGGCGATGCACTTCGGCATCGAGTTCAACTTCGCGGCCATGCCGTCCAATTGCGACGACCGCTATTTTCACGACGGCGAAGGCCGCCGGCTCGGTCATCTTGGCCGCCAGCTCGACTTGACCGGCGCGGGCGCGCTAGGGCTGGTAGACGAATGGCTGGGCATCGAGCTGGTGTGGCGTGCGAGCTGTCCGGCGTCGATCTGGACGTTCCCGATCGAGACGGTGAGCCAGTCGGAGGGCGGCTTCGAGTTGGTGCATCAATCGGTGGTCGTGCTGCCTCGCTGGTACATTCAGGCCGACGCCGACGGCCGCTGGAGCGTGACCATGAGCCTCTCGGTCGACACCTCGCGCGCCGAGAGCCGCATGGAAAAGCCGGCCGTGGCCGTGGCGCATTAGCCTTGAATTGCCCTGATTCGTTCCGCTGCCCAGGCTGCGGCGGCTGTGGACAGAGGCACGTCTGGCGGCTTCGAATAGTCGATGGCCACGGCGTAGGGCGACAGCTCGTAGATCGTGGAGAATGCTTGTTGCAGATCCAACGGAACGTCGGGGTCCGGCTCTCGCAGAGGTACGCGCACCGTCGGCAGACGATCGAACAGGGGAACCGGCCAAACTTCCGTTTCCGGCCGCCTGTTGGCGCGTGTCAAGAACACAAAATAGTCGGCAGCCGGCAACGGCTTCGTCATGGGAACTCGCTTCCCCTTGCGAAGCAAGTCGATCTCCAGCAGATGGGCCGTGCTCAGAAGAATTTTCTTGCGCTTCTCCAGGTATTCCTTGCGGCCGTCGCTGCGTTGATTCGTGGGCGAGAGGATCTCGATCAGCGTCACGAGCTCACGTCCGGATCGATCTCGTATCTCGACCCACGAATGCGGAACCCGCGAAGGCACCACGGTCGTCAGTTTGATCGGAGCCTCGGCCAGCGCGGCGCCGCCAATGGGCAATGGCGCCTGCCTCGCCTCAACCACGCCCACATCAGGGTAGACATCCGTTGCCTCGATCGAAACCTCCTCAGGAGTATCCGTTACCTGACGCTGGTTGGCAAAGGCGAGATAGCGCGGCAAGAGCCTGGGGGTCAACTGACGCGCAATTTCCACCGCCAACTGAATGTGGAACGTGGTCCACAATTCGCCTTCAAGATAGGGGTCCATGCCGGGAAATGGGCACGACATGTAATCCTCCGAGTGACCTAAGCCCGACCTTTTCAAAGCACGCCTCTTCTTATCATCCGCAAACATCGCGCAATACTCAAGTGCGACGCCCTTACGCCAGCGGCCGCTGGAACGGCGGCGATGAGCCTGTCGGTCGACACCTCTCGCGCCGAGAGCCGCATGGAGAAGCCCGCCATAGCCGTGGCACAGTCAGCTCATAGGGTGGGACCAGTGAGCTTTCGAGCGCCGGCCCACCACCTTTAAGGCATTGGGCGTTAGGTGTTAGGCACGCGTAGAACGTCGCGCCTAAAGCCTGACGCCTCTTCTCGGTGGGCCGGCGCTCGCAAGCTCGCTGGTCCCACCCTACGGATTCCTCTTCTGCGCCACGACGATGATCTGCCGGGCGAAGTCGATGCCGATCAGGCGGAACAGCCAGCCGAAAACGTAGCGCCGCAAGATCACCTGGTGCGGCGGATGATTGTAGATGCGGGCGATCCGGGTCACTTCCAGTCCCGCGGCTTCGAGCAGGCCGCCCAACTCGTCGTAGCACAGCGGCGTGCGGTGCGAGGCGTCGCGCAGATAGGCGGGCGGATAATAGGTGTTGGGCGTGCTCAGCACCAGGTGTCCAGCCGGCTTGAGCAGTTTCGCCAGTTGCCCGAGCCACTCGGGCAGCTCGTCGAAGGAAAGGTGCTCGGCGGTTTCCAGGGCGAAGATCAAATCGAACGAGCGATCGACGGCGTCGAGCGCGTGATAGTCGTGCCCGCCGCGCGGGTCGATGTCGAGCGAGCGATAGCGCACGCCGCGTCGTTTTTCGGCGAACATCTCGCCCATGCGGCGGTCGCCGGCGCCGACGTCGAGCACGTCGTTTTCATCGCGCACCACGTCGAGCAGCACGTCGCGCGCGCGGCGCACGAGCGGCAAATCGAACACGCGGCCGAAGCGCGCGGCGACGGCGCAACGAAATTTGTATTGCTCCGACCAAGAATTCTGCTTGCACATTGGCGCGAAATGCGTACTATATCTCAGTTATCGAGCATTGCTTCGACGTCGTTGGCGAAGTTGCTCGTCGATCCAACGATCGCGAGCCATTCTCTCCGCACGACGGCGAGGCAATCAAGATGAACGCGACCGATCATCCGATCGACCGAGGCACCGCGGGCCGGTTCGTTCGGCCCGCAAGTGAAGAAGCGACGGATGGTTGGGAGCAAACGTTTCCGTGGCGACGAACCTGTCGAGCTTCCGCCCCCAGCCCGGCAAGCGGCAAGGAAGTCGCCGTCACTCTCATTTGGAGGACGTACGGTGGCCAAGAAGAAAGCAGCCAAAAAGGCAGCTCCCAAGAAGAAGGCAGCTAAGAAGAAGACCGCGAAGAAGAAGTAGCGCGCCTTTTGAGGCTAGCCACGTCGCCAGGACGTCTGCCGCCGGCCGCATTCGCGCGTCCGAGAGCAGAAGGCCCCGGAACTCGCTCACGCGAGTTCTGCCCTCGTCCACGGCGTCACAGAAACGACGAGAGAGAAGCGCCCGGTCGGATTGGCCGGGCGTTTCTGTTTTCAAAGGGCATTCAAGTCGTACATGCGGTACTTCTTGTAGACCTTGGCCCCGCCCTTTTCCAGGCCCAGGCGGGCCAGGTCGTTGTCTTCCGAAATCCAGGAGAACTCGGCTTCGTCGAAGCCCAGCTCGATCCCCTTCGGCGAGAGCGCCTTCATCAGCACCAGGCCCAGGCCCCAACGCTGATATTCGGGCACGACGTTGATGCTCAGAATCCGCACGCGCGAAATGTCCTTCTTCTTGCTGAGCAGCCGGAACACGCCGAACGGAAACAGCCGCCCGCCGATCTCTTTGATGCGGGGGTTGTAGTCGGGCAGGCCGATGATCGCCCCCACCGGCACGCCCTCGACCTCGGCGATAACCGCCAGCTCGGGCACGATCAGGTGCTCCAGCGACGCCGCCAGCTTTCGCATTTCGCCCGGCGGCAAGGGCACAAAGCCCCAATTCACCGTCAGCGTGCGATTGTAAAGATCGACGAACGCCTCGACGTCGGCCTTGAACGTGCGGCGGGTCGTGTGGCGGATGACGGCGTTGCAACGGGCCTGGGCCTGGTCGGCCAGCGGGTTCAGCCGGGCGGCCACCGACGGCAGGTCGCCGCGCTCACCGAGATAGGCCAGCAGGTCGTGGCCCTTGGTGAAGCCATAGCTCTCGACAAGCTGCGGATAATAGGGCGGATTGTAGGTCATCATGAACGTCGGCGGACTGTCGAACCCTTCGATCAACAGCCCGCATTCGTAGTTCATCGAGGGGTTGGCCGGCCCGCGCAGCGACTCCATCCCGTGCTGCTTGAGCCAGCCGGCGGCGGCGGCGAACAGCGAGCGGGCCACGGCCGGGTCGTCCGTCGACTCGAAGAAACCGAAAAACCCGCGCCGCTCCTTATTGAAGTCGTTGTGTGCTCGGTTGATGATGGCGGCAATCCGGCCGCACACCCGGCCGTTGCGCCGCGCCAGGAACGTCTGGCAATCGGCGTGGTCATAGAAGGGATGCCGCTTGTATCCGAGCAGCTCCTTCTGGTTGCCCAACAGCGGCGGCATCCAGTTCGGGTCGTCGCGATACAGGTCGAAGGGAAACTGCACGAACTGGCGGCGCTCGCGCCAGCTCGTCACGGGAGTCACGGCCACGTCGGCCATCGTTCGTGCCGCACGAACGCTCTTGCTCAATCCAGTCGTCATGGGAACTCAATCCTCGTCAGGGGAAAGGCGGACTTTCAGTGTACGACCACCATCTTGGTTTCGGTCATTTCTTCGACGGCATACCTCGGCCCTTCTTTGCCGAAGCCGCTCTCTTTCAGCCCGCCGTAAGGCATCAGGTCGGCCCGCCATGCCGGACCCCAGTTAATATGGATATTGCCGGAATCGACCTCGCGTGCGAACCGCAGTGCCCAGTCGATGTTCTGCGTGAAAATGCCGGCGCTAAGACCGTAGCGAGAGTCGTTCGCCAAGGCAATGGCTTCCTCCAGCGAAGCGGTGCGGGTGACGGCCACGGCCGGGCCGAACAACTCGTCGCAGCTTATCCGCATTTCGGGCTTGACGTCCGCGACCAACGTCGGCTCGAACAGCGATCCGTGCCGCCGGCCGCCGGCCAGCAGCCTGGCGCCGCCGGCCACCGCCTCATCGACCCACTGGCCCACGCGCTCGGCGTCTTTTTCGCGAATCATCGGACCCATTTTCACCTCGGCGTCGAACGGATCGCCGGCCTTCAATGCGGCCACTTTGGGCCGTAGCGCGTCCAGCAGGTCACCGTAAACCTCGCCCATCGCGATCACGCGCTGCGTGCTGATGCAGGTTTGCCCAGCGTTGGCATAACCCGTCAACACCGCCAATTCAGCCACTTTCTCCAAGTCGGCGTCGGGCATGACGATGAGCGGGCTGTTCGAGCCAAGTTCCAGGGTCACTTTTTTCAGCCCCGCCGCCTGACATAGTTTTTCGCCCACCTCGCGGCTGCCGGTAAAGCTTACCTTACGCACACGGGGGTCGCGGACCAGGGCATCGCCCAACGTGCCGCCTGGACCGGTGACGCAGGCGATGGCCGCCGGCGGCAAGCCGGCTTCGAGCAAGATTTCGACCAGTTTCAAGGCCGAGAGCGGCGTATCGCTGGCCGGTTTGACCACCACGGCGTTTCCCGCCGCCAGGGCCGGGCCGACCTTGTGGCAGACCAAATTGAGAGGGAAGTTGAAGGGCGTGATGGCGGCCACCACGCCGCACGGCACGCGCAGCGTAAAGCCGAGCTTGCCCGCCCCGCCGGGGGCGCCGTCGAGCGGCACCATCTCGCCGCAGATCCGCTTCGCCTCTTCGGCCGAAAGCTGAATCGTTTCGGTCGCGCGCTGGACCTCGGTCTTTCCTTCGGCAAACGTCTTGCCGACTTCCAGACTAATGGTCCGGCCCAATTCGTCGGTGCGTTGGCGCATCAGCTCGGCGGCCCGACTGAGAATTTGAGAACGGTCGTAGCCGGCGGTCCGCCGCATCAGCGCCGCCCCCTCGACGGCGCCTTCGACGGCGCTGGCAATATCGCCCGCGTCGCCCTCGGGCACCGTATCGACCACGGAGCCATCGAACGGATTGCGGACCTCGATCTTTTCGGATTTATCGGCCCATTGGCCGCGGAGGAACATTTTCATGGCATACTTCAGCGATTTGAGAAGGCGTTAAGTTAAGCAGGCGTCAGGCGTCAGGCGTCAGGCAATTGCAAATTCGCAATTCGCAATTGCCTGAATCCTGGACCCCAAACCCTAATCCCCAAACCCTAATCCCCAAACCCTAATCCCCAAACCCTAATCCCCAAACCCTAATCCCCAAACCCTAATTGACCAAACCCCTTTGCCCAGCTATCGTTATAAAAAAGATACCAAGGATGAGCCTAGTTTAGTGTCAGGAAAGAACTTTTCGCAATCGCCCGTCGAGTCCCCAGCGGGGTTCCGGGCACTCGAATTATCACCCACCATGCTCGCTGCGCTCGATCGGGCGGGCTATCTCGAGCCGACGCCGATTCAGGCGGGCCTCATTCCGCGTGCGCTGGCCGGCGTCGATTTGCTTGGCCAGGCCCGTACGGGAACCGGAAAGACGGCCGCGTTCGCGATTCCGATTCTCGAAAAAGCCGAGCGACGCGGGCACAATCCGCAAGCCCTGGTGCTGGTGCCGACGCGAGAACTGGCGGTGCAAGTGCGAGACGAGTTCGTCAAGCTCGCCCACGGCCGCAAGACGCACGCCGTGGCCCTCTACGGCGGCACCCCCATCCGCGCACAGATCGAGAAGCTGCATCGCGGCGTCGACTGCATCATCGGCACGCCGGGCCGGGTGCTCGACCACATCGGGCGCGGCACGCTCACGCTCAGCGACCTGCAATTTGTCGTGCTCGACGAGGCCGACCGCATGCTCGACATCGGCTTTCGCCCCGACATCGAAAAAATCCTTCGCCGCTGTCCCAGCTCGCGGCAGACCATGTTGCTCAGCGCCACGGTGCCGCCGCCGGTGGCCCGCTTGGCGACGCGCTACATGCGCGACCCCGAGACGCTCAATTTCTCACCCACCGACGTGTCGGTCGAGACGATCGAGCAATTCTACTTCACGGTCATTCCGGAGAAGAAATTCGAACTGCTGGTCAAGCTGCTCAAGCGCGACAAGCCGCGGCAGACGATCGTTTTCTGCCGCACGAAGCGGGGCACCGAGAAGGTCTATCGCCATTTGCAAAAGAAGATTGACGGCGTCGACTGCATCCACGGCGATCTACAGCAAAGCGCGCGCGACCGGGCAATGGCCCGCTTCCGAGAGGGCCAAATCCGCTGCCTGGTGGCCACCGACGTGGTCGGCCGCGGCATCGACGTGACTGGCATCTCGCACATCATCAACTACGACATTCCCAGCTTCTGCGACGACTACGTCCACCGCGTGGGCCGCACCGGGCGAATGGGACGCGAGGGGATCGCCTATACCTTCGTGACGCCGGAAGAAGGCCCCGAATTGACGCGGATTGAAATGCGCATCGAAAAGCTGTTGACGCGGGGCGAGGTGGAAGGATTCGAGGCCGTGCCGCCGCGCACGGTGGCCGTGCCGGCCGTGGCGGTCGAGGCCGAGGACGGCACTGCCGCTCCGGCCGAAGCGAAACGGCCCGCGATGGCCGGCCGCGGCGGGCGTCCCCCGCGCCGCATCCGTCGGGCACTGTAAATTGGCACGTAGGGTGGGACCAGCGAGCTTGCGAGCGCCGGCCCGCCGTAAGCGATGTCGCTTACCTGGAGAGAGACCTCCAGCGCGCTGGAGGTCTCTCCCAGCGAAACCATGTGGGGGGTGATCACCAGCGCGCTGGTGATCCATTCCGGAGAACCATGTGGGGGGTGATCTCCAGCGCGCTGGAGATGAAAAGCGCCGTCGCCAATGGTGGGCCGGCGCTCGCAAGCTCGCTGGCCCCACCCTACAGCCTCAATATGAATCTCTGCCTAATTATTGGCACGGCGAACCGCAAGAAAGGCCAGGAACTGGCGGAACTTGTCGCGCCGCTCGGTGTGCGGGTGCGGACCTTGGCCGATTTTCCGCCGGCGGAAGTAGCGGAGACGGGCGATACCTTTGCCGCCAATGCGGCCATCAAGGCCACCGAGCATGCGAAGCGACTGGGCCAGTGGGTGTTGGCTGACGACAGCGGCTTGTGCGTCGACGCGCTTGGCGGCCGGCCGGGCGTGCATTCCGCGCGTTATGCCGGCCCTTCAGCGAGCGACGGCGACAACAACCGCCGCTTGCTCGAAGAACTGGCCGATGTGCCACTTGAGCGCCGCACGGCGCGTTACGTTTGCCATGCCACGCTGGCCGGTCCCGACGGCCAGGTCGGGGCCGAGGCCGAAGACGATTGTCATGGCCGCATTCTCTTGGCCCCCAGCGGAAGCGGTGGTTTCGGCTACGACCCGCTGTTTGAGATCGTCGAATATCATCGCACGTTCGGCGATCTCGGCCCGGAAGTGAAAGCGTGCCTCAGTCATCGTGCGCGTGCCATGCGCAAGCTGCTGCCGGCCATCCAGCGCCTGATCGTGTAGGGTGGGACCAGCGAGCAACTTCACGCGGCGCTAGTATCCATAGGGCGAGCGAAGCGCGCCGCCCATGTAGCCGCCGCCGCTGGTGGCGTAGTTGAAGCGGCCCGTGTTGGCGATCACGCGATCGGGGTCGCAATCAAACAACCCGTGCCCCGCCGTGCCGATTCGATAGTCGTAGGGAGTGATCATCAGCTTGTCGTGGAAGCGGTCGATCTGGCGCTGATAATCGCCGTCGTTCTTGGTCAGCGCTCCCTGAGAAGCGGAGCTGTTTCGCCAGCGCTCGACCGCGCGGCGACGCATGGCGTCGTCCTGAGACCCCGAATCGCTGTAACGGCCCGCGAATTGCTGCTGGCGCCATTCCTGATATTCATGGGCCTTCGGGCTGGGAATCGTCCATTGCTTGCCGTCCCAGAGCGCCCATTGGTTGTTCGGCAACCAGTACCACCACTTGTTGTTGAACTTCCGATAACGCGCGTTGTCGCGGGAGCCAGCCTGGCTGGACGCTCGGTTCGCCGCGGACTGAGCGGCCGCATTTGGCACGCTTTCGAGCGGCCCTGGCGATGCTTGGATCGGCGGAAGCAATTCGATGTGTTCCTGTGCTGTAGCCGCCCCCGAAAGACAAGCCGCCACCAGGGCCGAAATGCCGAATAAGCCCGGAACCCCCATGCGGAATTGGTGAATTCTCACGCTTACGCCCTCGGATCAAGTTTGGCCAACACGTGCGGGCTCGTTTGCGAACGGCGCGCCACGGCTGAACGACGCCGTTCGCGCCGTCATCTTCGATAATACCATTGCCATCGGTTTCTTCGCTACTCTCGCTTGAACCTTCCTACTTTCCTTAAGGAGAATCCCGCTTTGTTGACCGTGCTGATCGTTGACGACGACCGTAGCGTGCCGCACCTCTTCGAGCGCATCTTTGCCGGCACCCAAACGCGGGTCTGCACGGCACGCACGGCGGCCGAAGGCGTGCAGTTGTTGGCCGAGTGCCGTCCCGACGTGGTGGTTCTCGACATCATGCTCCCCGACCAATCGGGTCTCGACACCTATCAACAAATTCACCGGCACGATCCCAAGTTGCCCGTCATCTTCATCACGGCCGGAGGCAGCAGCGAAACGGCGATCGAGGCCATGAAGCTGGGCGCCTACGACTATCTGGTGAAGCCGCTCAACGTCATTGAGGTGCGCGATCTGGTGAACCGGGCACTCGACAACCGCCGGGCCATGCACGTGCCGGTGCAGTTGCCCGAAGGGCCGACCGCCGATGGTTCGGACGTGTTCATTGGCCGCTGCCCGGCGATGAACGACGTGTTCAAGCGGATCGGCCGCGTTGCCCCCCACAACGTGACGGTCTTGATCCGCGGCGAGACGGGCACGGGCAAAGAACTTGTGGCGAGGGCCATTTACCAGCACAGTCCGCGCGCACACGCGCGGTTTCTGGCCGTCAACATGTCGGCCATCCCAGACACCTTGCTGGAAAGCGAGTTGTTTGGCCACGAAAAAGGCTCGTTCACGGGCGCCGAAAACAGGCGGATCGGGCGCTTTGAGCAATCTTCCGGAGGCACGCTCTTTCTGGACGAAATCGGCGATCTTTCGCCGATGGTACAAAGCAAGCTCTTGCGATTGCTGCAGGAGCAGCGCTTCGAACGCCTTGGCGGCAGCGAAACGATCAAGACCGACGTCCGGGTGATCGCCGCCACGAACCGCGATTTGGAGAAGATGGTCGAGGAGGGCGATTTCAGGGCGGACCTCTATTATCGGCTGAACGGCTTCACCATTCAGCTTCCGCCGCTGCGCGAGAGGGGCGACGATTTGATTCTGCTCATTGGCCAGTTCTTCTCCCGCTTCGCTGCCGAGTTGGGCAAAGACGTGGCGGGCATCTCGCCCGAAGCGATGCAGATGCTGATGCGGTATCACTGGCCCGGCAACATTCGCGAGCTGCAAAGCGCCCTTCGCCAGGCGCTGTTGCACGCCAGCGGCCAGGTTTTGCTGCCGGAGTTCCTGCCCGAAGAGATCCGCACCGGCCGCAAAACACCGGCGTCGGCTCAGGCAGACGAAGGGCCCGGGTTCCGGCTGGAAGCGTTTATCGACGACGCCTTGGCCAACGGCGGCGAAGGCTTGCACGCGGCGTCGATCGCCGTCATGGAGCGTTACTTATTGGCGCGGGTGCTGGAAAAGACGGCCGGCAATCAATCGCAGGCGGCCAAAATACTCGGCATCACGCGGGGCAGCCTGCGCAACAAGATCCGCCAATATCGGATCGCGGTCGGCGCCGTCGTCAGTTCGGCCAACGGTGACAGCGACGATGAGGACGAAGGCGAATGAGCCGGCTTGCGGCCAGAGCGTGTGGGTTAAGCAAAACGTTGTAAGGTGGGGCAAGCGAGCTAGGTCTATCTGTTGACCGACGCAACCGCACGGCGAGGGGCGCCGGGCGAACGCCGCTTCGACCAGTTGATAACCCCGCCGGCAATCAGAATCTCGATCTGCCGGTCCGACAACTGGTGGCGCGCCTCGAAGCGGTCGTGCCTGGCCGCGTTCTCCACGGTCACGGTTTTGCCGGCCCGCAATTGCTCGGCGGGTTCGTCGATCGTGAGCACCGCCGCGTTGTTCAGCTCGTCGAACTGCGACTCGTCGCTGACGACCAGCGGTACAATGCCGAAATTGACGAGGTTCTGCCAGTGGATGCGAGCAAAACTCTTGGCCAGCACCAGCCGCAGTCCCAAGTAGCGAGGCGCCAGCGCCGCATGCTCGCGGCTTGAGCCTTGGCCATAGTTGTGCCCGCCGACAATCGCGTGATCGCCCCGCCGGCGAGCGCGCGAAACATACTCGCCGTCCACGGCGTAATAGACGAACTCGCTCAATTTCGGCACATTGCTGCGATAGGGCAACACCTTGCTGCCCGCCGGCAGGATGTCGTCGGTCGAAATGTTATCGCCGACCCGCAGCAGCACGGGCAGCTCCAGCAGCTCGGGCAGCCCGTCGAACTCCGGCAGCGGGGCGATGTTCTCGCCTTGGATCAACTCCACCCGGCGGGCTTCGTCCGGCTTCAGTGGCGGCAAGAACAATTCGCGATTGAGCGAAGGCTGTTCGGGTTCTACGATGCGCGGATACGGCATATCGAGCGTGCGCGGGTCGGTGATTTCGCCCGCCAGGGCCGAAGCCGCGGCGGTCTCGGGGCTGACCAGGCAGACCTGGTCGTCGCCCGTGCCCGACCGGCCGCGAAAGTTGCGGGGCACGGTGCGCAGGCTCAGCTTGCCGGTGGCCGGCGCTTGTCCCATGCCGATGCAGCCGTTGCAGCCCGCTTGGTGCAAGCGGGCGCCGGCGTGAATCAACGACAGCAGATGCCCGTCGCGCACGAGATTTTCCAGAATCTGCCGCGACGTGGGGTTGACGTCGAACGAGACGCGTTCATGCACTCGACGTCCTCGGACCATCTCGGCCGGCACGGCAAAATCGCGATAACCGGGATTCGCCGACGAGCCGAGGTACGCCTGATAGATCGGCCGCCCTGCGACCTCGCGGACGGGCACCACGTTGTCGGGGCTGGAAGGCAGGGCGATCAACGGTTCCAGCTTCGCCAGATCCATTTCTTCCTCCAGGTCGTAGCTCGCGCCGTCGTCGGCCGCCAGTTCGGTCCAATCGCTCTCGCGTCCCTGCGACCGCAAGAACCGCCTGATTTCGCCATCGGAGGGAAAGACGGTCGTCGTGGCGCCCAGCTCGGTGCCCATATTGGCGATCACGTGCCGGTCCATGGCCGACAGCGACGCCAGGCCGGGGCCGTGGTACTCGAGGATGCGGCCCACCGCGCCCTTGACCGTGTGGCGACGCAGCATCTCCAACACGACATCCTTGGCGCTCACCCAATCGGGCAGCTTGCCGGTCAGTCGCACGCCCCAAATTTCGGGCATCCGCACATAGAACGGCCGCCCGGCCATGGCCAGGGCCACCTCGACGCCGCCGGCGCCGATGGCCAGCATGCCGATCGAGCCGGCGGCCGGCGTATGGCTGTCGGAGCCGAGCAGGGTTTTGCCGGGCTTGCCGAACCGTTCTTGGTGCAGCGGGTGGCTCACTCCGTTGCCGGGCCGGCTGAACCAGAGGCCATGACGCCGAGCGGCGCTGTACAGAAACAGGTGGTCTTCGGGATTCTTGTGGTCCTCTTGCAGCAGGTTGTGGTCGACATACTGCACTGAAACCTCCGTCTGCACGCGATCGACATCGAGCGCCTCAAGCTCCAGCATGACTGTCGTGCCGGTAGCGTCTTGCGTGAGGGTTTGATCGATTCGCAAGGCGATTTCTTCGCCCGGCGACATTTCGCCTTCGAGCAAATGCGACGCGATCAGTTTCTGAGCGACGTTCGAACGCATGCCTTTCACCTCCCGGCTCTTTGTTCGCATTTTTCGTGCCCAGGTGGCGGATATCCATTCATGGTCGTAGCGCTGTAGCGCTGAAGGAAATCCGTGCAAATCGGTGCGAGCCGCGGTAAACTAACAAGGGCCAACCGACGCCTTTCGGCGATCGACATCAAGAGAACCTGACTCTGAGGCGGGTGATCGAGGACGACCGCGCCGTACACGAAGCCCCGGAGCTGTTTTGCTTTGGTTTGCTGGAAGAGTTCGATACCGCGACGGTTCTTTGGCTCACGAACGCTCGCCAAGTGACGCTCCGCGGCGGCGGTCCGCCAGCGCGCGCCGCGTTCGCTGATTTAGGCGAGCGGTTTCGCGCCGCGGGCAAATCGCTCTCGATGGAGGACTAAGCGCCGCGTCGGACACAGATCTCAACGATTTGCGCCGGCGGGCGCCGCGGGCCGCGGGTTCAACGAAATGCACCGCGGTGATGTAAGGAACGTTTCCGGCTTCGTGGCGAGATTCCGGTAGATTCGCAAATAGGCGCGGGCCATGCGCGCGGCGGTGAACCGCTTTTCGAAGACGGCCCGGCAACGCTCGCGCGACAACTCTCCCAAATGCTCGACGGCCCGTACCGCACCCTCCACATCCTCGACGATCAAGCCGCTGACTCCGTCGTCGATGATTTCGGGCACCGAACCTCGGCGCCAGGCAATCACCGGCAGGCCGCACGACATGGCTTCGATCATTACCAGCCCGAACGGCTCGGGCCAATCGACCGGAAAAAGCAGCGACTTGGCGTCTCCCAAGAAGCGCCCTTTGTCGCCTTCGCCGATCTCGCCGATGAACTCGATCAGCGGGTGGTCGAGCAGCGGGGCCACGCGGACTTGATAGTAGTCGCGATCGGCGCGGTCGACCTTGGCCGCGATTTTCAACGGCATTCCGGTCCGTTTGGCAACCTCGATGGCGCGCTCGACGCCCTTCTCCGGTGAAATGCGTCCCAGAAAGGCCAGGTAACCGCCCGCCCCGTTGCCCGGCGAGTGCAGTTCGGGAGGCAACCCGTGATACACCGTCCCCTGCCAATTGATCCAGCTCAACGGTTTGCGCTGGTGGTTTGAGATCGAGGTCACAGGCGTCCCGCGGAATTTGCGATAGAGCGGCGCCAACTCTGCCAGGTCGAGCCGGCCGTGCAGCGTGGTCACATGGCGGCACGACTGCCGTTGCGACACGGGAAAGTGCAGGTAATCGATGTGGAAGTGGATGACGTCGAACGAGTCGGCCCGTTCAAACACCTCTTCGATCATGGTGATATGGCGGGCCAGTGGGTCGGTGCATCGCGGATCGAGCCGCAGTGCCTGCTCGCAGCAAGGCACGAGTTCTGCCCGTGTCACCGAATCGCCGCTGGCAAAGAGCGTCACCCTATGCCCTTGGCGAACAAGCTCCTCCGTCAAATAAGAGACAACCCGCTCGGTGCCACCATACAAACGCGGCGGCACGCTTTCGTAAAGCGGGGCAACTTGCGCAATCCTCATCAGAGCGTCCTCCTAAGATCCGTTCCCGCGCGTCCATTTTTTGTGGACGATGGCACTTGACGTGCAACAGCAAGCCGTGCTTTTTTGCGTGAAGCGGTAGCAAACCGCGCTCCAAAATTGGTGCAACATTAGCAAGCCGCGATCCTAGAACTGACCAGAGCACTTTAGGGACGACCATGACGACCGGCGAATCGGTGCGTGAGGTTAACCATCAGGCCAGCGACGGCGAGGAAGGCCCTTTTTATATCGTGGCTCCATCGCCTGGGGCCGACGAACGGCGCCGCGTGCTGAAGCAGGGCGACACCTTTGCGGTGTTCGACCGGTTCGGCGATATCAAGCCCGGCGGGCACGGCGAAGAAGGACTGTACCATGAAGGTACGCGCCACCTCTCGGGCTTGGTGCTGGAATTGAACGGCGAACGCCCGCTCTTTTTGAGCTCGAACATCAAGGAAGACAACGCGCTGTTGGCCATCGACCTGACCAATCGCGACCTGCACGACGGTCATCATGTCGCGCTGCAGCGCGGCAGCGTCCACTTGTTGCGCATCAAGTTTCTCTGGCAAGGACGGGCCTACGAACGGCTTCGCCTCCGGAACTTTGGCCGCCAGCCGGCGAAGCTGTCGTTCGCCTGGCGATTTGCCGCCGATTATGCCGACATTTTCGAGGTCCGCGGCACGACGCGCCACCGACGGGGCGAAAGCGAACGAGCGCGCGTTGCCGACGACCACGTCGTGCTTGCCTATCGCGGGCTCGACGGCGTCGTGCGGCGCACATGTTTGCAATTCTCCCCCGCCCCCCATCGGCTGACTCGTGCCCAGGCGGTGTTCGAGGCCGATCTCGCTCCCGGCGCCGATCTGACCTATTATCTTACCGTTTCCTGCGAGCACGACCGCCAGGCCCGTAGTGTAGGCGTCCCCGCTTGCACAGCGGCAGGCGAGACGCCTGCACCACAAAGCGCGGCTGGCGAGGCGCGTGCGCCACAAGCACTGTCGTATGACGCCGCCATGCAACGCGCCGTCGGGACGTTGAAAGCGGCCCGGCAGCAAGCCTGTGAAGTGACCACGTCGAACGAGCGGTTCAACGATTGGCTCAACCGCAGCATCGCCGATCTGGACATGATGATTACCGAGACGCCGTGGGGCGAGTATCCCTACGCCGGCGTGCCCTGGTTCAGCACGCCTTTCGGCCGCGACGGAATCATCACGGCGCTGGAATACCTCTGGCTGGCCCCCAGCGTGGCCCGCGGGGTGCTCACCTACCTCGCCCAGACGCAGGCCAGCGAGGTCCACGATGAGCGCGATGCGGAACCGGGCAAGATCCTGCACGAAACCCGCGGCGGCGAAATGGCGGCGCTCGGCGAGGTGCCGTTCGCCCGGTACTACGGCAGCGTCGACTCCACGCCGCTGTTTGTGCTGCTGGCGGCGGCCTATTACCAGCGCACCGCCGACCGCGAGCTGATCGAGTCGCTCTGGCCGCACATCGAGCGGGCACTTGCCTGGATGCGTTTTTTCGGTGACGCCGACGGCGACGGCTTTATCGAGTATGCACGGCACTCGTCGCAAGGACTCGTGCAGCAGGGCTGGAAGGACTCGCACGATTCGGTGTTTCACGCCGATGGCTCGTTGGCCAAGGCGCCGATCGCGCTCTGCGAAGTTCAGGGCTACGCCTATGCCGCCCAGCGCGGCGCCGCCCGGCTGGCCGCCGCCTTGGGAAAAGAAACCGAGGCCGCCGAACTGGCCCGCCACACGGAGCAACTGCGGGAAAAGTTCGAGCAGGCCTTCTGGTGCGACGAGCTGGGCACGTACGCCATGGCGCTCGACGGCGACAAACAGCCCTGCCGCGTGCGCAGCTCGAACGCGGGGCATTGCCTCTACACGGGCATCGCCCACGCCGAACGCGCCCGACGCGTCGCCGCCGGCTTGTTGAGCGACGCGTCGTTTTCGGGCTGGGGCATCCGCACGATCGCAGCCGGCCAGCCGCGCTACAATCCGATGTCCTACCACAACGGCTCGGTGTGGCCCCACGACAACGCCTTGATCGCCAAGGGCCTGGCCCGTTTTGGACTGAAGCAGGACGCGTCGAGAATCCTGACCGGCCTGTTCGACGCCAGCTTGTTTGTCGATCTTTCTCGGTTGCCGGAGCTGTTTTGCGGCTTCCCACGGCGCCCGGACGAAGGACCGACGCTTTATCCGGTGGCCTGTTTGCCGCAATCGTGGGCGGCCGCCGCCGTGTTTTTGCTGTTGCAGGCATGCATGGGTCTGCGCATCTCGGCCCCCACGGCGCAAATCCAGTTTTTGGACCCGATGCTGCCGCGCTGGCTGGACGAGGTGCGGATCCGCAATTTGCAAGTCGGGCCCGCCACGGTCGACTTGCTGTTGCGACGCCACGCCGAAGACGTGGCCGTCAACGTGCTCTCGCGAAAGGGCGGCGCGGTGAGAGTGATGGTGGAAAAATAAAAGCCCGTGGGCCGGACGTGGCACACGGGCTTTGCGGATGGGTGCCCCAAGCGCGATTCGAATCAGCCGGTTTGCACGGCGATCCGAACAACGCCGCGGGCCCGGCGAGCTCGTGGAGTTCTCTGGATCCGATTGGCGCTCAAGTCTTTATGTTCAGGAAGCCTCGATCCAGGCCGCAAGACGCCGTTTCGATCGACTGCCGAATTGGCAGCCGCCTCAGCGGAACCCATGTGATTCGAACCTTAACGGCGGCGGTCTTCCGGTTGTTCTTAAATCCTTGCAGGATTTCCAGATTCGGACGACCGCCGCGGCGGAAGCGCGCATCGCGCTGCGGTGGCGCGCCAGTTGCAACGCGGCTCGCGCAGAAGCACCGAGATTGCACACGGCAACGCGGTCGGCGAACGCACAAGGCCGCGACCTCATTTCCCCCGCCGGTCCTTGGCCGCGTTAAACTTACGCCCGCGGGCGGACGACCCGACTGGCGTTGCCGTGGCCTCAAGAGGAGGACGAACCATGACGCCTATCCGCTGGACATTTCATGACTGCGACGAGTTGATCAAGGCCGAGGTCGAGGCCTATTGGAACAAGAAGGCCCCGCGCCTGGAACGTCTGCTGAAAACTTTTCCCGAAGGCCTGCGCGACTTGAGCGTTTCGGTTTATCACAACCGGCCGCGTGCCGTATTCGACGGCCGAGCGGTGCTCGAATTGCCCTCGCGCACGCTGGCGGCTGGCGCTAGCGAGAAAGACCTTCGCGCCCTGGTCGACCGACTGGCCGACGTGTTGGCGACGGAGATCAAGCGCCATCGCTCGCGCTTGCGGCACGACTGGGTCTATCGGCGAAAGAGCCGCCGCCGCGACGAGCTGACCGCCGCGGGCCCGATGCTGGAACAAGACCGTCGCGAACGCCGCCGCGAAGCGTTCTTCGAGTTGCTGATGCCCATCCTGCGGCCGCTCAAAGAGCACGCGCGGCGAGAAGTGCGGTTGTTGGAAAAACAAGGAACGATCGGGCGCGGCGAAGTCACGGCGGCCGACATCCTGAGCGAAGCCGTGCTGCGCGCCTGGGAAGAGTTCGATCAGCGTCCGTCCGGATGGCATCTCGATGTGTGGCTGATGGATGTCATGGACGATTGTCTCGACAAACTGCGCAGCGAACCGAAGAGGGTGCCGCTGAGCAACCGGTTACTGGCCGAGATGGCCGAGGAGCGCGACGGCGGCCGCTGGTCGGCATCGGCCGTGACGATGGAAGACTTGATGCCCGGCGAGGAGAGCAGCCTGGCTTGGGACGATCTTGGGCGGGCCGAGCAACAGGACCGCGTCGATCGGCTGCTGGGGACCATGCCGGGGCGCCGGCGCGACGCCTTCACGCAGTTCATTCTGGAGGGCTTCGACGCGGCGGAGATCGCCATGATTCAAGACCGGACCGAAGCGGAAGTGAAGGCCGACATCGAGGCGGCGCGCCAGGCGCTCAAAGAGCTGTTGCTGGGGCACGCCCCGAGCCAAGCTGACGGCCATGAGGCAGCGGCGGCGCGTGACGGGGCCGACGAGCCAAGCGGCAGGCCGGTTGAGGCTGCGGCAAATGGATAAGGAATAAAGGAGGGTGCCATGACGTGGCCGGATACACTTCGGCAATCGGGCGCAACCGCCGATGGGTCAAGGGCGGGGCAACGGGGCGAAGTGTCGAGGCGGACGCGCGGCGAACATGACGACCTGCTGGCGGCGATGCACCAACTCGAGGCGGCGCTGGCGTCGCCCGCTCCCGGACGAGCAGAGGCCTGGGCGAAGCGCGTCGGCCGCGACCTCCGGCTCATGCGCGAGCACTTGCGCTCACACGTCGCGTCGGCCGAAACCGCCGACGGGCTGTGCAGCGAGTTAAAGGCGGCGCGCCCGGAGATGACCCACCGAATCGAGCAGTTGCAAACGGAGCACGGGCATTTGCTCGACTCCGCCGCGGCGCTAGCGGATTCGCTTCACCCGACTGAGACGGCCGCGGCTTTTGCCGCCGTGCGCCAGCAAGCCGCGGAACTGTTGGAGCTGATCCGCGCGCACCACGCGAAGGAAGTCGACCTGATCTACGAGTGTTTCTGCACCGATATCGGGGTCGGCGATTAACGCCAACAGCAACAAGAAGAGGGAACGTACAAAACGAAAATATAACAATAACATTATGATGTTTGAAATATGGACAAGCTATCGCTCATCTTATCTTTGCTGGCCGTAATCCTTGGTTCCGTGGCCTACTGGCGAGCGGGCGGCGAGCAGGACGTAACGACGGCCGGCAAAGCCCTGCGGGACGAGTTGACCGCGCTCAAGGCCAAACAGGATGAGTTGCTCGATGATCTGGCGAGCGAGGTGCAAGCCACCTACGAGCGCGCACAAGAAGGAATGACCCATGCACGCCAGCGGCTGTCGTCGCTGCTCTTTCGGCCGTAGCGCCATTCGCTGGCCCGGGCCCCACGAAAGTGAGAACCACGCCACCAAGGCAGCAGGACCAGTTCTGTTCTTTTCATCCCCCTTGCAATTCTTCCCACGGGGCTAAAATAAGAGAGGGCATCCATCCCGCATCATCATTTCAGCGATGTCAACGTGGTAAGCAGCTACGGATATGAAGAAGGGCATTCCGGTATCGCCGGGAGTCGCCGTTGCTCCCGCCTACTGCATCGAGCCGGTGCTGGCCCGGTACACCCCGCCAACTGGATGAAACCGCCTCCGCGAGCGGATGACGGACGTCCGCGATGTCGTGGGCCGTATTCAGGCCCACTTGGAACCTTCCTGCGGCTCGAAGGGCCTCGACGTTGAGGAACCTGTCATTGTGGTGGCAGCGGAAATCCTTCCCTCTCAAGCGGCCCTTTTTGACCGGCTAATCGTGATGGGCATCCTCACAGAAACCGGCGGAGCCACCGGGCATGCGGGTATTCTCGCGCGGGCACGAGGGCGTTTTTACTGGCGGCATCCTCGCGTTCAGACCACCGCTGCACGATTATCGACGTCTGCCGTCTTGCGGCAACTCTCGGTGGAAGACGGTGGGATCAACGCAAAAGTAATTCGCCAGCTTGGCGATCTGTGGGCGGGTGAGTTGACGCTTGTCGCTCAAGACATCCGATATCGTGGCAGCCGCGATCTTGGTCGCCCGCGAGACCGCTATTTCCGTAACGCCTTTTGCCTCGATCAGGTGCCGCAGCATTTCGCCGTCCGACACGGGCTGCATCGGGTGTGCGGTCGATTCGTACTTCTCTACGAGATCGCTCAGCACGTCTAAGTACCCTTGCTCGCCGGGCGACAGGACCGGCTTGTCCAACAGCGAGTTGATCACGGCAATGGCCCGGTCCAACTCCTCGTCCGACTCAATCGGGAGCAGAGGAAACGCCTTGATAAGCCGGAAATAAACGTCCGGTTCCGAGCCGATGATGCTCATGCGCAGCCGCACCCTTCCTTCCAGTTTCCCTCGTCGTATTCGCGATGGGTCAAGATATGCCGAACATACACCTTTTGCCGGCTGGCCTCAAAATGGATGACTGTGATGAGGCGATACTTATTGCCGCCGATATTGAAAACCACGCACTTGCCAACCAGATCCGCATGGGGGAACGATTTGCGCACATCGGCGAAATTGAGCCATTGCGACTTCCTGGTGCGACGCACCCACGCGCGTAGAGGCGATTCCGCCTCGGTGTGGCGCCGCCAAAAGTCACGCAGCATTTTTTCGGAGATGATATGCATCCCAGCAAGATTATACCCCGCCGAAAGCGTTCATCGAAGGGCGATTGAGCTAGCCAGCTAACCATGCTATCGACTGCCGAATTGACAGCCGCCGCCACGAGACTGGAGCCCCAGCGAGCCGGGACTCTTTCGACGCGGGCATCGGCGCGCTGTTTGCAAAGGTGTCTTGCAGAAACCTTGGAGCGGACCTGTTTGGAGATGTGTTTCGTGGCCAAAAAGTCAAAGTCAAGGAATCGTGGCAAAGCGGCATCCGCCTGTTGAAAGGTTGCGAGGTCGACATCCTGGAGGACGGTTCGCTCGATCTGGACGACTCGATCCTCAAAGAACTCGACATCGTCATCTGTTCCGTCCACTCAAAATTCAACCTCTCGCGCGAGAAGCAGACGGAACGCATCATCCGGGCGATGGACGATCCGTATACGAACATCATCGGGCATGCCACGGGACGGCTGATCGGCCGCCGCGAGCCGTATCAGGTCGACGTCGAGCGGCTGATCGAGGCGGCCCGCGAGCGCGGCTGTTTTCTGGAGCTCAACGCCCAGCCAGACCGGCTCGACCTGGCCGACAACTATTGCAAGCTGGCCAAGGAGCGGGGCGTGAAGCTGGCGATCTCGACGGACGCTCACAGCCGCAACGACTTGATGTTCATGCGGTTCGGCGTGGCGCAGGCCCCGCCGCGGCTGGCTGGAGGCCGACGACGTGATCAACACCCGCGGCTGGCGCGGCCTGAAGAAGCTGCTCGAGCGGTAGGCCAGTGGTTAGTGGCGGAGCCGGTTACCGGCAAGAACATCGCTACGGCTTTCGGCTTCGACGCAGCGCCCGTTCTTACGGATTCGGGCTTTCCGAAATCTTTTTATGCGCCGGTGCCTTTTTTGCACGGCCCTTGAAACCGGTTTGTTCTTGGCGGGTCACCGAATCGACGAAAGGACAGATAGTGCGATGGCCAAAACGACTGCGGATATCTTGATCGAGCGGCTCATGGACTGGGGAGTCGATACCATCTTCGGAATCCCCGGCGACGGCATCAACGGCCTCATGGAAGCCTTGCGCAAAGTCAAAGACAAGGTCCGCTTCGTGCAAGTGCGCCACGAGGAAGCGGCCGCTTTCATGGCCTGCGCCTATGCGAAGTTCACCGGCCGACTGGGTGTTTGTTTGGCCACGTCCGGCCCCGGCGCCATCCACTTGCTCAACGGCCTTTACGATGCCAAGCTCGACAGCACGCCGGTGCTCGCGCTCACCGGCCAAACCTATCACGACCTTCTGGGCACTCGCTTCCAGCAAGAAGTCGACCTCTTGCAACTTTACAGCGGGGTGGCCTGCTTCAATCAACAAGTCATGGGGCCGGACCATGCGGAGTCGCTGATTGATGTGGCCTGCCGCAATGCCCTGTCGATGCGCGGCGTGGCGCATATCACGTGTTGCAACGACTACCAGGAGATGCCGCTCTCCAAGGGCCAGCAGTCCATGATGAAGGTCAAAGGCCACACTTCGGCCGCCTGGCATCCGCCCATCAGCGTTCCCCAGCACGACACGCTCGCGGCCGCCGCCGAAATCATCAACAGCGGCCAGAAGGTGGTGATCATGGTGGGACAAGGGGCGCTGGGCGCCGGCGATGAGGTGGAACAACTCGCGGAATCGTTGGCCGCGCCGGTGGTGAAAGCCTTGCTCGGCAAAGCGGTCGTCCCCGATGATTCTCCCTACACCACCGGCTATCTCGGGCTGATCGGCACGACGCCTTCCAACCAGGCGATGGAGAGTTGCGATACGCTGCTCTTGATCGGCACGAGTTTTCCCTACATGCAATTCTTGCCCAAGCCCGGACAGGCCAAGGCCGTGCAAATCGACCGCGACCCGACGCGGATCGGGCTGCGCTATCCGGTCAATGTCGGTCTGGTGGGCGACGCGCGCGCCACCTTGAGCGCGTTGATGCCCATGCTCAAGCCCAAGAACGACCGCTCGATGCTCGAACAGGCCCAAGCGGGAATGAAGGAGTGGCGAGAGTTGATGCTGAAGCGCTCCAGCCGCGACGACACTCCGCTCAAGCCCCAGGTCGTCGCCCGGCACGTGAGCGAGATGTTGGCCGACAACGCCATTGTGACCTGCGATTCGGGCACCGTCACCACTTGGGCCGCGCGCCACATAAACATGCGGCGGGGCATGAAGTTCTCGCTCTCGGGCACATTGGCCACCATGGCGCCGGGCCTGCCCTACGCCAACGCCGCCCAGATCGCCTTTCCCGATCGGCAGGTGGTGGCCTTCGTGGGCGACGGCGGCTTCACCATGCTCGGTTGCGAGTTCATCACCGCCGTCAAATACAAGTTGCCGATCAAGGTGGTCATCATCAAGAACAACGTACTAGGACAGATCAAATGGGAGCAGATGGTGTTCCTGGGCAACCCGGAATATGGCGTCGAGTTGGAGCCGATCGATTTCGTGAAATTCGCCGAGGCGTGCGGCGGCGTGGGCTACCGTTGCGAGCAGCCCGATGAAGTGCGGCCGGCCTTGGAAGCCGCTTTCGCCTCGAGAAGGCCGGCGCTGGTGGAAGCCACGGTCGATCCCTTCGAGCCTCCCATGCCGGCGGGCGCGACCGTCAAGCAGGCGGTGCATCTGGCCGAATCGTTGGCCCGCGGTGAACCGCACCGCGGCAAGATCGCCACCACGATCTTCCGCGACAAAGTGAGCGATTTGACCTAGTACGGAGAACGTTCATGCCTGAAACCAAAGCGGAACCGGCGGCCGTGCAAGATGTGATCGTCGATGTGATCGACGGCGTGCGACTCTATGGACGCCGCACGGCAAAAAGCACTTTGACACTCAACGCTTCGGACCGCGAGCGGGATGCCATCGAGCGGATCGCCGCCATGTTGCACCGCAAAGGCTATGCGGTGAAGCGTTCTACCTTCGTGCTCGATGCCAAGACGCATTACGACCTGCAAGCCACCTGGGTTGGCCAGGGGGACTGCCCGTATCACGTATCGGACTAGACTTGTCGAAACAGGCATAGGGTGAGATCGGCGAGCTTGCGAGCGCCGGCCCAGCGACCGTTGCGATTTGCAAGACTGGAATCCAGAATCACCGCGACGGCGGGCCGGCGCTCGCAAGCTCGCCGGCCCCACCCCACCACCGAATGAGGCATTCATGAGTGTTCAAACCGCCACCCCGCCCGAAGCGAAAGAAATTCAACGTCACGACTTCGACTCGCAGGTCGATGCCAGGTCGTTGGAGGCGCGGCTCAGGACGGCGGTGCGCGGCGAAGTGCGCTTCGACGACGGTTCGCGGGCACTCTACGCCACCGACGGCTCCAATTATCGGCAAGTGCCGATCGGCGTGGTCATTCCCCGCAGCGCGGACGACGTTGTGGCCACGGTGGCGCTGTGCCGCGAATACGGCGCGCCGATCCTCGGCCGCGGCGGCGGCACCAGCCTCACGGGCGGATGCTGCAACGTGGCCGTCGTACTCGACTTCTCCAAGTACATGAACCGCCTGATCGAGCTCAACCCCGCGGGCAAGTTCGCCCGCGTACAGCCGGGCATCGTGCTCGACAGCTTGCGAATGGCCGCCGAAAAGCACGAATTGACGTTCGCGCCCGATCCGTCGACGCACAATCACTGCTGCCTGGGCGGCATGATGGGCAACAACTCCTGCGGCATCCATTCGATTATGGGCGGCCGCACCGTCGACAACATCCAAGAGCTGGACATTCTAACCTACGACGGCCTGCGGATGCGCGTCGGCCCGACCAGCGACGAAGAATACGAGCGGATTGTCGCGGCGGGAGGACGAAAAGCCGACATCTATCGCCGGCTGCGCGATTTACGCGACCGTTACGGCGATCTGATTCGCCAGCGCTATCCAAACATTCCGCGGCGCGTGTCGGGCTACAGCCTTGATGAGTTGCTGCCGGAAAGCGGCTTTAACGTGGCCCGTTCGCTGATCGGCTCGGAGAGCACCTGCGTGCTATTCCTGGAAGCGACCTGCCGGTTGATCCACAGCCCGCCCAAACGCACGCTGGTGGTGGTCGGCTTTCCGGACGTCGCCACGGCCGGCGATCACGTGCCCGAGGTGCTGAAGCATGGCCCGTTGGGCTTGGAAGGGCTCGACGATCATCTGATCAACGACTTGCGGGCGAAATCGCTGGAGATGGATTTGCTGCCGTTGCTGCCCAAAGGCGACGGCTGGCTGCTGGTCGAGTTCGGCGGCGAGACGCAGGAAGAGTCCGACGCCAAAGCGGACGCGCTGGTGCGGCAACTCAGTGGCCGGCCGCACGTCAAAGATTGGAAGATTTACACGGACAAGAAAGAAGAGCGGCTGGTCTGGGAGATCCGCGAGTCGGGGCTGGGGGCCACGGCCCGCATTCCCAACAGGCCCGATAACTGGGAGGGTTGGGAAGATTCCGCCGTACCGCCTGAAAAAGTCGGCGACTATCTGCGCGATCTGAGGAAGCTGCTCGACAAGTATAATTATCAATGCGCCCTCTACGGGCATTTTGGCCAGGGCTGCGTTCACACGCGGATCAATTTCCAGTTCAAGACGGCCGAAGGCGTGGCCATCTACCGGCGCTTCATGTATGAAGCCGCCGACCTGGTGTTGAGTTATGGCGGTTCGCTTTCCGGCGAGCATGGCGACGGTCAGTCGCGAGCCGAGCTGTTGCCCAAGATGTACGGCACCGAACTGATCGAGGCCTTCCGCGAGTTCAAGTCGATCTGGGATCCTGATTGGAAGATGAATCCGGGCAAGAAGGTCGACGCCTACAAGATTAGCGAGAACTTGCGGCTCGGCCCGAACTATCATCCGCTGCAAGTTGAAACCCACTTTACGTTTCCCGACGATCACGGCAGTTTTGCCTATGCCACAGAGCGGTGCGTGAGCGTGGGCACGTGCCGGCGCGAGAAGGGCGGCACCATGTGCCCCAGCTATATGGTGACCAAGGAGGAAAAAGACTCCACGCGCGGCCGGGCGCACCTGCTGTTTGAAATGCTGCAAGGTGAGCCGCTCAAGAAGGTATGGAAAAACGAGGCCGTGCGAGACGCACTCGATCTCTGCCTGGCGTGCAAAGGGTGCAAAGGCGATTGCCCGATGCAGGTCGACATGGCCACCTACAAGGCCGAGTATTTGTCGCACTATTATGAGGGCCGCTTGCGTCCGCGGCACGCCTACGCGATGGGTTGGATTTATTGGTGGAGTCGGCTGGCGTCGCTGGCGCCGCCTTTGGTCAATTTTTTCAGCCAGACGCCCGGACTCAGCACGCTAACCAAGTGGCTCGGCGGTGTGTCGCCCCATCGGCAGATGCCGCCCTTTGCCAATCAGCCGTTCAAGCAATGGTTTTTCCAGCGGCCGCCGCGCAACGTCGGCGCGGAACGGGTCATTCTCTGGCCCGACACATTCAACAACTATTTCCACCCCGAGGTGGCCAAGGCGGCGGTGGAAGTGCTTGAAGACGTGGGCTGGCAGGTGGTCGTGCCCCGCGCGTCGCTCTGTTGCGGCCGCCCCTTGTATGACTATGGGATGCTCGACACCGCCAAACGGATGCTGCGGCAGATCCTCTTGACTTTGCAGGGCGAGATCCAGGCGGGTACGCCGCTCGTCGGCCTCGAACCAAGCTGCGTGGCCGTGTTTCGCGATGAACTGCGCAGCCTGTTCCCTATGGACGAAGACGCCAAGCGCTTGCAGCAGCAAACGTTCACGCTCGCCGAGTTCATCGAAAAATACGCGCCCGATCATCGCTTTCCGCTGTTGCGGCGCAAGGCGATCGTTCACGGCCACTGCCATCATAAGGCCGTGATGAAGTTGAAGGCGGAAGACCACGTGCTCACCAAACTGGGCTTGAACTACGAAGTCCCGCAGACGGGTTGCTGTGGCATGGCGGGGTCGTTCGGCTTTGAGAAGGAACACTACGACATTTCCATGCAAGTCGGCGAGCACGCGCTGTTGCCGGCGGTGCGGGGCGTCGAGAAAGACACGTTGGTCGTGGCCGATGGTTTTAGCTGCAAGCACCAGATCAGCGAAGGCACGGACCGGCGCGCATTGCACCTGGCGCAAGTATTGCAGATGGCGTTGCACGAGTCGCCCGCCGGTCCGCCCGCCGGTTATCCCGAGGCGCGGTATCCCGATGTGCGGCTCGACGGCCCCGAAAAGCGGCAAGCCGTCATCCGTTCGGCCATCGTCGCCGGCGTGGGCGTGTTGGCGGCGGCCGGCGCGCTATACGTAGTCAAAAAGGCGATCGAACGAAGAACTTAGGGTGAAAGGACAATGTTGAGGTCATCCAAACCAGAAGTCGTCGTCATCACCGGGGCTTCGGCCGGTGTGGGTCGGGCAACCGCGCGCGAGTTCGGCCGCCGCGGAGCGCACGTGGGGCTACTGGCCCGCGGACCCGACGCTTTGGAGGCCACGTGCCGCGAGATCGAGCAACTTGGCGGCAAAGCGCTGGGGGCGCCCACCGATGTGGCCTTCGACGACCAGGTGGAAGCCGCCGCCGAACAGGTGGAGCAGTGCTTCGGTCCGATCGACATCTGGATCAATTGCGCGATGACGTCGGTCTTTTCGCCCTTCGAGCAGATGACGCCCGACGAATTCAAACGGGTGATCGATGTCACCTTCATGGGCCAGGTCTACGGAACGATGGCGGCGCTGAAGCGGATGTCGCCGCGCAATCGCGGCACGATCGTGCAAGTCGGTTCGGCCCTGGTGTACCGCAGCATTCCGCTGCAATCGGCTTATTGCGCGGCGAAGGCGGCGGTGCGCGGTTTCACCGATTCACTGCGCACCGAATTGCTGCACCAGAAGAGCCGGGTACACCTGACGATGGTCCAATTGCCGGGCCTCAACACGCCGCAATTCGACTGGTCGAAAAGCCGCATGCCGCACCGTGCGCAACCGGTGCCGCCGATCTATCAACCGGAAGTCGCGGCCGACGCGATTGTATGGGCGGCGCATCACCGGCGGCGTGAAGTATGGGTCGGACGGCCGTCGCTCAAAGCGATCGTCGGGGCCAAAGTTGCGCCTGCCATCGGCGACTGGGTGCTAAGTCGCGAAGGTTATTCCGCCCAGCAGACCCCGGAGCCGGAAGACCCCGATCGGGAATATAACCTCTGGGAGCCGCTTCCTGGAGACCACGGCGCTCACGGCCGCTTCGACCGGCGCGCCACGAGCTTCAGCCCGCAGTGGTGGCTCGACAAGCACCGTGGACTGATCGCGTTGGCCGCCGGTACTGCGGGCGTCACCTGGGCGGTATTCTGCGCGGCGAAGGAACGCCGGCATTTGCCCCCAACAGCGGCGAAGCCGCGGGTTCCCTCTCCCGTCCGGAGAGGGCGAGGGTGAGGGCGCGTGGGACGTCTTGGGAGAACGGAACGTGTCAGGTCAACTCGCGCGAGTTCGTTGTGAGGCGCCGATTACGAGCGTCGAAGCCACCGCCTACGCAATTCCCACCGATCGTCCGGAGTCCGACGGCACGTATCAATGGGACAAAACGGTTCTCGTGCTTGTTGAAGCCCAGGCCGGCGGCGAACGGGGGCTGGGTTACACCTATGCCGATGCCTCGACGGCGACACTGATTCGCGACAAGCTGAACGGTATTGTCGCAGGCATCGACGCCTTTCGCGTGCCCGAAGCGTGGCACGCCATGGTTCACGCGATTCGCAACCTGGGCCGGCCGGGAATCGCAGCGATGGCCATTTCGGCCGTGGACAATGCCCTCTGGGACCTGAAAGCGCGGCTGCTCGGTCTTCCCTTGGTCTTGTTGCTGGGCGCGGCGCGCGACGCCGTTCCGGTTTATGGCAGCGGTGGGTTCACGTCGTACTCCGACGACGAGCTTCGCCGGCAGCTTGCCGGCTGGGTCGAGCTGGGCGTCCGGCAAGTAAAAATGAAGATCGGCCGCGACGCCGCCGCCGACCGCCGCCGCGTCACCGCTGCGCGGCAGGCAATCGGCGACGCGCCGGAACTGTATGTCGACGCCAACGGCGCCTACTCGCGCAAGCAGGCCCTTGCCCAGGCCGAAGCGTTCGTCGACGAGGGCGTGAGCTGGTTCGAAGAGCCGGTCTCGTCCGACGACCTCGAGGGACTGCGCCTCCTGCGCGGCCGTGCGCCGGCCGGTATGGACATTGCCGCAGGCGAATATGGTTACGACCTCGTCTATTTCCAGCGCATGCTTTCGGCGGGCGCCGTCGACGTGCTGCAGATCGACGCCACTCGGGCAGGCGGTATCACGGGCTTCCTCCAAGCCGCCGCGCTGGCGGCGGCGTTCCAGCTCGACGTTTCGGCCCATTGTGCGCCTTTGCTGCACGCCCATCCCTGTTGCGCCCTGTCCAATATTCGGCCCTTGGAGTACTTCCACGACCATGTCCGCATCGAACACTTGCTGTTTGACGGCGCGCTTTCACCGGCCGCCGGGCAGCTTTGTCCCGACCTGACGCGACCGGGAACGGGCGTGGAATTCAAGCATGCCGACGCCAAGAAGTTTGCGATCGGTGGTGTCCGGTAACGAACTAATGGCTCGACGTTTGCTACCGTTCCGAAAAGGAAAAAAACTGGATCACCCCCATGATAGGAGGCAAGATCGGATCTCTGAACCCTCCCGGCATGCTGCTTGCACTATGCAGATTTGCGAACTTGTGTGGAGCCGTTGCCGATTCAGCAAGCAGGAGATGTTTTCATGGCGAAGTACGGTGCCAAAGCGAAGAGCGAAGTGAAAAAGGCGGTCAGCAAGACGAAGAAGGGAACGCAACGCAGCGGCAAAAAAAGCAAGGCCAAAAGCCGCAAACAGGCGATCGCCATCGGCCTCTCGAAAGCCCGGAAAAAAGGCGGCAAAGTCGCGTCCAAGAAGTAGCCGGCGGAAGGAAACAACCGTGAAATCGAAACTGCTTCACCAGGAAGCGAATGAAAAGACATACGTGATTGTTTTCGACACGGGCGAAGAAGTGGCGAGTGGATTGCTCGATTTCGCCAAGCGGCAGCAAATCCACGCCGCCCGATTCACGGCCATCGGCGCGTTGCGCGAGCTGACGCTGGGTTACTTCGATTGGGAAAAAAAGGAATACGAGAAAATCCCGGTGCGAGAGCAGGTGGAAGTGTTGTCGCTGGCGGGTAACATCGTGTCGTCGCAAGACGGCCCCAAGCTGCACGCCCACATTGTCGTCGGCAAGCGCGACGGCACGGCCCACGGCGGACACTTGATCGAAGCCATCGTACGGCCGACGATGGAGGTCATGCTTGTGGAATCGACGCCCACCGTGGTCGAACGGCGGCACGACGAAACCACCGGACTGGCGCTCATCAAGCTCTAGGCATGCCACGGCCCGCTTTCAAACACCATCCGCCGAAGGCCACACGATCATCCTGGTCGACGACGGCTTGGCGACCGGTTCGACCATGCGGGCAGCGGCGGCGGCCGTGCGGCAACAGTCGCCGGCCCGCGTGGTGGTGGCGGCGCCCGTCGCCGCCGCTGAGACGTGCGAAGATCTCAATGGCAACATCGACGAATTCGTGTGTCTCTTGACGCGCATTTATGGCCGTTGGTATGTGGTGCGAAGACTTTTCGCAAACGTCCGACGACGAAGAACGGACCCTATTGGAGGCGTCGGAGCGGCTGCACTCGGTTTCTTCGAGTGGTCAAAAGAAGAGCCGGCCACGGCCGGTCTGCCGCTGGGATGCTTCGGCGCCAGCACGGGCGCCGCCGCCGCGCTGACTGCCGCGGCCCAGCGTCCCGATCGCGTCACCACCGTCGTTTCGCGAGGCGGACGGCCCGACCTGGCGGGCGAGGCGTTGGACCGGGTCCGCGCGGCCGTATTGCTGATCGTGGGAGGAAACGATTTTGGCGTGATCGAATTGAACGAAGCCGCCCAGCGGCGCTTACGTCAAGCCGCCGAAGCCCGGCTGGAAATCGTAGCATCTCTTCGAAGAGCCCGGCGCGCTGGAAGAAGTGGCCCGGCTGGCGGCCGACTGGTTTCAGCGGCACCTGAGACCCATTCTTGTTTGACACGCTTGCCCGCAGGCGGGAAAATGCGGGTGCCGGGCTCTCTTTCCACTTTGGTCGCTCATGACACTCCCTGCTTTTCTCGCGCCGCTGGCGGTTGTGGCCATCATGGCGCCGTCGTTGTTCGCTGTAGACAAAGAACAAGACAAGGCCTTCCGCGCCGTGCAGCGAAGCGCGCTGGCCCAGATGAAAAGCAAGAAAGAGGACGTTCGCTCCGCCGTTTTCGAAAAGCTGAAAGCGTTTCCCACCACCGAATGCGCCAAGCTGCTGGTGCAACAAGGGCTGATCAGTAAATTTGCCGACGTTCGCAAAGAAGCGTACTCCACGCTGGCTTCGTTTCACGACAGCGACGAGGTCTGCGGCTACCTGCTTTCCAGCGTCGAGAAAGAGATGACGCGCGGCACCGCGGGCGAGACGGCGTTCGCCCTGTTTGCGGTGCCCCTGAGCTCCGACGTGGCCGAGATCGAAAAGAAAGCCTTCGACCTGTTCGACAAGACGGCGGGCCAGCGCAAAGGCGGAATGTTGTTCGTGGTTGCGCTGATCGACCAACTCGGCGAGCTGGCTGGCGAGACCGGCGTCGCCGTGCTGGCCAAGATTTCCGAGCGGCCGCTGTTCGAAAAGCAGTTCGGCGTGCGGCGAGCGGTGGTGCAGGCGCTGGCCAAGATCGAAGAGAAGTCGGCCGTCGAAGCTCTGGTGGCGATTCTCGGCAAGGTACCGGGAGAAGTCCGCGGAGACATCGTTCAGCACCTGACGGCCATCAGCGGCGAGCAGTTCGGACTCGATCCGCCGGCCTGGAAAAAATGGTGGAAGGCGAACAAGGACAATTTCGAGTTTCCCGCCGGTGCGGCGCGCGTCGTCAATCGTGCCGAAGCCGTTCAGTCGAGGTCGATGTATTACGGCCTGCCGATCTATGCCGCCCGGCTGGTGTTTGTGATCGACACGTCCAAGAGCATGCGCGGCCTGCGGATTCAGGCCGCCAAACGCGAGCTGGCCAGCGCCATCAACACCTTGCCCGAAGGCGTCTACTTCGACGTGTTGGCCTTCGACCGCACCGTAAAACCTTGGCAGCCCGAGCTGGCCATCGCCTCGGCCGAAAACAAGAAAAAAGCGACGTATTGGGTGGGCGCCATCGCAGATACTCACCTGGGCGGGGGCACGGCTTCCTACGACGCTTTGGAGGCGGCTCTCGATTGCGACACCGAGTCGATCTATTTTCTTACCGACGGGGCGCCGGTGGGCGGCAAGGTGGTCGTTCCGGCCGAAATCGTGGAGGTCGTTTCGCGTTTGAATTTTACCCGCCGCATCACCATCAACGCGCTGGGCATCGGCGTGGGTCCGCAGTTCGTGACCAACCCCTTCTATGTGTTTCTTTCGACCCTGGCCGAGCGGAATTACGGCGAGTACAAGAGCGTCGATCATTAGTGCCGCTGCCGCCGGATGGGAACGAGCCGCAGCGTGGCCAGCACGACGACGGCAAAGAGAAGGTAGACGGTCGTAAAAACCCAGGGCGGAAGTTCGAAAAACAACACCGCATGGACCGCGCGGCCGACGAACGTTCCCTCGGAAGGAGCCTCGCCGGCCAACCGCCGAAGCTCGTTCTCCCAGAGCGTGAGCGGGCAAACGATGCCCGCCGCGGCCTCGCAGGCCACGATCGTAATCGCTGCCAGGTGCGTCCAGCGAAACCAGCGGTTTCGCACCCACGACCATCGCCGCCAGGCGCCCACCAGGATGGCAAACTGGCCGAGCACGATGAAGCCCATATAGAGCAGGTGAATTACGACCACGGCGTCAGCCAAGAGCGAATACCACATCGTGTTGTCGGGAATGGTTTCGCTACTCCCGAGATCCTTCCAGCACCTCGCGCCAGTAAGCCGGCATGGTTTCCCACGCCGATTGATAGGTCGCTTCGAGCGGCACAGGCACATAAACGTCGGGTGACAGAAAGAGCGGCATGTCGGCCAACTTGCCGCCGACGGCGACCGGCTCGACGAACGACTCCGGATACGTGCCGGCTGCGTAAGCCGCTAAGGCGAGGCGTTTGTCTGGCGGCAGTACAAATTCGTTGTCCAGAAACTCGTCCCAGATCGCCTTGTGAATCCCTTCCGGATCGCCTGGGCTGGGCGGAAACAGGTCGACCACGAGCATGTGAACCCCCGCACGCAGTATTTCAACGGCTTTCTCGACGAACTGCTCCAATTCGCGGCGGCTGCCTTTGTTGCCGGGCGAGACGACCTCCAACACGGCCACCACCCGGTGTCCGCTCACGTGCCGGACAACGATCACACTGGCTTTGGCCGCGTACAAATCGACCTCGGCCTTTTGCCGGAACTGCACCTGATGAGGTGCCTCGGCCAGCATAACGCCGCCTGTCGGCTCGGGTTTGGACGGCTCCTCGCCGGCCGGTCCTTGCAGCGTAAGCACGTCGGGCCAACGACCCCCGGCGACTTGCTCGACCAATGCGTAATAGTCTGGGGGCAGCCGGCCGTGGTTCAACGCGCGTTTTATCTCGGGCATCCACGTCTGATGGAAATCGTGGAAAATGCCCGCGTCAACGCGGGTCCAGTCGTGAATCGGCATGGTTGGCCTCGGCCTATGATTTTATCATCCGTGTAAGAAACGGGCGCGGCGGTGGTAGTCCTTATTATAGCGAGCCAAAAACTCCACCATGAGGAGAGTGCCGCTCGCCAAGGCGAGTGGGAGGCGAAAGCCGCCCAGTAAGGCGTAGGGTGGGACCAGCGAGCTTGCGAGCGCCGGCCCACCGATAGCGGCGTCGTTTGCGGTGGGCTCGCTGGTCCCACCCTACTTTCAATTCCGAAGATCGCAGACACAACCCACCCAAAGCCCATGTCAACCCACCTTCGCGTCCCATCACCCGACAGTGCCCCTCGTCCAGAATGCCGCCAAGGCGTATTATGGGGACTGATTCGGTCGAGGCGGGCCGCGGTCAACCGACCGCCGGCAAATCACACGTTCAGGTGGAAGCATGTCCGTGGACAACTCCCCGCTAACCCGCGCCAGCTTGCTGGTGCAGCTTCGCGACGGCTCGAACCACCGCGCCTGGCAAGAGTTCCTCGATCTCTACGGGCCGATGATCTACAGCTTCGCGCGCAGCCGCGGCCTGCAAGACGCCGACGCCGCCGACCTGATGCAAGAGGTGATGCGGTCCGTGATGAACGCCATCGGCCGCTTCGACTACGACCGGCAGCAGGGAACGTTTCGCGGCTGGCTGTTCACGATCACCCGCAACAAGGTCTTCAATTTTCTCTCCGCCCGACGCATCCGGCCGCAAGCGTCGGGCGACACGGCCACCAAGCGCCTGCTCGACAACCAGGCCGACCCGAACGACGACACCGATCAGTGGGAGTTGGAATATCAGCGGCGGCTGGCGGCGAGGGCGATGGACCGCGTCAAAGGCGAGTTTCAGGAAAAAACCTGGCAGGCGTTCTGGCTGACGGCGGTCGATGGCGTGGCCGCGGGCGAGGCCGCGAAACAAGTGGGGATTTCGCCCGGGGCGGTCTACGTCGCCAAGAGCCGCGTGCTCGCCCGGCTGAAGGAAGAGGTTGAGGCGATCGAAAGGCAGGAAGAGGCTTGATATGAGTACCGCGACGACATGTCCTGAACCCGACGAGCTGCGGCAGCTTCTCGACGGCACACTGGCCGAGCAACGACTGCACGAATGCACCGAGCATCTCGGCGCGTGCGAATGCTGTCAGGCGAAACTGGAGGATCTGGCTACCGAAGGGACGCGGCTGTCGCAAATCTGCAAGCGGCTTCAGCAGGCCGAGCCGGAGGCGACCTCGGCTTACTGGCCGGCCCTGAAGGCGCTGGGCGCCGCGTCGCCGGCCGTGGCCACGCCGCGCCCAGCGGTCCGCAGTCGCGAGCTGTCGCTCGACTTTCTGGCTCCCGCCGGCGACGCCGTCTATCTCGGCCGGCTGGGGCAGTTCGACGTGATGCGCGTCGTCGGCCGCGGGGGCATGGGCGTGGTGCTCGAAGCCTTCGACTCGCGGCTGCACCGCAACGTGGCCGTCAAAGTGCTCGATCCGGAGTTGGCCGGCGACGACATTGCCCGGCAGCGGTTCTGCCGCGAGGCCCGCGCGGCCGCGTCGATCACGCACGAGAACGTGGTGGCGGTCCACCAGGTCGAAAAGTCGGGCGAGGGCGGCCTGCCCTACATGGTCATGCAGCTCGTCAGCGGCGAATCGCTGGAAGGCCGCCTGCAGCGACAGTCGCCGTTGCCGATCGGCGAGGTCGTGCGGATCGGCATGCAGGCCGCGCACGGCCTGGAGGCGGCCCATGCGCAGGGGCTGATTCATCGCGACATCAAGCCGGGCAACATCTTGTTGGAATCGCCGCACGACCGCGTGAAGCTCACCGACTTCGGCCTGGCGCGGGCCACGCACGACGTCAAGCTGACCCAGTCGGGGTTTGTTTCCGGCACGCCCCTGTACATGTCGCCCGAACAGGTGATGGGGCAGGAGGCCGATCCGCGCTCCGACCTGTTCAGCCTGGGTGCGGTGCTGTACGAAATGTGCGCGGGCCGGCCGCCCTTCGCGGGCGATTCGGCGCTGCTGGTGCTGCGGCAGGTGGTGGAAGAGAAGCACCGCCCCTTGCAAGAGCTGAACCCCGCCGTACCAGGCTGGCTTTCGCACACGATCGATCGTTTGCTGGCCAAGAAGCCGGCCGACCGCATTCAGACCGCCGCGCACCTGGCGGAGCTGTTCGACTACGAGTGGGCGCTGATGAAGACCTCGTCGGAAGACGTGCCGACGGTCTGCCGCGAGGCCGCCAAGAAGCGCGCGACGCGCACGCGCTGGCTGGCCGGCGGCGTCGGCGCGGCCTTTCTCGCACTGGGGCTGTTGGGCGGCAAGTTCCTGGCGAAGAATCCCTCGTTGCCCGCCGCGGCCGTCTCGTCGGCCGAGCCGGTCCACGTGCTCAGCGCCAATCGCGGCACGGTCTGGTCGGTGGCGTTCGATCCGGCAAGCTCGTCGGTGGCCATGGCCGTCGAAGACGGACGGGTGCGGCTTTGGGATTTGCAAAGCGAGAGCGTCAAGGCGACGTTCGACGCGCACCGCGACCTGGTGTGGGCGACGCAATTCTCGCGCGGCGGCGAATGGTTCGCCACCGCCGGCGATGACGGCCTGGTCAAGCTCTGGAATCCGTCGCAGACCAATCCGATCCAGACGTTCGAGCACGCCAACGCGGTCCGCGGGCTGGCACTGGCGCACGACGACGGCCGTTTGTTTTCCGGCGACCGTCAAGGCGGGCTGCGCGCCTGGGCGATCGAGATCGGTAGCCCTGGCCCTCTCTCGGAGCGAGAGGCGACGTCGCAGCCCGTGCTCGAAGCACAGCAGCCCGGTGGCATCTATGCGGTTGCCATTTCGCCCGACGACGAAACCTTGGCCACGGCCGGCAGCGACAAAGCCATACGGCTTTGGAACGCGAAAACGCTGACGCAGAAGCTGCCTCTGGAAGGGCACACCGGGCCGGTCAACGGACTGTCGTTCAACCCCGACGGGCGGCGTTTGGCGTCGGCCGGCTGGGACAAGACCGTGCGCATCTGGGAGACCGGCAGCGGACAGCTCGTCAAATCATGGTCGGGGCACGACGGCGACATCTGGGCGGTCGTCTACTCGCCCGACGGCTCGAAGCTGGCGACCGGCGGGCACGACGGCGCGGTGAAGTTGTGGAACGCCGAGAGCGGCGAGCTGCTGGCGACCTATCTCGGCCACAAGCTGGCCATTCACACGCTGGCCTTCAATCGCGACGGCACGCTGCTCGCCTCCGGCGGCCGCGACGGCGCGGTGAGGATCTGGAGAGTCAAGTAGGCCGCCTGCGCTCTGCCCCAGCCACCGGCAGCACTACTTGGCGTCGTCTGCGGATTGCTCGCTTTCCTTTGCCGGCACGGGCTCGCTCGGCGCCGCGTGCTCGGCGCTGCCGTGCGCGCCTTCATGATGGACCGCTTCCAGCGAGGCGCCTTTCATCAGCTTCACGTCGGATTCACGGCCGATGTGCTCCTTGCGCTCCTCCGAATAGCGGCCGTGATAGCCGAACAGGCCGTTCATGCGGGCCCCGATGTCGGGCACCAGCGCCAGGCAGAGAAACACCGACATGATCGACGCCGGGATCGTCAACACGTATTTCCAGTTGGCCTCGTACTTCACGTGCATGAAGAACAAGATCACCAGCATCGCCTTGGTGCAGGAGACGGCGGTCATGAACATCCTGCCGACCGCCGGGGTATCGTGCCAGGGCCAGTAGCGGGAGTACGTGAAGAACGACATCGTCGTCAGCACGCACAGCGCGAGAAAGACGTAGATGTATTTGGCGATCCCGCCGTGATCGTCGTGCCCGGCGTGGTCGTGGTGCGTGGCTGCGTGTGACATAAGTTCAAAACAGGTACAACAGGGGAAACAAGAAAATCCAGACGAGATCGACAAAGTGCCAATAGAGGCCGATGTTTTCGATCGCCCCGGCCCAGGCGGCGTCGAGCAGCTTCGTGGCCAGAATGCCGAACACGATCAGCCCGATCAGCACGTGCAGGGCGTGAAAGCCGGTGAGCAGAAAGTAGGTGCTGGCCCACATGTTGCCGCCGGGAATCACCACCGGCATCTTCAGCCAGGAATGCTCTTCGTTCATGCCGCCGGCGTGCGGCGCGCTTTCGTCGACCGGCATCGGCATGATTTCGGCCGCCACCAAGGCCAGCTTGTGCTCGTCGGCCGAAATGGTCTCGTTTTGCAATCGTTCCAGCAAGGCGATGTCTTCGCTGTGCTTGGCCGCCTCGTCCGGGTCGGCCTTGATCTCGGTCAAGAGCGCGGTGGCGCGTGCCCGTACCGCCGAGCCGAAATAAATATCGGGCTTCTCATAGACGCGGCTGCGGGGATACCACGGGTAGATGCCGTGGGCGAACTTGGCGTTGTATTCGTACATCTTCACGCCCAAAAAGACGCCGCCTAATGCCAGCGTGACGACGATCCAAAACTTGGCGTTGGCGGCGTTGTTCGTTTTGGCCGCTTCCAGGGCCAACACCACGCTGACGCTGGAGCAGATCAACACGAAGGTGTTGAACGCGCCGATCGGCTCGCTGAGGTGGACTTCGTGCGTGGCCGGCCACACCGGCGCCCCGAAGCGGATGACGATGTACACGCCGATCAAGGCGGCGAAAAACATGATCTCGGTCGAGAGAAACAGCCACATGAAGAGCTTGCCATTGGAGATCGGCAGGCCCGGATGGTATTCGAGCTTGGGCGGATGACCGTAATGTCCGCCGGCGTGGAGGTCGTGCGTGGGGGCCGCGATTGCCATTGAATTGTCAGTTGTCCGTGGTCAGTAGCGAAAAGGTCCGGCGGTCAGCCACAGGAGCAGCGCCGGCAGGTAAATCAACGATGCCCGCAATAAGGCCCGCGCCGTCTGCTCGTTCATCCACAGCAGAAACGCCGCGGCGCAAGCAAGCTGCCCTAGGCTGAGCAGCAAGGCCCACACAAAATACGTCGGACCGGCGAAGCTGATCAAGGCCGGCAGCAGGCTGACGGGCACCAGGGCCAGGGCCGCCAGCACGGCCTGGGCGCCTGCCCGCAGGCCGCTGGGATCGACGACCGTCAACATCTTCAGTCCGGCGGCCGAGTATTGCCGGCGGTAAAGCCAGGCGATGGCCATGAAGTGCGGGAACTGCCAGAGAAAGACGATCGCGAACAGTGTGGCCGCGGTCAGGTTCAGCCGACCGCCGACCGCGGTCCAACCCATCAACACCGGCATGGCCCCGGCGACCGCGCCCACGGCGGTGTTGCTCGGCGAGCGCGACTTGAGCGGCGTATAGACGCCGACATAAAGGAACCAAGTCAAGGCGCCCAGCGCCGCGGTGAGCACGTTGACCAGGAGTGCCAGATAGGCCGCCCCGGCCAGGCTGGCGAGGGTGCCCAGCAGCAACACCTCGCGGCCGCTCAACCGCGCGGCCGGCAAAGGCCGGTCGGCGGTGCGCTCCATCAAGGCGTCGCTATGCCGCTCCAGCCACTGGTTCCAAGCGCTGGCTCCCGCGGCCACCAGCACGGTGCCCATTACGGCGTGAGCGAGCAGCCACAGGTCGGGCACGCCGGCGCTGGCCACCACGGCGGCCACCGCCACCGTCACCAGTTCCATCAGCACGATCTTGGGCTTGGTCAACTCGATGTAGTCGGCCGCGCGCTGCCAGCCTACGGCACGTGCGGGAAGATACGAAGCAGTCGAAATGCTCATGCCATCGCCCCCGTTGGTGGCTGGGGCAGAGGCTGGCCACGTAGCGGTCGAGAATGCTCAAAAACGCCGCGGCCAGCCGATGCCCCAGTCGCGTCACCACCGGGGCATCGCTGGCCGGCAGCGTCTGTTGGCAATTGCGAGTCGATTCCGGCCAGCTCTGCCCCAGCCACCGCGAATGTGTCGTTGCCGACCGCGTGCAGTATAGTTGACGCTTCCCGCCAGGCTCGCAGGGCCAGCACCACCGAGACAGCCAGAATGAGCGACCCCGTCGCCACGTGCCCGGTGGTCACGGCGGCCTGCAAAAAACTCTCGCGGCGGACGACGTAATTGGCAGCCCACGGATAATCAGCCAGCCAAGCCGGCCAGCCGTAGTTGACCACCCACGCGCCGCAGCCGAGCGCGAGTTGCACACCCACGAGACCCAGCAGCAGTTCTGCCGGCCGCCGCAGCCAGGCGTTGCCGGCCGCTTCGCGCCAGGTTCGCAGCCGGAGCATCACCACGTGTCCGACGACGGCCGCCGCGACGAGCAGGTGAAACCAAACGGCGATGCGAAACAGGCCGGCATCGGCCGTTACCTGCACATGCCGCAATTGCGAGCCAAGCAGGAGTTGCACGTAGACCAGCGCCGCCGTGGTCGTGGCGAGATTTTGGATTTTGGATTTTGGATTTTGGATTGCAACAAAGCCTTCCCCTCTTCCAAGCCATCGTCTTGACGTTAGCGTTGCCAGAGCGGCGGTCAACGCGAAAAACGCCGGGCCTACGCAACCGTGTATCTGAGCCAGCAGTCGCTCGTCGAGCACTACACGCAGCCCGCCGAGCACGCCCTGCAAGATCACCCCGCCGACGGCGATCGAGGCCATCCAACGCATCCAACGGCGAGCGTCTTTCTTCCAGATGGCCCCGGCCAAAGCGATGGTAAGCAGACCGACCGTGGCCGCGAGCAGCCGGTGGCCGTGCTCGATGAATCGATCCCAGGGGCCGAAAAGCCACGTCTGCCAGGGATAGAGAAAGAGGTTGTAACCATAGGTCGTGGGCCAGTCGGGCACGGCCATGCCGGCGTCGTAGGTGGTGACCAGTCCGCCGACCCAGATCAGTGGGAACGTCGCGCAGGCCAACAGCACCGCAAGTCGATGCGGCCACAGGCTCGGCGTTGGGCTGGCGGTCTGGGTCATTTTTCAGTGTGCTGAACGGAACAATCTGTAGGGTGGGACCAGCGAGCTTGCGAGCGCTGGCCCACCATCGTAAGGCGACAGGCATCAGGCGTCAGGCGTCAGGTTGTTTGTCCTGACGCCTGATGCCTGAAACCTGACGCCTTAATCGGTGGGCCGGCGCTCGCAAGCTCGCTGGTCCCACCCTACACTCAATGCTGCGCCGGCGGCGGCACGTAGCCTTCGGGCGGCGGTTGGGTCTGGGGATAATCATCGGTCTCGACTTCCGGCGAGCCGTATTCATAGGGCCCGCGGTAAACAATCGGCTGCATGTCGAAGTTGCCGTGGCCGGGCGGGCTGGGAGCAAACCATTCCAGCGAGTTGGCGTGCCACGGGTTTCGGCCGCACTTGGGGCCGAAGAAAATGCTGTAGATGAAGTTCGCCGCAAAGATGATCTGCGCCGCTCCCATGCCGAAGGCGCACATGCTGATGAATTGGTTCATCCCTTGCAGGTGGGCGAACGTCTCGTAGTGATAAGGATCGGCCAGGCGCCGCGGAAAACCGCCGGCGCCCAGAATGTGCATCAGGTAGAACGTGCCGTTGAAGAAGATGAACGACAGGAAGAAGTGAATCTTGCCCCAGAACTCGTTCATCATCCGGCCGAACATCTTGGGAAACCAGAAGTAAATGCCGCCGAACACGCCGAACGCCGTGCCGCCGAACAGCACGTAGTGAATGTGGGCCACGATGAAATAGGTGTCGTGGATGAACACGTCGACCGGCGTGGCGGCCATGAAAATGCCCGACAGCCCGCCGATGATGAACATCGACACGAACGACAACGCGAACAGCATGGCCGTGGTGAATTGCAGCTTGCCGCCCCAGATGGTGCCCAGCCAGTTGAAAACCTTGATGGCGCTGGGCAGGGCGATCATCATCGTCGAAACCATGAAGGTCATGCCCAGGGCGGGATTCATGCCCGACATGAACATGTGGTGCCCCCAAACGATGAAGCCCAGTCCCGCGATGCCGGCGATGGAGTAGATCATCGGCTTGTAGCCGAACAGCGGCTTGCGCGAGAAGCAACTGATGATGTCGGAGACCATGCCCATCGCCGGCAGGATCATGATGTAGACGGCCGGGTGCGAGTAGAACCAGAAGAGGTGTTGCCAGAGCAGCGGCTGGCCGCCGCCCGCTCCGGCCGACACGTTGTTCACGATCAGCCCTTCCGGCACGAAAAAGCCGGTGTGCAGCAGGCGGTCGAGCACCTGCATGAACAAGGCGGCGGTGAGCACCGGCAGGGCGAACGCCTGCAAAATGGCCGTGATGAACATGGCCCAGATCGTCATCGGCAGGCGGAACATCGTCATGCCGGGCGCCCGCATCTGGATGATGGTGGTCATGTAGTTGACCGAACCCATCATCGACGAGATGCCGACGAAGATCAGCCCGATCAGCCAATAGGTTTGCCCGTTCAGGCTGCCGGGCGAGGCGGAATCGACCGCCGACAAGGGCGGGTAGCCGGTCCAGCCGGAGTTCGAGGCCCCGCCGGGCACGAAAAAGCTGGCAATCATGCAGACGAACGCCGGCCACATGAACCAATAGCTGAGCATGTTCAGCGTGGGAAAGGCCATGTCGTCGGCGCCGATCATGAGCGGAATCAGAAAGTTGCCGAACGCGCCGGCCAGGATCGGGATGATCACGAAAAAGATCATCACCGAGGCGTGCATGGTGAAGAGCATGGTGTAGAACTCGGGCGAGATTTGCCCGCCTTCGCCCGCGAACAGCCGCGCTCCGACGATCGGCATTTCGGTCCAGGGCCAGGCCAACTGCCAGCGCACGGCGAGTGCCAGCAGCCCACCCACCACAAACCAGAGCAGGGTGGAAAACAGGAATTGCAGGCCGATCACCTTGTGATCGAGCGAAAAGACATAGGTCCGCAGAAAGCCGGCCGAGTGTTCGTGGCCGGGCGCGTGGGCCGCATCGTGGGCATGCGCGCCGAAGGTAGTCGAGCTCATATCAATCAATCCTCGCCTTTTTTTGTTGGCGTTGGGCGTAGGGTGGGACCAGCGAGCTTGCGAGTGCCGGCCCACCGTAATCGACGTCACTATCGGTGGGCCAGCGCTCGCAAGCTCGCTGGTCCCACCCTACGTTTCTATTCTTCGGGTTTCTCCGGCTCTTGGGTGGCGGACTGTTCGGCCGCCATCTGTTCGAGCCACTTGTCGTAGGCGGCCCGCGTCTCGATGGTGACGCGGCCCTTCATCTTGTAATGCCCCCAGCCGCACAACTCGGCGCACACCAGGTCGAACGTGCCGACGTCTTTGGCCCGGAACCAGACCGGTATCGACATGCCCGGCACCGCGTCTTGCTTGATCCGCAAGTGCGGCAGAAAAAGGTCGTGCAGCACGTCCATGCTCTTCAGGTCCACGAGCACCTCTTCGTCGAGCGGAATGTGCATGTCGTTGACGTGATAAATGTCGTCCGGCGTGCCGATCGTGCCATCGGGACCCGGATAACGCAGCCGCCACTCGAACTGCCGCGCGGTCACTTCCAGCGTGGGCGGCATGTCTTTGGGCACGCGCATCTTCACGTCGGCCCAGGCGTTCATCTGGTAGATGGCGATAAACAGCAGCGTGGCCGCCGGCAAAATCGTCCAGATGACTTCCAGGTTGTGGCTGCCGTGGGTGTACTTCACGGGGTCGCGGTTGACCTTCGAGTCATACCTCCACATGAACCAGAACAGGGCGAACTCGGTGGCGAAAAACACCACGCCCGTCAGCACCAGAATGAAATTGAACAGGTGGTCGATTTGGTAGCCGTGCTGCGAGATGTCGCGCGGCAGCCAGTAGCCGGCCGAAGGGGCCCAAAAGAACAGGCCGATCCCCAGCACGGGCACCATCAAAAACAGGACGCTCCAAAACTTTCCCACCACTCAACCTCGTTAAGTCGTAACCGGGGCAGGCAGACAGCAGACGGTAGACAGTAGACCGGGGTTTGAATTTACGCCCTGTCCACCGCTTACTGTCTACCGCCTACCGCCGTTAATTTCATGCCCTATCTACCGTCTACCTCGTGCTCGACCATCGCCGTCGCGTGGCCGCTCTCGAACTGCGCCGGCTCGCTCCCCTCGTCGAAAGGCAGCGACCGCACGTAGTCGACCAGGTTCCAAATCTCCTCCGGCTTCAACGGCGCGGTCGGGTTGCTGTCGTCGCGGCCGCCCGCCGGCATCGGCGTGCCGGGAATGCCCTGGTGAATTCGCCGAAAAAGATCCAATGGCCGCCGGCCGCCGCGATAAATGCCCATCCGCAAGTTGCGGGGCCGCAACGGTTGCTTTGTCGGCAGCAGCCAATAGGCCAGTTCGCCCGGCTTCTTGTCTTTGTTCCAATCGTCGAAGAGTTGGTCCTTTTCCGGCCCGCCGTCGTTGCCGTCACCCAGCCCGGTCGGCCCGTGACACTTGGTACACTGGGCGTCTTTGCGGAAGAAAACGTCGCGGCCCTTGGCGATCGACTCGCGCAAGTCCTGCGGAGTTTGCGACCCGCTGCGGGCAGGCGGATTGACGATTTGTTCTTCCGCCGCCCATTCGTCGATCGCGGGCTGCATATAGCCTTCGAAAATGGCCTCTTTTTTCGGCTCGATGTCCTCGTCGTTGTTGAACAGGTCGATGGCCATGTTGAGCTCCGTCTGGCCGCGGACGCTGAGATACTTGACGTACTCGACGAGCGCCTCGATCTCGTCGTCGGGCAAGAGCAAGAACGAGGGCATGGCCGTGCCGGGAATTCCCTCGTGCAAAATGCGTTTTAGGTCGTCGGTGGTCGGCTTGGAGTTGCGGCCCGTGCTCTTGAACTTGAACACGCCCTGGCGATAGTCGCGCGGGAAGGGGTTCAAGAAGGCGGCCGTCGGCCCGGCGCCGTCGCCCGTGATGCCGTGGCAATGGGCGCAGTGCTGGCGAAACAGGCCGCGCTGCTTGCCATCGGCGCTGCCCCCGTAGCGGCCGGAGGCCAGCTTGATCTTGCGCAGATCGAGCCCCTTTTTCTCGTCCGGGTTCCACTCCACTTCTTTGAATAGATATGGCTGGTCGGGCGTGCCGAACGCCGCATAGAGGGCGGTCGAGAGGAACTCCAGCTTCTTCTTTTTCTGCTCTTTCTCCTGGCGTTCTTCGTCGTCCTTTTCATCGCCTGTCAGGCGGAAATCGTCGGCCTTAAGCTGCATCTTCACCAGGATGTCCTGCATATTCAGCCGGAACTCGGGCGAGGAGTTATGCGGGGAGCAGCCGGAAGCGACAATCGCCACGGCGACCATCAAAACTGCCAACGTACAATGACGGAAAGATTGACGACAGAAACATTTTTCTGTCAGTATTTTTTCTGTCACTATTGCACCCTCTGATTGTTTCATCGCGTTGTAACGAACCTCGGTCTTACTTTCCAAACAATGCGGAGCTGACCTGGATGGTGCCCAGATCGTTGTCGCCTTCCTTGATCTCGAACTTGAACTTGCCCTTCTTCCAGTCGGGCTTGGCGGCCAGCCCGCCCACCGCTTCCTGCCACGCTTGGAACTCGTGCTTGCCGGCCGGCAGGTTCTTGATCTCGAACGAACCGTCTTTGCCCGTCACCGCCACGTAGGGATTGTCGCGCGGAAACACGTAGCCCTTCATCCAGGGATGAATGCTGCACGTGACCGGCACCGGTGCGTTCTGCTGCTTCGAGAAGTTGTAAGGCGACTCGTTGTTTTGCGAGATCAGCGGATTGAACGATTTGTCGCCCAGCGGCGCCATGTTGCTGTTATGACTCACCGGATCGGAGTTATGCACATCCAGCGTCTGCGAGGTCCGCAGGGTGAGAATGTGCGGCTCGAAGCGGCAGTGGTGGTTGTCGAACTTCACGGTGTCTTTGGCCGTCGCCTCGTAGTCGGGGTGTACCGCCGCTTTCTTGTCGGTCAGAAAGATCACGACGTTTTCCAACGCTTTGTTTTTGGGATTCACCACCAGCGATTCGTCGACCAGGTTGTGGTTGCCGCAAACCTGCTCGTCCTTGGTGATGGCCAGGCGCTGGGCCGCCGGATCGGGGCCGTCGTAGACGAACTTGCCGCTGAGGTTGCCCCAGGTGTCGGCGGTGGGCGCCGCGGCTTCGGCCTCAGGCGCCGCTTCGGTCGCTTCGCCCGACGACTCGCGGATTTGCTCTACTATTTTCATATCCGGCGCCGGATGCGGCAGCGAGGCCACGGCGCTTCCGCAGCCGCAACACGCCACCGCCAGCAGAGCGGCCAGTAGGGAGGATGGCCTTCCTAGGCCGTCCCGTCCGGATCTGGACGGCCTAGGAAGGCCATCCTCCAGTTGTCGGCCACCGCAAGCGCATGGTAACGCCACGTGCCAATTCAACCCGCACACCATCGTTCCGTTTTCCATCGTCGTACTGCCTCTCAACTCTTGGGCGCTACCAGCTTCGGATCGACTTTGATCTCGCCGAGATCGTTGTCGCCCTTCTTGATCTTCATTTTGAAGGCGCCCTTCTTCCAGCCGCTCTTGGCGGTCAGGTAGCCCTGGTTCTCGTGCCAGACGGTGAACTCCAGCTCCTCGGCCGGCAGATCCTTGATTTCGAAATTGCCGTCCTTGTCGCTTACGCCGATATAGGGATTCTCCTTCACGACCACGTAACCCTTCATCCAAGGATGGATGTTGCACGAGATCGGCACGGGCACCTTTTGGGCTTTGTGGAACTTGTAGGGAAACTCGGCGTCCGGTGAGAGCAGCGGGTTCTGCGGCGTGTCTCCAAATGGGGATACGTTGCTGTTGTGGGAGAAGGGGTCGGAATTCTTTATCTCCAATGTTTGCGTGACTCGCATCGGCAGAACGTGCGGCTGAAAGCGGCAACCGTGATTGTCGAGCACGACTTTGTCTTTGGCGCTCGACTCATACTCGGGATTGACCTTGATCTTGCCCTTGGTGCTGATATAGACGACTACGTTCGCCAGGCCGCCATCATCTCCCACCACGATCGACTCGTCGACCACGTTGTGCTTCGAACACATCGGCTCCTTCGACGTGTCGATTTTTTTCTCCGTCGGCGCTTTGCCGTCATAGATGAAACGTCCCTTCAAGTTGCCCCAGTCGGCGGCATGGGCCGACGGTTGTCCGAGAGCGAGAGCTGCCACCGCCAGAACGAGAATCGAATATCGACGCATGTTGCAATCTCCTGGTTGTCGTCGCCCACTCAGTTCATTTTCCATTTCGAAGCCCGGCTGTATACCCGAAATACCGTAGGGTGGGACCAGCGAGCTTGCGAGCGCCGGCCCACCATAAACGACGTCGCTATCGGTGGGCCGGCGCTCGCAAGCTCGCTGGTCCCACCCTACGGTTCGATTTCGCGTCGGCACTGTTTCACACATACTCTTCTCAGTTGTCGAGCTTGGCACTCTGCCCCGCGGCGGCCTGGGGCGGCGGCTCTTTGACCATCGACTTGATATCAGTGTGCCGCTTCATGTACGTGTCGTAGTTCAGCAGCAGCCCGGCGACTCCCCGCAAAGCGTCTTCGCTCTCGCCCGGATAAAGGCCCGTGCGGAGCTTGGCGTTCGGGTCGTCGTGCGGCGGGAAGTTGACCGGCATGCCCGTGTAAGGAAGCTTGCGCGTCGGATGGGCCAGCCATTCCAGCAGATAGCCGGGCCGCAACCGCTGATAGATGCGGTCGAGGTTGGGCGCCAAGGCCGCTGGCAGACCCTTCGGCCGGAAATCGCCGATCAAGTGGCACTTCACGCAGTAGTTGTTGTCGGTGACGAGCTTCAGCGCGTCGTCGTACTTCTGGAACTCCTCCGGCGGCGTGTAGTCGCTGCCGCCGGGCCGATGATATTGATACGGGTAATCGACGTTGTCGGCGGCCGCGAAATAATGCACCAGCTTGTCGGCCTCCTCGCTCGACATGTTGAACCTCGGCATGCGCAGCAGCACGGCCGGGCGAATCGGATACGGATTCAACAAGAAGTCGTGCAGCCAACCGGTCTGCACCTTCTGCCCTTCGCGCACCAACGGCGGCGGCACCCAGCCCCACACGTCGGTCGGCTTGACGTTCGGGTTGTCGCGGCGGCCGATCTCCATGGCCGCGGGATACAGCAGCCGGGCAAAATCGCCGCCGAAATAGGGCCGAATCTTGTTCTTGTCGAGATGCTGCTCCATCACCGGCACTTCGGGTCCGCCCACCAGCCAGGGATGCCCGTCGATCGCCACCGGCTCCCAGAGCGTGAAATAAAGCGGCTCGTCGGGCTCGTGGTCTTCGGGCATCGGCACCGGCATGCCGCCGATCGCGGCGTGCCCCATACCGCGGCGGTCGGTCTTCTTCGAGGCTTCCAGTTGCTGCGGCGTGAAGTGCGGCATCAGGAAGGCATAGTCGTCGAAAGGCGGCGGGTTGGCGTAGTTTTCGTCTTCCGGATCGTAGTCGAACTCCCACGTTTCCATCTTCACGGTGTGGCAGCCGACGCAGTTGTACTTGGCCAGCAACTGCTCGCCTTCGACGATCGCCTTGCGGCGCGGATTGGCCTTATACACGTACTTGGCGGCGGGCGGCTCGGCCACCAGGCCCAGCACGAACGTCATCACCGCCTCGATCTGTTTCTGGTCGAAGTTGAACTTCGGCATCCGCAGGCGGTCGGTGTAATCCTTGTTCTCGGTCTTCTTGAAGTCGTAGCTGCGCGGCTCGCGGAGTTTCTGCCAGATAAAGCCCTCGCGCTGATGGTGCAGCAGGGCCTCGACGAAGAAGCCGGTGTCGGCGTCCATTTCCAAGGGATCGAGCGCGTGATGCTCCGTTGCGACTTCCGCCTCATGGCCGTGCCCATGCCCGACATGGCTGCCGGCGTGCGAATGTCCCGGCGGACGCTCGCGGAGGTATTCGACAATCATCTCGAAGGCCAGCTTCGAAGTGTCTTTGCGGCCCCAGTCGGCCAGGCCCGTGCCGATCGGCTTGGCGTCCTCGAAGCCGGGAATGTCGTGGCAGCCGCTGCAGCCCTGGCGGCTGATGATGCGGCGGCCGAGATAGAGCAGCTTTTTCTTGGTCAGCTCGCCCGGACTGTCCGAATCGCCCCGCACCATCATTTGCTCATCGCCCTTGATGTCGGCGGCGAAGTCGGCGGGAATACCTTCGTCGGCGTAGCGTCTGGCTTGCTTCTCCGTGAACGTGGCCTTGAGATAAATGTAGGCCAGGTCGTTGAGGGCCTGCGTATCGACTTCGGGCACCGCCACAGGTTTCCAGTCGTCGTCCTGCGATGTGAGCAGATAGGCCGTGATGTCGCCGGCGGGGTCGCTCACTTCGTCGTCCTTCCCGGCAATCGGTTCCAGGAACAGGTTTGGCATCACGGTGCGGGCGTGGTAGCGGTTTGGCTCGCGTACCCAGCTATAGAGCCAGCGCCGTCCAACGTTGCTGTTCAGCTTGGCACCGATGCGTGAGAGGTCCGGCCCCTGGCTCTGCTTGGCGGCGGGGAACTCTTTGTGCTGATGGCAGGCCAGGCAGCCGCGCGTCTGAAACAATTCCTTGCCCCGCTCGGCCGAGGCTTCTTGGGTAATGCCCTCAGATCGCTCGACGTATTCGAACGGCTGGCTGCGGTCGAGCAGATACTCGGCGATGGCGCGAATCTCGACCGGCTCGAACCGTTCGGCGTCTTTGCGGCCCTTGCTTTCGACCATCACGGGCTCCCCGTTTTCGATGATCGGATTGCCGCGGTCGTCGAGTTTCTCTTCCGGCACCAGATGGTCCCAAAGCCCGAAGAAGCGGGGCATCTTCGTGCTGGGGCGGAAGTTGGTCGGGTTGCGAATCCAGTCGTAGAGAAACGCCAGATCGACCTTGCTGGCCACGTAGCGGAGGCTGGGGCCGACCTTGCGGTATTGGCCCGGCGTCTCATCGTCGGCGCCGAGAATCGTGGCCAGCTTGTGCGTGGCCGAAGTCAAGCGGGCCTGGCTCTGGCCGTCGCCGTCGCCATCCCCGTCCGCCGCTTCCACCGCCTTCTCGCGGGCGACTTCCTCGCCGATCGTTTCCGTGGTTTGCGGCGGCTTCTTCTCGGCGGGCGCAACCAGCGCGGCATCGGCCTTGATGTCCTCGGCCAGCAGCTTGCGGGCTTCGTGCCGCTCGGGGTGAGCGACCACTTCCTCGGCCAGCGCCCGCTCGTGATCGTTCAGGCCGGGATCGGTCAGCACCGACTGGGCGGCGGCGAAATAGACCGGCTCGGCCCGCAAATCGGGACCGCGGCGGCGCGTCGGGCCGTCCCAACCGTTGATCTCGTGGCAGCCGAAGCAGCCAAACTGGCGAATGGTGTCGTAGCCCTCGACGAGCTTCGGCGCGGGCGGTTCGGGAAACTGTTCGCTCGGCTCGAGTTCCACCACGTCGTGATGGCACTTCAAGCATAAGCTCTCGTTGAACCGCTTGGGCATGACCGGGAACAGCCAATTGTGGTTGTTGAACCAACCGTACTTGGTGTGCCAATCTTCGGCCTGGGCGGGCGTGTCGGGCGTGTGCGAGACCCACTTGAACTCCGTGGCGCTCCCCTGGCCGTCGTGGCACGATGTGCAGCCGACGTCGCCCAGCTTGTGCGGACTCAGCGAGCCGACAAACAGATCGAGCCGCGGGTGCGAGTTGAACGGTTCGGGAATGCCCCGCCGCACGTGCAGCGTGAGCGGCTTGCCCCAATCGACGCTTTCCAGCAGGTAGACGATGGCCCGAGGGCGATCGAGGAGCTTCACGTCGTTGATCTGCTCGATCACGTCGCCCGGTTCCAGCCGGGCGTTCGCAGCCGCGCTCTTGGGCCGCACCACCGTGACCGTCACGTCGTTGGCGGCGAAGATGCCCTGCTTGCCAATCTGCAGGCCATAGGCATTGACCAGATTGTATTGCAACTCCTGCTCTTTCTTGGCGTTCTCGTCTTTGATTTCCGCCAGGTGACGGTCTTGTTCTTCGGTCAACTCGGCAGGCTGAGCGGGAGTTGCCAGCGTCAATTCGAGCCGTTGCGTCGTCGGGTAGCCGGGAACCGTCGCCGAGCCGGGGGCGGTCTTGTCGATGCCCTGGTGGCAGGTCGTGCAGCGGTCGAAACGGGCCACATCACGGAAGTTGTTGTTCCAAGTGAGCTGCGGCAGCCAAATGTTGTCGACCTTCAGCGGCCGGCCGAAGGCGTCGACGATCGGCATTTCCAGCAGCTCCTTGCCGAGGTTGTTGCGCCGCTCCGCCAGCGTTTTTTCCAGTCGATCGACGTCGCCCTGGTGATCGGCCAGCGCCTTGCGTGCCGCCGTTTCGTCGGCCACGGCTTCTTCGAGCAGCTTTTGCAGCTTCTCGCGGTGCGTCTTGGCGTCTTGAGCGATTTTCAGCAACGCATCGACCTGGCCGGCCACCGCCCGGACCTCTTTTTCGATCTTTTCCAGTTCCGGCTCGGCAACGCCCTCGTCGACGCTGATGTCGTATCTACTGCGCACACCGTCGAGATCGGCCCGCTTGAACTTCAAGTCGCGCTGACTGTTGTCTTCAATCTGTTTGGCGCGCGACAGCACGCCCTGCATCGCCGCCGCCAGTGCATCGCGCTTTTCGATCACGTTCTTGCGCGAACCCTCGTAGATGCCGTCTGCGCCAACCTCGTCTTCGGCCTTGCTCGCGCCCGGTTTGCGGGCCACCAACTCGGCATGCTGCAACGCTTCTTTGGCCTTCTCGATGCGGTCGCTGCGATAGCCATAGCGGCTGTCGCCCTTCTTCGTTTCCGCCTCCGCGACGAAGGCCTCAACCAGATTCTCAGGCGGCTGCTCGCTTTGGGCGACTTCGACCCGACGCTTCAGTTCCTTCTCGCGGGCATAATAATCGGCCGATTCCTGCTCGTTCAGCCGGGCGTTGGCCGTGTATGCCTCCACATTGCGGAACTGCCGCTGGTAGACCTTCCACTCGCGATTGTGGTCTTTGGCCAGCATCCAGATGGTCGACAGCAGCATGATGATCGACGTCACGCCAAACACCAGGTGCAGCGACTTCTGGTCGCGCCAAGTTTGTTCGTTTGCGGGCATAGAATCAGAACCCCACTTCGGGCAAACGGGGGGAAGTCACTTCTCGGTACGTCGCAATGGAAAACAGCCGCGTAGCGGCGACGGAATCTAGCCGTGGGCACCAGCCCGCGGTCGCGGGTTGCCTTAACCCAGGAAGCCGCGCAGCGGCGACGGAGCGCGCGACGCGATGCTCCGCCGCCGCTACGCGGCTGCGCGCGTGCGGTCGCCTCTGTCCCGTGGGCTGGCACCCACCGCTAATCTCTGTTGCCCCTCCGGGGCGCAAAGCGAGTTCGTCCATCTTAGAAATTCAGGAAATACTCAGGGATACTGATGATGTACTTGAGGTTGCAAGTCCACCGCAGCACCATCTTGATGGGCAGGCTGGCCATCATCAGCAGCAGGTTGGCCATCACCATGTAGCGGATGAAGCCCATCCGCACGAAAAACTTGCGAAAGATCGTGGCCGCCATCAAGGGCGGCAGGAAAATCAGGTAAGCCGCCACGGCAATGATGCCGGGTAATTCACGCAGCACAATATAGCCCAGTTGGGCGAGCGTACCGCTCCCTTCCGCCGCCCGTGGCATACTGCGGCCGAGCCACTTGATCCAAAAGTATTGTGAGAGATCGACATTGCTGAGCGGCAGCACCTTGTGTACGTCCCATGGTTCGAAGGGGCCAAAAAAGTTCCAGTTCGGCCCGCGCAAGAACGTGCCCAGCACGATCAACACGATCCACAGCTCCAGAAAGCCGATTTGAAACACAAGATAGCTGAACTTGCGCTGCTCGATCGTGAAGTAACCGTTGCCCGCGCGGTTGAAATCAAGGAACGGTATCGCCATCAAGCCGACCAGCACGACGCTGGGCAGCACCACGCCGGCATACCAGGGGTCGAAATAGACGAGCATCTCTTGCAGGCCGAGAAAGTACCAAGGGGCCTTGGAGGGATTGGGCGTCTTGACGCTGCTGGCCGGATCTTCCAGCGGCGCTTGCAGGGCGATGCCCCACACCAAGAGCACGGCCGTCAGCGCCACCATGCAGATCAGCTCGGTGTAGACCAGGTCGGGCCAGACGAGCACTTTTTCGTCATCGAGCTTTTCCAGCGGCGGCAACCCTTGGCGAATGCGGTCGTCGTTTTGCACCGCCTTATAGCCGGCCAGCCAGGTGAAAAAGCCGAGCAAGAACACCAGGCCGACGATCGGCACGTTGTCGGGCTTCTGCACGATCGCCGCGAACGTGGGATCGGTCATCGACAGGCCCATCGTCAGCAGAGCCAAGTTGAAGCCCGACCAGGCCACAATCGGCCTGGTGAAAAAACTACGGAACCAGAACAAAACGCTCAGCGCGACGAGCGAGCCGACCGTGAGCTGGACGGGACCCGAGTTGTTGTTGACCAGCGCCTTGACGGAATCCGGAAGCATGGGCGGCCAACCGATCATCGTGAACGGCGCCAGAATGAAGAAAACGGTGCCGACCAGCAGCCACAACAGCACGTTGGTGAAGGGAACGACGCCCGCGATGCGGAAGTACGTCACCGGCCCCTTGCGCCACAGCATCAGCGCCGTCATCCAGTTCATCGCGCACAGCAGCAGGTAGTAGAGGCCAAGCCCGGTGGCGATGTCGCGAATGAAGGTTGCGGAGCCGTGCATGCGGCGAGCTAGTGGTTAGTGGATAGTGGTTAGTGGTTAGTGGTTAGCGACCAGCGGAATCCAAAATCGAAAATCGAAAATCCTACAAGGGGCCGCTGATGCCGCCGTCTTTGCGCACCCGCCAAAAGTGGATCGCGATCAACAGCGAGGCGGCCAGCGGAATGGCGATGCAGTGCAGCACGTAAAAGCGGTTCAGCGTCTCTTCGCCGACGAAGCGGGCGCCCAGCAGGGCGAACCGCGCGTCGGAGCCGCTGGTGATCATGTCGATGCCGCCGAGGGTGAGCAACTGCTGGCCGGGGCCCTCGTGACCCAAGAGCGGCGTGGCGCGGGCCATGTTCGAGCCGACCGTGATGGCCCAAATCGCCAACTGGTCCCACGGCAGCAGGTAGCCGGTGAATGACAGCAACAGCGTGAGCAACAGCAGGATCACGCCCACCACCCAGTTGAACTCGCGGGGTGGTTTGTAGCTGCCCGTGAGAAAGACGCGGTACATGTGCAGCCAGGTGGTGATCACCATCGCGTGCGCGCCCCAACGATGGATCTCGCGGAGGATGCCGAGGCTGGTCACGTCGCGCAGGGCAAGGATGTCGTTATAGGCCCATTCCAGCGTCGGCCGGTAGTAGAACATCAACAGCACGCCGGTGACGGTCTCGACCAGAAACAGGAAGAACGTCACGCCGCCCATGCACCAGGTGTAGCTCAGGGCGATGCCCTGTTTCTTGATCGACACCGGGTGCAAGTGCAAGAAGAAGTTGGTGAGCATCACCACGATGCGGTTGCGGCGATCGATCGGCATGGGGTGCCGAAAGACGCTTTTCCAGACCTGCGAGTTGCGAATCGATTCGCTGAGGGAAGGCATGCGGGAGGGTTCAGGGTTCAGGGTTCAGGGTTCAGGTCGTCTTCGGTTTTGGGTCTTCGGTTTTGGGCCTCGCATCTAACTAACCACTAAGCACTAACCACTGACCACTAACTACACCGGCACGTAGCAGGCCGGGTCTTTCCACTGCCCCATTTCTTCCTGGAACATCTTGCTCTTGTCGATCTCCAACTGGCCGTCGTCGGCCAGGTGAATGGCATAGCGTTCGAGCGGCCGCGGGGCGGGGCCCTCGAAGTTGATGCCGTCTTTGTAAAAGCCGCTGCCGTGGCAGGGACATTTGAACTTCTGCTCGCCTTCCAGCCAGTTGGGCGTGCAGCCCAAGTGAGTGCAAACCGTCCGCAGGGCGTAGATTTCCATTTGGCCCTGGTATTCGGCCTTCACCACCCAAACGCCGAACTGGGCCTTGAACTTTTCTTCCACCATGCCGGGAGCGAAGTCGCTGGGAAAACCAACCTTGAACTTGCTGGGCGGCTCGATCAGCACGTTGGGAAACATGAACCGTGCCGTGCCGAGCGTCCACAGGCCGACGGTGGCGGTGAGAGAGGTGAACCCCACGCCGAGAAACGAGCCGAGGGCAAATCCCAGGAAAAAGCGGCGGCTTTCGTCCGTTGCGGCCGCCGCTTCTTTCGGCTTCGGCCGGGCGTAGTCGGGCTTGGCGGGCATCGGCGGCACAGCCCCCTTGGCCTTCTTGGCCTCCGGCTCGGGCTTGACTTTGGCTGCCGCCTCGGCCTTGCTGAGGGGGCCCGGCTTATGCTGGGCACGCGCGGCGGCCAAGATGCTGGCCGTGCTTTTGCCCCCGCTGATGGCCGGTTTTGCCACTTTCGCCGTGGCCGTTTCAGCTTTGGCAGCCGCCGGTCTTGCCGCCGGCTTGGCTGCTGGAGGAGCTTTGGCCGCGGGCTTCGGCGCAGCCGCCTTACCTTCGCGGGCCTGCTTCAAGATTTCAGACACGCTGGGCCGAGCACCGGCAGCCGCCGGCTTCGGCTTGGCGGCGGGCGCAGGAGCTGCTTCAGCCGGAATGAGAGCCGGCGATTCCGCAGCTTCGGCGGGCAGCGCAGCTTCGGCCGCAGCCGTTTCAGCGACCGGAGCTGGGGGAGCTGTTGCGGCCGACTCGCCCTTGCCGTCGGCCTTGCGCGCGGCGGCCAGGATCTCAGCCACCGACATCTTTTTTTTCTCAGCCATGATGGGGTTGCTAATTCGTATCGGCCAACGCGGGCGGTAAAGCCGGCGCTGCGCGTAATGCCAGCGGTCAGCCCCGGCCAGGGATTGTGACAAATTTCACAAAGTCGGCCCCAATGGTTTTAACGTTCGTCGGTCGCTTGTCAACCGCCCTTCGGCAGAATGAGCCGTGGGCCAGCAAAAGCGGCGCGGGCGCCTTTAAGATCAGGTCAACATACCGCGCCGAGGCCGGCAGGAAAATCCCCTCTTGCAAATTGAAGTAGCCCGCTTGCTCCGCAAGCGGAGCGGCGCGGGCTTTAGATCGATCTTCGCGACGCAAGGTCATGCGACGCAGACGGCGGGCTGAGCCGCCTCGCGCCAGGCATTCTGCTCCTGCCGCAGCCGCTCATGCACTTCCTGACGATGCACGGGAATCTCGCTCGGCCCCTCGAATCCCAGTTTGACCTTGTCGCCGCGGACTTCGAGGACGGTCACGGTCATTGTTCCGCCGATCACGATCTGCTCGCCGCGGGTGCGGGAAAGAACTAACATGCTGGCGCTCCTTCTAAAAAGTGACAGATTGCCCGACTCATCCGATGCGCCTTGCCAGACGTGCTGGTGAGGACGACCGCCCGCTCGTGAGCAAATCACCGGAAGCGCAACAAAAAACCCCGCCGCCCGTCTCCAGGCTTGGCAGGGCCGTCAGAACCCTATTGCGACATGTCCACCGTGAACGCAAGACGCAAATTAGAGTGTCTGCCCCTTCCCGTCAAGAGCGGTTTTTTCGGCCCGGCTACGATTGGGCCCGTTGTCCATCCAGGCAAGCTGGGCCGGATCTTGCCGGTGTGGTAGGCTGGACCACGTACCGCGAACCAGTGGCTAGTGGTTCGTGGAGGGGTCTTTGGTTTTTGGTCTTTGGTTTTTGGTCTTGGGCCGAAGCCCCAAAGACCTAACCCGGATGATTCACCGGCCCCCGAACTTGGCGCGCAGACTGCGCGAACACCAACCCGAAGCGCAAGCGAGCTAAGTCCTTT
>Ga0307374_10000508_pt1 | contig 74637 bp, 73 predicted proteins | sample OX3MG_FD_202532 | JGI IMG/M metagenome (GOLD analysis project Ga0307374, IMG submission 202532) | Soil microbial communities from Risofladan, Vaasa, Finland - OX-3 | ecosystem: Environmental > Terrestrial > Soil > Coastal area > Acid sulfate soil | place: Finland: Risofladan, Vaasa | collected... | reverse complement strand
GAGCGAAGTCGCCAGAGGGAGGAGGCCCGGCGCCAGCACCGAGATGTACAGAACCCCTGAGAGCGCGCTGATCCCGGCGGTCAGGTAATAGTCGACGAGGATGAACATCCCACCGAGCATCCCGACAAACGGGTGGAGCGCCTGTGATGAAACGTTGACCACTCCGCCGCCCTCTGGGTAACGCCAGGTCACCTCGGCGTACTTCGCGCATAGAAGAATGAAGACGAACAGCGTCATCAGGACGAAGATCGCCGAGCGGGTGCCGAACCGGTCGTGCAGGATCTCCGGCACGTAATAGATGGACGTGCCGATGTCGGCGAACACGACCGCCCAGCACAGGAAGGCCCCGAGGTTCCCACCGCGGACCTTGATCCGTCGGCGTGCCCGTGAGCCGGATTCGATCACTCGCTGGGCTCGCTGCGCTTTTCCGAGAGGTACCGCCGCACGCTCTCGACCTCGGCGCGGAGCTTGCTTACCGCCCGACGCGCCTCCTTGTCGTCGAGCTCCATGTAATTGACGGCGGCGAGATAGATCTCGGCCCGCTCGAGCTGCCGGATGGCTGCGCGCAGGACGTGACGGCGCTCGTTCGCAGTCCTCGTGTCGGGCATCTGCACGATCGCGTTGCGCATCGTTCCAAGCTAGGAGGGCGGCCGTAGGGTCTCCGTGGGGGTGGCCGCCACATCCATATGGATGTCGTATGGATGAGCCCTCGATCATTTACCCTCGGGTGCGATGGGCCCAGAAGCGGTAGCGCGCAGGGGCAGGCGACCCGGCGACCTGCGAGTCGTGGTGAGGCGGCCGGCCAAATTGCCGCGCACCCTCGGGGCACCGGCTCTGTTCGCAGCCTGCTACGGCAATGTCGGCTCGAGCATTTACTACGCGCTGGGCGTCACCGCCGCCTTCGCGCTCGGGCTCACCCCGCTCGCGCTGATCCTGGCCGGTTTGATCTTCGTCAGCACGGCTCTGAACTATGCCGAGGGGACGGCCGCCCTTCCCCACGCCGGTGGCAGCTCGAGCTTCGCCCGCAGGGCCTTCAACGGTCCGGTCGGGTTCCTGGTGGGCTGGGTCCAGCTCCTGAACTACACCGCGACGGTGTCGATCTCCTCGTATTTCGCCATCAGCTACCTGGGCGTGTTCGGCAGGTACGTGCCGCTCTTCGGCCTGCTGAAGCAGAACGACGCGTGGCATGTCGGCGCGACCGTCGTTTTGATCGCGTTCCTCGTCGGGGTCAACATCATCGGGATCCAGGAGTCGAGCGTGCTGAACCTCGTGCTTGCGGTCGCCGACCTGGTGACCCAGCTCGTCCTGGTCGTGCTGGGCGTGCTGCTGCTGGTGAACATCCAGCGCGTGATCAGCAACGTCCACCTCGGCATCGCGCCCACGTGGGGCAACTTCCTGGCCAGCGTCTCCATCGCGATGGTCACCTATACGGGCATCGAGACCATCTCCAACATGTCCGAAGAGGCGAAGAACCCAGGGCGCAGCGTGCCTCGAGCGACCTTCGCGGTGATCGCTGCGGTGCTGTTCGTGTCCGCGTTCCTGCCCACCATCGGCATGAGCGTCTTTCCCGTTCACCTCGGCGCCGGCGGCGCGTACACGACCGACCTGGCGACGACATGGAAGGACAACCCCGTGGCCGGGATCGTGACGGGATTCGCAGTGGTCTCGCAGCCACTGGCGTTCTGGTCCGGGATCTGGGTCGGCATCCTGGCCTTCACGATCCTGGTCATCGCCACCAATGCCGGCTTGATCGGCATCTCGAGGCTCAGCTACTCGCTGGCCGTGGTCGACCTTCTGCCCAGCCGGTTCGCCCAGCTGCACTCGAAGTTCAAGACGCCGTACTTCTCCATCTTCGTTTTCGGGGTCGCCGCGGCGATCCTCGTCCTGCCCGGGATCGTGGTCAGCGGCCACGAGATCGACCTACTCGGCGCTGTCTACTCGTTGGCGGCCACCTTCGCGTTCTGCTCCGCGCACCTCTCGGTGATGCGCTTGAGATTCATCGAGCCGGCGCTGCATCGGCCCTATCGCATGCCGGGGAACATTCGCTTCGGCCGCGACAGCATCCCGGTGATCTCGCTGGTCGGAGCCCTCGCCATCGGCACCGTGTTCACCCAGCTCATGTCGCAGAACATCTCCAACTCCACTTTCATATATCTCGGCTGGCTGGTCCTGGGCGGGATCACCTTTGTGCTCTACCGCCGCCATCGGCATCAACCCCTTTGGGAACCGCTCGAGGTGCCTCCGCCACACGACCGCGACGTGGAGAGAGTGCCGTTCGAGCCGCTGCCCCGAAGCGCGCGTTACCGGCTGGGAAGGCGAGAGCGCATCGCCGCGCATGTCGCGACGGCCCCCGCCACGCACGAAGGCCACCGTCCCGGCTGGCAGCTGGAGCTGGAGCTGTTCTTCGCGCGGCACGGAGCAGTGCGCGGAGTGCTGATCGTGCTGGTCTTCGCCGCTACGAGCGGGCTGGCGGTTTTCGTCGACCTCTCCAGGTACGACCCGTTCGGCCCGGGACTGGGATGGTCGCCGGGCCTGGTCGTGGTGGCGTTCGTGGCCGCCTATCTGCTCAACCGGAGCCACGCCGAGCAGTAGACGAGCTCAGGCCTCGAGGCGGTACCCGACACCCGGCTCGTTGACGATGAAACGCGGGTTGGCGGGATCGTCGCCGAGCTTCTTGCGAATCTGGGCCACGACGTACCGGGTGTTGTACTTGTCTCCCACCGCGTAGTCGCCCCACACCTGGCGGAGCAGCGTGGTGTGGGTCACCGGCCGTCCCGCGTGCAGGGCCAGGTAGCGTAGGAGCTCGTACTCGGTCGGCGTCAGGTGGATCGCTCGACCTTCGACCGACACGAGCCGGCGGGCGAGGTCGAGCTCCAGGTCGCCGAACCGCAGAACGGGTTGGCCTGACGGCACGTCTGCCTGTCTTCGCAACACAGCTCGAATTCGCGCCACCAGCTCTTCCGTGCCAAATGGTTTGACCAGGTAGTCATCCGCGCCCGAGTCGAGCGCTCTCACCTTGTCCTTCTCCCCCGGCATCACACTGACCACGATGACGCCCGCGCGCGTCATGGGCCGCAGGGCCCTCAGGGTGGCGAACCCGTCCATGCCCGGCAGGCCGAGGTCAAGGAGGACCACGTCCGGGCGCCAGCTCGCGGTCTCGCGAAGCGCATCCTCTCCGGTCCCCACCGCTTTAACGTCGAAGTCGTGGTAGCGCAAGCCTGTTCGCAGCGCGCGCTGCATCTCCACCTCGTCGTCGACGACAAGGACGCGGCCGCTCACTTTTCGGCCGGCACTCGCGCCAGCGGCAGGGTGAACGTGAAGCGCGGCCCGCGCCTGCGGTTCTCCACTCGTATGGCGCCGCCGTGAGCCTCGACCACGCGCTTGCAGATCGCGAGGCCGAGCCCGCTGCCGCGAGCACGGCGCGTCCAGAACGTGTCGAATACACGGTCCAGGTCGGCCGGCGCGATGGGTGGCCCCTGGTTCTCGACCCAGGCCTCCAGGAGCTCGTCCCTGGCGACTGCCCCCACCTCGACAGCGCCGCCCGGCGTCGCCCACTCGACGGCGTTTTCGAGCAGGTTGGACACGACTCGTCCCACCTGCAGCTCGTCGACCTCTACCGGCGGAAGGTCGTCGGGGATCTCCAGGGCGACTTCGTGGCCCTTCAGCTCGGTCCGCAGCCGCCGCATCGCCACGCCGACCAGGTCGGCGAAGCTGTGAGACTCCTTGTCGAGGGCGACGCCCGCCTCGAGGCGGGAGAGCGCCAGCATGTCGCCGACCATGTGGTCGAGGCGCGCCGCCTGGCGGTCGAGATCGATGAGGAGCTCACGTTGGTCGGGCTGCAGCCCAGCCTGGGGCGCCGTCAAAGCCGTGAGGCCGGTCCGCAGCGATGCGATCGGGCTCTTGAGCTCGTGCGACAGCGACGAGAGGATCGCCGCCTTCAGGCGGTCGGACGACTCGAACCCGCGGGCGCGCTCGGCCTCGAGCGCGGCGCGGCGGCGGTCGAGCAGGAGCCCGGCGAGGCCGATCAGGGCCGCCAGCGTTTGCAGCTCGCCCTCGTCCTGGTGGTCTTGATCGAGCGCGATCAGCACCACGCCGCTCGTCATCGGCAGGTATGCGTTGGAATCGACCCTCGTGTGAGTTCGCATGACCTTGACCGCGCCTTCCGCGATTGCTATGCCGATGGACCTTCCGTTCTCGTATGACCACAAGGCCTGGCTCACCTCGTCGGCCGTCGGACGGCTTCCCGCGAGCGGGACCGGCTGGCCGAAATCAACCGCGATGACCGCAAAGCGATCGACGCACCACAACCTCTCGGCACGCTCGCACACCATGGAAAGCGAGGTGCTGACCTCGGGAACGCGCAAGGCGGCAGTCGCCAGCTCATAGAGGGAGCGTGAATCGGCCGCGAGCGCCTCGGCGGCCGATTGGGCCCGGCGCAGCGAGGCGGCGAGATGGCTGGTCACGAGGGCGACCGCGAGCAGGACCACGAGCTCGAGCAGCTCGGCCGGCCCGCGCACGGCGAACGTCCCGACCGGGGGGACGAAGAAGTAGTCGTACAGGAGAAAGGCCGCGACGCTTCCCGCGACCGCCGGACCTCTGCCCCACCTGGCGCCGAGCCACAGCACCAGCAACAGGTAGACGGCGGACAGCCCCGAGGCGCTGGTGCGCGACGTCAGCAGGCCGATGAGCGCCGTGACCGCGGCGGCGCCGCCGATCGCGACCGCGTAGGGCGCCAAGCGCCGCGTCATGCGCGTCATCGTACGCACCGCGCCGCGCGCCGGCTCCCGGGCTAGGCCCCGGCGCCGGCGATTTCGAGCTCCCTTGCCCGGTTGGCGTACCCCGGGTGGGACGGGTGCGCCACGCGGTACCACGCCAGCGTGTCGGCGAGGGCGTCCTCAAGCGCGGAGGGCTCGAAGCCCAGCTCGTGACGAGCCCGGTCCAGGACATACCCGGCCGAGCGCTTGGGGTCGGGCCCGTACGGGCTTGCCCCCTCGGGCAGCTCCGCGAATGGGACAGGGTGCATGCTCGCCGGCACCCCCATCGCCATGGCGATCCCCTCGATCAGGTCGCGCAGGCTCACGCCGTCGAAGGCTGCGTTGTACGCCTTACGGGTCGCGTCCTTACGAAGGTCGCAGGCCAGCGCGCATGCGAACCCGATGTCCTTGACCCACGCCAGGCCTGCCTGCCGCTCGTAAGACTCGGCCGGGACGAGCAGCGGCCCCCCGTCTGCAACCCGCTGGATGTAGGCGGCGATGCGCAGCGTGTGGTCGGCCTGACCGAACACCGCCGGGGGCCGGATGACCGTCCACGGAAATCGCTCCGTCCGCGCGAGCATCGTCTCGCACCATCGCTTGCCTCCAAAGTAGTCAAGGCCATCCGGCGGATCTCCGGTCAAGGGCACGAAGTCCTCCTCTCGCGCCGGTTTCCCACCGAGGTCGGGGTAGACCCCCGTCGAGACGAAAACGTACCGCTCGCCCTTGAACAACCGAGCGATCGACAGCACCTCGGCAGGTTGATAGCACGCGAGGTCGAGGACAACGTCAGGCTGGACCTGTGACAGCTCGCGTTCGAGCTGCGCTTCGTCGGTGCGGTCGAAGGCCACGTAGCTCGTGAAGGTGCCGTAGGGGCTATCCTGCCTGCCCGCCGCCACCGTCTCGACCCCGCGACGCATCAGCTCCTTGCAAGCCGCGACTCCGACGAAGCCGGCCCCCCCGAGCACGAGCACGCGCGTCACGGCCGGCTATCCGAGGTCGCGCGCCGCAGACTCCACGTCGACGTCGTCGATGTCGCGGAGCCGCGTGGCGAGCTCATTTGCCATCGCCACAGAGCGATGCCGGCCGCCAGTGCAGCCGAATGCGACCACGAGCTGAGAGCGCCCATGGGTGCGGTAATGAGGGATTGCGGCACGCAGGGTCTTTTCGAGGTTGTCGAGCAGCTCCTGCGCGGCGGGCTGGTTGACGACATAATCGCGCACCCTCGAGTCGCGCCCGTCCAGCGGACGCAGCTCGTCGACCCAGTAAGGGTTGTCGAGCAGCCGCACGTCGACGACCCAAGACGCGCCGTCCGGGAGGCCGTTCTTGTAACCAAAGGCGAGGCAGGTGACAAGGAGCCGCTCGCGCGAGCGCAGCTGCCCCGCGAGCTCACGCAGTTCTGCCGTGTCGACGCGGTGATGGGCCCGGTCGTGGCTGCCGCCGGCGCGCCCATCCGCAGCGCCGACATGCACCAGGACGTACCGGATGCCCTGGCGATCGGCGTCCTTGAGCAGCTCGACCGTATCGCCGCGAAGCGGTAGGACGGCGTCGGCCCCCTCCCACTCCGACAGCCAGCGTGCGAGCTGGAAGCCGGCGTCAAGAAAGATCCCCACGGCCTCGTCGAGCTGCAGCTCGCTCGGCCCTCCGACCATGACCAGCGTCACAGGGTTTCCTTGAGACGCCTGGCGAGACGCTCTGGCACGCCGAGCTTGACGATCTCGTCGACCGGCGCTTCGCGGATGGCCTGCACCGAGCCGAAGTGTCGCAGGAGGGCCCGCTTGCGCGCAGGGCCGATTCCCTCGATCGAGTCGAGCGGTGAGGTCAGCGCTTTGCGCGAGCGGACCTTGCGGTGGTGCGTGATGGCGAAACGGTGCGCCTCGTCTCGGATCCGCTGCACCAAGAACATGCCTGGCGAGCTGCGCTCCTGCACGATCGGATCGGTCCGCCCCGGCGCGAAGATCTCCTCGCGCTCCTTCGCCAGGGCGAAGGTCGGGATGTCCGCGTATCCGGCCGACTCCAGGACCTCGAGCGCGGCGCTGAGCTGGCCCTTGCCGCCGTCGATGAGGATGAGGTCGGGGCGGCTCGTGAACGAGCGGTCGCCCACCACATCGGCCTCCTCGCGCCTCTGTGCCGACTCCAACCGCTCCAGCCGCCGCCTGAGCACCTCCTGCAGCATCGCGAAGTCGTTGGGCCCAGAGACGAACTTGATCCGGAAGTGGCGGTAGTGGTCATTGCGCGGCCTTCCGTCCTCGAAGACGACCATCGCACCGACCGCCGAGTCGCCCTGGATGTTGGAGATGTCGTAGCACTCGATCCGCTTCGGAGGAGTCTCCAGGTCGAGCGCCTCGGCGAGAGCGCCGAGCATCGGCTCGGTGCGGCTGCGATCGTAGTCGGCCTGGATCCGAAGCTGCTGCAGCTCTTGTGTAGCCGTCTCCGCCAGCTGCGTCACCAGGGCGCGCTTGCGGCCGCGTTGCGGGACCTCGATCGTCACGGGGCCGTTGCGCCTCTGGCCGAGCCACCCGGAGATCAGGTCCGGTTCGTCAACCTGCCCCGGGAGGATCACCGAACGCGGCACGTGGGTGGCGCTCGAGTAGTACTGAAGGACGAAGCCGCGAAGCAGCTCCGCCTCGTCCACGTCGCCCGCTCCGTCCAGCGGGTGGCCGTCGTGACCGACCATCTTGCCCTGCCGGACGTACGCGACCTCGACAAATACGTCGTTTCCATTTCGCGCGTACGCGACGATGTCCTGATCGTCCCGGCCGTGCGTGAGGACCTTCTGCCGGTCCGCGATGCGCTCGATGGACTGCAGCTGGTCTCGGTACCGCGCCGCGTTCTCGAAGTCGAGCCTGTTCGCCGAGACCGTCATCTTGTCCTTGAGCGCGCGCACGAGCGCGTCCGACCGCCCTTCCATGAACAGCGCCACCTCGTTGATGCGCGCCTTGTAGTCCTCAGGGCTGATTCGCCTCTCGCATGGCCCTGGGCAGCGTTTGATGTGGAAATCGAGACACACCTTGCCCTGTTTGAAGATCTCGTCCGAGCACGTGCGGAACGGCAGGAGCTGGCGGATCGACTTCACCGTCCCACGCAGCGACTGGGCCGACGTGTAAGGCCCAAAGTACATCGCGCCGTCGTTCTGCACCCGGCGCGAGTAGTGCACCCGCGGGAACTCTTCGGTGACCGGCAGCTTCAAGTACAGGTAGTTCTTGTCGTCCTTCAGGCGGATGTTGAATCGAGGCCGGTAGTTCTTGATCAGGTTGCACTCGAGCACGAGCGCCTCGACCTCGTTCGCGGTCGTTACGAACTCGAAGTCGTTGGCTTTTCGGATCAGCTCCGATACGCGAGCGGTCACCGCATTGCCGGGATTGAAGTAGGACCTCAGGCGGTCGCGCAGCCGCAGCGCCTTCCCGACGTAGATGACCTGGCTCCTGTTGTCGCGGAACAGGTATACGCCCGGACTGTCGGGCACAGCCTGCAGCCTTCGCTTGATCGTCTCCTCGAGGGGTACCGCCACCTGCCTCGATTGTATGGAGGGCCGGCGGTCGCTCGCCTGCTTCTGCTGGTCCATGCCCGTGTAGATAGACTGGCGCCGTGAGCACGCCTCCGAGCGAGCTGCCCGGGCCGCCGCCTCCGGCACAGCCGTCCGCTTCGCCGACCCAGATCGCGGGACAGCAGGTCGTGCCGAGCACGACCGTGCCACACGTCCCGGGGGTCCCCGCTTACACGCCGGCGGCCAGCCGGACCAACAGCCTGGCGATCATCAGCCTGGTGGCCGGCATCGGATCCATCCCTGCGCACATCGTGCCCGGTGTCGGTGGTTTCACCGTCGCCCTGGTCGCGATCGTGACCGGGTACATGGCCCGCCAGCAGATCAGGGCGTCGGGTGAGCAGGGCATGGGCATGGCCACGGCCGGGATGGTGATCGGGATCATCCACCTCGCGCTGCTGGGCCTGCTGATCCTGTTCCTGGTCTTCCTGATCTTCGTGTTGGGCGCGACCCTGTTCGGATTGTCCCGCCCTCACTAGCCCCGGAACGCCGGGGCGCGGCGCGTCTAGAAGTGGATGCCGCGCAAGAGGTAGGCCATCGCCGCCGCCTCGACCGAGATCTCCTCCTCGGGCTTCTCCGTGTGCTCCCCGTCTTTCGGGGCGGTGTCGCCAAAGACGTGATACGCGCCGGTCATGACGAGCTGCAGGATGCTCGGCGCGATCGTGTTGACGGTCTCGCCGATCTTGCCCAGCCGGGTCGAGACCTCGGGTGGGCGCGTCAATATCGCGGACCCGACCATCTCTGCGGCCTCCTCGGGTGAGCTGGTCGGAAAGTTCTTGTACATGCCGGTCGGGGCGATCATCGGGGTGCGCACGAGCGGCATGTGGATGTTGGTGATGGCGACGCCGTCATCCGCGACTTCGGGGCCGACGCACCGGCTGAAAGCGGCGAGCGCCGACTTGGAGGCAACGTAGGCGCCAAAGCGCGGTGGAAACGCCTGGACGCCGATGCTCGAGATGTTGATGATGTGGCCCTGCTTGCGTTCCCGCATGCCTGGCAGCACCGCAAGCATGAGCTTGACCGCGCCGAAGTAGTTCAGCTGCATCGTGCGCTGAAAATCGTGGAAGCGATCGTAGGAGGCGCTGACCGAGCGGCGTATCGAACGGCCGGCGTTGTTGATCAGGATGTCGACGCGGCCGTGATCGGCCAGCACCTGATGGATCATCACGTCACACGCGTCCAGGTCAGAGAGGTCGGTCGGGTAGACGACGGCGGAGCCGCCGCCGGCCTCGATCTCCTGCTTTAGCGTTTCGAGCTTGTCGCGCGTTCGAGACACCAGGATCACGAGCGCGCCATGCCGGCCCAGCAGCTCGGCGGTCGCCCGACCGATGCCGCTCGAGGCTCCGGTCACGAGCGCCACCTTGCCCAGCAGAGCGTTTCGCAGGTTCTGCTCGGTCAGAGACTCGGGGTCCAGGCGCCGCTCCCAGTAATCCCACACCTTCCACGCGTAGGTGTGAAGCGGCGGGCACGCGATGCCAGTGCCCTCCAGCGCCTCGACCGTGTTTTCGCACGTGAACCGCGCACGGTTGGATACGTAGCGGAGGGCCGCCTCCGGAATCCGCACGTTTTCGAGCAGGCGGCGCTTCAAAGTCTGGGCGACATCCCAGTGCTGCAGCATCGCCGTGGCGCCGGCGGGTAGCATCGCGCCGGCCCGGCTGTCGACGCGCAGGGTGAACTGCGGCGCGTGGGCCGCTCTGCAGAACGTGTTGGTCACGTCGCCCAGGCTCCGCGCTGCGGGATCGGTCAGGTGGAAGGTCATGCCGTCCAGGCCTTCGCGGTGACCGATCGAATCAAGGGCCCGGGCGACGAAGTCGACCGGCACGACATTGATCTGGCCGCCCTCGAATCCGATGAGCGGCACCCACGGCGGGATCGCGTTGCGCAGTCGCTGGATGAGCTTGAACGCGTAGTAAGGCCCGTCGATGCGATCGGCCTCGCCGTCTGCCGACGATCCGATCACCAGACCCGGACGGTAGATGCGAAAGCGCAGCGTCGACTCGCGGACGATCTTCTCGGCTTCGTACTTGGTGCGGTAGTAAGCGTGATCGAGGACCTGTCCTTCGGCGAACATGCCCTCCGTAAACTTGCCTTTCCACCCACCACCCGCAATAGCGATCGAGCTGACGTGGTGGAGGCGCGCTCCGACCTTGCGCGCAAGCTCGACGACGTTGCGAGTGCCCACGACGTTGGCGCGCTCATTCGACTGCTCGGTCGCCTCAAGGTCGTAGACCGCGGCCAGGTGGTAGAAGTCGGCGCCTTTAAGACGCGCCGCATCGGCTGCGGAAAGCCCAAGCCCCGACGCCGTGATATCGCCCGTCATCGGCCGCAGCCGGTCGCCCGCGCCCAGCGAATCGACCAGGGCCTCGAGCCTCTCGCGCGACCCCGGCCGCACCAGCACGAAGGTGAGCCCCTCCCGGCGCGCCAGCTCGCGTAGCAGGTGTCGGCCGATGAACCCGGTGCCGCCGGTAACCAATCGGACCATCGACCGAACTCTAGTCTTCCCCAGGCTCCGGCAATCTGCCCGGAGGGTTCAACCGCCGGCCGAACCTTCAGCCGCCGCAGCGGCCGGCTCCTTCGCGGGGATCGTCAGCAGCGGGAACACGGCTGCCAGGAGCGCCGCGCCTGCTGCTACCCAGAGGGCCCCATCGAGCGACCAGCCGAGCAGGGGCCCCGCGAGCCCTGATCCGATTGGACTGCCGACGGAGTTCAAGGCCATCGAGACGGCGAACGCCCTGCCGAACCATGCGGGGTCGGTCCGTCTCTGCCGCAACGTGAAGAGCCCGATGTCGAAAGGCCCGTTGGCGACGCCGTAAAGGGCGACGGCCGCGGCGACCACGACGATGCTGCCCGCGAACGGAAGTATCGCGGTGGCCACCGCTCCGACCAGGATGCCGCCCACGATCATCTGCCGCTCACGGCCGTCGCTGGAGAAGCGCCCGGCCACCAGGGCCGAAGCCAGGCCGGCCGCGCCCATGCCGCCCCAGATGAAGCCGACGGTGGTCGCCCCCAAGTGGAGACGATTCAGCACCAGCACAGGCACCGCGATCGCCAGCACCCCGTTGCCGAGGTTGTACATGCTGAGGGTCAGCGCCAGACCTCGCAGCGCCGGATTGCGAACCGTGTAGACGAGCCCAGCCCAGGCGTTGGCCATCACGGATCCCACCGGCGCCGCGCTGTTGCGCGGGTCAGGCAGCCGAAGCATGACGGCGGCCGCCGCCACGTAGACCGCGCCCGAGATCGCCAGGGCCCACTCCCCTCCCAACCAGCCGACCAGGATCCCCGCCAGCGGAGAGGCCAGGAGGGTGGCCGCGACGTGCCCGCTGCTGTCGAGCCCGTTTGCCCTTTCCCACAGATGTCGCGGTGCGAGGATCGGGAACAGCGAACGAGCCCCTGCCCAGCTCAACGGGTTCGTGAGGGAGGCGACGGCGACTATGACCAGCAGCAGCGGCGCGGGCAGCAGGTGCATGGCGGACAACGCGGCGATCAGGCCGAGGGCGGCGGCCGCCACCGAATAGTCGAGGACGACCAGGCGGGCCCGGCCGAAACGGTCGAGAAGCGCCCCGGCAAGCGGCGACACGACCACGCCCGGCAGGGCGGCCATGAACGCGGTGAGACCCGCCAGCTGCGGTGAGTGGTAGCGCTCCAGGACGAAAAGGACCAGCGCCACGAACAGCATTGAGGCGGCCATGCGCCCGAGCAGGAGGCCCGTGTAAAGGCGGGTGAACCCGGGCACGCGCAGCAACGCGCCGTAGGTCGACCCGGGTCGGGCTTTCAGCGGAGCGACGGAATCAGGCCGGCCCGGCGACCGCGACCTTGGCTCGCTTCGTCCGTCCGGCCCCGTTCGCGCGCGCCGGAGCGCGGCCGGCTCGGGCGAGCGGTTGCTTGAGGTAGTGACCGGTGGCGGAGGCCGGGTTGGAGGCAAGCTGCTCGGGGGTGCCCTCGGCGATCACGTAACCGCCTTTTTCGCCGCCCTCGGGACCGAGGTCGATGAGCCAGTCGGCCGTCTTCAGCACGTCGAGGTTGTGCTCGATGACGACGACCGTGTTCCCGTGGTCGACCAGGCGGTGCAGCACGGCCAGCAGCCTTTCGACGTCGGCGTAGTGCAGACCCGTGGTCGGCTCATCGAGGAGGTAGAGGGTGCGGCCCGTGTCGCGGCGCGACAGCTCGGCGGACAGCTTCACCCGCTGCGCCTCGCCGCCCGACAGCTGAGTCGCAGGCTGGCCGAGCCGGATGTAACCAAGACCGACGTCGTGCAGGGTGCGGAGCTTGGTCTTGATGGCGGGGACGTTCTCGAACACCTCGAGCGCCTCGTCCACCGTCATCTCGAGCACGTCCGAGATCGAGTGGCCGCGGAACTTGACCTCCTGGACCTCCCGCGAGTAGCGGGTGCCGTGGCACACCTCGCAGGGCACGTACACGTCAGGCAGGAAGTGCATCTCGATCTGGATGATGCCGTCGCCCTGGCACGCCTCACATCTGCCGCCGCGCACGTTGAAGCTGAAACGCCCAGGCTTGTAGCCGCGCATCTTGGCCTCGGGCAGGCTGGCGAACAGGTCGCGCATGTAGGTGAACATCCCGGTGTACGTGGCCGGGTTGCTTCGAGGTGTGCGGCCGATCGGCGACTGGTCGATGTCGATCGCCTTGTCCAGGTGCTCCAGCCCTTCGATCGAATCGTGCGGCCCGGGACGTTCCTTCGAGCGGTAGAAATGCTGCGCCACCTTCCGGCTCAGGATGTCGGTGACAAGCGAGGACTTGCCCGACCCGCTGACACCGGACACGGCAACGAACGTCCCCAAAGGGATCGTGACGTCGAGGTTCTTGAGGTTGTTGGCCCGCCCGCCGCGGACTACCAGGTTCTTGCCGTTGCCGGCCCGCCTCTGGGGCGGGACCGGTATCTCGCGGTCGCCGCGAAGAAAGGCCGCGGTGAGCGAGTTCGGGTCGCGCAGCACCTGCTCGACGGTCCCCGCCGCGATGATCTGGCCGCCATGCTCCCCGGCGGCCGGCCCGATGTCGACCATGTAGTCGGCCGACCGGATCGTCTCCTCGTCGTGCTCCACGACGATCAGCGTGTTCCCGAGGTCGCGCAGCCGCAGCAGCGTGTTGATCAGCCGCCGGTTGTCGCGCTGGTGCAGGCCGATCGAAGGCTCGTCGAGGATGTACAGGACGCCCATGAGCTTCGAACCGATCTGCGTCGCCAGCCGGATGCGCTGCGACTCGCCGCCCGACAGCGTGTTGGCGGCGCGGTTGATGGTCAGGTACTCGAGACCCACGTCGATCATGAACTGCAGCCGCTCACGGATCTCCTTGAGCACGCCACGCGCGATGAGCTGCTCGCGATCCGTCAGCTCGAGTGCGTCGAAAAAGCTGATCGCGGTGCTGACGGCAAGCGCGCAAACCTCCGCGATGTTGTGGCCGGCGACGGTGACCGCGAGCGACTCGGGCTTGAGCCGGCGACCCTTGCAGGCCGGGCATGGCTTGTCCGACATGTAGCGCTCGAGCTCGGTCTTCAAGTACTCGGACTGCGTCTCCTCGTACCTGCGCTGGAGGTTGGCGATCACGCCTTCGAAAGGCGCCTCGTACCACCGCGAATGGCCGTACTGGTTCTTATATCCGAAGCGGATCTTCTTCTCACCGGTGCCGTTGAGCAACATGTCGCGCTGCGACTTGTTGAGCTTCGACCATGGTTTGTCCATGTCGATTCCGAAGTACTTGCTGACCGACTCCAGCAGCTCGGGATAGAAGAACTGCGAGCGGCTCCAGGCCGCGATCGCGCCTTCGCGCAGTGACAGCAAGGGGTCGGGCACCACCAGGTCGCCGTCGACCACCAGCTGGAATCCGATGCCGGTGCAGGTGGCGCAGGCGCCGTGCGGGTTGTTGAACGAGAAGTTGCGCGGTTCGGGCTCGGGGACGCTGGTTCCGTCGTAAGGGCACGCGAAGTCCTGGGACATCTGGATCTCGTCACCTTCCGAAGGCACCACGATCACCGAGCCCGCCCCCAGCCTCGCCGCCGTTTCGATCGACTCGACCAGGCGGCTGCGCTGCTCGGGGCCGACCACAATGCGGTCGACCACCACCTGGACGTCGTGCTTCTTGTTCTTGTCCATCGGGATCGTCTCGCCGATCTCGTACAGGCTGCCGTCGACTCGGACGCGGACGAACCCTGACTTGCGAACGTCATCGATCAAAGAGCGGTACTCGCCCTTGCGACCCTTGACCACCGGACCGAGCACCATGACTCGCATCCCCTTGGGCAGCTTCTCGACGTGGTCGGCCATCTGGTCGACCGTCTGCCGCTGGACCTCTCGGCCGCACACGGGGCAGTGAGGATGGCCGATCCGCGCGTAGAGGAGGCGCAGGTAGTCGTAGACCTCGGTGACCGTGCCGACGGTCGAGCGCGGGTTCTTCGACGTGCCTTTCTGATCGATCGAGATCGCCGGCGAGAGGCCTTCGATGATGTCGACGTCCGGCTTCTCCATCTGCCCGAGGAACTGCCGTGCATAGGCGGAAAGCGACTCGACGTACCGGCGCTGACCTTCCGCATAGATGGTGTCGAAGGCGAGCGATGACTTCCCGGAGCCCGAGAGGCCCGTGAACACCACGAGCTTGTCGCGCGGGATCGACAGCGTGACGTTCTTCAGGTTGTGCTCGCGCGCGCCGCGAATCGTGATCTGGTCAGTCGGCATCGGGAGTCTCGTTCATTCCTTTTCTCGTTTCACCGTAAACGTTGCGCTGGCCGTGGCGACCAGCCTGTGATCCGCACCCTCGACGCGGCACTCGGTCACTGCGGTGCGCCGGCCCGCGTGAATCACGGTTCCCCTGGCGCTCAGCGTCTCGCCGATCTTGCCCGCGGAGATGAAGTTGAGCTTGAGATCGAAGCTCATCGCACGCGTGACCCCAGGGCTCAGGGTGCGCAGCGAGCGGCCCATCGCGGAGTCGGCCAGCGTGCTGATGATCCCGCCATGGACGAAACCGGACGCGTTGGCCATATCTTCCGTAGACGTCATCTCGACCGTGGCCGAGCCCTCGGCGGTCTCGACCAACCGCAGGCCGAGCCAGTCCCACGCCCGAGACGGCGATCCAGATTGCAGACCCCCACTCTCGCTTCGCGGCACCTCCCCACGTGGGGAGGTCACTTTCCTATTCACGGCCCTGGCCTTCCGGGACGGGCATGCAGGTCGACGACGCTCGAGCCACAAGCCGGTCGCGATCGTCGACCACGTCGGCCTCGCTGAACAGGAGGGTCTGGCGCATCTCGACCACTCGACCGATGGCTCGGAGCCGACCCTCGACCACGGGCCTCAGGAAGTTGATCTTGAGCTCGATGGTGGTGTTCCACATCCCGTCGTCCTGCAGCGTGGCGAGAGACATGCCCATCGCCGCGTCTGCGATCTGCGTGATCACTCCGCCCTGGACGACGCCGCCGCCGTGGCGGTGCTGCGGGCCAGCCACGAGCTCGAGCACGACGCGGCCGGGTTCCGCCTCGACGATGCGGGCGCCGAGCGTCTCCATCCAACCCGCCGCCTGGGCCGCCAGCAGCTCCTCGGCGCGCTTGACATTCTTCATGGGCCTTTTCGCGACTTTCTCCAGTTCCGCACCATCGTTTTTTGTTTGGGCGCGGCGGCGATGGCCAGCGCCACGTCGCTGTCGTCCTCGCCGCGGGTCTCCTCGCCTGACAGCCGTTTGCGGATCAGGATGATCCGGTCGCGGACCCGCGCGGCGTCTTCGAACTGGAGCTCCTTGGAAAGCCGGCGCATTTCCTTCTCGAGGTCGCGGACGATGGCCAGGAGGTCCTCGCGCGGCACCCCGGCCCCGGCCATGAGCTCGACCGCGTCCGCCTGCAGGTCCTTCTCCTGGATCTCGAGGGCGTAGATCGCCTTTTTCACCGTCTCGGGCGTGATGCCGTGCTCGGCGTTGTACGCGATCTGCCGGTTGCGCCTGCGCTCTGTCTCGTCGAGAGCCTGGCGCATCGAATCGGTGATCTTGTCCGCGTACATGACGACATGCCCGTCGACATTGCGCGCCGCGCGGCCGATGATCTGGATGAACGAGCGGTAGGCGCGCAGGTAGCCTTCCTTGTCGGCGTCGAGGATGCCGATGAACGCGACCTCGGGCAGGTCCAGACCCTCGCGTAGCAGGTTGATCCCGACCACCACGTCGACCGCCCCCGTGCGAAGGTCGCGCAGGACCTCGATGCGTTCCATGGCGTCGAGCTCCGAATGGAGATAGCGAACCTTGACCCCGTATTCGCGCAGGTAGTCCGCAAGGTCTTCTGCGAACCGCTTGGTCAGTGTCGTCACGAGCGAGCGATGTCCGAGCTCCGTGCGCCGCTTGACCTCGGCCAGCAGGTCGTCGATCTGGCCCGCGGTGGGCCTCACCTCGACGGTCGGGTCGACCAGGCCTGTCGGCCGCACGACCATCTCCACGGTCCGCTGCGATCGCCTCATCTCGTACGGTCCTGGAGTCGCGGAAACGTACACCACGTTGTTGGCCCGCTCCTCCCACTCTTCGAAGCTCAGCGGGCGATTGTCGAAGGCACTGGGCAGCCGGAAGCCGTATTCGACGAGGGCGGCCTTGCGCGAACGGTCGCCACCGAGCATGCCACCCACCTGCGGCACCGCGACGTGCGACTCGTCGACGAAGATCACCGCATCGTCGGGGAGGAAGTCCATCAGCGTGTAGGGCGCATCGCCGGGCTGTCGACGGGTCAGATGCAAGGAGTAGTTCTCGATCCCCGCGCAGGTCCCCGTCTCGCGCATCATCTCGAGGTCGAAGTTGGTGCGCTGTCTCAGCCGCTGTGCTTCCAACAGCCGACCGTGCTCCTCGAACCACCGGCAGCGCTGGTCGAGCTCCGCCTCGATGTCGGTCATCGCGAGCCGGAGCTTGTCCGCGGGGGTCACGTAGTGCGAGGCCGGAAAGACCGTGAACTCTTGTCGCGGCCCGAGGATCTCGCCCGTCACAGCGTCGAGCTCCTGGATCCGCTCGACCACGTCGCCGAAAAACTCGACGCGGAAGACCTTCTCCTCGTTGGCGGGCACGAGGTCGACCACGTCGCCGCGGACTCGGAACCGAAGTCGCGCCAGGTCGTAATCGTTGCGCTCGTAGAGCATCTCGGTGAGCTTGCGCAGGAACACCTCGCGGCGGATCGCCTGGCCCTTCTCGACGTGCAGCGACTCGCCCATGTAGTCCTCGACCGACCCGATGCCGTAGATGCAGCTGATGCTCGCGACGACCAGGACGTCGCGGCGGGTGAGGAGCGACTGGGTGGTCGAATGACGCATCCGGTCGATCTCGTCGTTGCGGCTCGAATCCTTTTCTATGTACGTGTCGGTCCGAGCGATGTACGCCTCGGGCTGGTAGTAGTCGTAGTAGCTCACGAAGTACTCGACCGCGTTGTCGGGCAGCAGCCGGCGGAACTCCGCGCAAAGCTGCGCCGCCAGCGTCTTGTTGGGGCTAAGCACCAGGACCGGCCGCTGCAGCTGCTCGACCGCCCAGGCCATGACGTTCGTCTTGCCGCTCCCGGTCACGCCGAGCAGCACCTGCTGGGTCAGGCCCGAGCGCACACCGTCGACGAGCTGGGCGATCGCCTGCGGCTGGTCTCCGGCCGGCTTGAAGGGTGCGTCGACACGAAAGCTGGAGGGCATCGCTCATCCATTCTAAGGCGCACAAACGTTCGGGTCACCTCCCCGCCGGGGGGCGGGCACGGACTTCTACCGGCAGGCCGACAGGCCGAGGCGGTGAAGCCGCGCCGCTCCGGCAGACACGGTCACGGCAGGGCCAGGATCATCGCTTCCACGATCGACCCCGACCTGAGACGTTGATCACCGGGCGGGACGCGGACCAGGGCGTGCGCTCCAGCCAGAGACATCAACCTCGACGACGATTGGGAGCCGGTCGAGTGAGCGACGAGGTCGGGTCCTTCCCGGCGGAGCGTGACGCGCTGGTACTCGGTGCGGTCGGCGCTGGGCCTCGCGTCATACGCGAGCCGGACCGCAAGCGAGGGCCTCTGGAGGGCGACGAACCCCTGCATCTTCCTGAGCGCGGGCCTCACGAACACCTCGAACGTCACCAGCGACGAAACCGGAAATCCGGGCAGACCGAATGCAACCTTGTGGCCCTCGCCCGCGATGGTGGCGAAGGTGAACGGCTTCCCAGGCTTGAGCTTCACGCGTCCGACATGGACTGTGCCCAGCGACTCCAGCAGCGGCTTGACCAGGTCGTGTGTACCCACCGACACGCCGCCCGATGTGACAAGCACGTCGGCCTGTCCCAGCGCCTCCACGACGAGCCGGCGAAGCGGACCGGGCTCGTCTGGGGCGATGCCGAGCAGCCGGACCTCCGCCCCGGCCTCACGCAGCGCCGCGAGGAGCGCCCACCGGTTGGAGTCCTGGATCTGTCCGCGTCCGGGCACCTTCCCCACCTCGACGAGCTCGTCTCCCGTCGACATCAGCGCAACCTGCGGCCGCCGGTGAACGGGTAGCTGCGGGAGTCCCATCGCGGCGGCCAGGCCGATCTCCGCCGCCCCGAGCTGAGTCCCGGCCGACAGCACTTTCTCTCCGGTGCGGAGGTCGGCTCCGACCGCGTGGAAATTGGTCCCTGTCTGAAGCCCCGACGGGACGGTCACGAGCTCGCCGTCCAACGTCACCTCCTCGACCATGACCACGCAGTCGGCGCCATCGGGCAGGACGCCCCCGGTGAGGATGCGGGCAGCCGTCCCGGAGCCGATGCGATCGGCCAGTGGCCGGCCGGCGGCCGACTCGCCGACGACTCGCAGGGTCTTGCCCGCGTCGGCAGACCTCACTGCGTAACCGTCGACGGCGCTGGATGGAAACGCGGGCAGGGGCGAGAGGGCGCTCAGGTCCTGCGCCAGCACACGGCCGGCGCAGTCCGCCAGCGCGATGTGCTCGACACCGAGGACGGGCGTGCGCTCGAGAACCGCGGCGGCCGCCTCGGCGGCGTCGACCAGGGGATACGAGGAGACGCGCAAATCGCTCGGCTACTCGTAGCGGAGGGCGTGCGCGGGGTCCTGGCGCGCTGCGCGCAGGGCAGGCAACATGCCGGACACGGTGCTGAGGATGACGGCCAGCAGCACGGCCAGGAGGACGACTGCGAAGTCCGTACGGAAGACGTCGAAGCCCGTGCCGCTCACCGACCTGGTCAGCCGGTCGACCGCCGCGTTGCCGAGACGTCCGAGACCGACGGCGACCACGGCTCCGATCAGGCCGCCCGCCAACCCGATTCCCGCCGCTTCAGCCACGAACAGGAGCAGCACGTCACGCGAGCGCGCGCCAAGCGCCTTCAGGACTCCGATCTCCTTGGTCCGCTCGAGGACCGCGGAGTACATCGTGTTGGCGATGCCCAGGCAGGCGAGCAGAAGCGCGACGATGGCGAGTCCAAGCAGCGCCACGCGCATCTTGCCCAAAAGGTCCTCGAGGTTGCGGACCTGGTCCCCAAACGTCTGGTCCTGGAACCCGAGCGCCTCGACGTTTTTACGTAGGCTGTCGACCGCGAGGCTGGAGTTGGCCAGCAGTGTGATGCTCGAGTACTCGCCTCGCTTCCAACCGTTCGTCTGGGCGACCTTGGTCCAGTAAGCGCGCATCAGGTTGTAAGGCGCGAGCCCTCCAGGGGTGCCCGCCGGCAGGTAGTTGCTGGAGACGATGCCAACGACGAGCAGGCGCTGCGGGATGGGCTGGGTGACGGGGTTGCGGGCTCCGGCGGAGAGAAGGGAGCCGTAGCTAGCGGTGAACGTCAGCTGTGTGCCGATGGCCCCGGCCGGGCTGTGGAACCCAAGTGCTGCCGCCTCACTGTCGGCGAGCACCACCTCGGGGGCGCTGTCCGAGCTCGGCATCCGTCCCGCGACCAGCGTCGGGAGAACGCTCGAAGAGCGCATTGGCGGCAGCGAGACGAGCGCTCCGGCCGGGGTCGCGGCTGGTGGCCCACCGGCGACGGCCCCAGCCGCGGTTCCAAACGTGCCGGTCATGCCGACCTGGCCCCAGGCGGCGCGAACATCACGGAGCCGGGCGAGGGTGGCGAGCGTCGGGTCGTCAAACCCGGTGGTCGCGTCGGCGACCGGGTACACCGCCAGCTGGTGGACTTGGCTGGTTGCCAGTGCCGGCGCGCCGAGGGCTTGTTGGAGGCCGCCCGCCAGGGCGACGATGAGGCTCAGGGCGGCGATGCCGATGGCGACACCGGTCGTGGTCAGCGCAGTTCGAAGCGGCCTGCGGCCGGCGCTGCCGAGCCCGACCTTCAACGTGTCGCGCCAGTGCATTCGCGGCGCCGGGTCGATCGGCTCCTGGCTCCTCACCGTGGGCTTGCCGGCCTCGAGCTCGATCGCACTGCCGTCGATCATCCGCACCACGCGGCGCGCCCGGCGAGCCACCTCCGGGTCGTGCGTGACCAGGACCACGGTCGCTCCACGGCGGTTCAGGTCCTCGAGCTGGCTGAGGACGCCCTCGCCAGCCTTCGAGTCCAGGCTTCCCGTCGGCTCGTCGGCCAGGATCAGGCCGGGACGGTTGGCGAGCGCGCGGGCCACGGCCAGCTTTTGCTGCTCGCCGCCGGAAAGTCGACTCACACGCGTACGCGCGCGGTCCTCCAGACCGACCAGGGCCAGGAGGTGGCGGGCACGCCGGCGCCTTTCCTCCACCGGTATGCCGGCGATGGTCAGCGGAAGGGCGACGTTGTCCTCGAGCGACATCGAGGGGATCAGATTGAAGGACTGGAAAATGGTGCTGACGCGCTGGAGCCGGTAGTCCGCAAGGTCGCGCTCGGGCAGCTCGCCCAGCGGCAGCCCGGCACCGTACACGTGGCCGCTGGTGGGGTGGTCGAGGCCGCCCATCAGAGCGAGCAAGGTGCTCTTGCCGCACCCTGACGGGCCCATCACGGAGACGAACTCGCCGGGGCCGATCTCCAGGGTGACGTCTCGGAGCGCCGTCACGTGCATCTCATCCTTGCCGCCGAACTCGCGCGAGACGCTGTCGAGCCTCAGCCCGACGGCCTGGCCGAGAAGGTCCTTGAACTCGGCGGAGGCGTCCGGCACGCCGGGTGCGGGGTCGATCACGGCCGGCGGGCTCGCCACCTCCGGCCCGGCCCCCTCGACTGCTCCATTGCCGTGAGACTCGATTCCATCGGCCCCGATCGCGTCGGCCGGCGGGCCCAAGCCCTCGTCCGCGTTTCGGCGCACGTTTCGTCTGCGTCCCTTCTGTGATTCGCGGACGGCTTCAGCGGGTTCCGCGATAGCTGGGGAGCCGGCCGGGTCCTGTCCGGGCAGCACGGCGACTGCCCCATTGCCGCCAGCCTGCGTTGCGCCGAGTCTGTCCAGGTCGGCCGCCGGGTTCAGCGCCGCGTCGGCTCTGCGGCGCATGCGGCGGCGGCGCCCCCTCCTGGAGTCGCCGGAGTCGCCGGATTCGTCGCGGACCTGTGTCGCCACCCCTCCAGAGAGTCTAAGCGCTCACTTAACGCTCAGCGCGGCTGAGGGACGACTTGCTCTTCGAGCCACTTCAGGTAGGCCGGTGAGCCGCCCTCGACCGCCAGCTGGAGGATCTCCGGGAGCGCGTAATCGTGGTGGCCCAGGACGTACGCCTGCACGGCAGCCGCTCGCGACTCGGTGGTCCTGACCATGAGCAGCGCCTCGTGCTCGCGCTTCAGCTGGCCCTCCCAGAAGTAAAACGAGTGCACTGTCGGCACGACGGAGCAGCTCGCGGCGAGGTGCTCGACCACCAGGGACTCGCCGAGGCGTTCCGCGTCGTCCCGGCCGCCGGTCGTCACGAGGATGAGCACGGCTTTTTCCACGGCCTAATTGTCAGCCCTTCGGGGCCGGTCCAGCCAGACGGTCCCCGCGAGCAGGCCGATGGCCCCGAGCAGCACGCCGCCGATGACGTCCGATTCCCAGTGCACGTTGAGGTAAATGCGGTCGAACGCCAGCAGCACGACGATGAAGATCGCGACCGGCACCGCCACCGCTCGCACGACGCGCGAGTCCGTCAACCGACGGACCACGAAGGCGAGCAGCCCGTACGCGACGACGGTGCGGACCATGTGACCGCTCGGAAAGCTGTTGCCGCTACCGCTCCCTAACAAGAGGTCGGTGATGCTCGGGCCGTCTGAGTGCGAAATCGAGTGCGGAGGGCCGGGATGAAAGAAGAGGAACTTGTAGAGGACCTCGAGCGTCACGGCCCCCACGAATGCGAGCACCGCAAAGGAGTCCGATCCGAACCCCCCTCGCCACAGATAGAAGAACAGCCCGATCATCAAGACACAGGTCATCTCCAGGCCGCCCAGCTCTGCGATCGCCTGGAACAGCGGGTGCAGCGATTCCTGCCAGATGCCGTGCATCACCTGGGCAACCTGGTGGTCGAGAGAGACGAGCAGGCCGGCCGACATGGCGATCGTCAGCGCCACGTACGCGACCGCGAGCACGACGATCGCGAACAGTCGCGGGACGAGTGGAGCTATCGCTGGCAACGGCGGCAGAAGACGGTGGTGCGGCCTGCGAGGCGGATCATGCTGAGCTCTCGCCCGCACGTGAAACATGGTTCCCCGGCGCGGCCGTAGACGAGCAGCTTCTCCTGCTGACCCCCCAGCTCACCCCAGGCGTCGCGATACGTGTCGACAGAGCTGCCGCGATTCTTGATCGCGACCTCCAGTGACTCGCGCAGCGAATCGTGCAGGCGATGCGCGGATTTGCGGCTCAGGCTCCCAGCCTGCCGGTCGGGCCGCAAGCGCGCTCGATGGAGCGACTCGTCGGCGTAGATGTTGCCCACGCCGGCAATCGAAGCCTGGTCGAGCAGAACGGCCTTCAAGGACGTGCGCCGGCCGCGCAGGCGCCGGTAAAGCTCGTCGGCGGCAAACCCGGGGTCGATCGGTTCCGGGCCGAGTCGCGGCATGGTCTTCGAGTGGAGCAAGGCTTCTTCGGTTCCGAGGAGTAGACGCCCAAACCGGCGTGGGTCGCGGTAACGAAGGTGCCTTCCATCATCGAGCGTGAAGATCGCATGCGTGTGCTTCTCGATGGGAGAACTGGCGTCGACCAGGCGAAGCTGGCCGGTCATGCCCAGGTGGACGACCAGCAGAAGGTCGCCGCCGAGGCCGATAAGGATGAACTTGCCACGACGGCCGACGGACTCGATGCGCGTTCCGGCGATCGAGTCGATGAAAGCCTCCGGCTCCGGGTGCCTGACTATCGTCGGAAAGTGGAGCTCGCAACGCATGATCGTCCGGCCGGCCAGGTGAGGACGCAGGTCCGCGACGATCGTCTCGACCTCGGGAAGCTCGGGCACCCCTAAACGCGGACCACCGCGAGCTTCTGCATGTCGGCCCAGTTGGGCCCGACCTTGGCCTCGACCTCGATCCCCGTCTCCAGCTCGTACGCGCCCGTCATGATGCGCGGAACCTTCTCTGCGAACTGGTCGACCTCGTTCTTTGGAACCTCGAAGAGCAGCTCGTCATGCACCTGCAGCAGCATGCGACCTTCGATTTGGTCGGTCTCGATCTCGCGCTGCAACCGCACCATCGCGATCTTGATGATGTCCGCCGCCAAAGATTGCATGGGAAAGTTGATCGCCATGCGCTCGGCGGCGCTGCGCAGCTGGAAATTAGGTGACCGGAGGTCCGGGATCGCGCGCCGGCGCCCCGTAGCGCTGACGACTAGACCATCTTCGCGAGCTTTGCGCCTCACCTCGTCGAGGTAGTCCTTGAGACGCGAGTAGGTCGCCCAGTACTGCGCGAGGAACTCGCGCGCGACGTCGCCCGTGATTCCCAGCTGCTGCGAGAGCCCGTACTCGCCCTGGCCGTAGATGGAGCCGAAGTTCGCCACCTTCGCCAGGCGTCTTTGGTTGGCGTCGACCGTCTCAATCGGGATCTTGAACACCGCGGCCGCGGTCGCGGTGTGGATGTCTTGGCCGGCGGCGAACGCGGCAAGCAGCACGGGGTCGCCGCTCAGGTGCGCCGCGATTCGAAGCTCGATCTGGGAGTAGTCGGCCGACACCAGCACGTGGTCCGGACGGCCGGCTTTGAATGCGCGCCTGATGCGCTGCCCGAGCTCGGTCCGGATGGGGATGTTCATCAGGTTCGGGTTCGACGAGGACAGACGTCCTGTCGCCGTGCTCGCCTGCCCGAACGAGGTGTGGACCCGGCCGCTCAAGGGATCGACCAGCTGAGGTAGGGCGTCCACGTAAGTGGACTTCAGCTTCGACAGCTGGCGGTGCTCGAGGATGAGGCCGACGATCGGGTGCTTGTCCCTCAGCGCCTCCAGCGTGTCCGCGTCGGTCGAGTAGCCCGTCTTCGTGCGCTTGCCGACCGGCAGCCGAAGGTCTTCGAAGAGAACCTTGGCAAGCTGCTGTGGCGCATTGAGGTTGAACTTCTGGGCCGCCACCTGCTCGACCTCGGCCTCGATCGCCGAAAGCTGCGCGCCCAGCTCGTCCTGCATGTCCTTGAGGTACGGCACGTCGATGGCCACGCCTTCGCTCTCCATGTCGGCGAGGACTCCTGCAAGAGGGAGCTCGATCTCGTGGAAGAGGTAGTCGACACCGAGGTTTCGCATCTCGGCCTCCAGGCGCGGCCGCAGGTTGAGGATCGCCTCGGCGCGCCGGGCGGCAAACTCGGCCGCCTGGTTGAGGTCGACGGCGGACGGCTTGAGCGCGGCGCGGCCCGTGCCGAGGAGCTGCTCAGGGCTCATCAGGCTGACGTCGAGAAACTCGCGCGCGAGGTCTTCGAGCCGCGGGTCTCGCGAGCCCGCGCCGAGCAGGTAGGCGGCGAGGAACGTGCTGAAGGCCCACTCGCGCTTGCCGCCGCCGAGCGACCGGAGCGCCAGCTCGGTCTCCTTCGCGTCGTGGCCCGAGATGGGCCTTCCCGAGAGGGTGCTCGCCACCGCGTCCATCGCCGCGGCGCTGGCGGCATAAAAGGTGTTGACGCCCGTCGACACCCCGACACCGCACACCCGCGCGCCCCGTCCCGAGCCTTCGATGAATGTGAAGACTCCAACATCGGCCGAACCGTCGATCAGGCTTGCAGCCTCGGCGGCATCGTCGACCACCCGCAGGCCTGCCGGCTGCGGCGCCGCTTCGAAAGCCAGGCTCGGCTGCACCGGGACCTGGTCCGGCGGCGGAAAGCGTGCGAGCAGCTGGCGGAACTCGAACCGGTCGAAGACGACGCGAGCGCTCTCATAGTCGTAGCGCGTCCACCGCGCTTTCTCGAGGTCGAGCTCGACGGGCACGTCACGCACGATGGTCACCATCCGCTTGCCGAGGCGCACCTGGTCGGCATGGGCCTTGATCGATGTTTTCAGCCGGCCCTCGGGCAGCTCATCCACCCGATCGAGCAGCGCTTCGACGCTGCCGAAGTCCTGGACCAACTTGGCCGCCGTCTTGTCCCCCACTCCCGGCACGCCGGGGATGTTGTCTGAGGTGTCGCCTCGCAGCGCTTTGAAGTCGATCAGCTGAACCGGCTCGAAGCCGTACCGCTGCCGGACCTGGTCGGGCCCGTACACGAACGTGTCGGTGATGCCACGTCGCGGGACCAACGCCTCGACCGAATCGGTGACGAGCTGAAGGCAGTCGAGGTCTCCCGACACTATCGTCACCGAGTGGCCGCGCTCCTCGGCGATGCGGGCCATGGTCCCGATCAAGTCGTCGGCCTCGAAGCCCTCGATCGCGTAGATCGGAATGGAGAACGACTGAAGAACCTCGCGGACCTTCTCGATCTGCGGCCGCAGGTCGTCGGGCATGGCGCGCCGGCCGGCCTTGTACTCCACGTACTCCTTGGACCGAAACGTCGGCGCTCCGACATCGAACGCAGCCACCGCGAACTCCGGCCGCGAGGCGAGCACGATCGCCAGCATCGAGGTGAACCCGTACACCGCGTTCGTAACCTGCCCGTCCGACGTGCTCATCGGCGGGAGGGCGAAAAAAGCCCTGTAGATGAGGCTGTGGGCGTCGATCAGCACGACCCGTCCCCGCTTTCCCTTCGCCACGTTCGAAGTTTACGTTCGCCCTGCTTGGAGCCTCCGACCGGCGGCCTCGTTCAAAGGCCGGAACGGCGATGCCCGGAGGGTAATATGGACGCGAGGATGAAGAACCTCATCGAGGTGTCAGTGGACAGTATTCGCATCCACATGCCGACTGCCCAGCACCTGGTGATCCTCAAGGAGAAGGAGGCGGACCGGTACCTCCCGATCTGGATCGGCTCCTTCGAGGCCCAGGCGATCGCGAGCAAGATCTCCGGCAACCAGCTGGGCCGGCCACTCACCCACGACCTGATGGCCACGGCTTTCGGCGACCTGGGCGTGAGCATCAAGCGCATCGTGGTCACGCGGCTGGCCGACCAGGTCTTCTATGCCCGGCTTTACATCAAGCAGGACGGGCGCGACCTCGACTTCGATGCGAGGCCTTCGGACGCGATCGCGCTGGCCGTACGCGTGGAGTGCCCCATCTTCGTCGCCTCGGAGGTGATGGAGAGCGCCGGGATCATCCCCGACCCGGATGAGGCCGGTGACGAGAAGGACCACGTCGAGACGGCGGTCGATGAAGAGCGGCTCGCGGTCTTTCGCGATTTCGTCAACAGCCTGGACCTTCCCGAGCTGCCCGACGAGCCCGGCGCAAAGGACGAGCCGGGCGCCCAGGACAGGCCCGGAGGGCGCCCCGGAAGGGGCTGAACGAACTGCCACTAAGCGGGGAGTCCGACCTCTTCCTTCGCCTCCTGGTCGCACTGCTGCTCGGACTCTTGCTGGGCACCGAGAGAGAGCTCCGAGGCCACGCCGCCGGCATGAAGACGATGGCCCTGATCGCAGTCGGCTCCAGCATGTTCACCAGCCTCGGCCTCGAACCGTCCTTTGGGACGCGGGTCGATCCCACCCGCATCGCCGCGCAGATCGTAAGCGGGGTCGGATTCCTCGGAGCCGGGGCCATCCTTCGGCAGGGCGCGGACGTGAGAGGCCTGACCACGGCCGCCTCGATCTGGGTGGTCGCCTCCATCGGGATGGCGGTGGGCTTCGGCTACTACGCGGTCGCGATCTTCACCACCTTCATCGTCCTCGTGATGCTGGTCGCGATCCGGCCGCTCGAGAACAGGTTCATCCGCAATCGAAGACTCCGCCGGCACGATGACCCGCAGCCTGATGAAAGACCGTCCGAGTCGACGTCTTGAACCCGTCGCGCGTGGCCATCGTCACGGACTCGACGGCGGACCTTTCTCGCGACCTCTCCGACAGCCGCTCGATCTCGGTGGTTCCCTTGACCCTCCATTTCGAAGGCCGTTCGCTGCTCGACGGGGTCGACATCACGCCGGCCGAGTTCTACCGCCGGCTGCCCACCTCGACCATCCATCCCACCACGTCACAGCCCTCACCGGGCCGCTTTGCCGAGACCTACTCACGGCTGCTCGCCGACCACGCCGAGGTGGTTTCGATCCACATCTCGGAGAAGCTCAGCGGCACGTACGCCTCAGCGCGGCAAGGCGCCGACATGACCGACCCCAATCGCGTGCGGGTCATCGATTCGCATGTGGTGTCCATGTCGCTCGGCCTGCTGACCCTGGCCGCTTCTGTGCTGGCGGCCCAGGGCCTGGACGGCGCCTCGATCCAGTCCAGGATCGAGCAGATGCGGGATGCCGTTGAGACCTACTTCTCCGTCGCCACGCTGGAGTATCTACGCAGGGGCGGTCGCATCGGACGCGCCGGTGCGCTGATGGGATCCGTCCTGCAGGTCAAGCCCGTGCTGTGCATCCGCGACGGGCAGGTGACCCCGCTCGAGCGAGTGCGCACGTTCGAGCGGGCTCGGAACCGGATCGTCGAGCTGACCCGGGCGGTCGACCGCGGGGACGGCGTATGCCTCATCGTCGGCCACGCGGACGCCGAGGCGGACGCCGAGCGGGTGGCGCTTGAGCTGGAGTCCGTGGCCGAGACGCTCTTGATCCAGCCGCTGGGTCCAGTCGTGGGCGCGCACGCAGGGCCCGGCGTGGTTGGGGTGGGATGCTACCCCGCGGGTCTACTGCCCCTCGGCATCAAGGTATCCGCCACAGGACGGCGGACGGCGTGACCGACTTGATCAGCTTCGCCTCGACCGCAAGCGCCTGCAGGTGCGCCAGGCCCTCCTGGAGGGCAAGCCGCTTCTCGTAGAGCTGGGCGCGGGGGCCCCAGAGCTCGAGCGCGACCTGCCAGGCGGTCAGCTCCGACCGGCCGACGATCTCGACGATCTGCTCCAGCCTTCGCTTGTGGTGCGCGACCAGGACGTCGACCCGGGCCGCCGCGCCGGTGAACGGGCGGCCGTGCGCCGGGAGAACCAGCGTTGGCCTCAAAGCGGCCAGCCGCTTGAGACCGTCCAGGTACTCGTGCAGAGGGTCCGGTGTGCTCTGCGGATGGAGACCGATGTTCGGCGACAGGTCGGGCAGCAGCTGGTCGCCGGCAAAGAGCAGGCCCTCCTCGGCTGCGTAGAGGCAGATGTGGCCCGGCGAATGCCCCGGCGTCCACTCCACGCGCACGGACCGGCGGCCGATGCGGATCGACTCGGCCCCTTCCAGCTGAACCGTGGGCTCGGCCGTCTTCACGACCTGGCTCAAAGCGCGCTGGGAGTTGCTCAGGATCTCGGCTTCCTCCGCGGGCACTCCGTTGACCAGCAGATAGTTTCGGACCTGCACGACCAGGTGCTCGAGCTCGACGTATCGTGGATGAACCAGCGGGACCTCGAGGCGGTGGATGTAGAGGTCGGCCAGCCCTTCGCCGGCAAAAGCGCCGGCCGCGCCGTAGTGATCGGGGTGGATGTGGGTCACCACCAGGCGCCGCAGCCTGGTGGCGCCAAGGTGCCCCAGCGCGGCGCGCACCGTTTCGACCGACTCCTGGGAGTTCATCCCGCAGTCGAGCAGATCGGCCTCCTTGCCGTCCGGGAACAGGAACACGTTGACCTGTCCATCTTCGAAAGGAATCGGCAGGCGCAGCTCGAAGACGTCCGCGGCGACCTCGGTCAACGCCAGTTCGGTGGCCATTCCGGGAATTCTCGCCGACCTGGGGGTGTAGCTAAGATGGATCTCAGCCTGTCGTTGCGATTGCTCAGGAGGAGCAGATGTCTGAAGTCCAGCTGACACCCGACCAGATCGTCGAGCACTTGCCGGAGTACCTCCTGCCTGAGAAGGCCGGCACCACCAAGGCGACCATCCAGTTCGACCTAAGCGGCGACCAGGGCGGCAAATGGTGGGTCAAGATCCACGACGGCCAGGCCGAATCCGGAAAAGGCGAGGCGGCGGATCCCGCCAACCTCACCCTGCTGGCCGACGCCGGCGACTGGGTCAAGATCATGACCGGACAGCTCGACGGCACCGCCGCGTTCATGCAGGGCAAGCTCAAGATCAAAGGCGACATGGGCCTGGCGATCAAGATGCAGTCCCTGTTCAAGCGCCCCGGCTAAACCGCGCCGCGGCCGGGCCGCGAGCTAGTAGGTGAACTTCCAGCTATCGAGACGGGATGACATCTCCGTCTCAAGGTCCAGGTGGCCCTGGCCCGAATGGAGGTCGAGGATCACCACGTGGTGAGGCGTCAGCGCAATTCGCCGCCCGTCGGCAAAACGCGCCGCCTCGACGGAGTTGCCCCACTGGATCGGCTGTGAGTCGGGGACCGGGTTGAGGTTCGCGCTCTCCCAGGCGGACAGGTTGGCCGAGGCGCCGCGATCGAAGGTCGAGACGATCATGAAGGCGAAGAGTCCGGCGTCGGGCGAGCACACCGGGGCGCCACCGCCGGGCGTCGGCGACGCGCACGGGATGTCGGTGATGTCGAACGTGAGGTCAAGCTCGGCCGGGGCGGGGCTCTGGCTGCCCTGCGATCTCAGCTGGTACCGCCAGGTGCCCGGGTAGCAGAAGCCCCAGCCGGCCTGCCCATCTTCGAAGCCATGGTCTCCGCCTGGGCACTTGAGGTCGCTGCCGATCTGAGCTACGCTCGGCACCGGGTGAGAGCTCGGGCCGGTTTGGCACCCGGCAAGGACGATCACCGCAGCGGCGGCGGCAAGTAGTTTCGGGGGGATCGTCATCGGCATCAGGCGACTAATTGTGCGCGACCGGGTAGCCGGCCCATTGCGTGCGTTGTGACTGTCGAATCCAAACGTCGCCCGAGCCTTTAATCGGTTTGCAGGGGGTTTCGCGATGGCTACACGTAAAAGACCCGAGCACGCACCCAGGGAAAGGCTGGAGGCCGACAAGCTGAAGCTCGAGCTCCTGGCCGCCCGCTGCGGCGAGGAAGCCGGGCTTCACCGCCCGCTCAATGACGTGGTCGGCGGCGTGATCACGGGCATCCCAGAGGAAACGGATCTCGCCCAGGCCCTTTCGGATCGCGAGACCACCGACCTCCTGGTCCATCTGCTCGACCAGAACCGCGAGCAGGTCGAGCGCGCGCTCGAGAGGCTGCGCGAGGGGGCGTACGGGATCTGCGAAGGCTGCGGCCGCCGCATCCCCGAAGCCCGCCTGGAGTATCAGCCGGCCGCCACGCGCTGCGTCGAGTGCCAGGCCCATTGGGATAGGCTCAACGGCCGCACCGCGTAATTAGTTGCGCTTGCTCCCCTGTCGGCGTGGGGACGGCAGGGGGATCAGGCGCGCGTGGCCGGCCGGCGCAGCAGGGCCGCCGCGCCGAGCGCGAGGCCGATCACGATCATCCCGGAACCGATCCAGAACCAGTGGATGTCGCCCGTCATGAAGCTGCCCGGGATGTAGCCCAGCCCCTGGCCGGCGAACACCGCGCCCGCCAGCAACACCAGCGCGCCGACAACCACCAATCCGATTCTCACGCTGGTCTAGTACAAAGGCGGGTTACTGGATGCCGCCGTAGACGACCGACTTTTCCTCGGTGTACTGGAGGTAAGCCTCGACACCGTGCTCCTTGCCGAAGCCCGACTGCTTCGTGCCGCCGAAGGGGAGCTCGTCGTGGGCGATCACCAGCGCGTTGACCCACGTGTAGCCCGCCTCCAGCTCCATGACGGCCCGGTGCGCCGCGGCCATGTTGGAGGTCCAGATCGAGGAGCCGAGGCCGAACTGGGTGTCGTTGGCGAGGCGGAGCGCCTCGTCGAGATCCTTCACCTTGCGCACCGGCAGCGCAGGTCCGAAAACCTCCTCCGTCCACACGCGAGCGCCGTCGGGCACGTCCTCCAGAATGGTCGGCTCGATGAACCAGCCCTGGTCGTAATCCGATCCCTTCGGCCTGCCACCGCCAAAGACCACCTTCGCCCCACGGTCGATCGCGTCCTTGACCTGGGCCTCGACCTCGGCGCGCTGGACCTCGGTGTGCATTGGTCCCATGCGGCTGTCCTTGTCGAGGCCGTTGCCTGGCTTCAGCTTCGCCGCGCGCGCGACCAGCTTCTCCATCAGGGCGTCGTAGATGCCCTCCTGCACGTAAAGGCGCTTGGTGGACAGGCACTGCTGGCCGCAGTTGAAGAACCGGCCGACCGAGATGGCGCGGGCCGCGCCCTCCGCGTCGGCGTCGTCGAGGACGATGCACGGGTCGCTGCCACCAAGCTCGAGCGTGACCTTTTTCAGCTGCTCGGCCGCCATGGCCATGACGCGCTTGCCGGTCGGCGTCGAGCCGGTGAGTGCGATCTTGCGGATGAGAGGGTGCGCGACTATGGCCTCGCCCGTCGCCTGGCCGAGGACAACGTTGACCACGCCCTCCGGCAGGCCGCCCTCGATCAACGCCTCGATGCAAGCGAGAGTCGATAGAGGCGTGCTGCTGGCCGGCTTCAAGACGACCGTGTTGCCGGCGGCGATGGCCGGCGCGACCTTGTTGGCGGCCAGCGTCAACGGGAAGTTCCAGGGCACGATGGCGCCGCACACGCCGATCGGCTTGCGGATGACGAGGCCATAGGTGGTGAGGTCCGGGAGCCGGACGTACTGGCCGTGGATCTTGTCAGCGAGGTCCGCGAACCAACCGATGTTCTCGCCGAAGCGCCTGGCCTCGAGCCGCGACTCGAGCAGGGTCTTGCCCTGCTCCTTGGTCAGGATGACCGCGATCTCATCGACCTTCTCGAGCATGTGGTCGGCCGCCCTGTGCAGGATCTCGCGGCGCTGGTTGGAGGGGAGCTTCGACCACGTTCCAAACGCCTTCGCAGCCGCCTTAGCCGCCCTGTCGACGTCGGCCGGGCCGCCCGACGGGACCTCGTCGACGATTTCGCCGGTAGCCGGGTTGCGGACCTCATACGTCCTGCCGGACGCGGCCTTGGTCCTTTCGCCTTCGATGATCATCGTCGCCATTGGTGTGGCACCCCTCTTCGGTTATTTGGTCAGTGCTTCAATTATCGGCGTCGGCAGAACCCGGGGTTTGGAGGGCTGTGGGATGTCAGTGAGGCTGGAGAAGGAAGGCGGCGTCGGGGTGATCGTCCTGGACCGGCCCCCGGCCAACAGCTACGACTACGAGTTCCTGCGCGCTTTTGCCGCCGCGATTGACGACGCACGCGTAGATCTGAGCATCAAGTCGGCGATCGTGGTGACGAGCGCCTCCGAGAAGTTCTTCTCTGCGGGCGCGGACATTGGCGCGTTTGCCGCGGGCACCCCGCGTTCGCGATTCATGACAGCCCTCATGGCCCACGAGGCGTTCCGGAAGATGGAGAACACGCCTCTCGTTTTCATCGCCGCCATCGCGGGCCACTGCCTGGGCGGAGGCCTGGAGCTTGCGCTCGCCTGCGACCTGCGCTTCGCCGCCGAAGGCAGCTATCAGATCGGACTCCCGGAAGTGAACCTGGGCTTGTTCCCGGGTTCAGGCGGAACGCAAAGGCTGCCCCGGCTGGTGGGCCTTTCCAAGGGCCTGGACATGATCGCCAATGCCACCACCCTCAAACCGGCCGAGGCGAAGGAAGCCGGCATCGTCGACCGGCTGTTCCCGGATGCGGCGGCGTGCCGCGCCGGCGCGATCGAATATGCGGCCAAGCTGGCGGCCGGGCCGGGCGTGGCGATCGGCCACGCCAAGCTCGCGATCCAACAGGGTTACGGCGGCCCGCTCGACCTGGGGCTCGCCATCGAACGCGAGGCCATCGGTCGGGTCTTCGTGTCCGACGACGCCGAGGAGGGCATCACGGCGTTCCAAGAGAAGCGCAAACCCGAGTTCAAGAGCCGCTGAAGTCCGGTCGGTATCCAGCGCTCAACGTGGTAGGCTGCGCGGCGCAGAAATCTGGATTGGAGGTGCGTTCGAATGGCTGAGCTTGCATTGATCGATTCCCGGCCGTCGGCCGCCTCCGGAGCCGTCAACTAGACCCATCCTCCGCGGGCGGACCAACATCGCCCGTTCGTTAATCACCGGAGGATTCGACTTGTCTCACGACATTGCCGCCCAGCTCGCCCTTCTGGGCTGGGATTCCCACTTCGACGAAAAGTTCAAAGCTACGGCGCGCGAAGGCGAGGTCCCGGCGCGGGTCGTGGCCGACTTCGGCGCGGAATACCTCGTGCACGACGGCACCGCGCCGCAGCGAGCAGCCGCCAGGCGCGCCGACCCGGCGGTCGGAGACTGGGTCAGGCTCGAGAGCGGCCTCATCAACGGCGTCGTGGAACGGCGCACCGCTTTTTCTCGACACGCCGCAGGCACCGAATCCAGGGAGCAGGTGCTGGCCGCCAACGTCGACGTGGCGCTGGTCGTCGCCGCGGCGACCGACGTCAACGCCCGGCGGATCGAGCGCTATCTCACCATCGCCTGGCAGAGCGGCGCGGTGCCGTTGGTGCTGCTCACCAAGGCCGATGTGGCGGGCTCCCCGCAAACGCTGCGCGATGAGCTCGCGGCGGTTTCCATGGGCACGCCGGTCATCGCCACCAGCAGCGTGACGGGCGAAGGGATCGACGAGATCACCCGCAGCCTCCTGCCGGCTCGAACGGGAGTACTGCTGGGCCCGTCGGGCGCCGGCAAGTCGACGCTCATCAACCGGATCGTCGGGTCAGACCTCATGCGGACCCGCGCCATCCATCGCTCCGGCGAGGGCCGCCACATGACCAGCCACCGCCAGCTGGTGCAGCTGCCTGGAGGCGGCATGATCATCGACACGCCGGGCTTGCGCGAAGCGCAGCTCTGGGAGGGCGAGGATGCGCTGGGCAGCCTGTTCGCGGACATCGAACAGCTCGCATTGCGGTGTCGCTTTCCCGACTGCGCCCACGCCTCCGAGCCTGGGTGCGCCGTCAAAGCGGCGCTTGATGCAGGCTTGCTCGACGCCGGCCGGCTCCACGGCTACCGCAAGCTCCAGCGCGAGCTGCGGGCGGTCGCGGCGCGCAGCGACGCTCGCCTCCGTCAGGACGAGCGTCGCAAATGGAAACAGATCGCGGTCGCGAACAAGGCGCGCGAACGCTACTTGCGATGAACGCCGTTCCAGAACGGGATGTGTCCCTTGGAGATGCGGTCGATGGCCTTGTCCGCCTGCGCCTGGGTGATCACCTTGTGGTCCACCAGCGTCTCGAGGCGCGGCCTCACGCTGGCCGTGAGCCTGTTCTCGAACTGCGCCTGGGTCATGCCCTTGTCCCGGGCGAGGTCCGATACCTTTTGGCCGCTGCGAATGTCCTGGCGCAAGGTCTTGGGAGAGATCCCCAGGACGTCCGCCTCGGACTCGAACACGGCTCGAAAGATCGCGCGGCGGTCGGCGCGCGGGTCGGGGACCGACCCGGTCGAACCGGCGGCCGGCGTCGGATTGGGCGTCGGGCTCGCTGCCTGCGCCATGCCTCCGGCAAGGCCCAGGCTCAGAAGGGCGGCGGCGCCGGCCGCGCCCGCGGTCTTGAAGGCGATTGCAGCAAACGGGGTCATTTCGTCCTCACCTCAAATGTGGTTTTGACCTCATCAGGTCTTGGTCCACGATGAGGCGGCGATGTCAGAGCGTCGTTGCGACCTCGTCAGCCTTTTGTAACGGCGGAAGTCATGGTCCAGAATCCTTCGGGATCAAACTGCCGAATCGCGGCAAGCTCGGATGATGTCGGCTCCGAGGTCTCGCTCACGTCGTCCGCGACCTTCAAGTCCCACCCCGTCTCGGCGCGCACCTCGTCGACGCCGTGCCCGGGGTGGACCGAAGCCAGGATCGCCTCTCCGCCCTGCTCGGGGAAGCGAAGCACGCACAGGGTCGTGATGACCGCGACCGGGCCTCCCCCCAGCAGACCATTGCGCTTTCGCCAGCCGGGAGTTCCATCCCCGTGGCCGGGCGAGGTCACAAAGGAAACTCGGTCCACCAAACGCCTCTTTTCGTGGCTCATCAGGGTGACCCACCGGCGGCTGAGGATCGCGATGTCGGCGCCTCCGCCACTCCCCGGGAGCTTGACAGCCGGCCGCCCCGGCGAGCCGACGTACGACGTGTTCAGGTTCCCGAACCTGTCCACCTCCGCTCCGCCGATGAACCCGAGATCAACACGACCCTGCGCCATGAGCGCCATGACATTGGACATGCGCGTTGCCCAAAGCGCCTCGACGACGTTGGGAGGATCACCCATGGTGCCCAGAAACGATGCCGCTGGCTGGTCACGCATCAGCCCGACCTCAAAAAGTCCCCGCGCGGTCGGCGCGTGCGCATTCCGCGCTACGGCATAAGCGAGGATGGGGAGTCGCATGCCGACGAACACGAGGTCACCGTCGCGGATCTCGCGAGAGGCCACCGCGACCATCATCTCCTGCGGCGTGTAACTATTCGTCACCGTAGTCCGCCGGAGCCGACAGTCGGGGTTTGGTGATACTCAGCGTGCTCGCATCGATCCTGGTCATGTAGGTCGCGCGGTCGGCTACTTCGAGGACCCACGCGTTGAGCCACGACTCGAAGCCGGCCGCCGACCGCGATTGCTGCGCGTAGTCCCGGTAGAAGGCATGGTCGCGCTTGAAGTGGCCCTGCACCGGGGAGGGGTGGGCGCCTCCCGGCTCGTGGACGACGGCGACCACCTTGGTCTCGGGGAAAAGTATCCGGTTGGGATCGCTCAGCGTCACCTCCGACCCGACCAGCTCCTCGCAGCCGATGATCACCGCATCAGCCGCAAGCCCCGCTTCCTCCGTGATCCCGAGGGGCCCCCACGCGTGCGCTCTGCCGTCCGCGTCCGCGCGCTGGACGTGGACGATCGCTACATCGGGGTGGACGGCGTCGACCTCCACCAGGTCACCGGCACGACGCAATCCGGGGTTGGTGGCGAGGATGTCGCTGCCGAGGAGTGTCCGGGTGGGAAGGCCAGGCACGTTCCAGGCGGCCGCCCACAGGGCCAACGCGATCGAGAAGTTGGTGTGGTCCCGCACCTCGATGTCGCGTGGCATGCCCTGCTCGCACGCCCGGCGGTAGCAGTGCCCCAGACCTTCCGACACGTTCCCGACCCACGCGGCGGTCACGCGGCGCACGCACCCCGCGCCGATGAGCTGGTCGAACAGCGCATCTGAAATGGGACCTACGAGCTCGAGGTCACGACGGCGCTGCCGGATCATCTCGTGGCCGGCGGCAAACGGGATCAGCGGCTCGAGGGCTGTCCCGATCGCGACGGTCGTGCCGTCCGGCACGAACTGGCGGATCGCGTCCGCCATCGTCATCAGCTTGCCGGCCATGGCGACCCGCGTCTACCTACCGATGGATTCGATGTAGCCGCGATAGTTCCGCTCGAGCTCGGCCATGGAGTCGCCGCCGAACTTCTCCAGGAAAGCGTCAGCGAGCGTCAGCGCCACCATGGCCTCGCCAATCACTCCGGCGGCCGGCACGACGCACACGTCGCTCCGCTCGTAGTGCGCTTCCACCTTCTGTTTCGTCTTCAGGTCGATCGAGCGCATCGGCTTCTTCATGGTCGAGATCGGCTTGATCGCCACGCGCAGGTCGATCGGCTCACCGTTGCTCATGCCGCCGGTGAGGCCGCCGGCGCGGTTGGTCAGATGGTGAAAGCGGCCGTTCGTGTACTCAATCTCGTCGTGGAAGTCCGACCCGCGGCGAGCCACCCCCTCGAAGCCGGCGCCGAACTCCACGGCTTTGATCGCATTGATCGACAGCACCGCCTGCGCCAGCCGGCCGTCGAGCTTGCGGTCCCAGTGGACGTAGCTCCCGAGCCCCGGAGGCACGCCGCGGGCAATGATCCGAAACGTGCCCCCGAGCGTGTCCCCGAGCTCGGTGACCTGGTCGATCAGGGCGACCATCCGAGCGGAAGCCTCAGGGTCTGGACAACGCACGGGCGACGATTCGATCTGCTCGACGGTGACCCCGTCCACGTCGAGTCCCTCGTACCCGATGCCGACGGCGCCGATCGACTGCGTGAAGCTGAAGATGCTCACGCCGAAATGCCCCAGCAACTTGCGAGCCACGCCGCCCGCGGCGACCCGAGTCGCTGTTTCGCGCGCCGAGGAGCGTTCGAGCACGTTGCGGATGTCCTCGTGGCCGTATTTGAGGGCGCCTGCGAGATCCGCATGCCCGGGTCGAAGCCTGGTCACCGGCTTGGGGGCAAAGCCCTCCTTCGAGACCGACATCTGGGCCGTCCAGTTCGCATGGTCCCTGTTCTCGAGCACAAGCGTCACCGGGCTCCCGATGGTGACCCCGCCACGCACGCCGCTGGCGATGCGCGCCACGTCGGTCTCGATCTTCTGCCGCCCACCGCGCCCATGCCCGCCCTGGCGCCGCGCCAGGTCTCGCCTCAGGTCCTCTTCGGAGAACTCGAGGCCAGCAGGCAATCCCTCGATCACGACCGTGAGCTGCGGACCGTGCGACTCTCCTGCCGTCAACCACCTGAGCATCAGGCGATGATAGAGCCCAGTGCCAAGAGCCCTCGAAGTGGCGATGGTGGACGTCGGCGGAACGCTGTGGCCGAACTCATGGCCTTTTCGCGAGACGGACGCGATCGGCCGCAGGCAGCGAATCGCCGCGGCGATGCCGCTCCTCAGCCCAGATGCAGCGGACGCCCTCGCGACCGATCTGATCCAGAGCAGTCGGGCCGGGGACGAGAAGCGCAGCATCTCGACCGAGGCCGACATGGCGATCACCGCGGAGGTGTTGATCTCCGGGGCGCTGTCCCGCCAGGGCCTGCCGGCCGAAGTCGAGGCCGTGACACGACTTCGACGCGCGATGTCGATCCCGGTGGCCGACCGAATGACGCCGCTTCCGGGCGCAGGCGAGCTCCTGGAACTGATCCATGCCCTCGGAATGAGGACCGTGATCACGAGCAACACCTTCTGGCGCGACGCCGAAAGCTACTGGCATGACTTCAGGCTGCTCGGGCTTGCCGAGCACATCGACGCCATCGTGACGTCGGTCGACGCCGGCCACCTCAAACCTCATCCTGCGGTGTTCGAGATGGCCATGCGCTGGAGCGGCGCGCCGGCCCATCGCTCCGTGGTGATCGGCAACCGCGAGGAGAACGACATCGAGCCCGCCCTGGCGCTCGGAATGTGGACGATCCTTGTCCACCCCGACGACCCTCCTCCCGTGTCCACGCGCGCCCACGCGGTCGCGCCCGACCTGTGGGCCTGCGCGGAAGCCGTGAAAGCTATGCTCGACAGCGTATGAGGGGCGAGATGACCCGTGACGCCGACCGCGTTGTCGTGGCCCTCGACGTCAACGGTGAGAAAGCCGACCTCCTCGTGCCGGTGCACAAGACGCTGCTCGAGGTGCTGCGCGAAGACATGCAGCTCACCGGCACCAAGCACGGTTGCGAGCTCGGGGAATGCGGGACCTGCACGGTGCTGGTCGACGGACGTCCGGAGCTGAGCTGCCTGCTGCTGCCGGTTCAGCTTGAAGGGCGCGCGATCACCACGGTCGAGGGGATGGCGCGCGGCTCTGAGCTGCATCCGCTCCAGCAGGCCTTCGTCGAGCTCGGCGCCGCACAGTGCGGCTACTGCACGCCGGGGATCCTGCTCTCGGCGAAGTCGCTGCTCGAATCCAATGCGCGGCCGTCGCGCGACGAGATCCGCGAAGCTCTCGCCGGCAACCTCTGCCGGTGCACCGGCTACGCCAAGATCCTGGATGCCATCGAGCTCGCGGCGGACCGCATGGGATGAGCGGATCCCCCCACCCGGGCCGGCGGGCCGCCCTCTCCGCCCAGCAGGGAGGTGACCTGTCAGTCGTCGGGAAGCCGCTGCCTAAAGTTGACGCCGTGGCCAAGGTCACCGGCCGCGCGATCTACGCCGACGACATGCTTCCCCCTCGAACGCTCCACTGCCGGATCCTGCGCAGCCCGCACCCGCACGCGCGCATCCTTGCCGTCGACACCTCCGCCGCAAGACGTATGCCTGGGGTGCGAGCCGTGATCACCGGGCACGACCTGCCAGTGAAATTCGGGATCCTCCCCGTGACCCAGGACGAGCGCGCGCTCGAGCACGAAAAGGTGCGTTATGTCGGCGACCCTGTTGCCGCGGTCGCCGCCATTGACGAGGAGACCGCCGCGGCTGCTTGCGACGCGATTTCGGTGGAGTACGAGGTCCTCGAGCCCGTCATGTCCATCGAGGACGCCCTCGCCGAGCCGAAGGACGAGCGCATCCAGGACTACGGGGGGCCGAACAACATCCACAAGCTCGTGGCGCTCGAGTTCGGCGATGTCGATGCCGGGTTAGCCCGCGCCGACCACGTGCGCGAGGACGTCTTCTTCTTCCAGGGCAACACGCACCTCCCGATGGAACAGCACAGCGCAATCGCGACCTACGTCGACGGGAAGGTGACGCTCTGGTCATCCACCCAGGTCGTGCATTACGTGCACCGGGCACTGGCGAAGGTGCTGGAGCTTCCGATGAACCGCATCCGGGTCATCGGCGCGGCGCACGGCGGCGGGTTCGGCGGCAAGACGGACCCCTTCGCGCACGAGATCATCGTGTGCAAGCTCGCGATGCTCACCGGGCGGCCGGTCAAATGCACCCTGACTCGCGAGGAGGTCTTCTACGCACACCGCGGCCGCCACCCGGTCCTGATGTGGGTCCGCACCGGCGTCACCAGAGAGGGTCGCATCACCGCGATGCATTTCCGCACCGCGCTCGACGGCGGCGCTTACGGGTCGTATGGAGTCGCGTCCACCTTCTACACGGGCACCCTGCAGCCGGTGACCTATGACATTCCCGCCTATCGATTCGAGGGTTGCCGCGTGTTCACCAACAAGCCGCCGTGTGGTCCCAAGCGCGGCCACGGGACGCCGCAGCCCCGCTTCGCGCTCGAGCTGCACCTCGAAAAGATCGCCCACGACCTCGGCCTCGACCCTGCTGCCATGAAGCGAAGCAACTTCGTCACGCCGATGACCCGCGCCGTCAACTGGCTTCGCATCACCTCGTGCGGGCTGGACGAATGCGCGGAGCTGGTGCTCGAAGCATCCGGCTATCGCCATCGAACCAGGCGCCCCGGACACGGGATGGGGTTCGCCATCTCGAGCTATCTGTCGGGGGCAGGGACGGCCATCTACTGGAACGACATGCCGCATTCCGAGGTGCAGATCAAAGTCGACCGAGGAGGAGTCACCGTCTACTGCGGCGCCATGGACATCGGCCAGGGATCTGACTCCGTGCTTGCGACCATCGTGGCCGAAGAGCTAGGCCTCCAGCCGTCCGATATCCGGCTCGTCACAGCCGATACCGACACCACGCCGATCGACCTCGGGTCTTACTCGTCCCGCGTCACGTTCATGGCCGGCAACGCAGCCATCCAGGCGGCGAGGAGGATGCGCAGCTTGCTGGTCGAAGCCGCCGCCGCGAAGATGGCCTGCGCCGCCTCGCAGGTGGCCGTTGGTGCGGAGCGCATCGGCGATTTCAGCTTCGAGGAGGCCAGCGTGCTCGCCGAGGCGCGCTTCGGCACCCTGACCAGCGCCGGCAGCTACACGCCTCCGAAGATCGCCGGGCCGTACAAGGGCGCCGGCGTCGGTCCGAGCCCTGCGTACAGCTACTCGGCGTGCGTGGTAGAGCTCAATGTGGATGCGCGCAGCGGCCTCATCGACGTCAACAAGATCTGGATCGCCCACGACGTCGGCCGGGCCATCAACCCATTGCTGGTCGAGGGCCAGATCGAAGGCAGCGTGTACATGGGACTCGGTGAGGCGCTCATGGAAGAGCAGGCGTTTCGCAAAGGGCTGCACAAGTGGCCCTCGATGCTGGATTACAAGTCGCTGACCTTCCTTGAGATGCCCGAGGTCGAGACCTTCATCGTGGAAACGATCGACCCCGAAGGCCCTTACGGCGCCAAGGAGGCAGGACAGGGTCCATTGCTTCCCGTCCCCCCTGCTCTGAGCGCCGCCGTCTACGATGCGCTCGGCGTCTGGATCGACGAGGTGCCCGTGACACCCGAGAAGATCGTCGAGGCGCTGCGGCGAAAAGGGAAGGGCGAGCCGGCGCGCTTTGGACCCGCGCGTTTTCCGGCCATTCCCTACCCGCCGATCATCAAAGTCGAGCCTCCCGCGAAGGACCTGGACCGTGCTTCGACTGCCACGATTTAAATACTTGCGGCCAAAGAGCGCCCGCGAGGCTTCTGCCATCGCGGCGGACCTCGGCACCCGGGCGATGTTCGTTGCGGGCGGCACCGACCTGTTCCCGAAGCTCAAGCGACGGCAGTTCGACATCGACACGCTGATCGGGCTCGACTTTCTGTCACGAGAGATCCGCCACTCCCCGGGCCAATGCCATATTGGGGCCGGCGCGACGCTGGCGTCGGCTGCGAGAGACAAACAGCTCACGGCAGGTTTCGCAGGCTACGCGGAAGCGGTTGGGCTGGTGTCCTCTCCACAGCTTCGAAATGCCGGCACCGCGGGCGGCAACCTGTGCGTCGACACACGCTGCAACTACTACGACATGACCTACGAGTGGAGGAAGGCGGCTGGCTTCTGCCTGAAGAAGGACGGTGACATCTGCCTCGTCGCACCGAGCAGCCCGCGATGCTGGGCCGTCTCGTCTTCCGACACCGCTCCGATGGCGATCGCCCTCGGCGGCATGGTGACGCTCACAGGACCGGATGGCGAGCGTGAGATCGCGGTCGATCAGCTCTATCAGGACGACGGGATGACTTATCTGGCCAAGCAGGCCCACGAGGTCGTAACCGGTCTGCGCCTGCGTGCGGAGCCTGGGACACGCAGCGCCTATGTGAAGCTGCGGCGTCGGGGCTCGATCGATTTCCCCATCGCCGGGGCTGCGGTGGCCGTGCAGCTGGAGGGGGAAATAGTCAGTGCATGTCGGATCGTCCTTTCCGCGGTGGCGTCTCACCCGCTCGAGGCCCATGCGGCTGAAGAGTTCCTGAAGGGAAAGCGCGCGGACGCCGACACGATCCGCGAAACTGCTGAAATCGCCGCCAAGCCCGCCAAACCGCTCGACAATGCCGACCTCAGCCACTTCTGGCGGAAACGGATGGTCAGGGTGGTCGTGGAGCAGGCGCTCGAACGCGCAGCGACCAAAGACAAGGCCTCGGCGGTTAGTCTTCTAGGTCAAGACCCAGAATGAAACGGATATCCGCGGCACAATCAGGGCAGGGCATGGTCGAGTACGCGCTCATCCTGGCCCTGGTCGCCCTCATCGTGGTCGTCGCGCTGATCGCCACCGGCAACCAGCTGATCAACACGTTCTCGAACATCACGGCGACGATGTGCAACTACCACGTCGGCTGCTGATCGCGCCGGCAAACCCCTCCCTCTCGCGCCCCAACCCTTAGGCTGATCCGTAATGTTTTTCAGGCGGCGAGAGTCCGGCCAGGGCATGGTCGAGTTCGCGCTCATCCTCGCCTTGGTCGCCCTCATCGTGATCGTGGCCCTGATCGCGACGGGCAGCCAGGTCAAGAACCTCTACTCGGACATCGTCGTGACGATGTGCGCGTATCACGCGGGCTGCTGAATAGAAACCAGAGGGAGCCTTCGCGGGTTCCTCTCCTCGCGGCGCTCAACGGCCGGCTTCGCGCCCCTGGACTCTTCTCGGATCAGGGGTTGGGGGTTGACGCAGAAGCTGCACTCGCGGCGCGCTCCGCGTTGCCGCGGATGAGTCCGAAGTCCCGCCGGGCCAGTGCCTCCGCCGGGAAGAGGGCCCCCGTCAACCCGATCGCTTTGACCCCAAGCCGAAGGTAAGGGCCGATGTCCTCGATCTGCACCCCGCCCGACACCCAGAACGGCACTCCCCCCATGGGCCCGTTGAGGGCCTCGATGTAGGCAGGGCCGCCGACGGGCGCGACCGGGAACACCTTGACGACCGCGGCGCCTGCCAGGCGTGCCTGGTAGATCTCAGTAGGGGTCAGAGCGCCCAGGACGCACAGGATGTCCTCCCGGCGGCACGCCTCGGCGACCTCAGGCAGGACCACCGGCGTCACGACGAATGAGGCGCCGGCCTCCTTGGCCTCGGTCACCGCACCGGGATCCCACACGGTGCCGACGCCAACGGGGTAGCGCCCGCCGGTGGTGGCGATCAGACCGCGGATCAGCTCGAAGCACGACGGCACGGTCTTGGTGATCTCGATCGTTCCCACTCCGCCTTCGACTGCCGCCAGGCATGCCTGAAAGCCGGCGTCTGCATTCTCGGTGCGCAGCACGCCGCATAGACGGTTGGGAAAGACCTCGGCGATGCTCCGCACGGCCGCAGGAATTATCCCTTGAACGGGCCACCGACCCCACTGCGGTTCCCAGCCTAAGTACACTGGTACATACGTATGACCGGGGCCACCGCGACTGAGAGCTCTCGAGACCAGATCATCCACGCCGCGGCGGAGTCGCTTCTCGAAAGCGGCTATTCGGGCACGAGCGTGAGGGCGATTGCCACCAAGGCCGGCGTGGCCATCGGCAACCTCCAGTACTGGTTTCCCACCAAGTCCGAGCTCCTGGTCGAGGCCTGGCGCTACCTGACCGCCCGCTCGGTCGAGGAGCTTCGTCAGACGCTCAACCAGCTCACCGACCCGCTCGAGGTGCTCGAGGTCGGCGTGGAGTCGCTGTGGGACTCGCTACGCCGGCTCGGTGACGTCCAGCTGGCGGCATTCGACCTCCTGGTACAGGCGCCGCGAACAGAGCGCCTCCGCGCTTACCTGCCCGAGCTGTTCACACGCTACCGCGAGGTGATCCAGGAACAGCTCGACCGCCTCGAGGAGGACGGCCGCGTCCGCCTCACCGTGCCGCGCGATGTCCTCGTGCCGCTCGTCCTCAACACTGTGCTCGGGTTCGGCCTCTATTACGTGGTCACGCGCGACGACGAGTCCTGCCTGCGCGCCCTTTCCGCATTCAGCCAGCTGGCCGCCACCCTCGTCGAGCCGGTCCCATGAGCACGCAGGTCATCGACCGGGAGCTGGAGCGGCTGGAGGGGCTGTGGGCCGACGGGCTCGGCGACGCATATCGCTCCTACCTCGGGGCCGCAGCGGACTACGAGCCGGTGGCGCAGCAGAAGCTTGCGCTCGCGGCGGCCCTGGTCGAGATCGGCGTACGGCTGCAGAGCCTGGGCGGTCTCGCCGCCCCGCCCGCAACCCTCCTGATGGGCGATCTCTGCCTGGCGCGTTCTTCGCGGCTGCTGGCCGACGCCGCGCCGCAGCAGGTCCAGATCGCGTTCGCGTCGGCGATCGAGGTCCTCGCATCAGCCGCGGCCGCGGGCGAGGCCGCGCCGGCCACTCGCGAGATGCTCCTCCAGGCGCTCGAGTCCGGACGATGACCGGCCGCCGGATCCGCTTCGAGTCCAGCCAGGCAACTCAGTTCATCGACATCACCGGCCGCCTGCGCGAAGAGATCCAGAAAGCCGGACTGCGGGACGGGCGCGTTCACGTCCAGTCGCTGCACACGACCGTGGGGCTTGCCGTCAACGAGAACGAGCCGCTCCTTTTGCGAGACTTCGAGACGATGCTCGAGCGTGTCGCGCCGCAGGGGGCCGACTACGAGCACGACGACTTCGCCCGGCGGATCGACGTCGCGGTCGACGAGCCCGTCAACGGCCATGCCCACTGCCGCCAGATGCTCCTGACCGCGTTCGCCACCCTGCTCGTCGAGCAGGGCGAGCTGGTGCTCGGGCGCTGGCAGTCGGTCTTCGCGGTCGAGCTCGACGGCCCACGCCACCGACAGCTGGCAATCCAGCTCGAGGGTGAGTTCGCCGAGGCGCGGTCGCGGCATCAGCAGGAAATATCGGAGGCCCTGGTCGAGCTCGAGCTGCTCCGACAGCTCATGGTCGACCCCGAACCGGTGGCTGCGCCAATGCGCCGGCTCGTCGAAGCGGGCGGCAAGCGCCTGCGTCCACGGCTCGTGCAGCTCACCGCCGGGATCGGACCGCGCCATGATCCGCTCCGCGCCGCCGGCCTCGCGGCAGCCGTCGAGCTCCTGCACAACGCCACGCTCGTCCACGACGACTACGTGGACGAGAGCTCGCACCGCCGCGGGCGGCCCACCGTGGCCGCCGCCGAGGGGCCCGAGCGCGCGATCGCTGTCGGCGACTACTACTTCGCCAAGGCGACGCGGCTGATCGCCGAGATCGGCAACCGCAAGGTCACATCAACGATCGCCGAGGCGCTCGAGGCGATATGCGCTTCGCAGATCGACGACGTGGCCTTGCGCGGCGCGTTTCCCGGCGACCACGATTCTTATCTGCGGGTCGTGCGCGGCAAGACGGCCGCCCTTTTTGCCGCCGCCTGCGCCTCGGGCGCTCAGCTGTCGGAGGCCCGACCCGAGGTGGTCGAGGCCCTGCGCCGGTACGGCGACCTGGTCGGAGTCGCATTCCAGATGGCCGACGACATGGTCGACTTCAGCCCCAGCTCCGGCAAGCCGGTCGGCCTCGACATCCGCCAGCGCGTGGTCTCCCTTCCTCTTATCTATGCGGCGGAGGACCGGATGGTCGGACCCGAGGTGCGCCGCCTCCTCGCCGGATCGCTCGGCGACGACGAGGTTGTTCGGGTGGCCGAGCTCGTAACGTCGAGCGACGCGCTGCCCAAGGTGCGCAAGGAAGCAGAGTCGCTGGTCGACGAAGCGATACACGCGCTCGAGACGGTCGAGCTTGACGGCTTGCGCCCGACGCTGATCGGCCTTGCCCGCTCCGCGGTGGACCGAATCTCGTAACGGCGCTACGAGCGAAGGCCGGTGAGGATCCCAACGGTCCCCAGCGACAACCCGACGTAGCGCACGTCTGACCAGCCCGCGGCCATCGCCATGTCGCCGAGCTCGCCGGGCGTGCGGTACGAGTCCACGGTGTCGCTCAGGTACCGGTAGGCCTTAGGCTGGCCAGACAGCGCGCCGCCGACCAGCGGGAGCACCGTGCGCAGGTAGAGCCGATAAGCCGACCCGATCGCGCCCCGTGGTGGTCGCACGAACTCGAGCACGACCGTCCTGCCCCCGGCTCTGACGATCCGCAGCATCTCGCGCAGCCCACGCACGGGATCCGCGAGGTTGCGCAGCCCGAAGGCGATCGTGCTCGCATCGAAGCTTGCGTCCTCGAACGGCAGGTTGAGGGCATCCCCTTCCAGGAACTCGAGCCCGGGGTGGTCGCGGCGAGCGACCTCCAGCATCTGGGCGCTGAAGTCGAGGCCCACCACCCGCCCTTTCTTTCCAGCCGTGAGCGCCAGCTCAGCGGTCAGCTTCCCCGACCCGCAGGCGACGTCGAGCGCCGACCCCCCAGCCGCGATGCCCGTCGCCCGCGCCGCGCGCCGACGCCAACCGGCATCGGTTCCAGCCGACAGCACGGTGTTGACCCTGTCGTATCGCCGCGCGATGCGGTCGAACATCGATCGCACCGCCTCCGGATCCCTTTCGCCGATGTGGGTCAGACCCTCTGCCAGATCGAGGCGATGCCCTGGCCGACTCCGATGCACATCGTGGCGAGACCGTACTCGGCATCCCGGTGCGCCATCTCCCGGACCAGCGTGCTCACCAGGCGGGCGCCGCTGCTGCCCAGCGGATGCCCGAGGGCGATCGCGCCGCCGTTGACGTTGACCCTGTCTTCGTCGAGGCCCAACAGGCGCATGCACGCCAGCGACTGTGAGGCGAACGCTTCGTTGAGCTCGACGAGATCGATGTCGGACGGCTTCAGGGCCGCCTTCTCCATCGCTTTCAACGACGACGGGACCGGACCGATGCCCATGTAGTCAGGATGCACGCCGGCAGGCGCCGCGGAGACCAGCCGGGCCAGAGGTTTCAACCCGCGCGCCTTGGCCGTGTGCGCCGACATGAGGACCAGCGCCGCCGCCCCGTCGTTGAGCGGCGACGAGTTTCCTGCAGTCACGGAACCGTTTTCGGCAAACGCAGGCCGCAGCTTGGCGAGCGCCTCGAGCGAGGTGTCCACCCGTGGGCCTTCATCGACAGTCACTTGAATCGCCTCGCCTTTGCGTTGCGGGACCATGACGGGGACGATCTCCTCGGCAAGCCGGCCGGACTTCTGCGCCGCGATTGCGCGCTGGTGGCTGCGCAAGGCGAAAGCATCCTGGTCCGCCCGCGAGACCTCATACATCGTGGCCACGCGCTCGGCGGTCTCCCCCATCTGAAGCGTGCCGTACATCCCGGCCATCTTCGGGTTGACGAGCCGCCAGCCGAGCGCAGTGTCAAAGGCCGTCTGGGGCCCGCGAGGAAATGCTCCGTCGGGCTTCGGCATCACCCACGGTGAGCGGGTCATGCTCTCGACCCCGCCGGCGATCATTACGTCGGCGGCACCGGCCTGGATCTCGCGCGCGGCTGCGATCGTCGCCTGCATTCCGGAACCGCAGAGGCGATTGACCGTCTGGCCCGGCACCTCGACCGGAAAGCCGGCCAGGAGGAGCGCCATCCGCGCTACATTCCGATTGTCCTCGCCAGCCTGGTTGGCGCACCCGAGAATGACGTCGCTCACCTCGCCAGGCTTGAGATGGGCGCGCTCGCAGACCTCCCTGAGCACGATCGCCGCCAGGTCGTCCGGACGCACGTCCTTGAGCTGGCCACCGTAGCGGCCTATCGGCGTGCGCGCGGTCGCCACGATGACGGCTTCCCGGAGCTCTGTCACTTTTTCGCCCGTTTGGCGAGGAAGGCCTGCACGCCGTCCGCGAACTCCTGGCTCGCGGCCTGCCCCTCCTGCAGGTACGACTCGAACTCGAGCGCCTCCTCGTAGTTCGACTCGAGCGCATGGTTCACCGCCCTCTTGGCCGCCGCCATCGCCTGCCTGGGCTGGGAGACGAGGTGATCGGCCAGCTCGCGAACCTCGGCCTCGAGGCGGTCCGCCGGCACCAGGCGGTTGATCACGCCCAGGCGGTGCGCGTCGACCGCCTGCAGCGGCTTGCCGCTGAAGAACATCTCGTAGGCGACCCCGGTGCCGGCCAGGCGCGGAAGCAGCCAGCTGACACCGCCGTCGGGGGCGAGGCCGATGTTCACGAACGCCTCGAGGATGTAGGCCTCCGGAACCGCGATCCGGATGTCGCAGGCGAGCGCGTAGCTCGCTCCGATCCCGACCGCCGGGCCGTTCATGGCGGCGATGACCGGTTTCGGCATGGTTCGCAGCCGGCTCAGCATCGGCATGTACTCGTTGCGCAGGACGTTGCCGACGTCCTCCGGAGTCCGCATTCCGCCGCCGCCCACCATCTCTGTCACGTCTGCGCCAGAGCAGAACGCTCGGCCCGAGCCGGTGAGCACGACTACGCGGACCGAATCGTCGCGCTCCGCTTGCTTGATCGCGTCTCCGAGCTGCTGGCGCGTGATCGCCCCGATGGCGTTCATCTTCTCGGGCCGGTTGAGGCGGATCCAGCCGACTCCGCCGTCGACCTCCACCTTGACGTGCTGCTCGACTTCAGTCGCCATCTCGTGCCTCACCGTCCTTTGAATACGCCCTTGCGCTTCTCGAGAAACGCGTGCATGCCCTCTTTCTGGTCTTCGGTGGAAAACAGGAAATAGAAGCTCTTGCGCTCGGCGGCCAGGCCCTCGGCCAGCGGCGACTCGAAAGCTTTCAGGACCGCCTCCTTGGCCATTCGCAGCGCCAGTGGCGGCTTTTCCGCGAGCTGGCGGGCCATGCGCTTGGCGAGCTCGATCGTCATCTCGGCCGGCACCACCTTGTTGACCAGCCCGAGCTCGTAAGCGCGGCGGGCGGTCACGGGCGCACCGGACAGCATCGCCTCCATCGCCGCGTACTTGCCCGCGGTCCGCGGCCAGCGCTGCGTACCGCCGGCCCCCGGGATGATGCCCAGGTTCACCTCGGGCTGGCCGAGACGGGCGGTGTCGCCGGCGATGATCAGGTCGCACATCAAGGCGAGCTCGCAGCCGCCGCCGAGCGCGTACCCGTTGACCGCGGCGACCAGGGGCTTGCTGAAGGCCGCTATGCCCGCCCAGCGCCCAGTCTGGTCTCGGCGCAGCTGCTCGACGGCGCTGCGGTCCGCCATGTCGCTGATGTCAGCCCCGGCGGCGAAGACCCGCGGGCCGCCGGTCAGAACGACCGCCCGCACGGTCTCGTCGGCGTCCAGCTCGCCCAGCGCGACGTTAACCTCGCGAATCAGGTCTGGGCTCAACGCGTTCAGAACCTTCGGCCGGTTGAGCGTCACGGTTGCGATCGGGGGTTCGATCTCGACCTGAATGTGCTCGTAACCCATCGCGGCTATCATCGACCAAATGGGTTCGGGGCCGCTAAGAGACTCGTTCGGGAGGGTCGCGGACGACCTCAGGATCTCGATCACGGACCGCTGCAACTTCCGCTGCATCTACTGCATGCCGGCGGAGGGCTTGAAATGGCTGAAGCGCGACGACATCCTGCGCTTCGAGGAGATCGTGCGCCTGGCGCGCATCTTCGTCGAGCGCTACGGCGTGCGCACGATCCGGATCACCGGCGGCGAACCACTGGTACGCGTCAAGGTCGAGGAGCTGGTCGGGATGATCAACGAGCTCGACCCCTCGCTCGACATCACGATGACGACCAACGGCGTGCTGCTGCGCGACAAGGCGCAAGCGCTGAAGCAGGCCGGGCTGAAGCGCATCAACATCTCGCTCGACACGCTGAACATGGAGCGATTCCACGAGATCGCCCGCAGCGACCAGTTCACTCGAACGATGGACGGCATCGAGGCGGCGAAAGAGGCCGGCCTGTGGCCGATCAAGCTGAACATGGTGGTCATGAAGGGACACAACGACGACGAGGTCGTCGACTTCGCCCGGCTCGCGCGTGACAAGGGCTACGAGGTGCGGTTCATCGAGTTCATGCCGCTCGACGGCGACAACATCTGGACCAATGAGCAGGTCGTGCCAAGCCTGCGCATCCAAGAGCAGATCGAGGACCTCTTTCCCCTCGTACCCGTCAACGACCCGAGGCCGGGCCCAGCGACCAAGTTCAAGTTCGCCGACGGCGCGGCGGGCGGGATCGGGTTCATCTCGTCGGTCAGCCAGGCGTTCTGCACGTCGTGCAACCGCATCCGGCTGACCGCCGAAGGCGGCCTGCGCACCTGCCTTTTCTCCTTGCACGAGACTCCGCTGCGCGACCTGATTCGCTCGGGCGTCTCGGATGACCATCTCGGCCGCGTGATCGAGACCGCGGTGTGGCGCAAGGAGGAAGGCCACCTGATCAACCAGCCCGGCTTCGTCAAGCCTGGCAAATCGATGTCACAAATCGGTGGCTGAGTAGGAAATCACTTCCCGCTCGGGGGAAGGTGGCGCGGAGCGCCGGATGGGGAGCGCCGGATGGGGACGCACTTCCCCGCTCGCGGGGAAGGTGGCGCGGAGCGCCGGATGGGGACGACCGTAAGCTAAGCAGATGCAAAGACCGGAGGAGGCTCAGCGGCCGTTCACGGTCACCGAGCTCGCCAACGAGATCCGGCGTGAGCTTCGCCCGCTGACCGCGCTCCTCCTCAAAGGCGAGGTCAGCGGCATGAAGCGCGGCGTCACCGGCCATTTCAACTTCTCAATCCAGGACGGCGTGAGCCGCCTCGACGCGGTCCTCTTCGCCGACGAGGCGCGCCGCGTCACCACCCTGCCCGAGGACGGGCAGGTGTTCGTCTTCCGCGGGCGCGTCGACTTCTTCGGCAAGACCGGCCGGCTGAGCTTCATCGTGGACCAGGTCGAGTTCGACGACGTCGGCAAGCTGCGCGCGCGGCTGGAGGAGCTCAAGCGCCGCCTCGAGGCCGAAGGCGCCTTCGCCGCCGCCCGAAAGCGGCGACTTCCCTTTCTACCTCGTGCCGTGGCCCTTCTCACGTCGCCCACCGGAGCGGTGATCCACGACTTGCAGGAGACGATCTGGGAGAGATACCCGAACATGGCCGTCGTCGTGTATCCCGTGCAGGTGCAGGGCGCGGCGGCCCCGATGAGCGTGGCCCGCGCCCTTCGCCGCTGCAACCTGGAAGACCTCGCCGACGTGATCGTGCTCGCGCGCGGCGGCGGCAGCTTCGAGGAGATGTACGCCTTCAACACGGAGGTGGTGGCGCGCGCGATCCTCGAGTCGCGCCTGCCCGTGGTCACCGCGCTCGGACATACGTCGGACCGCACCGTGGCCGACCTGGTGGGCGATGCCGAGTGCCGGACCCCGACCGAGGCGGGGGCGCGCGTCGTGCCCAAGAAATCCGACCTGCTCACCCAGCTCCGCGAGCGAGGCCGCCGCGTCGACCGGGAGATCGCACAGCGCATGACCCGAGAGGCGGAGCGCCTGACCGTCAAAAGGCAGCGCATGTTGCAGCTGCTGCCAGCCCTGGTGCGCCATCGGGTCGACCGTTTGGCCAGGGCGGGGACGGAGCTCGGCCGCCTCAGCCCGCTCGCACAGGTCGCGCGGCGCGAGGAGGCGCTGCGCGAGCGCGCCAGGCGCCTGGACGGCGCCGCCCGCGCCCGCCTCGTGCACAGCCGCGGCGCACTCGACTCTCGGCGCGCACCCGACAGGCTGGAACGGGCTCTGACCGAACGGTTCGCTGCTGTTACGCGCGGCCTTGATCACCGCCGCCAGCGCCTGGTCGCCCTGAGCCCGGACGCCGTCCTGTCTCGGGGATACAGCATCACGCAAGACGCCGAGTCGGGCGCCGTGCTGCGGTCGGCCGCCGGCACCGCGGTCAGGCAAAAGGTGCACATCAGGCTTGGCTCGGGCCGGCTGGGAGCACGCGTGGAGGAGGTCGAGCCATGATCCAGGGCCAGGACCTGACTTACGAGCAGGCGCTCGAAAAGCTGGACGAGAAGCTGAAGCTCCTCGAAGACGGTGACCTTTCGCTCGAGGACGCTCTCAAAGCCGTTGACGAGGCGCGGGTCTACCTCAAGGTCTGCACGGAGCGACTCGAAGCGGCCCGCAAGCGGATCGAGATCAGGGCCGAACCGGACTCGGCGGAGTAGCTACTCCATCGCGGCGCCGGCCGCTCCCTCACGGACGGTTGTCGGCTGCACCGCCGCCGATTCCAGCTGGTCGTCCATGGCGCGCAGGCGCTGGCTCAGGTTCTTGACGAACTCGAGCAGCACCTCCGGATGCTCGTGCACTATGGCCTGCATGCGGTCGCGGCGCAGCACCCGCACAGTTGTGTCCATGTTGGCGTGCGCGGACGCCGACCTGGGCTGATCGTCGAAAACCGACATCTCCCCCACCACCTTTCCGACGCCCATGTGCGCCAGCGTCACCTCGTGGCCCTCGCGGTCGAGGTGGATCCGTATCTCACCATCCAGCACCACGTAAAGCTCGGCGCCGACATCGCCTTTGCGAAAGATCGGCTCGCCCTTGGCGTACCGCCGCGTCACCATCAAGCGGTCGATGCTCTCGAGCTGCTCGAGCGAAAGAGTGCTGAACAGTGGCACCCGCTTCAGTGCTATGAGTTCTTTCATGTGTTCATCGAGCCCGTGCAACGCCGCCTGGGAAGTCTCCCGGACCCACCTGTCGGGATGGTTCGCGAGCGTCTCGAGCTCCGCGCGAGACAGAGGTCGCGCCACCACCGGGTCGAACGACTCTGGCTCGAGCAGCTGCGCTAGCGGTCCGGCAAGCCAGCCCGGGCCGAAGTTTAGCAATGTTTCCAGCGCCTCGACCCTCGTGCTCGACACCTCCGACCTGAGGCCGCGCTCCACCGTCGCGAACCCTCGTTTTCCATGCAGAGCCCGCATCGCCGCGAGGCCCGACTCCGCAGCGTTCGTGACGTGGTCGTCAAGGCCGATTCGAAGCAGGGCGTAGCCGGCAGCTTCGTCGCCATCCATCCGCGTGGCCGCCCCGGCCACCCGCGCCGACAGGCGGGCGAGATGAACCGCGCCGTCGAGCTGCTCCTCGAGGTGGACGCGCGCCCTCTGAAACAGCTCGGGCCGCCCGCTCCGCATCAGGGCCTCGACCGTCGCGACCGATGTCTCGTCGCGTGCGATGAGAAGGGGCAGCGTCAGCAGCAGGGCGTCGGGTGACTGTGCCGCCATCGCTTCCGCGGCGAGCCGGCGGACATCTCGGTCGTTGCTCGCGAGGCCCTCCGCGAGAGCCTCGGCATATGCCTTGGCGTGTTCCATTGGAGGAGTCCAGCGCACCGCCTGTCGCAGGGCTTCGCGCCTGACCTCGATGTCGACATCGCGTAGGCGCCCGATCAGCGCCGCGGCCACGTCTGCGACCTCGCCTTTCATCTTGGCAAAGCTGCGCACAGCCTCCATGCGCACGCGCGGCGAGGGATCGCTCAGACCCTCACGGACAGTGTCCTGCCGCCCGACCAGGGCGGCCGCCCAGACCGCCGCTGCGCGTACCTCCTGGTCCACCGACTCCCACAATTCGCTCATCACCTCGTCCGAAGGCCGCCACCTCTCTTTTCGCGCGAGGCCGGCCACCACGGCCGCAGCCCTCACCCATCCGTCCGGGTCGTGCCTTGACGCCTCCAGCTGTTCGATCGTGATCACGTCCGGAAGCGCCATCTGGTAAGCGAGTCGCCGGACCACCGGGTCGCCCGCCACGAAAAGCTCGGGCAGCATCGCAGTGAACGCGGCCGGTGACGCCTTGCCGAGGGCCGCCGCCGCAAACTGTCTGGCCTTGTCGTCCGTGCCCCTGATGTATCCCTGCAGCTCGGCCACCTGCACCGGGCTGGGCCGTCCGAGGGCCTGCGTGAAGTCGGCCAGGCTCAAGGCATGTGTCCGAAGGCGCTGGTAGATGGCGTCGACGTAAAGGGCACGCACGCGGAAGGCGCCGGCGATGAAGAACACGGCGGTGACCAGCCCGATCAGGGCCAGCACCTCGACGCTGGCGATGATCGCGCGCTGGGCCAGCAGCAGGACGACGCCACTCACCACTGCGGCGGCTGGGAGCACCGCGTTCTCGAGCAGGAGCTTCAGCCTTGGTCCGACCTGCGCTGGAAGCGCCGCGCCCAGAACGCTCTGCGCCGGATCGTCGAGGCCGGTCTGCAAGCCGTTCCTTACGATGAAGAGGAAGAGCGCCGTGCCGAGCATCGGGTTGACCGCCACAGCGGTGAAGCCGACCAGCGTGAACACCGGCAACAGCGTGATCGCGTTCTTGACCCCGAGCTTCCCCAACACCCACGGCGTGACGACCAGGCTGACCACGAGCTGGACGACATAGCTCGCCAGCCAGGCGTTGCCGATGAGAATCGTCAGCGCCTGGAGGTTGTTGTGCGTCGCACCGACGAACACCACCGCCACCAGGTAATCGCCGACGCGGCTGGTGACCTGCATGACGAGGGCCAGCAGGACGAGGGCGAGGACCAGCCGGTTGCGGGTCGCGTAGCTGAAGGCTCCCTTCAGGGCGGCGATCACCCCATGCCGGTTGCGTTCGGCCTCATGGTCGGCGAGGAATTCATCCACCTCGTCGACGAACGCGGGCCGGAACAGCGTTCGCTCCAGGCCGACCGACATCATGGCCGTGACCGCCGAGCCGAACGACCACACGAAGATGAGCGGTTCGGTCGCATAGACGGCAACGAGCGTTGTCGTCAAGCCCGCGAGGATGTACCCGATGCTCGAGCCGGCGGCGATGACCGGGAAAACGCGCTTCCCCTCGAGCAAGTTGAAGTGCTGGGTCACGAAGCTCCAGAAATGCAGCATTACGAGCTCGAAGGCGACCGAGTAGACGACGTAAGCGGCGAAGGCGACGGTGGCGTCCTCGCGCACCGCGTAGGCGATGTAGACGCCGACAGCGGCGACCGCGTTTGCGATCAGGGTGATTCGGAAGGCCCGGCCGACGCCGAAACGCCTGGTGACCGCCCCCTGGAGCACCACCATTGGCCAGACGGCGACCGCCAGGATGATGAAGAACAGCGGATAAGCCTGTGGGCCGGCCTTGTTCAGGAAGATCGACTGGGCGGCGTTGAACGCCGTGTACATGGCCCACCCGAGGACGATCGCGAACCCGGCGACCTGCAGCGTTCGGTTTAGCTCCGTGCGCCTCACGTGGAGGACTTTGGCGAGCAGGGGCGACATCGCCTCCTGGCGCAGGTAGGACGGCGGCTTGATTTGAGGCATCGTCCTAGGTCTGCTGGACGCTGGCGATCCTCTCCAGTGCCGCGATCCGCTCCTCGATCGGCGGGTGCGTGTCGAAAAGGTGATTGAAGGCTCTGCCGTGATGCTCGGTGGGGTTGTCGATCATCATCGCCGCCACCGCGTGATTGAACTTTTGCGTCGGCTTGTCGTTCTGCGCGATCTTCTTGAGAGCGCTGATCAGGCCGGCCGGGTTGCGCGTGAGCTCCACGCCGCTGACATCGGCCAGCGACTCCCGCTGCCGTGACAGCGCGAGCTGCATCAGAGGGCCCACCAGGAAGGCGATCAGGGTGAAGATGATCCCGATCGCGAAGACGACCAGCACCGCGCGGTCGTCACGGCTGCGGATGCGCCAGGCGCCGTTCCAGTACATGCTCGCGATCAGCGCCGCCAGCCCGATCATGGTCGTGACCACGAGCAGGAGGCGGACGTCGAAATTCTTGATGTGGCTCATCTCGTGCGCAAGCACGCCTTCCAGCTCCTCGCGGTTCATCATCTGGAGGAGGCCAGTGGTGACGGTCACAGCGGCGTGGTTCGGGTCGCGGCCAGTGGCAAAGGCGTTCGGGCTGGGGTCGTTGATGATGTACACCTTCGGCATCGGCAGGCCGTCACCGATCGCCAGCGTCTGGACGATGTTGTAAAGCTGCTGGAACTGGCGCGGGTCCGCCTCCTGGGCGCCCACCGCCGACAGGACCGTCGCCGAACCGAAGTAGTAGGAGAACATTGCCGCGGCCACTCCCAGCAGGGCGAGGATGACGGCGCCGGTGATCGCGCCGCTCGACCCATACGCGAGCTCGCCGATGATCAGGCCCGCGATCACCCAGACGGCCAGGAAGCCGATGATCACGATGACGCTGTTGCGCTTGTTGCGCGCGATCTGGTGGTACATGCGCTATCCAGCTTGGCGGTTGGGCTTTTTGATCGTATCCCTCAGGCGTTCGGCGGCGTAGCGGCCCCAGATCTGCGCCCACACCAGGCCGTTGCCAAAAGCGGACACGTCCTCTGAATGGTGCTTGTAGTGGTAGGTCCACATGGCGCGATGACGCTCGTACTGGAGCTGTCGCGTGCGCGCACGAGTCGCTTGCGGGACGTGGTGAGTGGCTCCCGCCGTCGGCAGGTAGAAGACCTTCCAACCGCCCAGCTTCAGGCGGTAGCAGAGGTCAAGGTCTTCGCCGGACATGAAGTAGCGAGGGTCGAAGAAACCCACGCGGTCGAGGGCGGCGCGCCTGAGCATGAGGCAGGCGCCGGTCCCGGAGTCCATCTCGTGGACGTCCGACTCTGGAAGGTGTCCCATGTTGTAGCGGCCGAAACGAGGGCTCTTCGGGAACAGCCGGTCGAGCCCCACCGTCCGGTAGAACAGGGTCCTCGGAATCGGGAACGAGCGACGGGCCTCTGGGTCGAGGTGCCCGTCCGGAAGCAGAACGCGTGGTCCGACCGCGCCTGCGTCCGGCCGCGTGAGCAGGAAGTCCGCCATCCTCCCCACGCTCTGGGCGTCGACCGTGACGTCGGTGCTGAGCAGGAGGACGAAGCGGCCCTGGCATCGTTCGAGGCCGACGTTGGCGGCTCGGCCGTAGCCCAGGTTCTTGGGCTGGACGAGGACGGTCGCCTGCGGGAACTCATCTGTGACCGCAGCCGCCGAGCCGTCCGAGGAGTCGTTGTCCACCACGACCGCCTCCACGGGCACATCCGCGCTCGAGAAGAAGGCGTGCAGGCACTGCAGCAGCCTGTCCTTGGCGTTGTAGCTGACGACCAGGGCTGAGACGATCGGCTTAGCGGGTTCGGGCATCCGATACGAATTATCCCGCCCGGAACCGCTCGACGCGCCCCGCCACTAGAATCCCGGGGAAGTGGAGACCGGCGCGCGACTGGGTCTCGGTCACCGCCTGGCCCAGCTGCCGCGGAACCGCCTGGTCCGGCAGAACCTCGTCTTGTTCGTCGGTGGCCTGGTCGCGGGGATCGGGGGCTTCGTCTATCACGCCATCGCAGGACGTGTGCTCGGACCGGCCGTTTACGGCCAGGTCGCCTTCCTCATCGCGCTGTACGCGGTGGGCACCGCCCCAGCCCTGATCCTCGTCGTGGTGCTCGCGCGCTATACGGCCACGCTGGTCGCGCGCGCCGATGCGGGGGTGCGCTCTCTGCTCGGCCGGACGGTGCGGCTCATCGCGATCCCAAGCCTCGCGGCGGTGCTGCTCACCGCCCTGTTCGCAAGGCCGGTGGCGGCGTTCGAGCATCTCGGATCCCCGATCCCGGTCCTGATCCTGGGCTTCTCGATCGCCCTGATCTGGCAGGTGGCGATCCCGCGCGGCATCCTGCAGGGCCTGCAGAAGTTCCCCGCCCTCTCGCTCAACCTGTCGCTCGAGCTGATCGTCAGGACGACGCTCGTCTTCCTTCTGCTCAGGGCGGGCTACGCGGTCTCCGGCGCGATGGCGGCCGTGTTCGCGGGCCTGGCGGTTTGCTTCTTCCTCGGCCTGTATTCGCTGCGAGACCATTTCCGCCGGACCGGCGCCCGGGTCCGATTGCGCGTGATGGCCGGCTTCTCCCTGACTGCCGCGGTCGGCATCATCGGCGTCCAGATCCTCTACAACCAGGACGTCATCCTGGCCGAGCACTACCTGAGCAGCCACGACGGAGGCATCTACGGCGGCCTGAACAAGATCGGCACGATCCTCTACTTCCTGACCCTCAGCGTGAGCCAGGTCCTGTTCCCGCGCGTCGTCGAGGCGGTCGCCAAGGAGCAGCATCCAGGCCGGCTGCTGCTGGCGTCGGCCGGGATCCTGACGGCGCTCGGGGCCGGCGCGCTGGTCGTATTCGCGCTGGTCCCGGGATTGGTGGTCGGCGTGCTTTTCGGGCCCAGCTTCAGCGACGCCACCCCATACGTGCTCCCGGTCGGCGTGATCGGGCTGGCCCTGTCCCTGGACAACCTGCTCGTCCAGTTCTTCATGGCTGTGCACGACCGCGTCTTCATGCCGATTCTCGCCCTGGCCGTGGTGGCCGAAGGGGTGCTCATCTTCCTGTTCCACGCCCACGTGGGCCAGGTGGTCGCGGACGTCCTGACCGCCCTGCTGGGCCTGCTGGCACTGCTGAGCGTGCGCTGCTACCTTTTGCTCCCGAGGCTCCACGCCGACAGCGTGGCCGAGCCGGCCCTGGACTGACCCAGCTCCAGAACAAATAAGTCCCGAGGACCTTGCGGCCCGCGGGACTTATTAAAACGCTCGGCAACGACCTACTCTCCCATCGGGTTACCCCGACAGTACCATCGGCGCTGGAGGGCTTAACTACCGTGTTCGGAATGGGAACGGGTGTCTCCCCTCCGCCATGGTCACCGAACAGATCAATTATAGCCGGAGCTGCCGGGTGGCCCTCCCCATCGGCGCTGCGCGCCACCTTCCCCATCCCCCGCCAAACGGGGGCTTCTCCCGCGCTGCGCGCGGGGACCCCACTGGAAGCGGGGAACTCGCCGACTTAGCGGGTGCGGCGGCGCCGAGCCCGGAGGCTCTTGATCTTGCGTGCTTCCGCCGGCGGCACGTAGTGCGAACGGCGCCGCATCTCGCGCACGAGCCCCTGCTCCTGCACCTTGCGGCGGAATTCCCGCAGGGCCTGCTCGAACTCCTCCGGGTCTTTGACGACTATTCGCACAACCCGACAAGGATACCGATCCGAGGCGGATGGTGTTCTGTTAAGGCCTACTCGAGGACGTCCGGCCAGACCGATCGGCCGACCGCGAGGGCCGCGAAGCCGAGCGCGAAGATCCCGATCACGGTCAGGGCATGCGTTCCGTCCACGGGCAGGAGCGGCGTTGCGAACGCCGCGCGCGCGTGGTGTCCCGGCTCGATCAGGTTCAAGACCACGTTCAGGTTGGGCCCCAGCAGATAGCGGCTGATGTCGAGCCAGGGGTGGTCCTGGCGCGTGATCCGGGCACCGAGCCCGGTGAGGATCGTGAGGAAGTTGTCCACCGGAAAGAACGCCAGCGACGCCGCCATCGCGAAAGCCAGCGACCGGCCGACGCCGGCCGCCGCCGCAGCCAGCAGGATCGCGATGCCCATGCTCATCCCCTGCACCGCGGCCCAATAGCCCATGTCCTGCCAGAACTGGCTCGGCAGACCCTGGATCGGGGCGAAGCTTCCGGTCCACGTGTTGACCAGGATCGCGATCAGGGTTCCGGTGATGACGAGATATCCCGCCAGAAGCAGAACACCGATGACCGCTAGGGTGAGCATCTTGGCGAGAAGAAGCCGCAACCGGCCGGTCCCTCGCGCGTAGATGATGCGGATCGTTCCCGAGGAGTACTCCATCGCGAACAGACGTGAGCCCACGATCAAAAGGAAGATCCCCGAGCCGATCTGATAGACGGTGCCGAACACGTCGCGGGCGCTGTAGAAGAAGGACGCCGGGTCTGCGGTCAGCTGCCTTCGGATGCTGGGCGAGCTCGTGACTGCAAGGACGATGACCGCCAGCAGCACGGCGGCCCCGGCGAGCATCAGCCAGAAGCTGAGCTGCCTCGAGACTTTGAGCGCCTCGCCCCTGAGCGTGCCCACGAAACGCGGGCGGCGCGCGATGGCGCTCATGAATCTCCTCCGGTGAGGCTCAAGAAGATTTCCTCGAGGTCCTGCTGGCGCTCGCTGACCGAATCCGGCGATTGCCCGTTCTCGACCAGGAACTTGATCAGGTTGCGGCCGCGGCCTTCGGGCGCAGTCGTGACGACCACGCCGTCCTCGCTGCGCACCTGAGTAGCCCACGGCTGGCGCCGGAGCAGGGCCACCAGGTCTTGAGGCGCATCGACTTTGACCACGAACTCGCCTGACGATTTCAGCAGCTCCTGGACCGGCGCGACCCGCACGAGCTTGCCGTGGTTGATGATCGCCACACGCGTACAGATCTGCTGCACCTCCGTGAGGACGTGGCTGGAGATGAAGACCGTCTTGCCTTGAGCTGCCAGCCCACGCAGCAGGTCGCGCATCTCCACGATGCCTGCAGGGTCGAGTCCGTTCGCCGGCTCGTCCAGGATCAGAAGGTCGGGATCGTTGAGCAGGGCGATCCCGAGGCCGAGCCGCTGCTTCATGCCCATCGAGTACGTCCTGACCCGGTCGCGATCGCGACCCTTGAGCGAGACGATTTCCAGCACCTCGTCGATCCGCTTCTCGGGCACGCCCCCCAGGAGGTCGCCCAGCGCGCGCAGGTTGTCGCGGCCGGACATATAGCCGTACAGGGCCGGGGACTCGACCAGGGCGCCCACGCGTGGCAGCACGTCGGAGCGATGCGAGCGCACCTCCTGTCCCAAGATCTCAACCGAACCGGATGTGGGAGCGATCAGGCCCAGGGCCATGCGGATCGTGGTCGTCTTGCCTGCGCCGTTAGGCCCCAGGAAGCCGAACAGTTCGGACCGGACGACCTCCAGGTCGAGCCGGTCGACGGCGAGCCGCGTTCCGTAAGACTTGGAGAGCGCGACGGTTCGGAGCGCCGGCTCGGCGGTGGCCACTTACTCTAAGCACCGCACGAGCCGGCTTTGTGACAGCGCGCTTCTAGCCGTTGACTCCACCGAGCGTCACGGTCGTGGTGTGGGTGCCGTTCTGGTCGACCCAGGTGACCGAGACTTTCTCTCCCGGCTTGTGAGACCGGACAGCGGTCCCCAGGTCGTCGATCGTGCTGATGGTCGAATCGCCGACCCTGGTGATGACCGACAGGCGGGCGATGCCCGCGCCGGCGGCGGCGCCGCCCGGCACGACGGTCTCCACGAGCGCGCCCGAGCTCACGTTCAAGCCGAGCTGAGCAGCGAGCTGCGCGTCCATCGTGCGGGCCGAGACACCGATATAGCCGACCTGGCCGTACGAGATGTCAGGGTTCGACTGGCCGGCACGGATCTCGTTGACGATCGTGAGGATGGTGTCGGAGGGAATCGCGTACGCGACGTTGGACGATGTGGACCGGAATCCCTGGGCCTCGCCGGCGGTGATCATCCCGACGACCTGCGAGGCGGCATTGACAAGCGGGCCGCCCGAGTCACCAGGCCAGATCGTGGCGTCGCTCTGGACCATGCCGTTCAGCTGTTCCGACTTGCCGCCACCTTCGCTCGCAGTGATGGTCTGGTCGAGCCCGGTGACGGTGCCCGAGGTCGCGCGAGGGGCGCCCCCGTCGCCGAGCGCGTTGCCGAGTGCCACCACGGACTGCCCGACTCTAAGCGACGACGAGCTGGCGAACGTTACGGTCGGCAGCCCGGAGGCGCCTTCCATCTGGATTACCGCGATGTCGGCTGAAGGATCGTCGGCAATCACGTGGGCCGTGTAGGTCTGGCCGTCGCTGACCACGGTGACCTGGATGCTCGACGAGCCGTCCACGACGTGATTGTTGGTCAGCACCTCGCCGGACGAGGAGATGATCTGACCCGTGCCGGCGGCCTGGCTGGAGCCGATGATCGTGTTGACATCGACGATGGCCGGGTCCACCTTGGCCGCGACAGCCGCCGGGTCAAGGCTCACCGGCGCCTGCGATCCGCTGCCTGGGTTGGCCGGCACGATGGGGGCCTGGGGCGTCTGGGTCTGCGGCGTCTGGTTCGTGGCAGAGCCCTCGGGCTGGGCGCTGGTCTGCGCGGTGGTGGTCCGCTGGTCGATCGCATGAGCCAGGCTGAAGCCCACGCCGGCGCCCGCGGCGGCCGCGATGATGGCGGCCAGCACTACGCCCGCGGCGATCCGGTGCCATAGAGAGTTGTCGGGGGCCGCCGGGGCGGGCGGCATCCACTGGCCCTCCGTGCCGTACGGCGCCGCCGGCGGCGGGGTGAGGGATTGGTATGGCGCGATCGATTCCCCCTCGGGGGGTTGTAGCGACGGGTTTTCGATTTCGGACATCAATGTCTGCCTCCGGTTCACGCCTGGGATTTGCGTTTTGTGATCACAGGATGCCCGCCGAATCTTTGAGCGGGCTCGACAGACCCTTAGGATTGGCTGAGAACGGCACCCGCACTCCCGTCAGGGCGCCGAGGCCAGGTTCCTGGGGCCTTTCGATCTTATAGTCACTTCTGGATAACACTTCGCTTTACAGTTGGCGCAGGCAACTTAATGGAAGCCCAGTCCGGTCCAATCCCAGGGTGTCATCCTTCCAACACTCGGCGTACTCTCGTCGCGAGGGAACCACGGTGACCTTGCAGCCGCACGGAGCCGGCGAAACAACTCCAGAGCTGGTTCAAGTCCTTATCGTCCAGGACCATCCACTGCTCGCGTCTGCCATCGCCAAGATCCTCGAAGGACAACAGGGCCTTGCCGTGTCCGGGATCGCCGCCTCTGGTACCGCGGCGATTGGCGAAGCCATCAAGCACAAGCCCGACGTGATCCTGATGGACTTCCGGCTCCCGGACATGACCGGGCCCGACGCGGCGCGGCAGATCCAGGGCCTGCACAAAGAGGTCTCGCTCGTATTCCACAGCGCAGACGAGTCCGAGGCGGCGCTGCTCGACGCGATCGACGCCGGGGCCACCGCGTACCTGACCAAGGATGCGACGGCCGACCAGATCGTCGAGGCTGTGCGCCGCGCCGCGCAGGGCGAGGTGCTGATTCCCGTCGAGCTGTTCGCGCGCGCCATCGCGCGGCAGCGCGCGGCCGTCACGCGCAATCTCGAGCGCAACCATCTCCTGGCCGAGTTCACTCCTCGTGAGCTCGAAGTTCTGAACCTGCTCGCCGAAGGCCTTGACACAAGCGCAATGTCCACCCGGCTCGACATCGCCCCTCACACCGTCGAATGGCACGTACGCCACGTGATCGAGAAGCTGCAGGTCCACTCCAAGCTGCAGGCGGTCATCGCGGCTTCGCGCAAGGGCCTGATCGAGCTCTAGACGTAGTCCGCCAATCAGCCACTGACGGGCCCCTTAGGTCCATCAGTCGGCCAGGTCACGCTGGACCAGTATTGGAGACGTCACCGCAACGGCGGCTCCATAGAACCGGGTCGAAGCGTCCGATATATGGCCGAGAGGAAACCTGCAATGAAAGACAAACAGAAGTCCGCTAAGTTCTCGGACGAAGAACGAGCCGCGATGAAGGACCGCGTCAGGGAGCTGAAGCGCTCTGGGCGAGCGACTTCACGCCATCATCAAAGCCAGCGCGCCAAACCTTGCGCCGAGACTGTCGTACGGGATGCCCGCGTACGCCAAGGACGGCAAGATCGTCTGCCATTTTCAAGCCGCACAGAAGTTCAAGACGAAGTACGCGGCCCTTGGCGTCTCGTGAAAGAAGCGGTGAGCTGAGGACTGAGCTCGTGACCCCGTCCGCCCCCCTGGCGGAACGGCCCGAGCGGGCCGCTCTGAAAGGGTCGTGGAGCCCACGCCCGGACGACACCGTGACCGCCGCAGACTCGCTCACGGTCGCGGCCACCAAAGCGCGAATCACCGTGCGGTTGACGACTAAGGCTTGATCTTGTAGAGCTTCCCAGAATCGCGGTCGGTTATCCAGACGTAACCGAATGCGACGGTTGAACCGAAGGCGGGACCGGGCATCTGCAAGGTGCCGACTACCTTGCTGGTCTTGGGGTCGATACGATCGAGGGTGATACTGGTACCAAACCAGACATAACCCTCCCCCATGGTGAGCGCCCCGCCGATGCCGACCTCCTTCTCGACACGGGTGGCGACGCTGGCCGCGGGATCTATATGGGTGATGCCCGGAACGTCCCCGCCGGCGATCCAAACATTGTGGTCGTCGGCGACGATCTCGCCGCCGACCGCGCTGTCGGGAATCTTGGCCAAGACGGAATCACTCACCGGATCGATACGAAACACCGCGCCGGCGTTAGGGACCCCCACCCATAGCGACCCTGCGCCGGAAGCAATCCAGTTCGGTCCGGCCTGGGATTCATCTCCAAGGTAAATGAGATCGACCACCTTCATCTTTGCCGGATCGATCTTCGCCACGGAGCCACGTGGAGTGCCATCGTGGTTTGCAACCCAGATGTAGCCGTCGAAAAATGCGATTCCCACCGGGCCGCTCCCGCCGGGGTCAACGCTTCCAACCACCTGATTCGAGCCAGGATCGATCTTAAATACGGTCACGTCCGAGTAGCTGGTGACCCAGATCGCGTCGGGCGACACCGCAAGGACGGACGCATCCGCATGGAGGTAGATCGTCGCTAAGTGAGCCTCAGTCAGCGGATCGATTCTCGTGACCGTGCCGCCTGGGCCGCTGGAAGCCCAGATCGAGCCGAAGCCGGAAGTTACGTCTCGGGGGCTGACCAGGTCACTCTGACTAACCAGCTTTGGCCCCGCAGCGACGTTAGAGGATTGGCCGCAACCGGCAAGAACCAGGACCGCGACCAGCATTGGAACCACGTCCAGGAAGGTCGGCCGTCGCACGGCGGAATCGTAAAGCGCTTCGACAGCACGCGCCTCACCATGTCCCGCGGCTGTTGCTAACACCCTGAGCCATGCGCACATGACGGTCACGGTCGCGACCGAGTCGCTGCGCGACATCGGCGAACTTTGCGGGCCGGTGTTCAGCGCCTTCTTACTCACCGGCCACGCTCCATCCAGTTGACCATTGGATGGCAGGCCACGCCCGGATTCGAACCGGGGACCTTTTCCTTACCACCTCCTTGGCGAATTCGAAGTGATGCTATGTCCGCTGATTGACTTCAGTCGAGACCATTTACCTCAGACCATCTGCCCGCAGGCTACAAAACTCCTTCATTCGATGCGACTACTCGGCGCAGGGACTAGTACTTCCGGAGGCTCTTGCCGATCGTGACCTACATATGACTGGCGGGCCCGCCGTCTGAGGCTTCCGATTGGCGCTCTCAGATTCCGACCTCGGGCGGCATCGTCGCCCGCTAGATTGGTGGCCTGATGAGTGAGGTCGTCGCGGCTGCGGCCCTGCTCCTCGGCATCGCTCTCTGCGGCGGTCCGCTCGTCCTCGCCATCCGCATCAGGCGCCGGATCTGGATCGTGCTGAGCGCCATATGGCTCCTCCTCTCGCTCGTGCCGCTGGCCGCGTTCGCGGTGCCCGAGGTGAGCTACTGGGTGGCCTGGGCGCGCTGCGGCCAGCAACCGGCGATCGCCAGCAACTTTGCCGCCGGCGACTGGTACGACCTGCCCGGCGACTACAACTACGGACCCAGCCTCTTCGACGCCGGCTACTACTGCAACGCGGCAGAGGCCGAGCGCGCCGGCTACCACCGAGGCCTGGGGCCGATCAAGTAGACTCGGGCCAGACCGCGGCCTAAGGCGGCAAAAGTCTGTCGAGTTACGCAGCCCGCCTCGATGCCCAGCTAGCCGGTTCGGTCCACAAGGATGATAGGGTGTGGACCGTATCAAGCTGACGCAGCGCGTTAGACGCCCGTTCGACCGGTTCCGCGATGACCCGGCAAAAGCTGGCGCGGTGAATCGGTCGGGATCTAGCCTTACGCGGTGCCGGATCATGTGCCTCTCAGCCGACGCTTCATCGGGGAAAGAGCAGGTTCTCTACCCGGCAGTGCCACCGTACATGGAACCTGCGCTCAACAAGTAGCAGCATTCCCCAACAGAGATTCGGGCGCCGTCCGGACCTCGCGCGGACGGTAAGTAGATGCTGTGCGCAAGTTCAGATTGGAGAGCTGGAGCCCACGCCCGGATTCGAACCGGGTACTTTTCCTTACCAAGGAAGCGCCGGAGGACCATTTCTCAATCGGCGCTCCGCCGAGATCGAATGCAGGGGCTTTCGCCAATAATCGCTGCCTGGCAGCGCTTCCTAGGAAATGCCCTATCTTGGCTTCGGTAGAACTTGGTCGACGCCCCGTAGACGACCCGTAGTTCTCCCATGTTCTGCGCGCTGGTCCGTCGGGAGCATGGACGGCATCCCCTTCAGGAGGTGCACCATGCACAGGATTCTTCGCTTGACCCGGGTCGCGGTGGTAGTGGCCGGGTTGTTGGTGGCGGCGGCCGGACCGGTGGCGACCGTGGAGGCAGCCACCAGCACAGACCTCGTTTACGCTGACGGCCAGACGTACCGCATGAACACGCCGCATGCCATGCCCGCCTCGAACGCCGGACTGGAGAGCGCCCCGCCGATCTGGGTGATGGTCTTCGCGCCAAACGCGATCCCGCCCGACTACGCGCCACAGTGTGACCCTTGCGACCACCCGAACAACCCGAACCTGCCGGGTGGCGGCGACTTCCACGACCACCTTCTTCCTGGCGCACCCGGTGAAGGCGTCAACGGCACGGCCGGCGACTACAAGGGCCCGTGGCTGATCACGATCGTCGTCTTCAACCCACGCTACACCGGCGGCAACGCTTCGTTCGCCCCGATCAAGAGCGACACACAGCTCGCCGCCGTCGAGGCAGAAAGCGCGGCGGCGTTGCGCAATGGCGGCGTCCCCGAGCTGCTACCGATCAACTCTGGTGCGGCAAACCTGTTCGAGCTTCCGACCGGTACTGTGCTCATCTGCCCGATCGTCCGTGCCGGATGACTTGGTAGCGGCCTGAAGGGCGGGGGGCTCGGTTCGCCGGGCCCTCCGCATCTCATCTTTGCGGCGTCGCCTCGAGGCCCTGGCGCGCCGCCCACGCGGCGATCTGAGCGCGTGACGTGAACCCGAGCTTGTTGCGGAGCTCTTCGACGTGCCACTCGGCAGTGCGCTCGGACACCGCAAGGCGGAGCGCGATCTGCGCGTTGGTCAACCCCTGCGCCACGAGAGCGGCGACCTGCGTCTGGCGCCGGCTGATCGCGACCGGCGTCGTCGGCTCGTGATCCGCGAGCGCGAACGCGACGGCCTCGTCTGTCGTCATCCTTCGCCCTCTGTCGGCCAATTGCCGAGCACGCCCCGGCAGCGCGCGACGCGCGCGGGCCACCGCCGGCGTCAGCCCAATCGGATGAGGATGCGGCGCGGCCGAAGCGACGCGATGTCGCATCGCGGTAGCCGCGGCGGCGAGCGTCAGTGCCCGCTCCGCATGGTTTACGGCCGCCTCGACCTCTACGAGGGTCTCGAGCAATACCGGCACGAGTGCGGTCAGCGAGGCGTCGCGCGCGAGGGCGATACCTTCCCTGGCAGCGCTCGCCGCCTTCTCGGGTTGCCCGCTCGCGAGGTTGGCATGCGCAAGGCCGAGGAGCACTTCGGGCATCCACCGCGCGTGCGCCATCGCGTGTGCGGCAGACGCCGCCTCGTTGTAGGTTCGGCGCGCGGCAGCAGCGTCGCCCTCCTCGAGCTGCAGCTCGCCCAGGTTGGCCAGCGCGACGATGAGCGCGGCCCGCTCGCCCGTGCCTTCCGCGAACTCGATCGCGCGGCCGAGTAGCTCGCGGCGGCGCTCGCGCGCGACGGTCGGAAAGGCGCCGAGCCGGGCGAGGCAGATCGCCTGTCCGACCTCGTCGTGCTGCGCCGCCGACAGCTCGTACGACCGCTCGATGTGGAACTGCGCCAAGCGTGCATCGCCCTGCTCGAGAGCGAGGAAACCGGTCGCCCGATGCGCGCGCGCGGCCGCGCGGCTCGTGCTCAGCGACCCCGCGACCGCGAGCTCGAGCAAGCGCCGGCCTTCGGGCAGCAGCTCACGTGCGCCCCACACCCACCCCATCGCCCCGGCGAGCTGCAGCTCGGCCTCGGGGTCGCGATCGCGGAGCCAGTCGAGCGCGACGCGGACGTTGGCGTGCTGGGCGGTCATGGCCTCGGCCCACACCACTAGGTCGTCTGCGTCGCGATGAGCGAACGCCTCTTCAGCGATGGCGACGTAGTGTTGGGCGTGCAAGCCCCTGAACGCTTCGCTCTCGCCCGTCACCGCGAGCCGGTCGCCGGCGTACTCGCGCACCGTCTCGAGTAGGCGGTACCGGGCCACGCCGCGTTGGTTCATGTCGACCTCGACGAGCGACCGGTCGATCAGCCGCCGGAGCAGCAGCGGGAGGTCGCGCTTCGCGACCCCGCCTCCTGAGCACACGGCGTCGACGGCCTTCAGGTCGAAGGGCGGCGCGAAGACCGAGAGGCGGAACCACAGCGTCCGCTCGGCCTCACCGAGCATGCCGGCGCTCCAGTCGAGTGTGGCGCGCAGCGTGCGGTGCCGGGCCGGGCCGGCGTCGCCGGGAAGATCAATGTGTCTCGCCTCGTGCGCTATGCCCAGCACTGGCGCCCACGCCGCCACGAGCTCGATAGCAAGCGGCAGGCCGTCAAGGCGCCGGCAGATCTCGACGACCGCCTCGCGATTCGATTCGGCGAGCGTGAACCCGGCCGCGCGGTCTTCGAACAGCGCCACCGAGTCCGCCCTGGAGAGAGGCGCGATTGTGACAACGGCCTCGCCCGCCATGCGCAGCCGCTCGCGGCTGGTCGCCACCACTCGAAGCTCCGGCAATGTCGCGCGCAAGGCAGCGACCGTGTCGCGGGATCCGCCGAGCACCTGCTCGCAGTTGTCCAGGATCAGGAGGGTGCGCCCGGCCAGCCGGGCTGCGACAGCATCGGCGAGCGGCTTGCCAGGTTCGCCCCGGACGGCGAGCTGCACGGCGAGCTCGTTGAGTACAGCGGCGTCGGAGCTGATCGCCGAGAGGTCCACGAAGGCGGTCTGCCAACCCGCGTCGGCGAGGTCGCGCCCGACCTCCAGCGCCAGGCGCGTCTTCCCGCTCCCGCCCGGCCCCACGAGGATAACCGGCGCGCCAGCCTCGATATCGGCCTTGAGTCGCACACGGTCGGCGGCACGGCCGATGAAACGATCGCCATGCCGAGGAAGCAGCGGGAGGGCACCGTGCGGTCCAGTCACAAACGAAGATTTTGGCCCGACTCGGCTGGCGAATCGCGATGGGTTTCGTAGAGCAACGCGAGCTTGGGTTTCTAGCTGGGTTCCTCACGGTCCTCACCCGTGCGTCCTCAGGCTGGAAGCAGTGGGCGGCCGCCGACTATGCTGGGCTCGCTCGACAAGCGGGTAATAGAAGGACACAGAAGACAGCGTTCGGTCGGGTGTTCGCTATTTGTCCCTGACAGTGGAGCCCACGCCCGGATTCGAACCGGGGACCTTTTCCTTACCGAGGAAACGCTGAAGTTCCATTTCCCAATTGGTGCCCTGCTGAGATCGAATGCAGAGGTTCTCGCTAATAATCGCTGCCTAGCGCTTCCTAGGAAATGCCCTATCTTTGCTTCGGTAAATCCGGTCCACGCACAAACCTGCTTTGCTCGCTTGAGCGTGCGATGGCCGCGTTGCCACCCGGTTCGCATCGACCGGCGCTCGGCGATTCACGACGCGGAGGGCGGCGCCCAGTCGCCTGACAAAGTCAACTCGTGAAGAGCGGCCAGGTCGTCGGCCGCCGCCGCCATCCGCTCCAGGGCACGCCGTATCAGGATCTTGCCGAGTGGGTCTGAGGTCGTGTGCTCCAGATTCCGGGCCGACCATCCTGCCTGATCCAAACTGAGGAGCGCATCGGCGACCAATGTGGGAAGCCTGCTGGCATGGATCTCGGATCGCCGCTCGGACGAGCCAAAGGTTGGCATCTCGGTGGTGTTCTGCCTTTCCATTCGCCAGCTATCCCCGTCACGACTGGCCACGGATTGGACGATGTTGGCTTCCAACTCCATTTCACCGACCTCCTTCCTGTCCGATGCGAGGCGAGCCTAACTGCCACATCTTGCCTAACCTCCATGCACTTGACTCGGGCGCCGTCCGCACAAAGAATCCAAAGCGCCTCGAGTCCTGATTGAGTCTTTCGGAGAGCAAGTTCGGCCGATAGGGAAGGGAGTCCTGGCATCGACAGGCCGATGGTCCTGGGCAATCGTGCACAATCGCGGCCGTCCGACGGTGCCGGTCAGCATAAACAGAATCGCCAGCCCGACCTGCCACCCCGACGCATCGCCCGCTGCCATGCGTGCGGGCATCAACACTGGCGCGAATGGTGGTAGCGGCGAAAGTGCAATGCCGATGGGATTGGCGGGGCCGCCCGCCCGGATCCAGTCGGCACCAAGATCCACTCAGGGAGCGGGGCCCTCTCTAAGGTCAGTAACGGAGGGGCGCCCGAGGGCTTCCCCCCCGTTGAGCTCGGGGCCTTCAGGAGGTCGTGGAGCGACCACGGATGAGACCGATCAGCCAGATCACAACCAGCACGATGATGGCCAGCCAGATTAGGTTGACCAATGCGGCTGTGGCGTGGAACAGCAGCCATAGTACGAAAAGAATGAACGCGAGCACCAGCAACAAGTGGATCATCTCAGTACCTCCTTCATAATTGGCCCCGCGAGCCCAGGGTGCCTCTGACTCCCTTGTCATCTTTCGGTGCTCGCATCGCTCGCATCTACTCGATTCTCGGTCTCTCAGCTTCACCGTGCTTCGGAGCCATCGCCAAATTAGGCCAGGCCAGCGCCGACGTAACGTGCCTTTAGTCCTTCTGCTTGAATGCCGTGCGGCCATCCCCAGGCAAAGGTCCTTCCCACCGACTTCTAGCCAATTCTTGTTTAAGGGCCGGTGCTGGAAGTTCTATCCCGCGCTTGGCTCATGCTGCTCCCATCCGGAGCCCTGATCGCACAGACCAACGGCCCCGACGGATAACGGCCTCTCCGGAAGCTCTGAGGTTCCGGACCCAGCCGACGGCCCCGAACGACGCCTGAACGAAGCGCCGGTCGCCGAACTCCCATATCGCGACCGGCGTCGAGTACGGCCGGTCGGTCACGCGGCCACGCACCGTCAAGAGGGCGTTCGGCCCGGCAGGCAAGCCGCGGCGCAGGACGAGCCGCATCAGCGGCCCGATCGCGTGGAAGAGCGGAACGGCTACTCGCTGACGTGGATCTGCCTTGGAGGGCGAACCCGGACTGTTCTCGACCGCCATGTCGTCACTCTGGCATGACCCGCGCCCATCGCGGTGCTCACTGGTTGGTCGGCCGACGCGATCCGGCACACGGCGGCTACGATCGAACCGAGCTCGAGGCAGGCAACGTCTTGCTGCGCCGTGGCAATGGCCAGCAGGTCTGTGCGGTCGGGGACCCGGGATTTGACCCCAGGCCTCATGGTCCCGAACCGACACAACGACGTGTCCTTCTGTATCCCGGCGGTTCCTTGCGTGTCCTGCTGAACGTAATTCGCTGCGGCGTCGTGTCCCTGCGTGTCCATCTGTATCCCCTCGGTTCAGCGAGTCTGTGACACCGCTGTGACACGGCGAGCTGCCATGAGCCGAGCGCCGACCTTGAGAAGCCGGTCGGGCTGACGCCGCCTGACTCCCCATAATCAGCCTGGGCATGGAACTCTCAGCGCGCCTCTCGGACCTTCCGCCCGTGCTTCTCGTCGTTCTGGCGGTGGTCGCTCTGCTGGAGCTCGCTCTAGACATCGTCGCGCTCGTCCACCTGTACCGGACACCCTTTGACCAAATCGTCGGCGGCAACAAGTGGATCTGGGTCGTGATCATTCTGCTCATCAGCCTCATCGGACCGGTCCTCTACCTCGCGATCGGTCACAAGCCGGCGCCCTCGGGTGAGGCTCCGGTCGACCGGCCTACGGAGAGGATCGGCGACATTGTTGACTCGCTCTACGGTCCGCCCGACCACAAAGCGCCTCCGTGAACGCCGCGATCGAGACCGTCGGGTTGACCAAGACCTATGGCGCCAAGCGCGCGCTAGACGGCGTCAATCTGGTCGTCGGGGAGGGCTCAATATTCGGCTTCCTCGGACCTAACGGCGCAGGGAAGACCACCATGGTCCGGCTCCTCACGGGCCTGGCGCATCCGACCAGCGGTTCGGCGCGGGTTCTCGGCTCCGAGATCTTGGCCGGCGACGCGATCGGCTCCGAGGTCGGCTACCTGCCTGACGTTCCGGGCTTTTACGAATGGATGACCGGCGCGGAATTCCTCGAATTTGCGGGCCGCCTCTTCGCCCTCCAGCCCGCGACCCTCAAGGGCCGCGTGAAGACACTCCTCGCCCTCGCCGGGTTGGCGGACGTCAACACCAAGATCGGTGGTTATTCCAGAGGAATGAAGCAGCGCCTTGGGATAGCCCAGGCGCTTATCAACGCTCCGCGCTTGCTGGTCCTCGACGAGCCCACGAGCGCGCTTGATCCGATCGGCCGCAAGGACGTCCTGGAGATGCTCGCGTCGCTGCGCGGCCGCGCCACAGTGTTCTTCTCCACTCACATCCTCGCCGACGTCGATCGTGTGTGTGACACGGTCGCGATCCTCGATCGCGGACGTCTGGTCATGCAGGCGCCGATGGAGGAGCTCAAGAGGCGCTATGGCGCACGCAAGCTCGTCCTCGAGGTCACAGAAGGCGCCGACCGCCTGGCCGATGAGATCGGCGCCAAGCCTTGGGCCACGTCGGTCGTTCGCAGCAACAACGGCGCCATCGAGATCACGGTCGCCGACATGAACGCCGCCCAGCGAGAGATCCCGGCTCTTGTCGCTGCCCAAGGGCTTGGCCTGTCGCGGCTGGACACGGGCGAGACGCAGCTGGAAGAGGTGTTCGTCGAGCTGGTCGGAGGCTCCCAACATTGACGGGGTTCGCCGTCTTTGCCGGCAAAGAGTTGCGTGAGATCCTGCGGACCTGGCGAATCTGGGTGCTGCCGAGCATCGTCCTGTTCTTTGCGGTGACCGGACCGCTGCTGGCGCGGTTTACGCCGCAGATAGTCGGCGCCCTGGTCGGCAACCAACTGAACGGTTTAAAGATCCCGACTCCAACCTACGTCGACGCTTACGTGCAGTGGATCAAAAACCTTTCGCAGATCGTTCTGATCGCCGTGATCATCGTATACGGCAGCCTCGTCTCCGGCGAGATACGCAGTGGCACCGCCGTGCTGGTACTGACCAAGCCGCTGTCGAGAACGGCGTTCGTCATCGCCAAGGCGGCCGTGCACTCGCTGTTTCTAGTGTGCGTTGTAGTGGCGGGAGCGCTACTGACCTGGGCACTGACGTGGTTGATATTCGGCAGGGCGCCCGCCGCGCCTCTCTGGAGCGCCACCGGAGCCTTCCTCGTGTTGGGCCTCGTCTTCGTCGCGCTGATGACCCTCCTATCGGTGCTGATCGGATCAGCCGCCGGCGCTGCCGGGGCCGGACTGGGGGGTTATGTGGTGCTCTCGATCACGGCTATCTGGAAACCGCTCGGCACTTACTCCCCGGCCGCCCTCACAACGCAGCCGGGCTCGCTGGCGGCTGGTAAGGACGTCACTGCCCTGTGGCCGATCCTGACCTCGTTGGTGCTCGTTCCAATCCTGGTCGTCCTAGCCGGACAGATCCTCCGCCGCAGGGACCTCTAGCGCGGCCGCGGCCGGCCCCGCCCGGGCCTGGTTTCGTGGAGACTAACGGCCTTGGAATCCTGAACCCGCTTGTCTCACGGTCATGACCCGTGCGACAGCCAGCTGGGCGCCTCAGTGGACCGACTGATCGCGGCTAATGGTCTCGCCCACTCCGATGAATGTGGTGCCAATCGCCATGGCCTGACGCACCCCAGTTTGGGATACAAAACCGCTGCGGAGGAGCATTTCCTTGCCGCATTTCTAGGGAGAGAAGATGCTAGGAAACGGTGCTATTGAATTTGGAGCCCACGGGCGGACTCGAACCGCCGGCCTTCTCCTTACCAAGGAAGTGCTGGACGACGATTTCCCAATCGGTGGTCTTCTGAGATCGATCCAGCGGCTATTGCTAATCGCTGCCTAGCAGCGCTTCCTAAGAAATGGCATATCTTGCTTCGGTAAATCCCGCCTTCGTTCCAGATTGGAAGCATGTGCGGCCACCTTCGCTCAGCCGGGAAAACCATGTACGCAGAGTCGAAGGATCGGCAGTACCTAGGAGGGCCAGCATCATGCCCTCGGATCTGAATGGCCGTTTGTCCCCAGACACGTCGGCGCCGGACAGCGCGACGCGCCCGCCGGTTAGGCCGCCGTGGGCAATGGCATCGATCGGACCGTCGGTCGGGTTGAACTCTTGAAAAGTGTGCAACTGAACTGCGCAGCCAAAGACGTCACCATAGAAGGTCAAGGCCTGACGAGCTGTCCCGGGAAATAGGATGTAGGGCGTCGGGTCCGTCATGGATCAATTACTAGCCATCGCTCGACACAGCCACTCGGGGCGCGAATCGATGCCACCATTCGGCCCCAGCAGTCGAGGGGCAGCGCCGGCTGGGAGCACGCCCAACCCGACAGGTCTGGCGCTTGATGGCCCCGATCCTGGTTAAGGGACCGTCCCGGCTGAGGTCCGACCCAGGCGTTCCGCTCGCCAGAGACGCACGAAGCCTTCGGAGAAAGCTAGGGACTGCCCTCTTGCAATCGTCCGCAGTTGTTCGTTGGCGAAGGCGATCACCTCA
>Ga0307374_10000506_pt1 | contig 74716 bp, 68 predicted proteins | sample OX3MG_FD_202532 | JGI IMG/M metagenome (GOLD analysis project Ga0307374, IMG submission 202532) | Soil microbial communities from Risofladan, Vaasa, Finland - OX-3 | ecosystem: Environmental > Terrestrial > Soil > Coastal area > Acid sulfate soil | place: Finland: Risofladan, Vaasa | collected... | reverse complement strand
TACGTCGCGCGCATCACGCTGAACGGCCGGACGTATTCGCAAGCGTTCGTCGTGCGTGCCGATCCGCATCACCCGTACACGCTCGCGCAACTGCGCGCAGGCTATGCGTTCGCTCGCAGATACGGTACGGTCTCCGGCAAGATCAACACGGTGATCGATCGCCTCGCGGCGCAGCAACGCTCGTTAGAGGCCTCGTATGCCGCACTCGTTGCGAAGAACGCCGCGCTCGCGGCGCGGGTAACGGCGGCGTTGCACGAGGATCGCGCGATCTTCCATGCGTTCACCGCCGATTACCACAACGACGAAGACTCCATTCAACGGCCGGGCGCCTTGAAGGAAGACGTCCCACGCGCGGGATTCGGGCCGTCACAACCGCCGCCGACGCCGGCACTCCTCTCGTACGCACGCCGCTTCGACGTCGAGTACCGCGCGGCGATGGCTCGCTACGACGCATACGTGCGATCGCTGGGCGCGCTCTCCGCTGCGCTCCGCAGCGCCGGAGCGCAACCGGTCGCGGGAGCGACGCCGGTATCGCCGTGATCTAACGCGATCTGCTGCAGCGGTTCACGAGGCAAAGAGACGGCGCAGGAACGCGTCGTGCCGGTAGGAGCCGTTGCGGCCGAAGTGCACGGCGGCGAGATTCTGCGATGCGACGATGTAGAGCGCCTGTCCGCCCGCACCGCTGGCGTAGGCGAGATCGTCCGGAGCTCCCTTGGCTCCGAGCCACCAGCACAAGCCGTATCGCGGATTTGCATTCGAACCCTTGAAGCACGCGGCGAGATCGTCGCGGTGCGCGAGCACCCAGCGCCCGTAAGCGAGCCAGTCGCGTGCCGTCAGCTGCGCTCCGGTCGGAAGGGGATGCGTGCCGTCCGCGAGCGTGCGCCACGACGCGACGGTGACGCCTGCGGGGCCGAGCACACGCTCGCGGAGATAGCCGAGTGGGGTGAAGCCGAGCGGCCCGAGCTTGCGGGCGAGCACCCCGCCAAAGACTTGCAATGCGATACCGCCGTAGGTGAAGCGGGTATCGGGCGCGTTCTTCAACGGCGCCGCGAGCGCCGCGTCGTACGTCGGAACGGCATTGCCTAAGCCGCCGAATCCGAAACCCGCCGTCAGGCGCAGGAGCATCCGCAACGTGACCGCGCTCTTTCGCTCGTCGCTCGCCCATGCGGAGAACGTCCGAGAGACGAGCTCGTCGAGCGTGAGTATTCCTTCGCGCTGCGCGACGAGCGCGGCAACACCCCAAAAGCTCTTCGTCCCACTATACAGCGGATGCGCCTGCGCAACGGTGTATCCGTCCGCGTACGTCTCGAGTTCGATCTGCTCGCCGCGCGCCACCACGAGTGCGTGCAGGCCGTGTGCGCGCGCGTAGGCGAGTGCCTCCACCGCGCAGGCTCTTCCTCGAGCGGGGCGGTATCTCCGTCTCCATGCATGTCCTCCTCACCGGCGCCGGCGGGTTCGTCGGTCATCACGTACTCGAGCACTTCCTCGTCAACACGGATGCGTATCTAACGCTGACCGACTCGTTCAGGCATCGTGGAACGTCGGAGCGCATCACGGAAGTGCTCGAAGGAAGGCCGGGCTCGCACGGGCGCGTCTCCGTCTTGACGCACGATCTCACGACGCCGTGGAGCCAGTACGGGATCAGTGCGATTCGCGAGCACGGTGACGTCGATGTCATTCTGCAGATCGCGTCGGAGAGCCACGTCGACCGCTCGATTGCGGAGCCGGTGCCGTTCGTGCGCAACAACGTCGACGTCGCGTTGAACGCGCTCGAGCTCGCGCGGACCCTCGAGCCGAAGGTGTTCGTTCTGCTCTCGACCGACGAAGTGTACGGGCCGGTTCCGCTCGGCCGGCCGTCGATCGAATGGGACCCGATTCTACCGAGCAACCCATACAGCGCGTCGAAGGCAGCGCAGGAAGCGATTGCAATATCGTATTGGCGCACCTACGACGTTCCGTTGGTCATCGTCAACGGCATGAACCTCATCGGCGAGCGTCAGCACCCGGAGAAGTTCATCCCGAAGGTTATCGCAAGCGTGATCGACGGCAAACCCGTTCCGGTGCATTGCTCGAGTGCCATCGTACGCGAGCTCGGCAGCGCACCGTTGCGCGCCGAAGATACCGAGCGCGTCGAGCGAGCGCAGATCGGCCGCCGCTGCTACTTGCATGCGCGCAATCTCGCCGACGCGATGCTCTTCTTGGTTCGCGACGCGCGAATCGAGGGAGCGCCGCTCGAGGCGACGGTGCGCTACGATCCAAGCGGTCGTGGTGCAGGCGTCTTTCCGCAGCGCTTCCACGTCATTGGAGAGCAGGAGGTCGACAACCTCACGATGGCCGAGCGCATCGCCGCGTTTGCGGGCAAGCCGCTCGTCTGGGAGGCCGTCGACTTTCACTCGACGCGACCCGGGCATGATTTGCGGTACGCCATGGACGGACGGCGCCTGCAAGAGCTCGGCTGGACACCGCCCGTACCGCTGTGGGACTCTCTTTCGCACGTCGTACGGTGGACGCTCGAGCATCCGCGTTGGATGGTGCACTGATCGGCATGCCGCCCGATCTCAGCGTCGTGATTCCCGCCCACAATAATTGGTGGCTCACCCGCCGGTGCCTCGGGGCCTTGGACGCTCTGCGGTCGTCGTCGGCGGTGCGCTTCGAAACCATCGTCGTCGACGACGCATCGAGCGACGAGACTCCACTCGAGCTTGCGAGCTACGATTGGGTGCGTCGCATGCGGCTCGACGTCAATGCCAACTTCGGCGGCGCAACTACTGCCGGCGCGCGTATCGCGCAAGCGCCGATCGTGCTCTTCTTGAACAACGACGCATGGCCGCTGGGCGACGCCTTGCCGCCGCTGGTCGCTGCGTTCTCGCGTCCCGAGGTGGCCATCGCAGGCGCCGCGCTCTTCTACGAAGACGGCGTGACGCAGGGAGCGGGATGCGTATTGCTTCCGAACGCGCACTGGTTTCTGTCATATCGGAATTTACCGGCGACGCTCGACGCCGTCCGAACGTCGCGCGACGCGATCGTCGTTCCAGGAGCGGCAATTGCGGTGCGTAGGGATTGGTTCCTCGCGGGCGGTGGATTCGATCCGCTCTATCGCAACGGATTCGAGGACACCGATCTCTGCATGCGCGCGCGTTCCGAGGGCCTCGTCACTCGGTACGTTGCCGAGTCCCGCTTCGCCCATTACGAGGGCGCGACGACCGGCAGGTTTACTTGGGAAGAGGCAAACGAGATCGCGTTCTACCGGAGGTGGTCGTCGGCGCTCTCGTCCATCGCACGCACCGAGCGCGGCGAGGTGAGCGCGATCGTCGTCCACCGCGGCCCGAGCGATCCCCTCGGCGAGGCCGTATTGGAGGACGTCCTCGAGGCCATCCGTTCGTACGGCCACCCGGTCGTCGACGCTATTGCTCCGTGGCATCGCTTCGACAGGCGCTTTCGCATCGCGGCGAGCCTGGCGTGGAACTGCGACGGCGCCGCGTTCGCGCCGAGCGTCGAGGTCGCGTGCGAGAGCGGCAGCGTGCATCTGAAAACGCACGGTGCGATCGGGCTGTGCGTACCGTGGATGCCGTGCGCGGAGCCGCGCAGGGCCGGTGCGCCGCGCCCCTCCGGCAGCGATCTCTACGGCTACGCGGCGCTGCTCGATGCGTACGCCGGCAAGGCCGGCGAGGAGGCTAGGCAGGACGCGCTGCGCCGCGGCGCCCCGCGACGCAGCGCTATGCGCGTCATCGATCTCGCACGCGTCGCTCGCTTCGGCCTCGAGCGCAGCGGTCGCGCGGTCTCGAACGCACCGATTCGCATATCCGCATGAGCGCCGGCAGGCAGGCGGACCCGCAGTCGTATCGCGAGGCCATGCGTCGCACGGCCGCGAGCGTCGCGGTGATCACGGCGGCGCACGAAGGAAGGATCCACGGGATGACCGCCACGGCGATGACGAGCGTCAGCGCGGATCCTCCCACGCTGCTCGTCGTGGTGAGCCGAGCGACGAGGACCCATCCCTTCATTCGCAAGAGCGGGCGGTTTGCCGTGAACGTCTTGGCACGCGGTCAGGAAGAGATCGCGCGTCGCTTTGCGGCCGGGATCGAGAATCAATTCGACGGGGTCGCGCACGAGCTCCATGCTGCCGAGGTGCCGATCATCGCCGGAACGGCCGCGGCGTTCGTCTGCATCGCAACGGAGGCGTTCGACGTCGCGACGCACACCATTTTCATCGGCGCGGTAGAGGAAGCCCACCATACGGAGCTTCCGCCGCTCGTCTATCACGACGGCAGCTATCACGCACTAGGCTAGTACTTGCACTAGGTCACGCAGCGGAACGTAGCATACACGTATGGATAGTCGGCGCGGAACCAGTTGCGGAAGCTGCGGCGAACCAAGCGCGAATGCGTGACCGGAGAAGCGCCTTTCAGCACGTAGTGCGCTCCGTCGAAGAAATCGACGGAGTATTGCGGGTAGGACGCCATCGGCGCAAAGCCCGGCAGCGGGCCGAACGGCGTGCTCGTCCATTCCCATCCGTTTCCGACGAGGTCGTTGACGCCCCACGCGCTCGCGCCCGCCGGATACGAGCCGGCGGGCACCGGATCGAACCGTTCGAATCCGAAGTTTCCACGCGCGGCGTCGGGCGGCGCGTCGCCCCACGGGTACGCACGCTCCTCGCCTTCTGGCGTCCCGAAAGCGGCGCGATGGTACTCGGCTTCGGTCGGCAAGCGCAGACCCTTCCACCGCGCGTACGCGTCGGCTTGCCGCTGCGTTACGAAGACGGGCCACGAAATGGGGAGCGGCAGCCGATCGAAGAGCGTTGCGAGCTGCCACCGTTCGCCGGAGCGCCGCCAGAATGGGGGCGTCTCGCCGCCCGCTTCAACGAAGGCGAGGTAGTCGCCGTTCGTAACGTTGTCTGCTTCGATTTCGAAAGCACCGACGCGAACCGTCGTTTCGCCGAACTCATTGTCCCAGCCAAACGCAATCGCCTCACGGGGCGCGCCGAGCGTCGCCGTGCCCGCCGGAATCTCTACCCGGCGGTACGGGGGAGGAACGGCGTCGCGGTGCTCGCTTGGAAGAACGCGCTTGCTCTCGCGCGGCAACTGGTGAATCATGTAGAGCAGCGTCTCGTGGTGCATCTGTTCGTGCTCGATGATGTTGTAGGCGCTTTGCGCTCGAACCAGACGCGGGTTGTCGTCATCGTCGATGCGCGCGCGAGCGAGCGCATCCCGCACGCGCGCATCGCAAGCACGCGCGAAGGCGCGAACGGCTTCGCGCTGCGGCCATTCGGTCGGTGCGACAGCGGCGGCCTCGGAAGGATTGCCGGGATCGATGCCTCGCTGGAAGAGGCGCTCTAGGTCCTCGTCGATCGGTGCGCTGCCGAGCGCTCGCCGCACGAGCGTCAAGAAGCTAAATCCCGGAATGTGGCCTTCGTAGAATAGGAACGGGTGACGCAGCGGAATCGGCCGCTCGTAGTACGCCTGCGGATCGAGCAGATCGAAAATCAGCTCGGTACGCTGCCGGTTCTCCTCGTAGGCGCCCTGCAGTATCGCGCGCTCCCGCGTAAGCCCCGAAATCATCGCCCCCGCCCCTTCGCAACCGGTCAGGAAGAGACATTCCTCGGGTCCGGCGAAAACGGCCGCTCATGACCGCTGGCGAGGCTGCATTCCTGAGCCGACTCACCATCGACCAAGAGGAGGCCGGCTCCACGAGCGGCAGCTTTGCGGACGACGTGCGCGAGGGCCTCTCGTCGTCACCCAAGTGCCTTCCCGCGCGCCACCTGTACGATGCGATCGGATCTGCGTTGTATGAAGCCATCACGCTGTTGCCGGAGTACTATCTCACGCGCGCCGAGCGCGCGATTCTCGAACGCTACGCGGGCGTGATTCTGGAGCGCGTCGGGGATGCCGAGATCGTCGAGCTGGGGCCAGGAGACGGGAGCAAGTCGCGTATCGTCATCGAGGCGGCGCTGCGCCGGCAGCAGATCGTACGCTACCATCCGATCGACATCTCCGCGGCGGCGTTACAGGCGCTGGCCGAGCGCCTCGTCGTCGAGTACGACCGTCTTATCGTAGCCGCGCACTGCGGCGACTACCGCCGCGCTTTGCTCGCGCGCCGGCTGCGCGGCGACGCGCGCGTGATGGTGATGTTTCTCGGTTCGAGCATCGGAAACTACGAGCGCCGCGAAGCGGTTGGGCTTCTGCAGAGCATCGCCACGGCGCTGCGTCCCGGGGACGCACTGCTGCTCGGCGTCGATTTGAAGAAGTCTCGCCAAGAACTGGAGCTCGCCTATAACGATCCGTGCGGGGTCACCGCGGCGTTCAATCGCAACGTCCTTGCCCGCATCAATCGCGAGCTGGGCGGCGCGTTCGATCTCCAAGCGTTTCGCTTTCTCGTCGCGTACGACGAGCGGCGCGCATGCGTCGATTCCTTCCAGGAGTCGACGACCGATCAACGCGTTGGGATCGCGGCGCTCGGCATGCACGTCGATTTTGCCCGCGGCGAGCGCATTCACACGGAATCATCGTACAAGTACGATGCGGACGAGATACGCTCGATGGCGCAAGACAGCGGCTTTAGCGTGGATGACGCCTGGACCGACGGCGCGCAGCGCTTCAGCGTGAACTTGCTCGCGCGCCGCTAGGACGTAAGGTCGCGACTCCGAGCGCGAAATAGATATGCTCGTTGCGCTGCGAGAGCATATCAGCCAACGCGCATAGGCGCCTGAGAGAGAAGGACCCGCGTACCGAAGCACGCGAGCCCTTTCTGGTCGCTACGTTGCGCTAACGGATGCCGTTGTGCGGTGGTCTGTACGTCGAGCCGTAGGAGTTACGCGATCCGCCACGGCGAATCTGGCCGTACCGGCCCCTGCCGTATTGGCTCTGGCCGTATCGGCCCTGGCCGTATCGGCTCTGGCCGTATCGGCCCTGGCCGTATTGGCGACCGCCGCCGCGGTTCCAGCTGCCGTAGCGCTGCGGAAACCGGTGGTAGCGGTAGTAGTTGGCAGCCTCGCGCGAGACGTACCAGCGACGGTTGTCGCGTTCGTAGTATGGGCGTCCGCTGTTGTCGTAGGCGATCGCCCCGACGATCAGGGCGGCGGCGGCTGCGATCGCAATGGTCGACGTCGTATCCGCCGAGGCGGGACGCGGCATCGCGACGAGCGCGGCAGCGAGGACGCCGCTCGCGAGGACGAGCTTGGCGGCGACCGGTTTGATGAAGTTGACGAGCATGGTGCTTCTCCGTTCTGTTGCGACCCGAAAAGAGCGGGCTGCACATAGGAAACGGGGCGCCGCTTCGAATCGGCCCGCGAGATCATTAACTGGCCATTGAGGGCTACTGTGAGAGCGCTGAGAGCGTCACCCGGTTCAAATCGTGTAAAGCGCACATTTCGCAGCATGGAATTGGCCGAACATAAGACGGCATGGAGCAACGCGCTGCAATTGAAGCGTGCTTGGATAGCATCGCGCGCGACGCAGCGATCGGGCCGGTCGCGGTCGTTGCGGCGAATGCGGTGCTCGCTTCGCGCGTGGGTCATCACGACGCCGCCGAGGCCTGGTTCAACCTTGCCATCGAGCGCGTCGGGGACCTGGAGTCCAAAGCGGCGCTCGCCTACCGCTCGTCGCTTGCCTTGCTACGGCGCGGGCGCGTCGAGTGCATCCCCCGGCTCGAGCGCTTTGCCGATCAAGGGTCGTCGCTTTCGGCCGCTCTGAACGCGACGCTCGCGACGGCCTACGTGCTTGCCGATCGCATGCCGGATGCGTACCGTCGTGCGTATCGCGCGCGCGACATCCTTGCCGGTGATGCGGAGTGCGCGCAGCGCGCGCGCACGCTCTATCAGATCGGGTACGTTGCGTTGCGCGCGGGCGAGCTTACCGACGCCAAGACCTTCGCCCACGAGGCGATCGAGTCGGCGCGACGGTGCGAAGACGACGACATCGCCGCTCGCGGCTACAGCCTCCTGTACGAGCTCGCGTACTACATAGAGTGCGACCCACGAAGTGCCCTGCGCTACGTGGAGCTGGCAGAATCGTTCGCCGCAAAGTCGGGCGACGCGCACATCCGCACGTGGGCGATCATGGGGGCGCTCTATATCGAGATGGAGGCGGGCAACCTCAGCCGAGCGCGCGAACGCGAGCGGGCGCTGAGCGCCATCGACGTGGTGCAGAGCGCCGAACAGACGAGCGAGGCACTCGTGCCGGCGCAAGCGCTACGATGCGCATGGAACGGCGACTTCGCGCGGGCGTATCGCATCGTCGCCGAAAGCGGGGAGTCGCAGATCTCGGCCGACCGGCGCGCTCTGCGCTTTGCCGAGGCGGCGCTCTACGCGGCGGCCGCAGGCCTCACCGATGCCGCGCGCGCTGCGATCGAATCGGCGGATTGGACGCTCGCGCAATCGCCGTCGAAAACGAAAGAACATATCGTAGCGCTCGCGTACCTCGTGCTCGCCGCCGCGTCCGCGACCGGCGTCGACGAAGCCGCCCGGCGGCTGCAGAGCCTCTCGGCGATGCGCGCGGAGGTTCCCATTGCGATGGATGCACTCATCGCCGCCGTCGAAGCCGTCTTCGGAAGCTGGACGTCGGCGAAGAACCACGACGAGCTGCTCGATGCCTTTGCAGCGCTCCGCGCGCAGTACCTGGGCGGGATATCGATGCTCCTCGAAGCCCTTCCGGCGCTCGCGTAAAGCTTCGGTCAAATCTCGCTCGACTCGGGACTTTCGACCTACGCATCCGATTGATGCGCGCGCGCGTTCCGAGCTAGACTGACGTCATGGATGGCTCGATCGCGCGGTCCGGTACGCTGCTGTTCAGCGAGCGCCGCGCCTTCTTGCGCGACGCGATTCTCGAAGGAGCCCCGGAAGCAAAGAACTCGGTCTTCGCGCGTGCGTTCGCAGAGTGTTTCGTCGACCGCGTTGCGGAAGCGCTCGAAGAGGGCGCGTGGACGCCGTTCTTGACCTGGGTCGACGTTACGTACCGCCGGCATGCCGAATCGGTCCCTGCGCGCTCCCTTTTTACCGCCGCTCCCCGAGCGGTCTCGGACGCGCTCGACACGATTGGAACGCCGCCGGACGTGCTCGAGCGGTTCCGGTCGGTGGCGCAGGAGATCGCGACGATCGCGGACGGCATTCTCAGCGCTGACGGGGCGGACCATGCAGGAGTGCTCGAAGAGATCGACGTCGCGCTAGCGAGCGTCGTCGGCGAGCTTCGCGCGCTCGACCCGATGACGGCGGATCACGCGCAGGCCGTGTCGGCATGGTGCGGGCGCGTTGCCGAGCGGATGGGCTTGACGAAACCCGAGGCGAGAAAAGTAACGCGAGGCGGGCTCGTCCACGATTTCGGTAAGACTGCGATTCCAAGAGAGATTCTCACGGCGCCTCGCTGCCTGAGCGACGAGGAATGGGATCTCATGCGCGAGCACGTTCTTGCCGGTGAGCGCGCGATTCGCGAGACGCCGTCGCTCCGGCAGTTCTGCTCGATCGTGCGCTCGCATCACGAGCGGTTCGACGGTTTGGGCTATCCCGACGGTTTGGAGTCCCATCGCATTCCGATCACCGTTCGCATCGTCGCGGTCGCGGATTCGTTCAACGCGATGATCGCGTCGCGCCCGTATCGGCCTGCGATGAGCCCGGCGCACGCGCTTGCCGAGCTCAAGCGCTGCAGAGGCTCCCAGTTCGATCCGGGTGTCGTCGACGCGATGATCGACGTCGTCACCACGGGACGCCCGTAGGCGATTCCCGGATACAACGGCCCCGCCGGCCTCGGCACGCCGAACGGAACCGGCGCCTTCGAAGGGAAGCGCTAGCACTTCGCGGGGGCTGACGACTGGTTTGCGGGAAAGAACCTCGCGTGAACGATTTCCGTTACACAGCCGTCGAGAGCCCTTCGTCCGCACTCACGGCCATCGCCTCCGACGCGCGGGCGAGGTTCATCGCAGGCGGCACCACGATACTCGATCTCATGAAGGATCGCGTCGAGGATCCGCCGTTGCTCGTCGACATCAACGCGCTTCCTCTGCGCGCAATCGAGCAACGCGACGACGGGCTGCATATCGGTGCCCTCGCGCGGATGGCCGACGTAGCGGAGCATCCGCTCGTACGCGAGGGATTTCCCGCGATCGCGATCGCACTCGAGCAAGCGGCGTCGCCGCAGCTGCGCAACATGGCTTCGATCGGCGGGAACCTGCTCCAGCGTACGCGTTGCTCCTACTTTCGCGACGTTGCGACGCCGTGTAACAAGCGCGCGCCGGGCACCGGCTGCGGCGCGCTGGCGGGCGAGCATCGGCGCCAAGCCGTTTTAGGAACGAGCGATCGCTGCATCGCGACGCACGCATCCGATCTCGCCGTCGCGCTGGTCGCGCTGGATGCAAGCGTGCATATCTCCGGTCTGCGCGGTAATCGCGCGATCGCGCTGCGCGACTTCTACCGTGAGCCCGGCGATACGCCGCACGTCGAGACGGCGCTCGAGCCGGGCGAGCTCGTCACGGAGGTCGCCGTGCCGGCGCTTCCCTACGCGCGCCGTTCTACGTACGTGAAGGTGCGCGATCGCGCGCAGTACGATTTTGCGCTTGCGTCCGCCGCCGTGGCACTCGATCTCGTGGGCGGCACGATTCGCGAGGCGCGCATTGCGCTCGGCGGCGTGGCGACGATACCGTGGCATGCGCCCGCCGCCGAACGCGCTCTCGCCGGCGCGCCCGCCGCGCGCGAGCAGTTCGAACGCGCCGCCGAAGAGGCGCTGGCCGGCGCGCGCGGTTTCGGGCAGAACGATTTCAAGATTCTGCTTGCAAAGCGCACGCTCGTCCGAGCGCTCGAGATCGCCGCCGCCTAGCCGCCGCTTAGCGGTGTAGCACGGTCCGCGCTTGCGCTAGCGCCGCCTGCATCTGCGTTTCGAGATAGCGTAGCACGCGATACTGCGCTGCGGTTGGAGCCGCATCACCGTATCCAGCCTCACTCGAGAGGCTGCTCAACTGCTCGTAGATGCGGATCGGGTAGCGAAGCGTGTCCTCCCCTTCTGTTGCCTGCGGCTGATAGAGCCGGTTGAGAACCGCATCGGCCGCCGCGCTATGTACGGCACGCAGTGCGATAATCGTCGCTCCGACGCGCGCGAGGTCGCGGTGAATGGTTGTGAGGAACGCAAACTGCGCGCGAAGTGCCGCGATCGTCGCGTGTGACTGCGGATCGGCCGCTACGCGTACGTTGCCGCTGCGCGTGACGCCTGCCGCGGTAACCGTAACGCGATAGATGCCGGGAAGCGCTCGAGGTCCGAGAAAGCCGCCTCGGCGCCAAGGGTCGGAGTTTTTTACCGGCTTGAATCCCGCATACCGCAAATTCCACACCACGCGGTTGACGCCGGCATGCGCGTGCGTGACGGGGATCGTGCGAACGAGCTGCGCGCCGTCATAGACGCGAACCGTTACGTATTCGTGCGCGGCAGGTGCGGCCGGGAGCCAGAAGTTTACGAGCGCTCCGTTGTCTGGATCGGTTCCGAGAAGCGTGTCCTCTTCGTAGGATACGCGCCCGATCTCCCAGCGATACGCAATGCGCAGCGTGAAGAGCGAGAGCGTCCGCAGATCGCCGCGGTACTGCTGGATCGGATGCAGATCGTCGAGAATATAGATGCCGCGCCCGTGCGTCGCGACGAGCAAATCGTCGAAACGGCGCTGCACGGCGAGGTCGTAGACCGGTACGGTCGGCAGCCCTTGGTGGACCCTGCGCCAGTGCCCACCGTCGTCGAAGCTGAGGTAGAGTCCGTTTCCCGTTCCCGCGTAGAGCAGCCCGCGGCGGAACGGGTCCTCTTTGACGACGTCCGAGTAGGAAGCATCGGAGAGATCGCCGTCGATCGAGCGCCAGTGCGCGCCGTAATCGTGCGTGACGTAGAGATGCGGCGTGCGGTCGCCGAGGAGGTGCGTGTCGACGGCGAGATAGGCGCTCCCGGCGTCGAAGGGCGACGGCGTCAGACTCGCGACGCGTGCCCATGCCGGCATTCCGGGAACGTGCGAGGTTACGTTCTGCCAATGCCCGCCGTCGTCGCGCGTCAGCCACACCAGGCCGTCATCCGTTCCGACCCAGAGCTCGCCCCTGCGCAGCGGAGACTCGGCGATCGTGAAGATCGTGTCGTACGTTTCGACGCTCGTCGCGTCGTGCGTGATCGGGCCGCCCGTCGGCAGCTGCTTGGCCTTGTCGTTGCGCGTCAAATCGGGGCTGATGACGTGCCAATGCAATCCTTCGTCGTCGGATTTGAAGAGCACGTTTGCACCGAAATAGAGGGCGCGCGGCTCGAGCGGGCTCACGGCGATCGGCGCCGTCCACTGGAAGCGATAACGAAGCCTCCGCGCTGCCCAGCCGATCGTATCGAGCGGCCAGGGCGAAATGGAAAGGAACTGATGCGTGCTGCGGTCGTATCGCGTGAGCGATCCGGTGTAGCCGCTGCCGTAGATGATGTTCGAATTCGCCGGATCGAAGAGAATCCAGCCGCTCTCGCCGCCGAACGTTCCGAACCAGTTGCCGTTCGCAATCCCACCCGCCTTCGAGTTGCTGGGTCCGCACGCGCTTCCCGCGTCCTGGATCTCCACGCACACCGTGTACGGCGTACGATCGTCGGTGTCGACGTGATAGGCCTGAGAGATGGCGATCTGCGGGTACGTCCAATCCTTTCCGCTATCGAGCGAGATCGCAGCGCCGTCGTCATCCGCCAGAATCATCCGTCGCGCGTTCGTCGGGTCGATCCACAGCTGATGGTTATCGCCGAGATAGTTGTTCTGATCCGATCCGGCCGTCGTCGATTTCGTGGTCTTGCCACCGTCGCGCGACACGAGCAGGTTGACGGAAAGGAAATAGACGTGATTCTGGTCGCTCGGATCGACGGACAACTCCGAGAAGTAAAAGGGGCGTTGCTGCAGCGCGTGGTTCTTGTTGACGAGCCGCCACGTCGCTGCGCCGTCGTCGCTACGCCAGAGCACGCCTTGGCTCGACTCGATCAAGGCATAGATTCGCGACGGGTTCGAGGGTGCGAAGGCGAGCCCGATGCGCCCCGTCAAGCCGGTGGGAAAACCGTGGCCTGCAACGCGCGCCCAGTGCGCGCCAGCGTCGTGCGAGATGTAGAGACCGTCGCTCGGGCCGCCGCTATTGAGTATCCATGGTTTGCGCCAAATAGTCCACATGCCCGCGAGAACCGTCGACGGATCGGCAGGGTCGATGACGACGCTCGACGCGCCCGTGCGATCGTCGAGCGCGAGGACGTGTTGCCAGGTCTTTCCGCCGTCTGTGGTCTTGTAGATGCCGCGCGTGGAGCCGCTGCCGTAGATCGGGCCCTCGGCTGCGACGTACGCGACGTTCGGGTCGTGGGCGTCGACGGCGATCTGCGCGATGTGCGCCGTTCCTTCCAACCCGACGTGCTGCCACGTCTTTCCGGCATCGCCCGAGCGCCAGACGCCGTCGCCCGTTTCGATGTCATTGCGAATGTTGGGCTCGCCGGTGCCGACGTAGACGACGTTCGCGTTCGAAGGCGCGACGGCAATCGCGCCGATCGAGCTGACGTCGGGTTGATTGAAGATCGAAGAGAACGACGCGCCGCCGTCGGTGGATTTGAAGAGCCCGCCCAATCCGCCGACATAGTACACGCTCGGATCGCCGGGTACGCCGGCTGCGGCGTCGAGTCGCCCCGAGTTCGGACCGATGTTACGAAACGCGAGCGCGTGGAATGGACCCTGCGCGGAGGGAGCTGCGGCGCCCATGGTACACAGGGCGCACAGCAATGCGGCGGCGACGTACGTTCTCTTCATGATTCCTTTAGTAGTTCCACTGCGCGGTGCCTTGACCCGCAGGTACGTGCGTGCGAACTTGCGCGGCCATGTCTTGCAAGAGCTGTGCCCACGTCATCGGGTGCCAGCCGTGGCCCTTCATTGGCCGACCGTACGCAAAGGTCGCGTGCGGTGCCGGATTGGTAGCCGTTTGCAGAAAGGCTTGCATCTTGTAGACCGCGAGATTGAGATAATAACTATCCATGTCGCCGACGAAGAAGTGGAGCTTCCCGACGAGGTCCGGCCCGATCGTGGTCCAGTTTCGCCGGAGGTAGCCGGTGAGGTCGTAGCCGCGATCGCGCGCGTAGGCGACGACGTTGCGATCGATCGCGCCGGTGCGCATGTTCCACATCGGTGCCGGGTAGCCGTCTGCTCTCGCCGGGTCGAAGATCGCCCACCAGCCATCGAGCTGATACTGCGAACGGCCGTGCGAGCCCATCACCAGCTCGTACCGGCTGAGCTCGCGTTCCGTCCCGAGGACCTGCCCTGACGGCGTGCGGCTCCACGGCCGCACGAACGTGTGCCAGCCTCCCGGCGACGGCACGCCGAACGCGTTCGCGTCTTTGTAGAGATCGATCTGCTGAAAAGCGTGAAAATCGATCGGGTCCGGATCGAAGACCCACGCCTCGCCGAAGAACGAAGGATGCTGCTCGAGCAGTGCGAGCGATTCCCAGCCCCCGGTGGATCCGCCCTCGGTAATTCGCGCGTACGGCTCGCGCAATACGCGATAATGCGTTTCGACGTATGGAATCAGCTCGTTCATCAATGCGTCGCCGAACGGGCCGCAGTTCGCCGTGTTGACCGCGTACGAGTCGTCGAAGAACGGGCACGGGTGCTGGAACGTCACCATGAGGAAGCGCGGGAAGTGCGCGGAGTTCCAGGCTTCGTAGAACTCGTACCCGGTGCCCAAGCCGTCGCGACGCCCTTCGGCAACCGCCGCCGGCGTCTCGGTGCGAACGTCGGTCGTGAAGTCCCACGGCACGGGCTGGTAGTAATGTCCTTGATTGTAGACCACGGGGTAGTGCGATTCGGGGTGTGACGCGTACCCGCGCGGGAGCAGGATCGTCGCGCCGAGATAGATCGGGCGCCCCCACCACCGCGTCAACGTCGGGCTCAGAATGCGGACATGCTTGATCCATGGTGTGTCCGTGGCATAGCCTTGGCCGCCGAGGAGAGCCGCAAGCTGGGCATCGGTGACGACGTGGCTCATCGAGAGATGGAGCGAGATGCCGTGCTTCGGGTCGAGGTGCACCCGCTCGATTCCGCTGTACAGATTGCCCGGCTCCAGCGAGAAGACTTGCGGCCCCCATTGCGGCGGCGCCCAGATCGTATGGCCGTCGGCGCGATGGTACGACTCGTAGATGCTGATGAAGGCTTCCACGTCGTAGGTGCCTGCGGAAAGCAGCGCGAGGCGCGAGACGGCGTAGCCCGGAGTGCTCGCGTCGATCACCGCGCTCGCGCCGGGCCTCAGCGCGTTCACGTCCTCCCCGAAGAACGGCGGCGACGTTTCCGGCTCGAGGATTTGGATTCGCGGTTCCGGCGTGGCGGCATTCGTCACGATGAGGAAGACGCGCCCGGTGATCGGCGCGGCGTGCACGGCAGACGGAAAGGAGAGACGTACCGAGATCGGCGGCGGAGAGTGCAGCATCATCAGTGGGTCTCCGGATACTCGGCCACGATTTTGCCGGTCGCATCGAGGAACTCGAGATGCGCGTCGCCGTCCGCGGTGACGAACATCTTTATGCGTGGTCGGCCTTGGCCGTCGGCGAGCATCACTTGCGACGTGTTCGTGGCGTCGTAGCCGAAGAGGAAGCGCGTTTTCGACCTGAGCTCCGGGTGGGCAATCGCGAACGCATGCAATTGCGCGGGCGTCATGTGCTGGATATCGTCGAGGAGCGTCATGAAGGCTGGAGAGTTGTAATCCGGCTGGTTCCAGCCGATGAGCTCCGCTTCGGTCCGGCCGTTTTCGTTGCCGTCCTGGAGGTGGAGCAATTGGTCCGTATTGACGGTGTCGAACGAGATCTCGTTGCTCGACTCGAACGTGCCGTCCGGATGACGCAAGCCGGTCCACGTCAATCCGCCTTGCTCGTCGCCGCGCTGGTTGTAGAAGAGGATGCCGTTCGTGTCGTTTCCGCCGCCTCGCCGGAACGTGTGGCCGTTGACGACCGGTAGCGGAAAGTCATCGTGGTTGGTGATGACGAGCGCGAGCTTTCCTTCGCGGTCCAGCACGTTGATGCGATGAACGGTTAGTGTATCCAGCGTGGCGTTACGACTCGCTTCGTGCACGGCGCCCAGGAGGACGATGCCTGCGAAGAGCGTCATGCCGAGCGCGTAATAGCGCAAAATGCGAATTTCTTTTCGAATCGACCGAGTTTGCATGCTTCCCTCTCTCTAGTGTGTTCGTGGATACTGGGCGACGACGTGGCCGGGCGAGGCCGCGACGCCCGTGAAGAGCGTCATGCTCAATGCGTAGTAGCGCAGGAGGCGGATACGCCTGCGTATCGATCTGATCTGCACGTCTCCCCCTCCGGTCGTCAGTGCGCGGACAGGTACTGGACCATCCAGTCGACCCAGACGCGATCGATCTCACGATTGCGAACCGGGTCCGACGGATGGTGGCCGTACGCGGGCACGGCCATGAAGCGCACGGTCTTGCCGAGATCGCGCAACGCCGTGTAGAATTCGTAGGCTTGCGGCGTCGGAACGCGTGGATCGGTCGTATCGCTCAATATCAGCGTCGCGGCATGGACGTCTGCGACGTCGGCGATCGGCGACGCGTTCCGATACGCCTGCATGCCGCCCGGTGACGCCCACGGCGTCAGCCCACCGAAGAGCATCGGCATCAGCGAATCGATCTGGCTCAAGCTGTACTGCATCACGGCGTCGTTGACTGCCGCGCCGCTCACCGCGGCCTTCCAGAGATCGTAATGCGCGATCAGCCAAGACGTCGTCCATCCGCCGGCCGACCATCCCGAGACGCCGATGCGCGACGCGTCGATCTCGCCGGTCGCTTCGAGCGCCTTCACGCCGGCGACGACGTCGGTTCCGACCCCGGCAATAGGGTTGACGCCGATGATGGAGTGCGCGTAAGCGTATCCGAGGTTGTCGCTTCCACGATAGTTCGGCTGCAGCACGAAGAAGCCGCGCGCCGCAAGCAGCTGCACGAGCGGATTGAATGCCGTCGTCGACGCGCCGAACACGGGGCCGCCGTGGATCACGAGCACGAGTGGATAGGTCTTACCGCGCTCGTACCCGAGCGGTGCGGTGAGGACGCCGTCCTCGTCGAAGCCGCCGTTGCGCCACGTGAGCTCGCGCGCCGGCGCAAGATCGAGCGTGGCAATCGCCGCGTTGTAATCGGTCAGGCGCCGTGCCGTATCGGATCCGGGCGCGAGATAGTAGAGCTCGGACGGATGCCGGGCCGAATCCGCTATGAAGGCCACGCCTCCGTCGCGCGAGACGCTGCCGCCGTCGAAGTTGAGATCTCCCAGCTCGACGCGATGCGCCGCTCCGGCCGGTGACACGCGCCACAGGGCGGTCGAGACGTGGTCGTCGGCGCTGACCAGCAAGCCGCCGTCTGGCAGCCAGGCAAAGAATGAAACGTTGCGATCGAGTGCCGGCGCGGCATTTCGTACGTGGTGGGCGCTCATCGAATACACGCTGAGATCGTTCTGGATGAGCGTCGTGCCTCGCGAGCCGGCGCTGTAGGCGATGCGGTCGCCGCTCGAGGCGAAGGACGCCATCCAACTCCAGCGGTTGTCCGGAAAGGCAATGTGACGCGTCGCGACGTCGAGCACGGCAACGCGCGAGCGGAAGATACTATCGAAGCGGCCGTCCGGCAAGCGATCGAATGCGACGTACTTCCCGTCGGCGGACCAGGAGAGCGTATCCGGATAGATGCTCCACGGGCCTTGCGTGAGGCGGGTCGGATTGCCGCCGGACAGCGTCTGTAGCCAGAGGTGCAACGACACCGGCGGTCCGTGCGCCGAGAACGGCAAGTTCTCGACCGTGAAGAGATCGTCGTGGTGCTCGAGCGCCGCTTGATTCGGCGGCGCGTCTTGGGTTACGTACGCGATTGCCCTGCCGTCGGGGCGCCACGCATAGACGTCGACGCCGTACTTCGCTTTCGTGACGACGCGCGCGTCGCCACCTTCCATCGGCATGACCCATACCTGCGCCGTTGCGTCGCTCCCGCTTCCCGACGCGGCCACGAACGAGATGCTAGTTCCGTCCGGAGACCAGCGCGGGGCGCCGACGCCGTCCCGGCCGTGCGTGATGATGCGATGTGCGCCCGTCGCGGTGTCGACGAGCACGAGCTCAGTCAGCGTGCGATCCTTCTGTGCATCGACGTGGCCGACGACGACGACGATGCGCCGCCCGTCGGGTGAGATCTGCGGATCTCCGACGCTGACGATCGTTGCGTAGTCGTCGAGGGTGAAGGCGCGTGCCGATGCGATTGCAGGAGCCGCAACGCACAGGCACGCGCACATGAGTGAGGCGAGGGATAGGCGCATGTGCTTCCTTATGGGTTCGTGCCGCCGATTTGCTGGATGAGTTGTAGCCGGAAGGTGGTCGGACCGTAGTTCTCACCGCCCGTCGGCCCTAGCTGGGAGGTGATGGAGTAGTACTGCTTGCCCAGGCCGCTGAATGCGGCACAGACGCTGCCGTATGCGCCGAATAGCGGACCGCCGTACTTTCCGACGCACTCGGGCGCCAGCGGCGTTCCAACGCCGCCGAACTGGTTCGCCCAAAGCTGATTGTAGACGCCGTTGAGATTGTCGCCGCTCAGCACGAGCGCCAGATGCGGACTGAGTTGCTCGCGTATGCTGGCCGAGAGAACGGCGAAAGCCGGCTCGCTGTAGGCGTTGTTGTTGCCGTAGTAGGTCACGCCGATGCGATAGAGACTCGCGTTGGCCGTGCGCCAGTTGAGCTCGCCGTAGCCCATGGCATAGGGAACGGCCGCGCCACTGATCGTGTTGAAACCGAGACCGCCTGCCGCGAAGTTCGTCCCAGGTAGTATGCCGAGGTTCGTGTCGTAGTGCAGCGGCGTGCACTGGCTCGGCGTGACGTTGGAGCAGTAAAAGCCTTGCGGCAGATCGTACGCGTACGCGCGCATGAGCGTGCCTTGCAGCCGGAAGCCGAAACCGCGCGCGGGCGCGTTGCCGATTGCCGCCTCGATGCCTTCGTATCGCGCGTGGCCGAGATTCTCGACCGAGGAACCGTACAGCGGGCACTGACCGGGGCTGAGGCCGGCAGCCGAGCAGGACGGCGGGAAATAGTTCTGATTGATGAGGAACGTCGAGGGCAGGTACATGTTGCGCAGGTTCGTGAGATAGGCATCGAGCGAAACGTACATCGACTGATGGAAGCGCCGGTCGACGCCGAGGTCTATTCCGAGGGCCGTCTCAGGAGCGATGTCACCGTTGTTGAGGTTCTCCGTGTAGCCCGCGCTCGGCAGGCCGTTGATGTTTTCGCCAGGCGCGGTTCCTTGCGAAGAGAGCAGGCTGAGGAACGGTGGAGCGATCGAATATCCGGCCGCAAGCCGCCACGAGGTATCGTCGTTCGGCTGCCACGTAAAGGCGATACGCGGCGCGTCATATGCGCGCGTCGCATCCTTCCACACGGCTGGGCCACTGCCCGGTACGATGCCGCCGCCGTTGTCGGTGAAGTGGCTCGAGTACTGGATGGCGTAGTCGGCGACGCTCGCCTGCACGAGCGGCGCGATGAAGAAGTCGAAACGCGCCGATTCCGTCGTGAAGAGCTGGCTGGCGCCGGGTGGAAACGCGTAGTAGGGCGGAAGACCGGACGTCGGAACGTTGATGAACTCGTAGCCAGCCTGGCCCGTCCGGTCGACGGAAAGTATTACGTTGCTTCCGTTGCCGAACGAGCGGTCGAACTGCAGCGACTCGCCGCGCTGGTGGTTGTTCGTGAGTGACTGGTTCGTCGCGTTCTGGGCCTCGAACGTCGTCCGTTGACCGTTGAAGAATTGTTCGGTTGGAGGTAGGCCGCCCGGGTTGCAAACGGCGCCGTTGAACGTCGTGCCCTTCGGGCAGAGTAACGCGCCGCCCCATGCGTTGCCGGTGAAGGCGAAGACGCCGCTCGACGGATTGTTGAAGTACGCGTAGTTCGTGTTACCGCCGTCGTAGTAGCGCAGCAGTCCGGTCCACTGACCGATCGTCGTGCGGAACTCCGCTTGATAGAGATACTGCTGCGTCGAGCCAAAGCCTGGGGCGAAGGAACTCAGGTCGAAAGGAATCGGCGTTCCAGCCGGTACGCTTCCGGTGTATCCTGCCGGCGGAGCGAAGTGCGAGAAGGCACCGCCGAGGTTGCCGACGGGCGCGTTCGACATCGCGACGCCGGTGTTGTCGGTGTGGCCGAAGTCCTGGCCACCCAGGAAGCTCATCGTGAGCGAACTGTACTGCGAGAAGTTCAGACGCAGTTTCGCGAGTTCGTTCTTCGAATCGTAGTCGGTATTGAACGGATAGCAGCAGACGTAGAACGGCTCCGCGTAGCGAATCTCACCGACGGGCGAGATGTAGTTGTTATAGCTCGTCGGCCCTGCGAGTGCTACGCCGACCGGCGACGAGAGCATCTGCTGGCCGTTGACGGTCCAGTTGTTGCCAGCGACGAGAAAGACCGCGGATCCCGCGAGCGGGTAGTTCTGCATCGGCCCGGGAGCGCCGTCGGTCGCGTACGCGAATGCGTATTGTAAGAAGTGACTGTTGCCCACCGAGCCGGTAGCGCGGAAGGCGGTGGTGATGCCGCCCCACGTGTCGACTCCGGTGCTAACGCTCGCGTGCGGCATCAGCGTGGGCCGCAGGGTGATGAAGTTGACCGTTCCGCCGATCGCGTAGTTGATCTCCTCGGGCATCGAGCCGGGCCCTTTGACGACCTCGACGTTCTGCAGCATCGCGGCGTTGAGGAGCGATGGGTCGAACGTACCGGTGAGCGAGAGCGGCGTTGCGTGGCCGTCGATGAGGGATTCCGTTTCGTACGGGAGCGCACCGCGGATTTGAATCGTCTGCGGAGCGAACTGATCTGCGCCGTTGTTCGCTCCGGGAGCCTGATAGACGATGATGCCGGGTATCTCGTTGAGAACTTTGATCACTTGCGTCTGGCCCTGATCGACGAACGTCTCGGCCGGCACGGAGCTGATCGAGGCTGTCGATTCGTTGATCTGCACGTGACCGGGCGCGTTGGTCGAGATGTGCGCGATCGTCCGCAGTGACGTAAACGACTGTGGGGTCAGCGCGATGTTGACCGCTGTCATCGATCCCCCGACGACGGCGACGTTTGCAACGTACTGCAAGAAGCCCGGCTTCGCGACCACGATTTGATAGACGCCGGGGGGAACGTTCGCGAACGTGTAGCCTCCCTGTGCGTCGGTCAGCGTCGTCTTGCTCGCGACGCCCCGCAGGTCGACCGAAGCGCCGGCGATCGGCGCGCCCACGCCGCCCGTGACGACGCCCGTAATCGTGGCCGTCGTCTGCGCGGATACCGGCGCGAGGAGCAGGGCCGAGCACATTGCGGCCAATACTGCAACAAACCGCACCGCGTGTAAACCGGAGATGCTCATCGTTTCCAATCCTCTTACTGTCGCATTTCGCGCGACCATGCAGGCCTGCCGCAGAGCGCTTCCCGAATCCTTTGGAACGAAAGCAACGATGTATCAAATAGGAATACAATAGGGAGCATTTATGCCAATAAACTCACTAGATTCGATAGACTGCCGGATACTTGGCGCTTTACAGCGCAATAGTCGGCTATCCAACGCCGACCTCGCCAAGGCGGTGGGTCTCTCGCCTTCACCTTGCCTGCGGCGCGTCCGGCGCCTCGAGAAGCGCGGCTACATCCGCGGCTACCGTGCCATGCTCGACCGCACGGCGGTCGGCCTCGGGGTGACGGCCTTTGCCCGGCTCCAAGTGGAGTGGCCGCGGGCCAAAACGCTGCGCGACGAGATCCGCAAGCTGCCCCAAATCGTTGCGTGCTACGTGCTGACCGGCGAATCGGGCGTCTTGCTCGAGATCGTGGCCGCGGATCTCGAGGAGTACTCGAACTTTCTCTTCGGAACGCTCTACAACGTCTCGGGAGTACGCGGAATCCAGTCGAGCGTGCTCTTAGAGGTCGTCAAGGAGCGCGAGACGACGCCGTTGCCGATCGACGACGGCGCGGATCACTCCAGACGCCAGCGCGCGACGTCCCAGAAAACGCTGTCGATCGAGCCCGTCGGTCCGCGGAGCCGGTCGGTGAACGCGTCCAGCTCGCGGCGCTGATAGATCGGTACGACGGGCAGCTCTTCGTAGAGCAGTGCCTGCAGCCGCGCGTAGACCGCTTTGCGTTTGCCCGGGTCGTACGTCGAGCGCCCGGCGCGCAGGAGCGCATCGATGCGCGGATCGCAGATGCGCGACTTGTTGTAACCGTGCGGCGGGACGTTCGCGCACGCGAACTGATCGGTCGTATCCGGATCGTCGCCGTTGACGAACGAGTAGAGCGCCATATCGAATTTGCCGGCGTAGACGGGCCCTCCCATCGCCGCAGGCGCGCCGAACTGCGTGACGTTGAACGCGCGGATCGCCACGTGCGCGCCGACGGCGCGCTCGTATTGCGCGATGGCGCTCGCGGCAATCTCTTCGCCGAGCACGCCGGCTTGAATGACGAGCAGCAGGTCGAGCGCGCGGCCGTTCTTGTGCCGGACGCCATGCCCGGCTGCGGTCCACCCCGCGGCCTGCAGCAAACGGCGGGCGTTCGAGGGATCGTACGGCACGTCGGGATAGGAGCGCGGGTCGAAGGCCCAGAGGAACAAGCCGCGCCCTGCCTCACGGCTGTGCAGCGCTCCCCGGTACGCTTTGGCTACGAGGCTGTGAATGTCGATGGCTTCGGCGAGCGCGTGACGGACGCGCGCGTCGCTCGCGAGCGGGCTTTGCGTGTTGAAGATGAGCGCGCCGACCGCGCTCTCCGGCATGTCGAGAACGCGATAGTTCCGCAGCCGCAGAAGGGCAGGGTACTGCGAGTAGTCTTGCTCGTTGAAGTAGGCTTGGATCTCGTGGGTGCGCAGTTGATTGGTTCCCTCTTGCGGATCGGGGATGAAACGCACCGTCAGGTGTTCGATCAGCGGCTTTCCGAGAAAGTAATACGGATTGGCGTGCAACGCGACGTGATCGCCCCGGACCCAGGCATCGACGACGTACGGTCCCGAGCCGATCGGCTTCGCGTCGAAGTCGAGGTGATTGAAGTCCGGATAGCGCGCGAGCAGATGGGCGGGAAAGATGGGGTACCCTTCGGGCGCCAGCACCAGAGAGATGATGGGCGCGAATGGACGCTTTAAATGAAGGACGAGCGTATCGTCGTTCGGCGCCTCTGCCCGCGCGACGCGGTCGTAGCCGTATCGCGACTGGACATCGTTGTTGGGATTATTGATCGCATCGATCGACCAGACGCAGTCGCGAGCAGTCAGCCGGACCCCGTCGGCAAAGCGGACGTCGTTGCGCAGGTGATACGTGATCGTCAGCCCGTCTTTGCTGATCCCGCCGTTTGCGAGGGACGGTACGGCGGTTGCGACGTCACCGACCAGACGGCCCTGCGTGTCGTACTTCACGAGATACGAGAAGAGCAGCTCACCCCACTGCGTCGACCGTTGCCCGTTCTCCATCGCCGGATTGAGCGAGATCGGTTCTTGCTGCTGACCGATCGTGAGCGTCGTGTCGTTTGCTGTTGCCGCATGTCTCGCCGTGCACGCGGCAACGGCGAGGAGCAGCACCGCGACGCAGTGCCTCATTGCATCGAGCGATATGCTGTTGCCAGGCGGCGAACGCCTTCCTCGATCTGGTCGGGAGCCGCCCCGCTGTATGCCAGCCGAAGGAAGCGCGCCGGTGCGTTCGGCCCCTGTGCCTGCGCGCTCGCCGCAGCGAAGAACGCGCCGCCGGCGATGACCGAAACGCCAGCGCGATACGCGCGCTCGGCCAGTATCTCGGTGCTGACGCGCTCCGGGAACGTGAGCCACAGGTAGTAGCCGCCCTGCGGAACGGTGAACGCCGCGTCGGGCAGCTCGCGCCGTAGTGCGGCAACCATGACGTCCCTGTGCGCCCCGTACGTCGCACGCGCGCGCTCGACGTGCGTACGCAGCCGCCCTTCCGCACAGAACTCAAGTACGATCCGTTGCGTGAGGGGACAGCTGCCGCCGTCGCTCTTCAGACGCGCCATGCGCTGCAGAAACGAGCGCTTTCCGGCGACCCAACCTACGCGCAGCCCGGGAGCCAGCAGTTTCGAAAACGTTCCGAGCGCGAAGACGAGCTCGCTCTCGTCGAGCGACTTGAGCGACGGCTCCGGCTCGCCCTCGAAACGCAGCTTGCGATACGGGCTGTCCTCGATGATGGGAATCTCGAGGCTCGCGGAGAGTGCGACGAGCGCCTCGCGCCGGCGGCGCGACATCGTGATCCCGGTCGGATTGTGGAAGTCGGAGATGTCGTAGATGAACTTCGGCATCGGCATGTCTTGTCGCTTGCGCTCCACGAGCGCGCGCGCGAGCGCGTCGACCTCGAGCCCCTCGCCGTCCTGCGACGCTTCGAGGAACGTCAAGCCGAAGCTGCGGAAGATCGGAATCGCCGTAAAGTACGTCGGCGCGGTGACGACGACGCAGTCACCCTCTTCGGTAAAGAGCCGGCAGAGCAGGTCCAGCCCGTTCTTTGCGCCGTTGACGACGAGCACGTCGTCCGGCGGCACGTTCGCGCCATCCTCGCGCATGTGCTCGGAGATCCATTCGCGCAGCCCCGGGAGGCCAAACGGGCGGCCGTATTGGAGCGACTCGGCGCGGTACTTCGTTAGCGCGCGATCGGCTTCGCGTGCGAGATCGGGAAATATGCCGGCGAAGGCGTAGCCGGAATCGAGCGAGATCGCCTCGCCCGTTTCGGGATGCGCCGGCTCCATAAGATGGAGGGCGCGCGTTGCAAGCGTCGATTCCAAACGGCCTCACAGATTCTCGTCGAAGCGGACCTTGGTAGCTTGCCACGCGCTTCGCCGAGCCTCCTTGCTCTCGCGCGCAATCGTAGGCTAAATGTTCCATCGGATACGCCGTTTTATGCCAAGATTATTATAATAGCGGATAGAGTCATGGTTGTCGGTCGCCTTTTGCGCAATAAGCTACCATAGGGACTTTGCTGCTCTTCGCTGCGGCGTTGCTCGTCAAACGGCGGCAAAGACCAACATTCCCACCGCAGCGGTCCCCATGATCGCGACCGTCGCCCAACCCCACGCTCGCGGGAGCGGCGACCCGAACCCGAACGTGATTGATCATATGGCCGCTCTGCTCGTCGTAACGGTCGTCCGCGTTCGCTGGCCTCGGGCATGTGACGACGAGGCTACTGCTCGGCGTTCTTCTGTGGATTGTCGGCGCGTCAGCGCTCGCGCTGCCCACTACGACGCTAAAACCGTCAAGGTGGCCACCCGGCGCCGTCAACGATTGCGACGCTACGGCGCTTCGGCGCAGAAGCGTATCGAACCGGAGAAGGTGCTGCCGTCAGCGTGGTTTGCGACGGCAGCACCTTTCAGGCGTCGCTATCGTCCTTGGACCACGTGAAACGTCGTTGAATCTACCACGTACTTTGTTGGCGGTGCCGACGCGTTTAGCGGAAGCACCCAGATCCAGTAAGCGCGCCCACTACGTTCGTTGATGAGCATCTCGCAGGTAAAGCCGCTCCCCATCCTTCCGCCGCTGCCACACACGTCTGATGCAAGAACCGCCGCGATTGCGCGTACGCCACCCGCCGATACCGCGGTCTCCAAGGTTAAATGACGCTTCGCGTGCGCGAAATCGGGCTTTCCGGCGACGATCGGATAGGTGTCGAACATCGTCTCTCGGACAACCATCAACGCTTTGTGCGATTGAGCCACACTCACGATTCCCCGCAGACTGTCACGATCGAGCAGGGCGCTGCGCCCCTGCGATGGAGCGATCGCATCGGCCTCATCTGCAAGACGGTCTTGGTCTGCGACGAGGGTTATGCGGTAGAGCATGGGCAACGTTTGCGCCAGACTCTCGGCCGGAGTGACGCCCGACATCGGGGCTTTCATCTGCGCCGCTTGTCCCGGGCCCATTACTACGACGGTCTCTTGCCCAACGTTCCAATGCGTTACTTGCGCAACGGGCAGTTGCTCGCCGTTTGGAAGCGCCGGAGCCCGACCATGGTTCACAAGCGAAGAATCGACCAAGATGAATTGCGCACTCCGAGCATCGGTCTTCGCGTTCCGATAGGTAACCTCGATGAAATTGGGGTGATCCGCCGGTGAGAAAAAGAGCGAGTTCATGTGCATTCCCTTTGGAATGCCTACCGGCAGCACGACCGGGAACGTTGCATCGGTCGTAACGCGACGCAGGTCGTCGGCATTCGGGTTCTGGATAAATGCGAACGAATGCATGGCGATCGCGGCCTTATCGCCGGCGAGCCAAATGCGAACGCCACCGAGTTTTATTGCTGCAATCACCGTTCCAGAACCGAGGACGGTGATCGCCGCGAGCGTGCACGCGATCAGTGCGCGCGAGCGCGCTCGCGCATTTGCATCGCGAAGGCGGCTGCGAATGGACGTTCCCGGAAGTTCGGGAACGGGAATCGTTGTTTGCAAAGTCTTTCCTACTTCCGCAAAATTAGACGGCATAGTTCATCACCTTATAACCCGTGGGTTGCTCAAAATCGTAATCGCCGAGCAGCACGCGCAATCGTTCGCGCGCCCTCGATAGCCGCATGCGAACCGCTCCGTGCGACACGCGAAGCGCAGCCGCAATCTCCTCGCCGGTGAGATCGTGGAAGTAAAAGAGCACCGTGACTTCGCGCAGCTGCGCCGAGAGTTCGCCGAGCGCTCGCCAGACGTCGAGAGCGATGGTCCCGTCGCCCGTAGCAATCTGGTCTCTCGGTTCGGCTACCTGGCCCGAGCGACGACGTACTAGCGCCGATTCGCGCATGATGATGCGATAGAGCCACGCGTCGAACGCCTCGACGCGACGCAAGCCGCGGACCTTGCGATACACGGTCACGCAGGTTTCCTGGGCTGCGTCCTCCGCAAGCCCGCGATCGCCGGTAACCATCGTCGCAAGCCGAAAGCATGCGGGCCAGATGGCGGCGATAAGCTCGTCAACGGCGGTTTCATTGCCTGTAAGTGCGGAAGCAACTGCTTCCGGGGGCGCCCAACGTCCCATAGGCCTCCTTCTCGTGGATCGTTCTCTTCGACAAAGAGAGAGGCAGCGGCTCGAAATGTCACGCGCAGGCCGAGCCTTTCGTTGTGTCGTGGGTAAAGGCTGCGCTTAGAAGCGGCGATTGAGGTGTGAGTACAGGGCCTTATGAGGCCCAGAAGATGGGGGCGGCTCTCGGGCACACCGGCTTTTCTCACTACCCGACAATGCCACTGTTCGCGTCCGAATTGCGCATCCCGTCAAAAAAGAAAAACCCGCAATCGCAATAAAGACGCGGGTTTCCAAAGGGAGTCAAATCGACGTGTATCCGGGCAGCGTCTAAACGGCGCGCAAAGTGAAGCCGCAGCAGCGCTTGTACTGCTTGCCGCTACCGCAGGGGCACGGTGCCTTGCGCGAAACCTTCGGCTGTTCGCCGTGTTCGGATGCGCCCTGGAACTTGAGGTGGACCGACGGCTGATCCCGATAGGCTTCCCACAGACGAACGGTCATCACTCCCAGCGAGCGTCCAAGGTTCTCGCGTAGGTTTTGGTCGGCCAGCCATTCGCGCCGGTTCGGGTCCGCGGAGAATTGAGAAATCATCGCGAGCGGCGACAAAAGATCATTGCGCGATAGGCTGCTGAGGAAGGTCTCCCATTCGTCGGGGCTGAGGTCCATCGCATCGACGAAGCCTCGTTGCCAATCGACGAGCCCGCTGCCTTTCGCGTCTTGCCTGGCGATCTCTAACGTCGCTTCGCCGAACCGCTCGCGCTGTCGGAGCAACTGATCCGCAACCTCGTTACATACGTTCATTGCGCCTTGCGCACTGGTGTTAAGTTGTTCGATCGATTCGAGTTCGGGAGAGAGAAATCGCTGCAGCCACCTTGTTGGCATCACCATCGGGCCGACGACGATTCCGGAAAAGAACCCATGGGCGTAGGCGGAGCGTGGATCCGGTGCAAGTACGGATGACCGGCGCGAGGTTGCCGCTGTGCTTTTGGCTAGCCGCGTCGACCTCGCGGCGCTCCGCTTAACTTTGGGAGGCGTCTGCCCGTCGAGTTTGTCGAAGATCGAATAAAGGTCGCCTTTTCGCTTTTGGCTGCGTTCGTGATTGAGGTCTGCGGCCGTGGAATCTCTTAAAATGTCGAGTTCATCCTCGGAACCCGAGATAACGATGCCGCGTTCGCTCCGCACTGCGGAATATATGGTTTGCATTGATTGCAGATCGTAGGGGATCATGTCGCCCGAAATCCAAGACCGATATTCCCCCGCTGTAAGGACCACCTCGCGTCCTAGCGCATTCCCGTTGGTATTTTTTTGCGAGGGAGCGCTTAAGTCGTAGGCGCTTTCCTCAAAACCGGCGATACGCCCGTTATCCTCGCATTGCGTACACTCCCAAAATACGAACCGTTCTGGAGCGTCGGTTTTATGCACCGCTATCGAACCGGTGCATGGGCGGTTTCCCGGACGCCTCCGGCAGGGGATGCCGCTGATGAACTCACGCTGGCGTCCGGCTGTGGCAGCCCGAACGATGCCACCCATAAAATCGCGCATCCTCGCTGCCGGGGCCGGAAGGTGCATTTCGGGGTCCTCGGGGATGAAGTGCCGCATGTCGGCGACGTAGGTTCCGGGCATAGGGGGCCATTCATTGGGGCGGTTTGGAGACCTTGCCCCAGACCTAAAGGAGGGCCCTCGTTAGGACCGGAGGACCGGTCGAGCGAGGCGTTGACGAACTCTAGCCCAGAGTATTAGGCTTCAAGACGCTTGGGGCACTAGGGAATTGGCCTTACGCGCTGGCGCGTTATAAGGAAGTGGCTTATGTTGGAGAAGAGAACGATGAAGAAGCGGACGGCACGGAGGACGAGTAGCCGGCGCTCCAAACGTTCCGCGATGGAAAGTTGTGGCCCTGCGCCCGCGAGGGGTCCTACATTTTGATAGTACGCCCTCACGAATTGGAAGCTCCCTATTTCGGGATCGCTTTTATTTGCTGGTCTCGGGCAAAGGGCGCTCTAAGACAACCAGCATTGTGTGCGTTACGTCCCGGGACGGGTATCGCATGAGGTGTGCGAGTTTCCAGCCTTCCGACTGTGTCATGCGGTTGAACACGTCCAAAGCCGGATCATTCTTGATTGCGCCCTCCATGATACTCGGGGCGGTTGGCAGCGCGCTCAATACCAGGAAGCGATATTCGTAATTCATCGAGACTGGGACTCCTAAGATGCGGGCGATAAATGTGTTGAAGAAGCGGACGAGGCCGATGCCGTCGAGATCGAGTTCAAGCTCTTTAGCGATCGTATGGAGCTCCGCAGTCCAGGCTTCAGGTATGTCGATGACGGGGGGAAACGCGTGAGTTCCCCGGCGCTCAAAAAGCATAATCGTAGCGTTGAGAACGTCGCCATCGTCGCACCCGACGTACTGATCGAAGACATAGATATCGAGGATGTTGCGCGCGCGGCTTGGCCTCTTGCCGTCAACGGCTGGTAGCGATATTGCGTGAACGTACTGTGCGATCTGGTCACTGAGTGAGAGGCACGGAATCGGGTTCGTTCCCACAAGCCCATATACCGTGAGGTCGTGCGCCTCCACGGGCTCTATCGCTTCAATAGGCTCACGGACAATATCGAGTTTGACCGTGGTCCAAGGAACTTTGTTATAAACGGCCTGTAGCACAAGGCGAGTTGCGTGATCGCGGCGCTCTTCACTCTTGATGGAGAAGGAAAAGAGTGCCCATGGTTGCGCGATGACGGTTTTGAGTAGGGCGCGATCTGAGAGATCACCGGTTACAATGATATCAATGTCTTGGCTTGCGCGTGCAAGCGACGGATTACGGAGTTCTACTGCAAGGCCGCCTTTGATGCAGTAGTCGGTAATGCGACCCTCTGCGTACGCCACATTGAAGAGCTCTAGCAGAGCGGCGGAGGCAATCCGCTTGCGAAGACGATCGGGCGCAACGCCAGTTTTTGCGGCCTCGCGCGCCACGCGTTTGCCAAGTTCCTGGGCTCCGATAACCTTCGTCATCCGTTGTCCTTACTGGCGTGTACGATGTAGTTGCGGAGATCGCGTGGCAGGTCACGCAAAGCCGTGATCGCTTTGAGGTCCTCCTCGCTTAGTTGGCCGCGATGATGCGCGAGCACATCTTCGACAGCGTCGAGAGCGATGTCGTCGACGATCAAGTCTACGAGCGTGCGCTTCAGTCGGGTTACGGGCAGGCCATCAATTTGTGTGACGTCGGCTGCGCGCATTTCGCGCGCGCGGAGTAAAAGCGTTGGCGGAACGGTGCCGCGGATGCGTGGCATGCGATCGAGGAAGGTGAGCTCTATCTTGGCTGGATTGATGTCGGAGATACCGTGGATTGCCAATGCCGTGCGGTGAGAGAATGCGGCCGACCCTTTCGATTCGGCCCATAAGAGAGCTGCCCAGAGGCCAGGGTGGCCAGGGGCCGGCCATCTGGCGAGGCGGTAGACGGCTGGAGCTTCCCGCTCGATATGGCCAGCGCGTTCGAGATGCGCTAGGACAGCGGTTGTAATGCCTAGCCGCCCCGCTTCGGCCACGGTGAAGTAGCCGTCGCGGCCTTCGGCGATCGGGATGAGGTCGTCTACGCGGTCCAAGTATCGTGGCATAGCCTATGGCAAAATACTAGCATAACCATAGCAAAATGCCAAGTGTCCTGGCGCAGCCGGCCGCGCTCCAGGGAAACAGCGGCTCAAGGTCTCCCCCTCCGAGGTCGATACCGGTAATAAGCCCTGCTACCCTAAGGAGCAGCGGAATCTTATGCGCCCGGCTCGAGCGAGAGCTCGCCGGCAGCACCTCGGGGCTGTGGTCCGAGGGAGCTCCAGTCCTCGCGATGCTGGACCAGCAAGACTAGAACTCGACTGAGAGCATTTTGCGTCGCTCGGAAGTAGCGCGAGGGCGAGGGATCGCGGCGATCCATATGCCTCTAGGGGTTTTGCTAGATCACCGTCGTGACCCCCAATACGAACATTAAGCATGAGCACGAGGTATCATTTGGTGGTCGCAAAACGGTTGGGGGTCAACGCGATTCTGAACAGTCCGACGACGATGTCGAGGGTAAAGAAAAAAAGCCCGACAGTGTCAGGCTTTTCAATTGGTGGAGATGAGGAGACTCGAACTCCTGACCCCTTACATGCGAAGCAAGTGCTCTACCAGCTGAGCTACATCCCCACGGGCGGACGAAGGATTATACGCTGGCTCGTGAGCACCTGTCAAAAATGAAGCGTGGAGGACGGGTAGGCATTCTTGCAGTGTTGGCGGCTGCGATACTCGCGGACGGCGCGGTGGGCCTGGGCAGCGTGACGCCGGTGCGGGTGGCGGCGATCAATCCACGCTGCAACCACAACGTTGCGGAACGCTTGGAAAATCACGTGCGGGCGGATGACCGCCACGCGCCGCGTTCGAGCCTGAACGATCTGAACCAGCGCCAGCAAGAGCTCGATGCGATTCTCCAGGAAGCACAACTCGAGCACGACATCCTGCACAACATGTGCACGGTTGCGGAGCGCCCGGCGGTGCAGGACCAGCTCGCCGGCGTCATCGCGTGGGCGTACGCGCTCGAGGCCGACATCGCGCCCGAACGCTACGAGCTGCTGCACTGCCCGCAGACCGCCTCGACGGCGCCCGCCGGGTTGCTGGCGCTCGGGTGGTACGCGCTCGCGTCCACCTTCAACAGTCCGGATCGCTTGCCCGGCGAGGCGACCCCGACGCCGGCGCCGCTCGTCAAAGAGGTCATGCCCAAGGTGCAGGCGCGCGCTTCGGCGGCAGGCTTGACGCTGCCAGCTCTCGCCGATTCCACCCAGTACTGGCGCGACATGGAGACCGCGAAGGTCGCCGTGTGCGTGCCGCCTTCCCCCTAGAAGCAGGACTTGCGAACGATTCGCAAAAACTCTGCGCACGATGCCGGAGCGAGCCGAATACGTCACGCGGCCGCGTGAGGAGATCGCGAACGTCCTGCGCTACGAGCGCCGATTCCTCACGGCCGCCGACATCCATGCGAAACTGAAGCGGGCGCGCGCACGCGTCGCCCTCTCCACCGTCTATCGGACGCTGGAGCGCCTGCGCTCGAGGGGCGAGGTGACCGAGCGCGTCGACGCCGCTGGCGAGGCGAGCTACATGCACTGCGAGCCCGAACGCCACCACCATCACGCGATCTGCCGCGCGTGCGGCAAGGTGGAGGACGTCGATTGCACCGCTATCGATCGCTTCGCGCAGGCGCTGCGCAAGACGCGCGGCTTCAGGCTCGACGATCACGCGATGGAGTTCTTTGGCCGGTGCCGGGCATGCCGCTGACGCGCGCGCTCTTTGCGGCGATCCTCCTCGCGCTCGTCGCGTGTGCGAGCGGCGGCGGCACCGCATCGCGGAGCAGCGCGCCGTTGCAAGGCCCAATTCCCGTCGTGACGACGATCTCGACGCTCAACTCCTTCGTGCAAGGCGTCGGAGGCAAGCGCGTCAGCGTACAGAGCATCGTGCCGGTCGGGTCCTCACCCGAGACCTATCAGCCCACGCCGCAGAGCATCGAGATGCTCGCCAACGCGCGGCTCCTGGTGGAGAACGGAGCCGGGCTCGAGACGTGGATGCAAGGCCTGCTGCAAAACGCGCGCACCGATGCCGTCGTCGTTGATTGCTCGCAAGGTCTCCCGGTCAAAGGCAGCAACCCGCATCTCTGGATGGATCCGGTGTATGCCAAGCATTACGTCGCACGCATTCGCGCCGCTCTGGTCAGACTCGATCCGTCCCGTCGGGGTGAGTACGATCGCAACGCCGCCGCCTACGATCGGCGGCTCGACGCGCTCGCCGCGTGGATCCGGGTGCAGATCGCGCCGGTCCCTCCGTCGCGGCGCCTGCTCGTCGTCTTTCACAACGCGTGGCAGTATTACGACGATCGCTTCGGGATCAGGACGCTCGGCATCATCGAAGAGGCGCCCGGGCAAGAGCCGAATCCGCGCGACTTCGGTCACACGGTCGATCTCGCGAAGCGGTATCACGTCGGCGCGATCTTTGGCGAGCCGGAGTACAGCCCGAAGCTCGCGATGACGCTCGCGCGCGACGCGGGAGTCCCCGTCGTCGCAAACCTCTACGACGACTCCATCGGCACGAACCCGCAAGTCGGCGACTACATCTCTATGCTGCGCTACGATACGCGAGAGATCGTGAAGTCGATGCGATGACGCCCGTGGTCGAAGCGCGCGACCTCGTCGTGCGGTACGATGACTTCGTCGCACTCGACCGGCTCACGTTCGACGTGTCGACGGGAGAGGCGCTCGGCATCGTCGGCCCAAACGGGTCCGGAAAATCCACGCTGCTCAAGAGCATCGCCGGCCTCGTCCCGGTCGCCGGCGGCACGCTGCGCGTGCTCGGCAGCGACCCGCGTCGCGTGCGCGTCGGGAGCATCGCCTACGTCCCGCAAGTCGAGACCGTCGACTGGTCGTTTCCCGCAAACGTGTGGGACGTCGTCTCGATGGGGCGCTTTCCGCGCTTGCGCTTTTGGAACCGGTTCGGCGCCGACGACCGTGCCGCGGTCGAACAAGCACTCCAGGCCGTCGGTATGCGCGAACTCGCGCACCGGCACATCGCCGAGCTTTCCGGGGGGCAGCAGCAGCGCGTCTTCGTCGCGCGCGCGCTCGCGCAGGAGCCGCGGCTCTTGCTGCTCGACGAGCCGACGACGGGCGTCGACGCGGCTACCGAAGAGACCCTGCGGGAGGTGGTGCGCGCGCTCGTGCGCGGCGGGCTGCCGGTCCTGATGTCGACGCACGATCTCGAGAGCGTCGAACGGTGGTTCGATCGCCTGATGGTGCTCGATCGCCGCGTGCTCGCGCTCGGGAAACCGCACGATGTCGTGGAAGGCGGCGCCTACGTGTCGATTCGCGAGCACGTGCACACCCACGGGCATCTCCGCCTGGACCACGAGGTGCACGAAACGCACGCGTTCCATCCCGAGATTCGTCCGTGACGCTTCTCGCGCAGCCATTTCACTACCCGTTCATGGTGCGCGCCGCGATCGCGGCGCTCGCCGTGGGCGTCCTCTGCGCAGGCATGGGAACCTTCGTGATCCTGCGCCGGCTCGCGTTCATCGGCGACGGCATCGCGCACGCGTCGTTTGCCGGGATCGTCATCGCCTATCTGCGCGGCTCGAACTACTATCTCGGCGCGGCCGTCGTCGCGGTGCTGACGGCGCTTGGCATCGGCTTCGTGCACCGGCGCGGGCGCATCTCGATGGACACGTCGATCGGCGTGCTCTTCACGGGTGCTTTCGCACTCGGCGTCTTTCTCATGAGCCGTCAGAGCAACTACGCCGTCGACCTCGAGAGCTTTCTCTTCGGGGACATTCTCGCCGTGCAGCCGAGTGACGTCGTCATGATCCTCAGCCTCACGTTCGCCGTCGCGCTCGCGTTGTTCGTGCTCTATCGCGGGCTGCTCTGCACGACGTTCGATCCCGTCGTCGCGCAGGCGTGCGGAATCCGGTCGGGCGCGTACGAGTACGTGCTGCTCGTGCTCGTCGCCCTCACCGTCATCATCGGCATCCAATCGGTCGGCATCGTTCTCGTCGCAGCGCTCCTCGTCACGCCTGCTGCCGCGGCCTATCAGCTCACGAAGCGCTTCGCTCCGATGTTCATCCTCTCCATGACGTTTGGCGCCGCGAGCTCTCTCGGCGGCCTCTATCTCTCATACTACGCGCGCGGATCCAGCGGCGCGACGATCGTACTCTTCACGACCGTGCTCTTCTTTCTCGCGCTTGCGATACGCAGCGTGCGTCAGTCGGCGGCGCGCCGCACGACCCACGTTTCGTCGCCCGCGCTCTCCAAGTAGCCTGCGGCGGCGAGCGCCTCGAAGACCTCGTGCAGCGCGGCGCGCTCGTTCTTGTTCGGCATCCCAGCCCAGCGCATCGCCGCGTCGCCGAAATCGATACTCGTGCCTGCGTTCAACAAACCGCGCACGAACGCGGGCGTCAGCTTTACGCGCTCCATGCGGCGCGCGAGCGGCGCGAGCGCGGCGTCGAACTCGTTGCTCGAACCGAGAACCGGCTGCGGCGCAGCGACGAGCGGCGTCGTGGGTGCAAACGCCGGCTTCGGAGGCTCGGGTGCGGGAACGCTGACGAAGCGTACGATCGCGGCATCCGCGATACGTGGGAAGAACTCGCCGAGCATCGCTACGAGGGCGTGCGCCGGCACCGCGTTCACGACGCGCGCACGTTGCTCGATGCCGCGCAGCATCGCTCGCGCGACGCGCTCCGGCTTCACGGCGATCGCGTCGCGTTCGCGCTGCTTGCCCGCGCTTTGCGAGAATTCGGTGTCGACCGCACCGGGATCGACGTACGTCACGGCGATGCCTTCGGGCCGCAGCTCGCGGCGTAGCTGCGTCGCGGCGCCACGAATCGCCGTCTTCGCCGTGCAGTACGCGCCGTAGTACGGCGCGGGCACGCGTGCCAAGCCCGATCCGACGAAGACCAGCCCTCCGCGCGACGCGCGCAGTGCCGGCAGCGCCGCTCGCGAAATGCGCAACGGCGCTGCGACGTGCGTCTGCCACTGCGCCTCGAGCGCTTCGTCGCTCTGGTCGAGCAGTCTTCCGTTCGCGCCGTTCCCGGCATTATTGACGACGACGTCGACGCGGCCGAACGAGCGCATCGCGTTCTCGACGATGCGGTGCGGCGTATCCGCCGCGCAGACGTCCGCGACGAGCATTTCCGCGCTGCCGCCCGCTGCCGCGATCTCCTCCTGCAGCGCCGTGAGGCGCTCGCGCCGGCGCGCGACGAGCAGCACACGCCACCCCGCGTGCGCGGCGGCAATGGCGAGCGCCCGGCCGATGCCGGATGAGGCGCCCGTGACGACCATGACGCGGCCCTCAGGCATAGGTGCGGCAGTACGCGTCGTAGGCATCGAAGATTGCTTGCGGCAGAGAGGCGTAATACTCTTGCTCGCGGGCGATCTGGAGCTGCGGTGCGTCGGTTACGGTGCGCGCCTCCCGGGCGAAGTCGGAGAGCGCTTTTGCGACGGGCTTCTCGCTGCCGTCGGACCGGACGATGCCGAAGCGCAGCTCGTGCGGCGCGGTGTCGAAAGGGGGCAGGCCGGCGAGCGACGGATCGTAATCGGCCCAGCACCACCAGAGCGCGCCGATCGCGCCGCGCCGCACGAGGCGCTCTAGCGCCGCGCGCGCGTACGCCGCCATCTCGTCTTCGGTAAGGCATCCGATACCGCCCACGTCGTGGGCGCCCGGCGGGCACTGCGGATTGCCGAACTCCGTGAAGAGCACGCGCTTAGCGCTGAACGCGCGCATCAGCGCGTCGTAGAACGGCACGACGTTTGCGTCCGTACGACCGCGCGAAAACGTTGCGTAGACGGGGTACCCGTGCATGCTTGCAAAAGAAAATCGTGCCGCGAGCGACGACGGCCGAATGGCGCGGTCGTTCTCCACGTCTTCGCCGTGGGTGCCCGCGGTGCAGCCGGCACCCGATGCCTCGAGCAGCGTTTCGCAGAGCGCGGCGCTCCACGCGGCGGCGTCGAGCGGCGTTCGCGGGGCGCGCAGGTTGGAGAACTCGTTTCCGAGATCCCACGCAAGCAGTGCCGCGTGCCCGTTCGCGCGCTCGCCGACGGCGCGCGCGAGGCGCAGCTGCGCCGCCACGAGATCCTCGTCGGCGTAGAAGTCGCCGATGCCGTACGGCGAGCTCGAGCCGCCGGCGATCGTGCGAAAGCGTCCGTGCGGCGCGTTGCGATCGAGCGTCCAGGCGGGAAGCCAGTTGACGCCGCTCATGTGCCCGCAGAAGAGCGTCGGTATCGCGAGCAGCCGCGCGTCTGCGAGCGCCTGCATCGCGGCGTCGAACCGGCGCAACGCGGCGCCGTCGATCGCGTCGCGATGCGGAGCGAATGCCTCCCAGGTGAGAAAGAAGCGCACGACGTCGAAACCGAGCGCGCGCATGCGCGTGAAATCCTCGCGCATCTCCCCAAGATCGAAGCGCTGCCACGCGTACATGGCGGTGCGGCGGGGCCAGTAGTTGACGCCCACGAGAAAGCGCGGCATGCGAGGTTCCTTCGACGCCGGGGCGAACCGCTCCGCGATGGCGCAAACCGGGCGCGCGATGGTCGGCATCATCATGGGGAGCCGTTCCGATTGGGATGCGCTCGGGCCCGCGCGCGACACGCTCGCGGAGCTCGGCATCCCCTACGACGCGCGCGTCGTGTCGGCGCACCGCATGCCCGACGAAATGTTCGAGTACGCGTCGAGCGCTCAGGAACGCGGCCTACGCGTCATCATCGCAGCCGCGGGTGGTGCGGCGCACCTTCCCGGCATGACGGCGTCGAAGACCCTGCTCCCGGTGATCGGCGTGCCGATCGCATCGAAGGCTTTGAATGGCGTCGACGCATTTCTTTCCATCGTGCAAATGCCGCCCGGCGTGCCGGTCGCGACGATGGCGATCGGCGGCGCGGTCAACGCCGCGCTCCTGGCCGCGCGCATTCTCGCACTGCACGACGAGCTCATCGGAGCCCGCCTCTTGGCCTACGTGCGCAAGATGCGGGACGACGCCGCCGACAGCACGCCGTGATCGAGGCGATCGGCGTCATCGGCGGCGGCCAGCTCGGCCGCATGCTCGCGCTCGTCGCAAAGCGGATGGGGTACCGCGTCGTCGTGCTCGATCCACAGCCGCATTCGCCGTGCGGCCAGGTTGCGGACGAGCAGATCGTGGCGGCGTACGGCGATCTCGCGGCGATCGAAGAGCTTGGCCGCCGAACGCAGATCGTCACGTACGAGTTCGAAAACATTGCGATCGATTCGGTCGGGCACCTGGAGCAGCACGGATATCGCGTCACGCCGGCCGGCAGCGTCTTGCGCGTGACGCAAGACCGCGCCGCGGAGAAAGCGTTTCTGCGCGCCTGCGGTGTGCCGACGACGGAGTTCGCCACCGTCGAGCGCCCGGAGGAGCTCGACGCCGCCCTCGCAATCGCGGGCTTGCCCGTGGTCATCAAGACGGTGCGCGGCGGCTACGACGGAAAGGGGCAGTGGCGTGCGGCGTCGCGCGCCGAGGCAGAGAACGTGCTGCGCGACGCCGGCGGCGCGGCGGTGATCGTGGAGCGCGCAGTCGATTGTGCGTGCGAGCTGAGCGTCGTAGCGGCGCGCGCGAGCGACGACGAGGCCGTCACGTTCCCCGTCGCCGAGAACGTCCACGAGGACGGAATCCTCATGACGACGGTCGCGCCGGCACGCATCGACGATGAAATAGCATTGCGGGCGCAGGAGCTGGCGCGGAACGTCGGGCAGCGCTTGGGAATCGTTGGGACGTACTGCGTCGAGTTCTTTTTGACGCGCGCCGGCGAGCTGCTCGGCAACGAGATCGCGCCGCGTCCGCACAACAGCGGGCACTTCACGATCGACGTGACGCCCTGCTCCCAGTACGAGCAGCACGTGCGCGCCATCTGCGGGCTTCCGCTCTCGCCTCCGCGGATGTTCTCGCGCGCGATCATGACCAACGTGCTCGGAGACGGCCGCGGCGATCGGCTCGGCGGCGTCGCCGAGCTCTTGTCGGATCCCGCGATCGTGCTGCACGTGTACGGTAAGCGGCACGCAGTCGCGCGCCGAAAGATGGGGCACTTTACGACGATCGTCGACGGCCCTATCGACGACGCGGCACTGCTGCGGGCGCAGGCAGCGCGCGCAAAGCTCTTCTGGTCGTAGCGCGCGTTTGCGTCAGCGAAACGTGAGACTCGCCGGCTTTGGCGGTATGTCCGTATACGCCATGGGGCGGTCCCACCAGTCGTGCGCGCGCCACCGCAGCTCTTGCGGCGTGGGGGCGGGGGGAAGGGCTAAGCCGAGCGCGCGCTCGTAGGCGGCGCAGTAACGATCGACCATGCGCTCGATGGTGAACTCGGCCTCGACGCGCGCGCGGCACGCGCGCCGGTCGAGCGACGCGAGCTGCTGCGCGCGCGCCACCGCGTCCGAGACGTCGTCACAGAGAAAGCCGGTTACGCCGTCGACGACGATCTCCGGGATCGAACCCATGCGCGCGCCGAGCACGGGAGTTCCGCATGCCATCGCCTCGATCAGCGTGAGCCCGAAGCGTTCAGGCCGCGTCGTCATGTGCACGAGCGCTAGGGCGTTGCGCAAGAGCTCGTCGCGCGCCTCGCGCTCGACTGCGCCGAGGAATTGCACGCGGTCGCCGTCGATATGCGGTGCGACCATGGTGCGAAAATATGCCTCGTCCTGTTGGATGGCGGCGATCTTCAAGCGGACGCCGGCGCGCCGTGCGATCTCGATAGCGAGATGCGCGCCCTTTTCGGGGTGAAAGCGCCCGAGGAAGACGAGGTACTCGCCGGGCCGATCGTTGAAGGTGAACTGCGCCGGGTCGATCCCGTTGTAGGTGGTCGCGAGATACGAGAGGCCGGGATCGCGATCGGCGTCGCTGATCGAGCAGAAGAAGCTTCGGTGCGCGCATGCGTAGTACGCGGCGAGAATCTGCGGCGACGAGAAGCCGTGAATCGTGGTCACGAGCGGAGGCGTCTTCGTCGCGAGCGCGTACGTCATCGGTTTCCAGTCGAAATGATTGTGGATGAGATCGAACTCACCGGCGCGTTTGAAGAGCTCAGCGACGTGCAGCGCCGTGAAGACCCCGCCGTCGAGCGCCGGGTCTTGATTCAAGCCGACGGGAGCGACGGAGACGAGCTTGCCGGAGAAGCGCGAGTTCGCGGTCGCGAAGAGGGTGACGTCGTGGCCGCGGCGGCGCATGCCTTCAGCCGTGTTGTACGCGATCTGCTCCCAAGGGCCGTACCCCGGCGGAGGCGCCGGCCACGAAATTGCCGCGAGAACGGCTAGACGCACGCGCCCGCTTTGAACACGCGCTCGACCTCGCGTAACGCGCGGACGTCTTCGCCCACGTCGCGCGCGAGCAGCAGAAGATCCGCGGCCTCCCCGGGCGCGAGCACCGAGCGCTGCAACCCGACGAGCTCGGCCGCGACGGCGGTCGCCGCGTGCAACGCCTCCTGCGCCGACATGCCGAGCATCGCGTGCATCAGCTCCACCTCGTACGCGTAGTTGTCGTGATAGTTGTAGGGCGTTCCGGCATCGGAGCCGCCGGCGATCCGTACGCCCGCATCGTAGGCGCGCTTGATGTTGCGCAGCATCGCTTCGTTGACGGTCTTCGCTTTGTCGATCACGTACTGTGGCTGCGCGCCGTCCTCGAGATGCGCGAGAATGCAGGTCGGCGCGGTCAGCGTCGGGACGAGATACGCACGCTTCTGCTTGAAGAGCGAGATCGCTTCGTCGTCGAGCATGTGACCGTGCTCGATCGAGTCGATGCCCGCGCGCAGCGCGTTTTTGATGCCTTGCGTACCGATCGCGTGAGCCGCCACGCGCAACCCGTGGCGATGGGCTTCGTCGATTGCCGCTTCGAGCTCGTCCGGCGTGAGCTGCGCGTTGCCGGGAACGGCGCCTTTCGTCAGCACGCCGCCGGTCGCGATGAGCTTGATGCAGTCGGCGCCGGCCTTCATTTGCTCGCGTACCGCCTTGCGCGCATCCCACGGCGAGTCTACCGCCCGGCCGATGAACCAGCCGTGACCGCCGGTCATGCAGAGCACCGCACCGGCGGCGCGCATGCGCGGACCGGGAATGCGGCCCGCGTCGATCGCATCGCGTACGTCGGCGTCGATCGCGTGCGACGCGCCGACGCTGCGGACCGTCGTGATGCCCGCGCGCAGCGTCTTCGCCGCGAGCTCGACGGCGCGCAGCAAGCGCTGGTTCTGCGTCGTCGTCGCGAGCGCGACCGTAATGTCCGGCTCGCCGTTCATCTCCAAATGCACGTGCGCGTTCACTAGGCCCGGCGTCACGCAGGCCGCAGCATAATCCGGCGACCCGCCTTCCGCGGCGGCGCGAATCTCGGCGATTGTCGTGCCTTCGATGACGACGTCGACGTTGCGCTTGGGCGGGTCGAGCGTGCCGTCGTAGAGCACGCCCGCGCGAATGACGATCGCCACGCCGCTACCCGTTCGCCTCCAACGCCTGGAACGCTTTGCTCGTAAGCTCGTGACCGATGACGCCGCGAACGAAGCGGGAGGCGGCGCGCACGCGAGCGAGGTCGACGCCGGTCTCGATGCCCATGCCGGCGAGCATGTAGAGCACGTCCTCGGTCCCGACGTTGCCCGTTGCGCCGGGAGCGTACGGACAACCGCCGAGCCCGCCCGCAGAGGCGTCGAAGATCGTGATTCCGTGCTGCAGCGCCGCGTACACGTTTGCAAGCGCGGTTCCGCGCGTGTCGTGGAAGTGAAAGGCCAGGCGCTCGAGGGGAATCTCCCGGGCGAGCAGCGGCACGATTTCGTCGACTTGCGTCGGTACGCCGACGCCGATCGTATCGCCGACCGAGATCTCGTCGCAGCCGAGCTCCACGAGCTTCACGCAGACGTCGCGTACCATCCGCGGCGTCACGGCGTCGCCGAAAGGCGAGCCGAAGGCGGTCGAGACGTAACCGCGCACCCACGCGCCGTCTGTTTTAGCCCGCCGGACGACGTCGGCGAAGGTCGCGATCGACTCCTCGACCGTCATGTTGATGTTGCGCTTGGTGAAGGCTTGCGATGCAGCGGTGAAGACGGCAATCGCATCGGCACCGCACGCTTTCGCCCGTTCGTAGCCTTTGAGGTTCGGCACGAGCACCGGATAGCGTACGCCGGGAGCTTTGCGAATATGGGTGAAGACCCGTTCCGCGTCGGCAAGCTGTGGAATCGCTCGCGGGCTGACGAACGAGGTCGCTTCGATGACGCGCAGGCCGCTCTCGGAGAGCAAGTCGATGAAGGCGATCTTGTCGCTCGCTGCGACGACGCTCTTCTCGTTCTGCAATCCGTCGCGCGCGCCGACCTCGACGACGGTGACGTTCTTCGGTAACACGGTTGTCTTAGGCGTTCGCCGCCTGGAGCTCTTTTGCCCCGGTGAAGCGCAGAATCGCTCGCAGCGTGTACGGCCAGACGAGAGCGTTGACGAAGAGGCTCCTTAGGCCAGCTCGACGAGCGGCGTGCCGCCTGCGACGATCTGCCCTTCGCCGACCAGAACGGAACGAACCGTCGCCGCGAGCGAGGCCTCGATGCGGTGCTCCATCTTCATCGCTTCGAGCACGATCAGCAGCTGATGCGGCGCGACGTCCTCACCGGGCGCGACGGCAACGCGTACGACGCGTCCGGGCATAGGCGCGGTCACCGTGCCGTTCGCTTCGGCAGCGCCGCTCGAGCGCACGCTAGCATCGGGCGGCTGCGCGAAAGCGAATGCGTACTCTCGCCCGTCGACGCGTGTGAGGACGCCGCACGCGTCGAGCTCCGCGTGCCCCGTAACGCTCGCGTCACCGAGCGTTGCGGCGATCACGCCGTCGTGCCGCCGCACCTGCAGCAGCCCCTGGACGTCGCCGCTCACGCGCCAGGCATCGCGCTGCGCGGTGCGGCTCGCCGACGCGTAGAAGCGCTCGTCGCGCGCGGCAAGAACGATCGGGCACCCGATGCCGCCGATGCGCCACGGCAGCGCGTCCTCGACGAGCAGCTTTGCAACGGCGAGCACGAGCGCGTCCTTCGAAACCGGCGCGTGAGCGAAGCGCGACTCGTCGAGGCGTTGCGCGAGAAATGCGGTTCCGATCTCCCCCGAGCGAAAGGCCTCGTCGCGAACGATCCACGCGAGCAACGGAAGATTCGAGCGGATCCCGGCGATCCGGAAATCGTCGAGTGCGACCTCCATCTTCGCGATGGCGGAGGCGCGATCGCTCGCATGCACGATGAGTTTTGCGAGCATCGAATCGTAATCGAGACCGACCGTACTGCCCGCCGCGACGCCGCTGTCGACGCGCACGCCGGGGCCTTCCGGCGGCTGCCACGCGGAGATGCAGCCCGCCGACGGCAGCATCCCGTGCGCCGGATCCTCGGCGGTGACCCGCATCTCGACGGCCCAGCCGCGCGGCGCGACGTCCTCTTGGCGCAGCGTCAGGCGCTCGCCCGATGCGATGCGCAGCTGCCATTGCACGAGGTCGATGCCGTGCACGGCTTCGGTAACGGGATGCTCCACCTGCAGGCGCGCGTTCATCTCGAGGAAGTAGTACCCGCTCGCGTCGAGCATGAACTCTGCGGTGCCGGCGTTGACGTATCCGACGCTCGACGCGATGCGCACCGCTGCAGCACCCATCTCGGCGCGCAGTTGCGCCGACAACGCGACCGACGGCGCCTCCTCGACGATCTTCTGATGGCGCCGCTGAATCGAGCATTCGCGTTCGCCGAGATGCAACGTCGTGCCGAATGCATCGGCGAGGATTTGGAACTCGATATGCCGCGGGTTCTCGAGGTAGCGCTCGAGCAAGAGCGTGTCGTCGCCGAAGGCGCCGGCCGCTTCGCGCCTGGCAGATGCAAGCGCGTCGTCCAGCTCTCGAGGCGACGTCACGACGCGCATGCCGCGACCGCCGCCGCCGGCGCTCGCCTTGATCAAAAGGGGGAATCCCATCCGCGCCGCTTCCTCGCGAAGGCGCGCTGGCGACTGATCGCTCCCGTCGTAGCCGGGAAGCGTCGGAACGCCGGCCTCTCGCGCGCGCCGCTTCGCTTCGATCTTGCTCCCCATCGCGGCCATGGCGTCCGCGGGCGGCCCGACGAAGATCGCTCCGGCATCGTGCACCGCCGTGGCGAAGGACGGGTTCTCGGAGAGAAAGCCGTAGCCGGGATGGAGTGCGTCGGCGTTCATCGCCCGCGCTGCTTCGAGGATCGCCGCGATGTCGAGATACGATTGCGCGGCGGGCGCGGGGCCGATGCAGCGCGCGTCGTGGACGTACGCGAGGAAATAGGCGTCCGCGTCGGCTTGCGAGTAGATGCCGAGTGGGACGATTCCCATCTCGCGCGCGGCGCGAGCGATCCGCACGGCGATCTCGCCGCGGTTCGCGATGAGCAGACGCGAGATCATTCGACGAACGCTGCGGGGCGCCGCTCGAGGAACGCGCGCAAACCCTCTTGACCTTCCTCACTCGTGCGCTGCTTGGCGATCGCGCTCGACGTGAGGCCGCGCGACGCATCATACGAAGCGCCGAGAACGTCGGCGACGAGCGCCTTGATCGCGCGTACGGCCGTTGGAGCTGCGGTACGCAGCTCGTCGAGCACGCCGTCGACGGCGGCGTCGAGCGACGGCTCGGGAACGACCGCGTGCACGAGACCGATCTCCCGCGCGTGTGCGGCGTCGAAGCGCCTGCCCGTCACGAAGAGCGCGCGCGCGTGCGACGCCCCGATCTTCGCGAGCACGAAGGGAGAGATGACGGCCGGGATGATGCCGAGCTTCACCTCCGTGAAGCCGAACGTTGCATCGGCGCTCGCGATCGCGACGTCGCAGACGGCGACGAGCCCCGCGCCGCCGCCGAGCGCGGCGCCTTGGACGCGCGCGACCACCGGCCTCGCGCAGCGGTCGATGGATCGAAACATGTCGCTCATCGCTTCTGCGTCGGCGACGTTCTCGTCGTAGGAGAGGTCGAGCGCGGCGCGCATCCACCCTACGTCCGCGCCGCCGCAGAATACGGGCCCCTCTCCCGCGAGCACGACGGCGCGCACGTCCGCCCGCTCGGAGAGCTCGTCAAAGGTAGCGCGTAGTGCGGCGATCAGCTCCGCGTTGAATGCATTGCGCACCGCAGGACGCGCGAGCGCCACCGTCGCGATCCCGCGCTCCACCGCACACGTAAGAACCTCGGCCATCAGGAGTTTTTCGCTTCGGCCCCCTGTCCGTTTCCGCCTGGAATCGCGTATACTTGCGGCCATGAGCAGCCCGCGCTATCGGTACACGCGTACGATGCGCTTGAGCCACTGGATATGGGCCGTGGCATTTGCGGTGCTCGTCTCGAGCGGTTTGCAGATCTTCGATGCGGCGCCCTATCTGGACGCGTCGGACGCCTCGAGCCCCGCCCATCGCGTGCTCTCGATCGATTCGCCGGCCGACGGCGTCGGAACGACGACGATTTTTGGGCACGCGTTCACGACGACCGGCTGGCTCGGATGGACCGACGACGGCATGGGAGGAAAAGGCCCGCGCGCCTTTCCCGGCTGGATCACGATTCCGGCCTATCAAGACCTCGCCGACGGCCGGCGCTGGCATTTCTTCTTTGCGTGGGTTGCAGTGCTGTGCTGGCTCGCGTGGCTCGCGTCGAGCGCCGTCAAAGGCAATTTGCGCAAGATGCTGCTCACCCGCAGCGATCTGAGCAAGCTGTGGCCGATGCAGGCGTACTACTTGCGCTTGCGCAAGACGCCGCCCCCGTACGACGAGTACAACCCGCTGCAGAAAGCCGCGTACACGGTCGTCGCATTCGTCATCGCGCCGCTCGTCGTGCTGACCGGTCTCGCGCTCTCACCGGGAATCGACGCGATTGCGCAGCCGCTGACCGTGGTCTTCGGCGGACGGCAGTTCGCTCGTCTCTGGCACTTCGCGGGCATGCTCGCCCTCATCGCCTTCTTCGGCATTCACGTCTTTCAAGTGGCAACGCAGGGCGTGGTCAACCAGATGCGTTCGATGATCACCGGGTGGTTCGTGGAAAAGGAGGCTCCGTCAGCGTGAAACGTCAGATCTTCATTGCGACGTCGGTTTCGGCGGCGCTCGCGGGCTGTTCGCCGATAGGAACGGCACTCAATAACTCGAACGGCGTTCGCAACGTGCTGAGCGTTGCCGAAAGGCTCGATTACGCGCTTGCCAGCGGCGGCATGGCGCGAGAGTATCCAGAGTCGGCCGTCGCGCCGGTCTTCCGCATCAATGGCTTTGCGACGCCGAACGACGCCCGGTACGAAGCGCTGCTCGCGTCGCACTTTCGCACCTATCGCCTCGTCGTCGACGGCGCCGTCGAACGGCCGCTCTCGCTCTCGCTCGGCGATCTCGAGCGGTACCGGCAGACGACGCAGATCACCCGGCATGACTGCGTCGAAGGGTGGAGCGTGATCGGAAAATGGAGCGGCGTCCGGCTCGGCGCGGTGATCGATGCGGCGCGTCCGACGCCCGCGGCGCGCTACGCCGTATTCCACTGCATGGACCGCGACGATTCGGGGGTCCCGTACTACGAGAGCCTCGATCTCGTGCAGGCACACCATCCGCAGACGCTGCTCGCGTTGCGGCTCGACGACGCGGCGCTCGATCCCGATCACGGGGCGCCCGTGCGGCTACGCGTTGCTACGCAGTTGGGTTACAAGAGCGCAAAATGGGTCAATCGAATCTCACTCGTCGGCGGATTCTCGCGAATCGCCGGCGGTCACGGTGGCTATTGGGAGGATCAAGGATACGAATGGTACGCAGGAATTTAAGCGTCGCCGCCGCGCTCGCCGTTGCGCTGCTGCTCCCCGCGGCGGCCGCGGAGCCGCCACACTACACGTTCTCGCCGCGGCCGCCGGGCCAAATCGTTCAGTCGGCGCTCTTCTATCCCGCGGGCGAAGGGATGCAGAGCCAGTGGCGCGCCGTCGCGAGCCGCGTCCATCTCGGCGGCTCGGCATATCAATGGTATCTCTCGGTCTACGCGATCAACTTCGATACCGCTACCTACAAACTGCAGTATCGGTCGCCGGGCAACGGCCCTTTGCTCTCGCGCGTCACGCGCGCTCAAGGCGGTCTTTGGCTTCCGCTGCAGTCGCTGCACATCGTGGGAGCGGGCGAGCTCGTGCGCGCCGGCGTGCAGAATCTCGTCGTGCAGAGCCACGAGTCCTCTGCCGATTGCGGAGGTGCGAGCGTCGCGGTCTTCACGTACGATTGGACGGCGCAGCATTTTCGCCCGGTCGCGGTCGTGACGAACGGCTGCGCGCTCGCGGCTTCACTCGTGCACGGCTCGACGGGCGACGCGATACGGCTGATCGGCCCGTACTACTCGGCCACGGCGCCGCTGTGCTGCCCGACGAAAGAACGGGCCGTCGCGTATCTGCGCTACGCGCACGGCAAATGGACCGAGTCGCCGTCGTATTTTGCGCTGAAGGTTCCCTAGCGAGCCTCTAGACGCGGCAGTTGCGGCACGAGCCGCTCAGCGTGATGATCGCCGCGTCGATTGTCACGCCCGTTCGCGCGGCGAGCGCGTCGACCGTTCTCGCCGGGAGCACGAACGGCACGTCCTCGACCTTCCCGCATCGCTCGCAGCGAAAGTGTGCGTGCGGCTCGCCCTTGAGCTCGTAAACGGCGCTGTCCGTTCCCGGTAGCTCGATCTCGTCGATGCACCCGAGATCGCGCAACCGCTGAATGCCGCGGTAGACCGTGGTGAAGCCTATTCTCGGGCGCCTACGCTTCGCGTGCGCAAACACGTCGTTCATCGTGAAGTGAACGCCCTGGCCGGCGCCGCGGATGATGTCGTAGACGAGTCTGTAGTTCTTCGGAAGGCGAGCCGGCTCGCCGGACGTGGTCATCGCGCTGCGTAGTATAGCACAGCTCCTACATCCTGAAAACGCCGAATCTCGTAGGCGTCACGGGCGCCTGACTGGCCGCGTCCAGGCCTAGCGCGATGACGCGCCGCGTGTCGAGCGGGTCGATGATGCCGTCGTCCCACAGGCGCGCGGTCGAGTAGTACGGGCTTCCTTCGCGCTCGTACTTTTCGAGAATCGGCGCTTCGAACGCGGCTTTTTTCTCCGGCGTCATCTCGCCTTTGACGGTCGAGAGCACGCTTGCAGCTTGTTGACCGCCCATGACGCTGATGCGCGCGTTCGGCCACATCCAGAGCTGACGCGGCGAGTAAGCGCGGCCGCACATGCCGTAGTTTCCGGCACCGAAGCTTCCGCCGACGATCACGGTGAACTTCGGCACGCCGGCGCACGCGACGGCCGTGACGAGTTTCGCGCCGTCCTTGGCGATGCCGCGATTCTCGTACTCTTTGCCGACCATGAAGCCCGTGATGTTTTGGAGGAAGAGCAGCGGCGTTCCGCGCTGCGTGCACAGCTCGATGAAGTGCGCGCCTTTGAGAGCGCTCTCGCTGAAGAGGATTCCGTTGTTTGCGAGGATTCCGATCGGGTGACCCTCGATGCGCGCGAATCCGCAGACGAGCGTCGCGCCGTAGCGTTCTTTGAACTCGTGGAACCGCGATGCGTCCACGATGCGCGCGATGACCTCGCGAACGTCGTAGCCGTGCCGGGGGTCGCTCGGAACGATGCCGTAGAGGTCGCGGGGATCGGCATTCGGCGGCTCCGCTGCGACGCGTTCCCACGGCGCGGGACGGTCGGGACGCAGATCGCGCACGATGCCCCGCACGAGCGCGAGGGCGTGCGCGTCGTCGTCGGCCAAATAATCGGCGACGCCGGACAGACGCGTGTGCACGTCGCCGCCGCCGAGCTCTTCGGCAGTCACTTCTTCGCCGGTCGCCGCCTTCACGAGCGGCGGCCCGCCGAGAAAGATCGTGCCCGTGCCCTTCACGATGACCGTCTCATCGCTCATCGCCGGCACGTAGGCGCCGCCGGCCGTGCACGATCCCATGACGGCTGAAATCTGCGCGATGCCCTTGGACGACATCTGTGCCTGGTTGTAAAAGATGCGCCCGAAATGATCGCGATCGGGGAAAACCTCGGCCTGAAGCGGCAAGAATGCGCCGCCGGAGTCGACGAGATAGATGCACGGGAGTGCGTTCTGCTCCGCGATCTCCTGCGCGCGCAGATGCTTCTTGACCGTCATCGGGTAGTACGTGCCGCCTTTGACGGTGGCATCGTTGGCGACGATGACGCAGCGCTTCGATTCGACCACGCCGATGCCGGCGATCATCCCTGCCGCAGGCGAGTCGCCGTCGTACATGCCGTCTGCCGCAAGCGCGCCGATTTCGAGAAAATCCGATCCCGGATCGACGAGCCGGTCGACGCGTTCTCGCGCGGTGAGCTTGCCGCGCGAGCGGTGCCGTTGCGTTGCGTCGGGTCCGCCGCCGTCGCGCGCTTTCTGCAGATGCTCTCGCAGCTGCTCGACCAGCGCTTCCATTCGAGCGGCGTTGCGCTTTGGGTCCATCGAGCGAGCGCGTTCCAATGAAGCAATCGTTAGACCTTCCACCGAGATACTCGCGCTTTGGCGGTCCACGCGCTAGACTACGCCTATGATCGCAACGAGGGCGCAAACCTCGCACCTCGACGTCGCCGGCGTCCTGCGTCCGTCAGGCTCCCTCGACGTCGCCCGCGCGTTACGACCGTACGACGGCGTCCTGGATGCGCGCCGCGCGGCGCACCTTTTGCGGCGAGCCGGCTTCGGCGCAACGCCCGACGAGCTCCGCAGCTTTACCGGCATGGCGGCCGGCGACGCGGTCGAGCGCCTCGTCCGCTTTCCCTCGACGAACGCCTTGCCCGCGCCGGAGAACGTCTACGATCCCTCCACGCTACTCTCGCAGTACGGCCCAAGGGGGCTGCGCGATCTATCCCGCGACGCGCGGCGACAGCTCTTCAAGCAGGTGCGGCGGCAGGAAGTGCGATCGATCCTCTCGTTGCAGCTGTGGTGGCTCAACCGCATGCTCGCGACGCCGGCGCCGCTGCAGGAGAAGATGGCGCTCTTCTTTCACGGGCATTTCACGACCGCGGCGATTCAAAAGGGCGTCTCGCCGGCCATGGCCTACGGCCAGAACGAGCTCTTCCGGCGGTATGCGCTGGGAAATCTCCGCGAGCTGACGCGCGCGGTCTCGAAAGACCCGGCGATGCTCCTCTACTTGGACAACGCGTTGAACGTCGCGTCGCATCCGAACGAGAACTACGCGCGCGAGCTGATGGAGCTCTTCACGCTCGGCGTCGACCACTACACCGAGGACGACGTGCGCGAGGCGGCGCGCGCGTGGACGGGATGGCGCGTGATTCGGATCACCGGCCAATCGTTCTTTGCGCCGCGGCTCCACGATGACGGCACGAAGACGTTCCTCGGCCGGCGGGGAAACTTCGACGGCGACGACGTCGTGAACGTCATCTTTGCGAAGCCGCAATGCGCGCGCTTCTTTGCCGCCTCTCTACTCGGTCTTTTCGTCTACGACAATCCCGAGCCGGAGCTCGTCGACGGCGTCGCCGAAGCGCTGCAGCGCCACGACTACGAGCTGGCGCCGGTCGTGTCGGCGCTGCTGCGCAGCAACGTGTTCTACTCGCAGCGCGCGTACCGCGCGCTCGTGAAAGGGCCGGCCGAGTTCGTCGTCGGCACCTACAAGGCGCTGGGCGTTCCGACGATCGGTCGCAGCGCGCTTCCGGCGATGCGCGCGATGGGTCAGATACTCTTCTATCCGCCGAACGTCGCCGGCTGGCCGGGAGGCGAGAACTGGCTGACGAGCCAGATGATGATCGCACGGCAGAACTTCCTCGCAGGACTCGTCAACGCGCAAATCATGGGGGCATCCTCGTGGTTGAACGGCATTCCGATGGACCCGGCGCGCGCGACGCACGCGCTCGTCGACGCGCTGCTGCAAGACGACGCGTCACCCGCGTCCTACGCGCAGCTCAAAGGATATCTCATGGGCGAAGGAACCTCTGCGCTCGCCATGCTGGGTGTCGAAAACTTTCCAGAGCGCATTCACGGAGCGGCATACCTGACGATGGCCATGCCCGCGTTCCAGCTCCGATGAAAAGAGGGCGATTCGTCGCCGGCGCGCTCTCCGGCATCACGGTCGTGGCCAACGCGGACCACATCTTCGCGCGCGCGCTCGCGGCGGCGCCCCTCCCCGGCCTGCCGGGAGCGCAGAATCGTTGCTTGGTCCTCATCAACTTGCAGGGCGGGAACGACGGCCTGAACTGCGTCGTGCCCCACGGCGACGCGGATTACTACCGCGTTCGGCCCTCGCTTGCGATTGCGCGAAGCGACGTTCTGGCAATCGATGCGCAGCTGGGACTCAACCCGAAGATGACGTCGTTCAAGGCGCTGTACGACAAGGGCATGGTGGCGATCGTGCAGGGCGTCGGGTATCCGAATCCCGATCATTCGCATTTCCGCTCCACCGAGATCTGGCAGACGGCAGCGCCCGACCGGTACGAGCATACGGGCTGGCTCGGGCGCTATCTCGACGAAGCCGGCCTTCCGCAGGCCAATCTCTTCAACGGCATCTCACTCGCGCAGATTCTTCCGGAAGTCATGGTCGGAACGAAGGTCGACGTTCCGGCGATTGCGAGCGAAGCCGCATACGGCTTACGCGTCGATCGGAACCCGATGGAGCGCAGGGCCTTCACGGCGTTGGTGCGTGACGAGCGCCTCCCGTTCTCTTCACCGTATCTCGCTCACGTCATGGAGATCGAAGATCGCTCGCAGCGCGGTTCCGAAGAACTGCCGCGTTTGATCGCCGGCTACACGACGAGCGCGGCGTATCCGGCGACGCCGCTCGGGCGAAGCCTGGCGCTTGCGGCGCAGATCGTCGGAAGCAACATCGGCACGAAGGTCATCTACGTGCAGCACGGCTCGTTCGACACGCACGTCAATCAAATCGCCGTACAGAATCGCCTCCTCGGCGAGTTCTCGGATGCGCTCAAGGCATTCTACGACGATCTTGCTGCACACGGAAACGACCGGCGCGTGCTGACGATGACCTTTAGCGAGTTCGGTCGGCGCATCGAAGAGAACGGAAGCCGCGGAACCGACCACGGTGAGGCCTCGCCCCTCTTCCTCGTCGGGGGAGGCACGAAGGGCGGTATCTACGGCGATGCTCCGAGCCTCGCGGCGACGAACATGGGCAATGTGCGCTTCACGACCGATTTCCGCAACGTGTATGCGACCGTGCTCGAACGCTGGCTCGGTCGTCCGTCGGCACCCGTGCTCAACGGCACGTTCGAGCAGCTCGCCCTGCTTTGAGCGGGCGGCGCTCGTGAGCTCGATTCTCTTCCTGGGGAGCGGCGGTGCCCGCTTCGTCGTCGCGCGGCAGCTGCGCGCGTCGGGCGGCATGTGGATGCGCTTCGGCCAGACGCAGCTCCACGTCGACCCCGGACCGGGTGCGCTCGTGCGTGCGCTGACGCACGTGCCGCCGTGCAACCCGCGCGAACTCGACGGGATTCTCCTTTCGCACAAGCACCTTGACCATTCGGGCGACGTGAACGTCATGATCGAGGCGATGACCGCGGGCGGCCATCGCAAGCGTGGGGCCGTTCTCGCGCCGCGCGACGCACTCGAGGGCGAACCGGTCGTTCTCCCGTACGCGCAGGAGTTCGTCGAACGCGTCGTGGCCCTGGACGCAGACGCGGGCCCCTATCGCGTCGGCGCCGTCGAGGTCTTCACGTCGATCGCGCACGTGCACGCCGCGCAGACATACGGATTTCACTTCGCGTACGAAGGATTGCGCGTCGCCTATCTGCCGTGTGGACGTTTCTTCGAAGGACTCGCCGAAGATTACGCGCGTCGCCGTCCGGACGTCTTGGTCATCAACGTCCTGCGCTTTCGAGACGGCATGGACGTGGATCATCTGGCGTGGGACGACGCGCAGCGCATCGTCGAGACCGTACAGCCCAAGGTCGTGGTCTTTGCGCACTTTGGAACGAAGATGCTCGAACGCGATCCCGCGGTGCTCGCGCAGGAGGTGGAAGATCGCCTCGGGCTGCGCGCTATCGCGGCGGACGACGGGATGATCGTCGACCTCGAGGTCGAGACCGAGGCGGCGACCCTCTAAAGGAAGCTATCGGCGCGAAGCGTGCGAAGCCTAGGCGCGCGAGGATCCGCCTGTGCTCTGCAAGCCTACCGTGGTAGAGAGCGACGAGACCCGGTGCCTGAGCGCTGACGAACGCGCCCCCTCCACCGAGGTTGACCACGACGCTTCCGCCGCGCCGGCGCACCGTTGCTTGAGGCCCGAAACCAAGCATGACGTCGCCGTTCGCACTATGGCCGCTGAGCGTGAGGCCGCTGCCGACGACGCCGATGGCCACCGCGCCTTCGCCGGTCGAGAAGTACGCCGGTCCCTCCGCGAACGCTCCGTCGTCGTACAGAATAGCGCCGTGAATCGCGGTTACGTCAATCTGCCGCGAACGGCACGCTTCGAAAAGGAGATTGCCGTTCGCCGTCCGCGCGCGCAGGCGGTCGAAGGAAGAGTCGACGGCGATAATGCGGCCGGCGACGACTTGCGCGTACGCCGTCCCGCGAAAACCGACGAACCGCATCGCGCCTCGCCGAACGTGAGCGACGAGAACGCCGTGATACCCGCGCACCGTTATCGTGCCGGCGATCACGCGGGCGATGACGAGCGCCGCCCGCGACGGGACGGTGATCGTCGTATCTCCGAATCCTTGCATGGAGACGGCATCGTGCGGACCTGGCGCAAATGCAGGCAGCATGAACGTTTCAGCCGGAAGAAACGCGGGACCGCGCGGCGTGGAGACCGTGACGGCCCACGAGTTGATCTCCGAGGGGATCCGCGGTGCCGTTTGGCGCGTGTCGAAGCGCTTCCAGTCGACGCGCTTGTCCGTGACGACGCGAATCTCGGAACGGTTCCACGTCGTGATCGTGAGGTTGCCGTTTGCAAGCATGACGTTGACGACGGGGCTCGCGCTCACCGCAATCTCGTCGGCGCGCGCAATTGCCGGCGGCGAGAAGCAGAAGAGGCCTGCAAGCAACGCCAGGAGTGGGATCGTAACGCGGAAGAGACTGCCGCCGCTCGCGCTGCGCTGCGCGTCGACGTTCCCGTCGTGGGCGCGCGCGATCGAACGTACGATCGCGAGGCCCAAGCCGGTGCCGGGGACGCTACGCGAACGGGAGCGGTCCGCCCGGTAGAAACGCTCGAATATGCGTGGCAGATCGCGCTCGCCGATCCCCGGCCCGGTGTCGCGAACCTCGAGCCAACCCGTGCCGTCCTCGGCGCCGACGAGAACGTCGACGCCGCCCGCGTCCGTGAACTTGATCGCGTTGTCGACGAGGTTCCCGATCATCTGGCGAATCAAATGCGGCTCCGCGAACACGATGGCGGAGTCGCTCTTCGGCACGAACGTGAGCGTCAGGCCCTTCTCGCGAGCGCGCGGCGCGGCGTGTCGCACGACCTCCCTCGCCTCTTCGATCAACGAGACCGGCTCTTTGGGAATATCGTCGCCGCGATCCGCCTTCGCGAGCGTGAGCATGCCGTTGACCATCTCGCCGAGAGACGAGCTCTCGTGCGCGATCGTCTCCAGGCTCTCCCGGCGCACGCCTTCGTTGCGCTCCGCCCAGCGCAACAGCATCTGCGCGTTGGCGTTGATCGAGGTGAGCGGCGTCTTGAGCTCGTGCGATGCATCGGAGATGAACTGCCGCTCGCGTGAGAAGGAGGCTTCGAGGCGCGCGAGGAGATCGTCGAACGACTCCGCGAGCGCGCCGATTTCGTCCCGTCGAGGCCAGTTGAGGCGGCGTCCGAGTCGCTCGAAGCCGATCTCGCGCATCGCGCGCGAGAGCTCGTTGATCGGGTTGATCGCCTGCGATGCGAGAACGAGTGAGAGCGCGACGACCGCCGCGATCGCCGCGGCGAGAACGAGCACGACCGTTCGGCGCGCTTCGTCGATCGCGTGCGAGACCGTCGCAAGCGACTGCGCGACTTGCACCACGACGTTGGTCGTGCCGCCGACGCGCACGAAGTGCGCGGCGACGATGGCGGGCTGACCGCGTACCTGAGCATCGCGGAAGGCGACCGGGTGCGCGGCGTCGACAGGCGCGGGCGGTATGCGCCCCGCACCCAGATTCGGCGTTTTCACCATCGGGTAGCCGGCCGGGGTGTCGATCTCGATCGCCGACTCGGGCGAGGTCCAATAGACGAGGTTGTCGCTGTTGAGAAGCACCTGCAGCGGCGTCGTGTTGGAGGCGACGTCCTGCAGGCCGAGCGGTGCGCCAACCGGGTTTGCGACGGCCAAGACCTCGTCCATCGTCGCATTCGCGCGCTCGCGCGCTTGTGCGTAGATGATGCTGCCGAAGCGCCAGACGAGAACGCCGCTCGTCGTAGCGAGCACGACCACGAGAAGCGTCGCGTACCACGCGGCGATCTTCCAGCGAAGGCTATCGGAACGGACGTTCAAGGTTCCTTAATCTTTGATCGTGTAACCGACGCCGCGCACGGTCGTGATGAGCTTGTCGTCGTAGTCGTCGTCGATCTTCCCGCGGAGATAGCGAATGTAGACGTCGATGAGATTCGAGTCGCCGAGGAAGTCGCTGCCCCAGACGCCGTTGAACAACTCGTCTCGCGTATGGACTTTGTTGCGGTGCAGCAGCAGGTACTCGAGCAGCGCGTACTCTTTGGCGGTCAGCGCGATCGGACGGCCGGCGCGTGAGACCTCATGGCGATCGCGATCCATCACCATGTCGCGGTACTCGATGACGTTTGACTGCGGGTCGCGCTCGCGCAGCCTGGCGCGTACGCGCGCGAGCAGTTCTTCGGTAGAAAAGGGCTTGGTAAGATAGTCATCCGCTCCGAGATCGAGGCCGGCGACGCGATCCGGCACGGTGTCGCGCGCGGTGAGCATGATGATCGGAACGCGGCTCTTCGCGCGCAAGCGCTTACACAGCTCGAAGCCGTCCATACGGGGAAGCATGAGATCGAGGATGACGAGATCCGGCTCTTTGAGCGCCTTCTCCAGACCGCTGAGCCCGTCGGCGGCCATCTCGACGCGATACCCCTCGTGCTCGAGCTCGAGCTGCAGCACGCGACCGATCGCCGGATCGTCCTCGACGACCAGCACCGTCCGGGCCTGTCCGTTGTCCATGCCGTTTGTTACGGCTCGAAGTGCCCCTTTGCCCGCCGGGAGGCCGCGTACGCCGGTTGGGATATCGTGAAAAGCTCGAGCCATGTGGCGATCGCGATGCCCGTGCCGGCCCAGGCGAGCAGCTTAAGATTCGAGAGCGTAGCCGCTACGGTGTCGGCGATCTGCGGAGCCATGAGGACGGCGACCCACACGAGCGCGGCGATGACGCTCGCTGCGGTGACGACCTCTGCGAGGGAGAAGAGCGGCGCCGGCCGATACACGGTCCCGGCGAGAATCGCGGCATGCAGACCAGGCGGCGCCTCCTCGAGCGGCAGTGCCGCGAGCGCGCGATCGATCGCGTCGTCGTCAAGCTTCATTCACGGAGACCTTTCCAGCAGGCGTCGAAGATGTTCTTTTGCGCGAAAGAGATGCGTCTTGACCGTACCCAACGGAAGCCCGAGCACCGCAGCGATCTCTTCGTATTGCCGCCCCTGCAGATGATAGAGCGTGATCGCGACGCGATACTTCTCGGGCAGCAACTCGATTGCGTCGCGCAGCCGCTGCGCCTCGTCGAGCGCGATGACGGTTGGCTCGGGTCCGGGGCTCGGGTCCGCGCTTTCAGGCAGCTCTTCGCCGCTGAAGCGCTTGCGCCGGCTCAGGCGATCGCAGCAGGCATGGTAGGCGATCGAGTACATCCACGTAGAGAACTTGGCTCCGATCCGAAACGTGCGCAGCGAGCGATAGGCCTTGAAGAATGCCTCCTGTGCGACATCGCGCGCTTCCTCAGCGTCTCGCAGCGTGCGGAACGCGAGGTGGTAGACCGGCCGCTCGTATCGGCGGACCAGCGTCGCAAAGGCCTCGGAATCGCCACGTAAGACCGCAGAGACCAGAGCCCCGTCCTCCAGCTCGGCGCTCAACGCGGCATCCGCGCGCTGCGCAAGTGCCGCCACGTCCTCAATACCCTCTCCTCCCCTCCGGTGTTTCGAGGGCGGGCCGAAACATCCCGAGGGAAGAGAGGTACTCCAAACGGAGGCACGCTGCTAGAACGCTATGGATTCAGACTCCACCATCGCCCTCGTCGCCGTCGTATGCGTCATCGCCCTGCCGATCGTCGCCGTGATTCTGTTCCGGGTCTTCTCGCACCGCGAGCGGATGGAGATGATCCGCCACGGCTACGTTCCGCCCGTTCAGTACGACGGCAACCTCCAGCTCCGGCGCGGCATCTCCGTCACCTTCATCGGGATCGCTCTCACGATCGGGCTCGCATTCATCGGCTATAACGGCGACGGCTTCGGCGGTCGCTTCGTTTTGGGACCCTGGCTGTTGGGTGGAATCATCCCGACCTTCGTTGGGATCGCACAGATCGTGGGCTCCCTCGTTGCGGGCGGGCGTCCGGCGAGCGGCCGCTCGGGGACGCCTTTTGGCCCTTATGGCATGGAGCGCCGCGATCCGTCTCCATACGAGCCCCACGAAAGCGAAAGCCCGAAAAGGCCGCCGGTATAAACCGACGGCCTTTTTGGTCGATGCCGAGGAGGATGAAGACGTAGTCTACTTAGCGGTATGAAACGAGGGCGATCGCCCAGCCTGCTGAGGTACGCGTGCGCACGAGATATCCATCCGAAGTGCGATCGTACACTTGGTAGCCTGCGCGGAGCGCGTCGGCGAGTGATTTGAATACGGTGATGCCTGCCACGTTCCGTCCCTCCTTTCAACTGCCTATACCGTATAACGGCGCGTTCCGCAAGAGAGTTCAGGGCATCTTCACGGATATTTGTGAAAATTTGGCGAAGCTTGCGCGCGTGCAAACGGCTCAATCGCTCGCTCGGGTTGTCGATGCGAGGGTGGTCGCTCGCAGGGAGCCGGCGGCCGGCGTGGTCGTGCTCGACGTTCGAGCGCCCGCTATCGCGGCTGCGGCGGGGCCAGGTCAGTTCGTCATGGCGGTGCCGCCGAGCGCCGGCGACACGTCCGTTGCACTCGGCGTCTACGACGTCGCTGAGGATTGCCTGAGCCTGCTCTTCGTCGTGGTCGGCGATCGCACGCGCCGGCTCGCAGCCCTTCATCCCGGGGAAATGCTCTCGCTCTTCGGACCGCTCGGCAACGGCTTCGACCTCGGCGCCGGCGCGAACGACGTCGCGATCGTTGCCGGCGGCGTGGGCATCGCGTCGGTACTGCTCGCTGCGCGCGCGTTGCTGCGACGCGGATCGCGCGTCCGTCTCTTCTATGGCGCGGCAACCGCCGCGAGACTCGTCGACCGGGAGCGATTCGCCGCAGCGGGCTGTGAGGTCGTCGTCGCGACGGACGACGGAAGCGAAGGCACGGAAGGATTCGTTACCGATGCGCTCGCGCGCGCCGCGCCCGCGGACCTCATCCTCGCCTGCGGTCCGACGGCGATGCTTCACGCGACGGCGCACGCCGCGCACGCGATGCGCGTGCCGGCGCAGCTCTCGCTCGAGGAGACGTTCGGGTGCGGCGTGGGAGCGTGCTGGGGCTGCGTGGTACCTGTCGCGAGTGAGAACGGGGTCGCATATGCGCGCGTCTGCCGCGAAGGCCCGGTCTTTCTCGCCGAGGAGTTGCGATGGTAGCGCGCGGAGTCGATCTCGGCGTCGACGTCGGCGGTCTTCGCTTGGAGTACCCGACGCTGATGGGCAGCGGCTGTTACGGGTCGGGAGAAGAGTTTTCGTCGCTCGTCGATCTGTCGCGCATCGGTGCGATCGTTCTCAAGAGCGTCACGCGCAAGCCGCGCCTGGGCAATCCAATGCCGCGGCTCGTCCACACGCCGGCGGGACTGCTCAATGCCATCGGATTGCAGAACCCCGGCATCGACTGGTATCTCGAACGCGAGATACCGAAGCTCGCAGGACGCCCGTGCCCGGTCGTCGGCAGCGTTGCCGGCTTTTCGATCGACGAGTACGCTGAGGTCTGCGAGCGCCTCGCGGCGCGGCCGGAGATCGCCGCAATCGAGCTCAACATCTCGTGCCCAAACGTGGCGAGCGAGGGAGAGACCTTCGCGTGCGATCCCGATCTCACGGCGAGCGTGGTCGGGGCGGCGCGCTCGGTCACGCGCAAGCCGCTCATCGTGAAGCTCTCGCCGAACGTCACCGATATCGCCGCGATCGCGCGCCGGGCCGAGTCCGCTGGAGCCGACGCGCTTGCGGTCATCAACACCGTGCGCGCGATGGCGATCGACGTCGATACCTGGCGGCCGCGTCTCGGGAACGTCGCGGGCGGGCTTTCGGGCGCGGCGATACGCCCGATCGCGGTCCTTGCGGTATATGAGGTCGCGCGAGCGGTGCGGATTCCCATTGTCGGTCAAGGCGGGATCGAGTCCGTGACCGACGCCCTCGAGTTCATTCTCGCCGGCGCCGGCGCCGTCGGCATCGGCACGGCGAACTTTACCGATCCGCGCGTTCCCGAGCGCATCGCCGACGGACTCGCCGAGTACCTCTCGCTGCACGGCTTGCACAGTCTCGGCGAGATCGTCGGGCGCGCAAATCGCGGCTTCGAGAGTGCGGAGCAGTTCGAAGGGGATGCGGGATGAGCCGTCTCGTCGTCGCGCTGGACGCACCCGTACCGGAGGAAGCAGAACGCGTCGTCGACGAGCTCTACGACTTCGACGTGATCTTCAAGATCGGGCTCGAGCCGCTGCTCGGCTATGCCGATCGCATCTTCGGGTACTGTGAGGCACGTGACGTCCGATACTGCGTCGATGCGAAGCTGCACGATATTCCGCGGACCGTCGGCGCCGCAGCGCGTCAGCTCGTCGCCCCGGCAATGCGCATGCTGACGGTGCACGCGCTCGGCGGGGTGGAGATGATGCGCGCAGCGGTCGACGGCGTGCGCGAGAGGGCCCAAACGCTCGGCATCCGGGCCCCGCGCGTCTTCGCCGTCACGCTGCTCACGTCGATCGCCGACGACGGCATCGCCGATCTCGGCCTCTCGGGAGGCCCCGCGGAGAACGTCATGCGCCTCGCGTCGCTCGCGCGGGACGCCGGATGCGCGGGCGTGGTCTGCAGCCCGCGTGAAGTGCGCGAAGTCAAGGCCGTCTTCGGCGACGATCTCTTGACCCTCGTTCCCGGCGTGCGCCCCGCCGGAAGCGCGTCGCGCGATCAGCAGCGCGTCGGTACGCCGGGCGAGACCGCGGCAGCGGGCGCGGATTACATCGTCGTAGGAAGACCGATTCTCGAAGCGCCCGACAGGCGCGCCGCCGCTGCCGCGATCCTGGACGAGATCGCGCCGTACGACCGATGACGGCCCCGTTCGATCTCGCCGAGGCGCTCGAGCGAAAAGGCGCGCTACTGGAAGGGCATTTCCTTCTCAGCTCGGGGCGGCACAGCGATCGTTTCATTCAGAAGTTTCGCATTCTCGAGGACCCGTCTCTCGTCGAGCCGATCGCGCGCTCGATCGCCGATGCCTTCGTCGCCGAGCGACCTACGGTCGTCGTGAGTGCCGCCGTCGGCGGCATCGTGCTCGGATACGAAACTGCACGCGCCCTCGGAGCGCGCGCCGTTTTCGTGGAGAAGGAACGCGGCGTTCCCGTTCTGCGTCGCGGTTTCAGCCTCGAGCCTCACGACCGCGCGCTCATCGTCGAAGACGTCATGACTACCGGCGGCTCGGTGCGTGAAGTGCTCGACGTCGTGCGCGGTCGTGGATGCGAGGTTCTCGGCGTCGCGGCGATCGTCCGTCGCGGCGACGTGCAGCTGGGCGTGCGAACGCTGGCGTTGCTCGACTTGCCGTTGCGCTCGTACGATCCTGACGAATGCCCGCTGTGCGCTGCGAAGGAGCCGCTGGCGGATCCGGGATCGCGCCGTGCTTGACGCCTATCAGCGCGCCGCTTCGGTCGAGGAGGTGCGGCTCCGCTACGGCGGCAGCGGCCGCATAATCAAGCTCGCTTCGAACGAGAACCCTTTGGGAACGTCGCCGAAGGCGCTTGCGGCAGCGCGCGGCGTGGAGAACCTGCACCTCTACGGCGACGACGCGTTCCTCGCGCTCAAGGAACGCTTTGCGGCGCTGCGCGGTCTCGCTGCGGAGAACGTCGTTTTCGGGCACGGGAGCAACGAGATCGTGAAGCTCGTCGCGGAGACGTTTCTGCAGGCGGGCGACGAGGCCGTAATCGCCGTGCCGAGCTTCGCGCTCTATCGCTTGGCCGTTGCCGTGCGCAACGCGCGCGCCGTCGAGGTGCCGCTGCGCGACGGCGTGACTGACCTGGATGCGATGCGCGAAGCGATCTCGCCGCGCACGAAACTGATCTTCGTCTGCGAGCCCAACAATCCAACCGGCACGGTCGTCGATCCACTCGCGTGGAGCGCGTTCGTCGAGGCTCTTCCCGCGCACGTCGTACTCGTCGTCGATCAGGCATATCGCGAGTACGCATCTGCGGCGTCCGTCGATGCGATCGTGCACGTTACGGCGCGTCCGCGAACGCTCGTGCTGCGGACGCTGTCGAAGATCTACGGCCTCGCCGCGGTGCGATTCGGATACGGCTTCGCCGACGCGGAGACGATCGCCGTGATGGAGCGCGTGCGCTTGCCCTTCAACGTCTCGGCGCCGGCGCTTGCCGCCGCCGCTGCGGCACTGGACGACGACGAATTCGTGCGACGCAGCATCGAAAACAACGAAGCGGGGAAGGCACAGCTCTTTCCCGCGCTCGCGGCGCTCGAGCTCGACGCGTACCCCACGCAGGCGAACTTCTATGCACTCGCCGTCCCTGCGAGCGCAACGCGCGCGTACGAGGATTTGCTGCGCGAAGGCATCATCGTGCGCTGCGGCGACGCGCTGCGCATGCCGGGGCGACTGCGCATCACGATCGGAACCAAAGAGGAGAACGCTGTGTTGCTCTCCGCGCTCGAAAGGCTCGTCGGCACCTGGCAAGCGTGAGCGTGCGCGCCGGCGACGCGCGGGATTGGGACTTCGCCCGGGACCTCGGCCTGCGGACCATCGCCTCGAGCCGCAGCCGCGGCGCGACGGATGCCGCGCTGGCCGCCGGGTACGAGCGTCTTCTCGACGCCGTCGCCTCGCAGTCGCACGTGCTTCTCGTCGCGCAGGCCGCCGATCTCCCCGTCGGCTTTCTCTTCTTGCTCGACGCGCTGCCGGACGAAGTCGGGCTCCAGCCGCAAGGCTTCGTCGCCTACATGGCCGTGGAGCCGGCCTTCTCGCGCCGGGGCGTCGGCACGGCGCTCCTTTCTGCCGCCGAAGATGAGGCCCGGAGGCGTGGGATAGCGTATATGTCGTTGATGGTTACCGAGAGCAATGCTCCGGCGCGGCGTCTCTACGAGCGCGCCGGCTATCTGACCGAGCGGCGGCAGTTGTGCAAGCGGCTCTAGGCTCGGCGTCCTCGCGGCGCATCTTCTGGGGCGTCGTCACGCTCGTCGGCCTGGTCGCGGTGTGGTGGATCGTGCGGTTGATTCCACACACGATCGCGATATTCACGATCGCGGCCTTCATCGCGTTCGGCGTTCGGCCCATGGTGGCGGTGCTCGTTCGCGCTCGCATCCCCAGGTGGCTGGCGATCACGCTGATCTTCGTCGTGCTCGTGATGGTCGTCGTGTTGCTGCTCCTCGTCGTGGTTCCGATGGCCGTGCTGCAGAGCCAGCTCTTGATCTCGAACATGCCGTCGTACGCGCAAGCGGTTCACGGCTGGGTCGTCGATCTGCGCGATGCGCTCCAAGTGCGCTTTCCCGCCTTGCAGATTCCCACGATCGACATCGCGCAGATCGGCGCGGATCGCCTGGGAGCCGTCGCGAGCCAGACGCTCTCTTCGATCGGAACCCTCGTCATCAACACCGCAACGTGGCTCTTCATCGCGTTCGCGGCAATCGTGCTGTCGTTCTACTTCCTACTCAACGACGAGCAGATTTCGGAAGGGTTTGCGATGCTCTTTCCTCCGCGCCGGCGCGCGACCGCTCGCAAGGTGGTCGTCGAGGTCACGGACGTGTTCGGGAAGTACATCTTCGGCCAAATCGTCGTCAGCGCGATTACGGGAATCGTCATTGCCGTCGTCAGCGCCGCGATCGGTTTCAAATATCCGCTGATCATCGGGTTGATCTCGGCCGTTGCCTACGCGGTTCCGGTCATCGGCATGGTCATCGCGCAAGTGATCGCGCTCGTGCTCTGCGCGCCGCAAGGCGCTTGGATGATGCTGTGGCTGCAGGTGGTGATGTTCGTCATGGCGCGCATCAGCGACATGGTGCTCGTGCCGCGCATCATGGGCAGCACGGTCGGCGTTTCGCCGATCGGGGTCATGTTCGCGGTCTTCGCCGGCGGCGAGCTCTTCGGCATGCCGGGGCTCATCCTAGGAATTCCGGCGGCCGCACTCGTGAAGATTCTCTGGCGATATTTCGGGCCGTGGCTGCATGCGGCATCGGAGCGCACCTAGCCCAGCTCGCCGAGCCCGCGCAGCCAGCGCAGGATATCGGCCGCAACGCGCGGATCGAGCGGCGCCGCGGTTTCATACTCGGAACCGTCGCTCGGCATCGCAGCCGGAACCGTTAGGAAGAGATGATCGTCGCCCGAGAGCATGTCGACGGTAATGCGCCGGTGAGCGCTGCGCGCGGCTTCGACGAGATGCGGCAGGTCTGACGGCAGGACCTGAATGTCGCGCGTGCCCTGGAGCACGAGAATCGGCACGCCGACGTGCTGGATGACGTGTGCGGGATCGATGCCGATATACGACGCCAAGGCGCGCGTCACCGCCTGATGCAACTCCGGCGTCATGCGTGGTGACTGCTCCTGGATGATGCGCTCCATCGGAACGGCCGGTGGAGCCATGAGCACGATTCCAGCGAGACCGCGAATCGACGGGGCTACGAGCGGCACGATGATCCCGCCTTCGCTGTGTCCGAGAAGATAGATTCGATTCGGGTTTACGCTGGGCTGCGCGCGCAAGAACGCGACCGCAGCGCGCACGTCGTCGCCGAGGATGCGCCAGTCTTCGGTCGGCGTGCCGGTGCTCTGCGCGATGCCGCGCTTGTCGTAGCGTAAGACGACGATGCCGGCATTGGAGAGGGCGTTGCTCAGATCGAGAAAGGTGGGGTTTTGCGGAACGCCGCCGTCGCGCGTTCCCGGACCGCTGCCGTGAACGAAGACGAACGCGGGCATGCGCGCGCGTGCGCCATGCGGAATCGTCAGCGTTCCCGCAAGGACGGCGCCTCCGGACGATGCGAAGCTGACGGTGCGGCTCGAAAAATGCGGCTGCGGCGTGGGGTACGGCGTCGCCACAGGAACCGGTGCCGGAAGCGCAGCGCCGGAGCCGGGACGCGCGAGCGTGAGCGGAAGGGCGATCCCGTGCTGCGTAAAGGTGCCGGTAATCGACGCCGTCCCGAGCGTGCCGCGGTAGGATGCGCCCAAGTTCGGCATTGCGAAGCGCAACACGCCGTTTGCGACGGAGACGGCTGCCACGGGTAATCCGAACGCGTGCTGATACGGGCTGTCGAACGTGGCGGCGAGCGATCCGTTTGCGTCGCGAGCGAGGTGCAGTGCCAAGAGCAGATTCGTGCCCCCGACGCTCAACGCGCCGAGCCATGTTCCTTGCAGGTCGCTCGTGCCGAGAGCGCTCGGCAGCAGGATGAGCGGGAGCCGGTTTCCGTGCTGCACGAACGTTCCGGAGATCGCGCCGGGCGCGACGGTACCGTCGAACGCGTATCCAAACCGGTTCGACGCGAAGTGGAGCGTGCCGTTTGCAAATCGAATCGTGTCGATCGGAAGCGAGCCGCCTCCTTGATACGGGCTCTGCGCGGTTGCGGAGAGGCCGTTGCCGTTCTGTTCGATCGTGAGAACGAAGAGCAACGGCGCGCCGGGAAAGTTCAGCATGCCCGACCAGCTGCCGGCGAGCTGCTGTTGAGGCGCAGCCGCGGCGGACGAGAGCGACAGCGCGAGCATCGTCGCAGCGCAGGCGAGAGAGACGATGGCACGAGTCATTGGATTCAACTCCTCATTCTGGCGTCTTGGGTGCGATGCTCGGCTGCTGCGCGGCGAGCGAGGCGAGCCCGGAGATGGCGCCGAGACCCATCGTCTCGACCGCCGTACTGGGCACGACGATCATGGCGCCGCGTTCCTTGAGGCCCTCGTAGAGCATGTTCATCGCGCGGAGATGGAGCGCGACGGGGTTGTTCTGGTAAGCCTTCGCCGCTTCGACGAAAGAGGCCGCGATCTGTTGCTCGGCTTCGCCGAGGATCGTGCGCGCCTGACGCTCGCGCTCGGCCTGCGCCTGGCGCGACATCGCGTCTTGGAGCGAGTCGGGAATGCGAATATCGCGAATCTCTACCGAGTTGACGGTAATGCCCCACGGCGTCGTGCGTGCGTCGATCGTCTTCTGCAGGCTCTCGTCGACGAACTGGCGGTTCGAAAGAAGGTCCGCGAGCGTCGAGGTACCGATGATGTCGCGCAACGCCGTCTGCGCCGCCCACGCGATCGCTTGCGAGTACGACGCAACCTCGAGCGCCGCTTTCTGGGGATCCCAGACGGTCCAAAAGAGCACCGCATCGACGTCGATCGGGACGGTATCCTTCGTCAGGGTCTCTTCGGCGCTGAAGGTCGACGTCTGCACGCGTTGATCGATCCAGACGGTGACGCTGTCGATGACGGGAATCATGAGAAAGAGTCCCGGTCCGGCCAGGCGTCGGAAGCGCCCGGCGCGCAAGACGACGGCCTTCTCCCACGGATTGGCCATCTGCACCGCGAGCAGGATGAGAACGAAGGCAATCACACCCGCGACGACGAGCGCCGTATCGTTGCGCGCCTCGCCGATGCCGGCGGCGGCGCCGCCGACGATGAGCGCGAGCACGGCTCCGATCGGATTTGCGCGCACGCGTCCGTGTGGGAAGCGTACGCCCTGGGCGAGAGGTGGAGCGGATTTCATGCTGACTCCTATGACGGTATGCGAAGAAGAGCTGCGACTTGGTCGAGCAGCGCGCGGCCCGCGAAGCCGCTTTCGGCGGCTTCGCGAAGCGCTCGGCTGGCGATCTCGCGCAAGACGTGCCGCGCCCGCGGGCGCGCCTTGCGCGGACGACCCGACACGAACGTCCCACGACCGCGGAAGGTCTCCAAGATGCCCTCGCGCTCCAACTCGATGAAGGAGCGATTGACGGTATTCGGGTTCACGCGCAAGGCCACGGCGATCTCGCGCACGGTAGGAAGCTGCTCGCCTGGCTCGAGCGCGCCCCGAGTGATTGCCGCGAGAATCTGCTGGCGGATCTGCACGTACACCGGAACGCCACCGCCGCTCAGTCTGAACTCGGCTGCCTGCATATTGTCTTTATTGTCCTAGTATATTAAGACAAGCCGGCGGCTGTCAAGGGGCAGCGCGCGGATCGACCACGATGGCGATCGCGTCGCGATAGACGCTCTTCCCGCACAGCGCGGCGTCGTGGATGCGCAGCCGGTTGAACCGATCGGAGTGGCTCGATTCCGCGACGGCGACGAGCAGTGCGTTTGCGCGGCGGGCGTGGCCGCACGGGTCGGCGTCGGGCACGTCCACGGCCGTCGTTGCGGGCGAGAGCACGGCAGCCGTCCCGATCCGCAGTCCCCACCCCGCGATGCGCGCCGGCTTCTCGCGCGCCATCCAGGCGTAGACGCCCGAGCGCACTCCCCGCACCGCGAGCGCGTCGGCGTAGAAGTGCGTCGTCGTGCGCGTCGCGAGGAAGGTCGTCACGACGATCGCGCATGCGAACGCGGCGGCGAGCGCGAGGCGGGCGTTCGCTCGGCGAGCGAACGCGACCGCGAACGGTACGAGCAGCGCAGCGACAGGTGCCCAGAGCGTAACGCGGTCGTTCCCGTAGATGAGGAGCAGCATAAGCGCTTCGCCGGCGATTGCGGCGAGGAGCAACCGGAGCGCGAGCTTCGGCAAGCGTAGCAGATGCGGCGCGAGGACGAGCGCTCCCACGGCCATCGCGGGAGCGAAGTAGCGCAGCGATGCGCCGGTTGCGAGCTGCGCGCTCGCGCTTGCGTATCCAAACGGCATCACGAGCGCGACGAGCGCTGCAGCGATACCGGCGCGCGCGAGCGGCGCATCGCGCGCGAGCCGCGGCGATGCGAGGGCCGCCAAGATCAAGAGGAAGCCGAAGGGCGCGAACTTTGCCGACGCGGCGACGCCGTACTCGAGCGTCGCCAACGGGTGCGCGAGCATCGTCGAGTTCCAAAGGTGCGGGAATGCCGTCGATGCCGGCGGCACGAACGCACCGTGCCACAGAACGGCGTCGTGAACGATCCAAAGAAGCGCCGCACCCGCTGCCGCGAGCCACGCGCGCGGCTTTGCAACGGACGCGGCGAGCGCGACCGCGGCGTAGATCCATCCATCGGGCTTGATGAGCGCACACATCGCCGCCGCCCGCAGCACCGTGACGTCGTCGACCGGAGCGCTCCAGAGCACTTCGACGAAGAACGCGGCGAGCCACACGTCGTTCTGCAGCGATCCGGCTTGGATGCAGAACGGGAGAATGACGACGACGGCGGCGGCGAGCGCGTCTGCCAATCGGACCGGCAAGAGCGCTCCCTCGCGGCCCCACGCAAAGAGACGCCATCCGAGCAGCGCGAGTGCGCCGAAGCCGCTCCATCCTAGCGCAAACGGCGTCGAAACCGTGTAAAGCGCGCTCGCGAAGAGCTCCGACGCCGGCGGATACCACCAGTATCGCGTCTGCGTCGTCCAGATGCTGTGCGCGTGCGCCCACGCGGCGGCGTTCGGCAAGTGGTACGAAAGCGTATCGCCGTCGAGCAATGGGCGCACGAGCGCCGGCCACGCGGCAAACGCGAGCGCGCCGATCAACAGGTACGGAATGGGCTCGCGAAATCCGCGCTCGTGCCGGTGCCGGACGACGGCTCCCGCAACGCAGAGCAAGAGCGCAATCCAACACGCGGGCCAGTAGAGCGCGTGCGCGAACGCGAGCACGAGGGGAATTGCGGTTCCGACGACGAGCGCGTCGCGCAGCCGATCGGCGACGCGCGGTCCTCCGCGCAAGATCGGCGCCGCGAGCCACAAGCCGACGAGCCAGAGCGCGGCGAGAATCGCCGCAAGAATCGCGCTCACATCGACTCTGGCGCCGTTACGCCGAGCAGGCCCAAGACCATCGCGAGGACGCGTTGTGCCGCGAGAGCGAGTGCGAGCCGCGCCCGGCGCAGCTCGGGTTCCTCGCCGAGGATGCGGCATTCCGTGTAGAACTGATGGAAGTCGGTTGCGACGTCGCGCGCGTAGCGCGCCAAACGATGCGGCGCGAGCTGGTCGACGACGCTCTGCGCGAGATGCGGCAGCTCCGAGAGTCGCCGCGCGAGCGCAAGTTCGGCCGGCAGAACGAGCGATCGAAGCGCGGCGTTCCGCGCCGCCTCGACGTCGTCCGCGTCGGCCTTGCGCAGCACCGAGCAGATGCGCGCGTGCCCGTATTGTACGTAGAAGACCGGGTTGTCGTTGCTCTGCTCGACGGCGAGCTTGAGGTCGAAGGTCAGCGGCGAATCGGTGGCGAGCATCGCGAAGAAGAAGCGCGTCGCATCGAGCCCGACCTCGTCGAGAACCTCGTCGAGCGTGACGATCTGCCCGGCGCGCTTGCTCATCGCGACGTGTTCGCCGCCGCGAACGAGCGTGACTTGCTGCGCGATCAGGACCTCGAGCCGGCCAGGATAACCGAGCGCTGTCGCGAGGCCGGCGAGCCTGCCGATGTAGCCGTGATGATCGGGTCCGAGCACGTCGATGACGCGGTCCGCGCGACGCAGCTTCTCGTAGTGGTACGCGACGTCAGTGCAAAAGTACGTCGGGCGCCCGTCGGCGCGCACGAGCACGCGGTCCTTGTCGTCGCCGAACTGCGTCGCGCGAAAGAAGATCGCGCCGTCGGCCTCGTACGTCAGCCCGAGCTCCGTCAGGCGCTCGATCCCGGCCCGAATCCGGCCGCGTTCGTGCAGCTCCCGTTCGCTCTGCCACAGGTCGTAGTCGACGCCGAAACGGTCGGCCGTTTGCCGCTGCTCGGCGACGATCGCATCGCGCGCGAAGCGCGCCATGAACTCGAGCCGCCGCTCCTGCGCCATGCTCTCGACGTCTGCGCCGTCGTCGCGCAAGCGTTGCGCGATCTCGACGAGATACTCGCCGGGATAGCCGTCCTCGGGAAACGGATAGGCTGGGTCCTTCAGTTGCCGGTAGCGCGCGTCGAGCGAACGGCCCAGCGTTTCGAGCTGGCCGCCTGCGTCGTTGATGATCCATTCCACGAAAACGTCGTAACCGCGCAGCCGCAGCGTTCGCGCGAGCGTGTCGCCGATCGAGAGCGCTCGCCCTTGCACGACGAGCAGCGGCCCCGTCGGATTCGCGCTGCCGAACTCGAGCGAGATGCGCTCTCCGCGGTGCGACGCGCGCCCGAAGTTTTCGCCGTCTCGCAGGACGGCGGCGACTGCCGTTTGCCATATCTGCGGCGCGAGGCGCAGATTGATGAATCCGCCGACCGGTTCGATCGATGCAAAGAGCGCCGCAACCCGCGGCGCTCGCTCGGCGAGCTCCGATGTCAGCCGCTTCGCCACGTCCTGCGGGGACGCGTGAGCGGTGCGTACGAGCGAGAAGGCCGCGTTGGTGGCGAACTCGCCGAACTCCGGCCGCCGCGGCGCCTCGAAGGCCACCTCGATGCGCGCATCGCCGTAGAGCGCTGCGGCCGATTCGCGCAGCGCCTGCGCAAAACTGCGCAACGCGTCGTCGGGCAGAATGCCGCGTTCCGCGGCGAGCGGCTCCATCGTAGCGGTGTTCGCGCCGTGCGCGGCCGGTCATCTTCGCGCGTAACGCGCGGGTCCTCGGCACGCGATGCGGCCGTCGAGCTCGAGCATCGTCAACGCCGCGAGCACGTCCGGCGTCGGCGCGTCGCAGCCTTCCACGATGTCGTCGAGCGCGCACTCGCCGCTGTCGAGCAACGCCAGAATCCGGCGCGCCAGCGGCGTGGCGTTGCGTTCGGGCTGCGCGAGCGCCGGCGCGGACGCGCCGAGGCCGAGCGCTTCGAGCACGTCGCCGGGCGTTCGCGCGAGGGTCGCACCGTCGCGGATCAGCGCGAGGCAGCCGGCGCTATGACGCCGGTCCACGTCCCCCGGTACGGCCAGGACGGGAACGCGTCCCGCGGCCCATCCGGCGGTGTTCAGAGCGCCGCTGCGCGCGGGGGCTTCGACGACGAGCACCGCGTCGCAGAGGGCGGCAACGACGCCGTTGCGCTGGAGGAACTGCCCCGGCTTTGCGGCTTGGTCCGGCGGAAAGGGCGAGAGCACGGCTCCTCCGCCTTCGAGCATTCGCCGCGCGAGCGGGAGGTTGCGCGGGGGGAAGAAGTGCCTGTGCCCCGAGCCCAGGACGCCAATCGTGGGTTCGCCGGCCTCGAGCGCGCCCTCGTGCGCGCAGCCGTCGATCCCGAGCGCCAAGCCGGAGACGATGCAGCAGCCTGCCTTGGCAAGCTCGCGGGCAAAGCTCGTTGCCAAGCGCCGGCCGTATGGCGTGGCCGAGCGGGTTCCCACGACCGCAACAGAGGGGCGGCGCAAGGCCTCCGGTGTCCCTGCGCACCAAAGGCCGTCGAGGTGCGCGCGGAGGCCGCGGGCGCCGCGAAGGGCGAGCAAGCTGGCGTGCGACACGTAGCGCGGTTCCTGCACGAGGCTCCCATCACGCTTCCCGAGAGCGCTTCCAGGGGGAAAGGGGCCACCGCCGAGGAATGGGCGGCGCAACATACCGGTCCGGCTCGTCCTGAGCCCCGGGAACCTGAAGTCGTAGGAGTCTCAGATGGCAGCAGAAGCGTATTGCGTCAAGTGCAAGACCAAGCGTCAGATCAAAGATGCAGTGCAGATCACGATGAAAAACGGCCGTCCCGCGACGGAAGGCAAATGTCCGGTCTGCGGCACCAAGATGTTCAAAATCGGAGCCGCAGCCTAACAGGCTGCCTGTTAGGCGTAGTGTATAATGGGCAGGTCACCCACAATATGTGGGGGACCGAGAGGAACGCCTGCCCTGATCTGTCCGACCTGCCGTAAGAGCGAGACACGCGTCGTCGATTCACGCGACGATGAGTCCGTCGTTCGCCGGCGGCGCGAGTGTCTCGATCCGCGCTGCAAGCATCGCTTCACCACGTACGAACGGCAAGAATCGCCGCGCCTCTTCGTCGTGAAGAAAGACGGTCGCCGGGAGCAGTACAATCGCGATAAACTGCTCGCCGGCCTGCGGAAAGCGTGCGAGAAGCGGCCGATCTCGGAGAATCGCATGGACGCGGTTGCCGCGGATCTCGAGCGCGCGCTCTTCGCGCGCGGCGAGAGTGAGGTTCCGGCGTCGCTGATCGGCGAGAAGCTGATGGAGGCGCTCAAAGCCCTCGATCCCGTGGCGTATATTCGCTTTGCAAGCGTTTACCGGTCGTTTCGCGACATCGAAAGCTTCCGGGAAGAGTTGAGCGCACTGCTCTCAAAGTGAATCCGATGAACCTTAGCGCGCGGGTGGCGGTCATGCGCCTTCCGGAGGGTGAAGGCTTGCCGTTGCCCGCGTACATGAGCGCGCTCGCCGCCGGAGCGGACCTCTGCGCGGCGGTGCAGAGCGTGCTCGTGCTCGCCCCCGGAGAGCGGGCGCTCGTTCCGACGGGATTTGCGATCGCGGTGCCGGAGGGTTTCGAAGCGCAGGTGCGCCCGCGCAGCGGCCTCGCCTGGCGAAACGGCGTCACGTGTTTGAACGCACCGGGAACAATCGACGCGGATTATCGCGGCCCGGTCCACGTGCTCTTGGTCAATCTCGGCAGCGAGCCGGCCACGGTTCGTCGCGGCGACCGCATCGCGCAGCTCGTCGTCGCTCCCGTCGCGCGCGCGTCGTTCGAACTCGTCGAGAGTCTCGATGAGACGAGCCGCGGCGCCGGCGGATTCGGATCGACCGGTGCGGTCGGAGCCTCCTCGACGCCGTGAGAGTCTACATCGTCGGAAAGGGCGCCGTCGGAACCTATCTCGGCGAGCTTCTGCAATCCATCGGCACCGAGGTCGTGTACGCGCCGCGCGCGCGGGCGGACGTGACGCCGTGCGACGCCGACGTAGCGATCGTCGCCGTCAAGTCCTACGACACGCCGGCCGCGGTGGACACGCTGCGTGCGGCGGTTGCGTATCCCGAGAAGTGCGTCTTCGTTTGCCCGCAGAATGGCGTCGGAAACGAGGAGCTGCTCATCGCGGCGTTCGGCGCAGACAACGTCGTTGCCGCGTCGCTCACCGTGCCCGTCGCGCGCGATCGCGAGGGCCACGCCAACGCCACGAAAGACGGTGCCATCGCCTTTGCCCCGACCGGAGCCACGGCATTCAACTGGCTCGTCGCGACCTTTGCGAGCACCGGGCTCGACGTGAAGGTCGTCGAGGACTGGCACTCGTTGAAATGGAGCAAGCTCGCGCTCAACGTGGTCGCGAATGCAAGCTGTGCCATTTTGAACGTGCTGCCCAATCGGCTCGTGCACTACGACCGCGTCTTCACGCTGGAGATTCGCATGCTGCGCGAGGTGCGCGCGGTGATGCACGCGCTCGGGATAAGCGCGATCGACTTGCCCCGCTACCCGGTCCGCGCGCTGCTCGGCGTCGCCACGCTTCCGAGCCCCGTCGCTCGCGGCATGCTGGCGGCGCGCATCGCCGGCGCTCGCGGAAGCAAACCGCCCTCGCTGCTGCTCGACTTGCGCAGCGGACGCCCGGAGACTGAGGTGCACGTTCTCAACGGTGCCGTCGCTGCCGCCGGCTTGGAGCACCACGTTGCCACGCCCGTCAACGCGGTGTACGCGCGCGTTCTCGACGCGATCGCGCACATGCCGCAGTTGTGGGCGAAATATCGCGAGCGCCCGGAGGCGCTCGAAGCCGAGGTCGAAGCCGAAGTGCGGCGGACGCGCGCGCTCGCGCGTGGAACGTGAACGGCATGCGCGATCCCAACGTTCCCGAGTCGCTTGAAGGCTGGTGGATTCTCCACCGGATGTTCGCGTTCGACCGCCACGCATGGGACGACCTGACGTCGAAGCGCCGTGCCAAGGCGACGGCGCAGGCGACCGATCTGTTCGATCATCTCAAGCGGCGCAACGACGGCGATCTCGCGCTGTGCAATCTCGTCGGCCATACGGGCGATCTCATGCTCGTGCATTACGCGCAGCGGTACGACGAGCTCGCCTATGCGCAGGCGCTCGTCGACAAGCTCGAGCTGCGCGCGCTGCTCGCGCCCCGCGCTTCGTACACCTCCGTGCTCGAGTTGGGCCTGTACGACGCGACCGCCAAGATCCATGCGGACTTGGAGCGGCGCGGCGTCGCGCGCAACACGCCGGAGTGGATCGCGCTCTTCGACGAACAGATGCGCGCGCAGGAAGAGAGCCCGCACGTCGCGCCGCGCCTCTGGGCCCGCATTCCCGAACGGCGCTACATGTGCTTCTACCCGATGAGCAAACGGCGCGGCGAGCGTGACAACTGGTACGCGCTACCGTACGCCGAGCGCCTGAGGCTCATGAGCGAGCACGGCAAAGTCGGCCGATCCTATCACGGACGCGTGACGCAAGTAATTTCCGGTTCGACCGGGTACGATGACTACGAATGGGGCGTCGATCTGTACGCAGACGATCCGCTCGTGTTCAAGAAGCTCATCTACGAGATGCGCTTCGATGAAGCGAGCGCGCGCTATGCCGAGTTCGGCCACTTCTTTAGCGGCATTCAGTTCTCGAGCGATCAGCTCGCGGTCTTTCTCGTCGGCGAGAGCGTTCCGCAGCTCTCACTCTGAGCGCGCGTAGAGCCGGATCTTGCCGCACGTTCGCGCTAGTCGCCACGATCGGATGGCGGGCGCGAAGCGCCCATCGATAGCGAGCATCTGCGCGCCGCTGTGCCGCACGACGGCGGCAGCGGCGGCGTCACGCGGGTGAACGAGCACGTGCGACGCGTCGTGAATCGCCCGCTGTGGGAACGCGTCGATGCGCCCGTCCACGTTCGCGCTTCCGCCGGCGAGCTCGATGAGGCTCCCGACCTGGAGCGCATCGGTGAAGACGCGTTTACCGCGGACAAACGGCGCGCACGCCGTAAAGTCGACGCCGCTCTCGAGGTTGCCAAACCACGGATCGACGAGCGTCGGGGCGGCGAGCATGTTCTTCAGCGCGAGAATGACGAGGACGATGCTGAAGAACGCTGCTGCGGCGCGCGTTGCGAACGGCATCGGCTTGGCGCGCGTTCGCAGCGCGTCGCCGAGCGTCGTCGCGCTCGCCAAGAAGAGCAGCATCGCGTAGCGGATCGCAACGATCGTTCCGATCGCGCTCGCCGCGATGAAGAGCAGGTCGCCGTAGCGAATCGGCCGACGCAGTCGCGCGCCTGCGGCGAGGCGCATCCACAGCGGCGCGAGCGCGAGCAGCGCAACGACGATGCCGGTTGAGGTGAGCAGCGCCGGCGACCACTCCTTCACATAGCCGGCGAGCCGGGCGTTGCGCGCGAGCTCGATCGTGAATATCCACAGGCGCCACCCGAGCGGATTCGCAAGCGTCGCCGCCGTGGCGGCCACGAACGGCGCTATGCGTCGCCGGTCGAGGTGGAGCAGCATCCACACCACGGCAATCGGAAACGAGCCGTGCACGTTGGCCCAGAGTGCCGTTAGGGGCACGGCCGCCCACGGCGCGCGACGCCAGACGAGAATCAGCGAGGGCAGCAGCACCCACACGAGCGTCTGCGCGCGATCCTGCGCGAAGAAGAAGGCGCCGATGGCCGTGGCCGCTACCTGTGCGCAGGCGATCAGCGGGTGCGTTCGCGTCCGCACGGTTTCCAGCGCCACGAAGGCCACGCCGAAGACGAGCGCGGCGGCGAAGAGCAGCTCCAGCAGCACGTAGAGGCCGTGCGCGCGCGTCCACGCCGTGGCGATCGCGACGAGCCACTCCTGATTCACCCATGGACGATTCGGAAACCAGGAACCCTGGAGCGACTCGAGGATGCGGCCGTGCGCGAGGCTCCAATCGCCGGCATAGGCGAGCCAATAGCGCTCCATGTCGCTCGGAATCACGCACTGTGCGGTCGTTACCGCGGCGCTCGTGCAGACGAGGAGCAGCAGAGGGCTCCAGGCTCCGTACCGGTCGCGCCGCGCCATGTGCGCCTCATTCGAACGCACGACATGCGCCCCTTTAAGGCAAATGTTGTTGCGCGGTCACCGAAGACTGTTTATGGCGGCTACAAGGTGTCATAATGGTAGTACGCCGGCACGCGCGGCATGATCCGTGCGTCGCTGCTTGTATCCGTCAGCAACTGCATAGGTGCTTATCCGCCGAGCGGCGAGGCTCTTGGCGTACGCTATAGGTTGTGTAATGATCCG